>WNFN01110916.1_pt1 | contig 14652 bp, 16 predicted proteins | sample 5400161 | NCBI WGS metagenome assembly WNFN01 (sample SAMN13153353, study PRJNA577476) | soil metagenome | isolation source: 80 cm saprolite on Douglas fir-dominated hillslope | place: USA:California | collected 2013-09-17
ATTCGGCTAGGCTCATTCGGCGGGCCCTACCCGCGACCCGCGCGGCGCTTGCGGGTGCGGCGCAGCCGCTGTCGTGCGCGGCAGGCGCCAGCTCAACAGCAGCGCGGCGGCGACCAGCGCCGCGCCCCACAGGAACGGGCTGTTGCGCCCGAACGACTCGAACAGCGCGCCGGCCATGATCGGCCCGAGCACCCGCGACAGGCTGCCGACCGATTGTGCGACGCCCATCACCTCGCCTTGCTCCTCGGCGCCGGCGCGGCGCGAAATCAGGCTGTTCAGCGAAGGCTGCATCGCCCCCATGCCGATCGCCAGCGCGCTCACCGCCACAACCAGCGGCGGCAACGTACGGGAAAACGGCAGCACCAGGAGGCCGAGCGCGATCAATGCCAGCCCGCTCAGCAACAACCGCTCTTCGCCGAACCGGTGGCTCAGCGGGCCGATCAGCCCGCCCTGCATGACCGCCGACAACACCCCGACATAGGTGAACACATAGCCGATCTGAGCCGGGCCCCAGCCGTGTTCGCGCATCGCCCACAAGGCAAACGTGCTCTCCATCCCGGCAAAGGCGAGGATCACCAGAAAGAATACCATGAGAAGCCGCGCCAGCACCGGCTGGCGGAAGGCGCTGCAAAGCGCGCCGAACCGGCTGCGCGCCTGCCGCGCCCGCACCGCCCGGTCGCCACGTCGTTGCCGGCGACCAGCCCGCCGAGTGCTGGGCCGATGATGAAGCCGAGGCCGAACGCCGCACCGATCAGCCCCATGCCGCGGGCGCGCTTCTCGGGCGGCGTGACGTCGGCGATATAGGCCTGCGCCGCCGCGATGTTGCCAGCGCAGATGCCGGCAAAGGCACGGGCCGCGAACAACATCCACAATTCGCTGGCGAAGCCCATCCAGAGATAGGCGAGCGCGGCCGCCGCCATGCTCGCCATCAGCACCGGCCGCCGTCCGATCCGGTCGCTCAGCCGCCCCCAGAACGGCGCCGCGATCATCGCCATCAGCGAGAACACGGCCATCAGGATCGTCACCAGCTGCGGCGAGGCGCCGAAGCGCTCGGCATAGAACGGCAGCAGCGGGATGATCAGCCCGAACCCGACGAGGTCGACAAAGACGATGAGGAAGAGGATTGGCATTGAGCCCCGTTGATATCCCGCCCGTGTTGCGCCGAACAAGGGCCGATTGCCGCTGCCGGTCATTCGGCCGGGTGGTGGGCGCAACTCGCACCGAATCTCGGCAATAAAGGCGGCGGCCGGTCAAAAATGGCTAAAAATCAGTTTGTTTATTCGCCTTTTTCGGAACTGTTTCTCGCGATGCGGCGGCGGCACTTAACCCGCTGTTAAGCGCGGTGGGGTTTCCTTGCGTCGTCAACTCGGCCCAGGAGAGTGGAAATGAGCTTCTTTCAACGTCTGTTGCGCGACGATAGCGGCGCCACCGCCATCGAGTATGGTCTTATCGCCGCCTTGATTGCGGTTGCCGCCGTCACCGTGCTCGGCACCGTCGGCACCAACCTGACCACCACGTTCGGTACCGTCGCCAGTAATCTGTAACGACGCCGAGCCGCGCCGCCATGGCGGCGCGGCCCGCGTATCACAGAACAGGCTCGATCGGGCGCTGATGTCCGATCGGAGCCGAACCGGCAATCGGCACAGCGGCCGTCCAGTGGGCGGCCGATCTTTTTTGCGCGGCCCCCTCTTGCAGTTCCTCTAGTCGCGCGACCTAAGATACATCGTTAACAGGTCGGACCGCTGGAGGATGGCGATGCAGCTCGGCAAGCTCGGCGTTTGGGCGTCGATGGACGTGATGACCGCGGCCGAGGGCGCCGCCTTCGCCCAACGGGTCGAAGGCTGGGGTTATGCCGCGTTGTGGCTGCCCGAGAGCCGCGGCCGCAACGTGCTGGCGCATTCGGCGTGGCTTCTCGCCAATACCAGCGAGCTGATCATCGCGCCCGGGATCGCCAACATCTATGCCCGCGACCCGATGGCGATGGCCAATGGGCAGCGCGGCCTCAACGAGCAGTCGGGCGGCCGCTTTCTGCTCGGGATCGGCGTGTCGCACGCGCCGACCGTGACCGGGCTGCGCGGCCACACCTACGGTAAGCCCGTCGCGACGATGCGCGCCTATCTCGAAGCGATGCATGCCGCGCCCTATCTGGCGCCGGATCCGCCGGAGCGGCCGCTGACCATCCTCGCGGCGCTCGGGCCGCGCATGATGGCGCTGTCCGGCGAGCTCGCCGACGCCGAGAAGGCCCGGTCGGCCGCGCGTCAGGCGCTCGCCCCCTATATGCGGCTCGACAATTACGTCAATAATTGGCGGCGGCTCGGCTTTGGCGACGAGGATTTCGCCGATGGCGGGTCGGCGCGTTTCATCGATGCCAACGTCGCCTGGGGCACCGAAGCGGCGATCCGCCAGCGCATCCAGGAGCATTGGGACGCCGGCGCCGACCATGTCTGCATCCAGTCGATCAGCCCGGACGGCTCGCGCCGGCCCGACGAGAAGATCCTCGCCATGCTGGCGCCGGGGAGCGGGCGCTAGCCGGCGGCCTTGACGGCATCTGCCGCGCGCCCGACATTCCTCGGGCGCCCGACAGAACACGCGCTACCGGGACAAGCCTGCCAGCAGCGACAGGGTCTATCATGTATTCCGAAATCACCCGCTCGATCAAAGTCACGGTCCGGCCGTTCTATCTCGACCAGCACTCCTCGCCGGCCGACGGCCATTACGTCTGGGCCTATCACGTGCGCATCGAAAATGCCGGGCTGGAGACGGTGCAGTTGCGCCGTCGCCATTGGCGGATCACCGACGGTTTCGGCCGGCTGCAGGAGGTGCGCGGTCCCGGGGTGGTCGGCGAACAGCCGGTGCTCGGGCCGGGCGAGAGCTTCGAGTACACCAGCAGCTGCCCGCTGGCGGCAAAGCCGTCCGAACTGACCCCCAGCGCGAAGCCGGGAGCGGCGAACGCGCCCCCGCTTTGCGAGAAAGAGAGAATCATGTCCGTTGCCGAATCCCTGCCGCGAGCGGCCGAGCGGAAATCGCGCGCCAAGCCGCCCCTCCGGGTCCGCCGGCCATCGCGCGAGGCCGCCCTCGAGGCAGTGCGCACCTTGATCCGTTGGGCCGGCGACGACCCCGAGCGCGAGGGCCTCGCCGGCACCCCCGACCGGGTCGTCCGCTCCTATGCCGAGTTCTTCAGCGGCTACGACGAGGATCCGGTGGCGCTGCTGCAGCGCACCTTCGAGGAGACCGACGGCTATGACGAGATCGTCATGCTGAAGGACATCCGCTTCGAATCTCATTGCGAGCATCACATCGCCCCGATCATCGGCAAGGTCCACATCGTCTATCTGCCGAGTAACCGGGTCGTCGGCATCTCGAAGCTGGCGCGGCTCGTCGAGGTCTACGCCAAGCGGCTGCAGATCCAGGAAAAGATGACGGCGCAGATCGCCAATACGCTGGACGAGGTGTTGCAGCCGAAAGGCGTCGCGGTCGTCATCGAGGCGGCGCATCAATGCATGACGACGCGCGGCGTGCATAAACCGGGGGTCAGCATGGTGACCAGCCGGATGCTCGGCGAGTTCCGCACCGATCCCCTGTCGCGCCGCGAGGTGCTGTCGATGATCGGCACGCCGGGCGGCGGGAGCTGCGAACACGTCTGAGGATCGGGCCGCGGAGCGACTCGGCAGTGCGGTCGAGATCCTCGACCGCCTGGTCGCGGTCGACACCACCTCGTCGCGCTCGAACCTCGAGCTGATCGGCTGGGTCGCCGATTATCTCGACCGGCACGGCATCCCCCACACGCGCAGCAGCGCCGGCGAGGGCAAGGCCAATCTGTATGCGACGATCGGTCCGAATGACCGGGGCGGCGTGCTGCTGTCGGGCCATACCGACGTGGTCCCGGTCGCCGGGCAAGCGTGGACCAGCGATCCATTCCAGCTGACTGAGAGGGATAATCGGCTCTACGCGCGCGGCGCCGCCGACATGAAGGGGTTTCTCGCGCTGGTATTGGCGCTGGTGCCGGAGATGATCCAGCACCCGCTCAGGGTGCCATTGCACATCGCCTTCACCCATGACGAGGAGACCGGCTGCTTCGGCGCGCCGGCCCTGATCCGGGCGCTGCCTGAGGGCGCGGCGCGGCCGATGCTGGCGATCGTCGGCGAGCCGACCTCGATGCAGATCGCCAACGCGCAGAAGGGCTGCTCGTTCTTCCGCACCCGGGTGTCGGGGCAGGAGGGGCATTCGAGCGCGCCCGGGCGCGGCGTCAACGCGATCCTCGCCGCCGCCGAGATCATCGCCGAGATCGCCCGCATCGCCGCCGAAGCGCGCGCCAGATCCCGGCCCGAGAGCGGCTTCGATCCGCCGCATACGACATTGTCGGTCGGCACGATCGCCGGCGGCACCGCGGTCAACATCATCGCGCGCGACTGCGCCTTCGACTGGGATCTGCGCAATGTGCCGGAGGACGATGCGGCGGCGCTGAAGGCGCGCATCGACACCTTCATCGCGAGCGACCTCTTGCCGCGGATGCGGGCAGTCTATCCCGCGGCGGGGGTCGAGACCGAGACGATCGTCGACGTGCCGCCGCTGATCCCGGAGCCGGGCTCGCCGGCCGAGGCGCTGGCGCGCCGTCTGACCGGCGCCAACACCACGACGACGGTGTCCTTCGCTACCGAGGCCGGGCTTTATCAGCAGGCCGGGATCCCGGCGATCGTCTGCGGCCCCGGCTCGATCGACGTCGCGCACAAGCCCGACGAATTCATCACCCGCGCCGAGCTGACCGCCGGTCAGGCTTTTCTCGACCGGCTGCTACGCTGGGCCAGGCGCGGCGAGTAGCCGATCACCCCGGCGGCGGTACCGGCGTCGGCGGCGGCGCCACGGGAACCGGTGGCGGCTCGGGAGCGGGGATCTCGCGGGCTTCGACCTCGCCCGGCGGCATGCCGAAGGTGAGGCGGACGCGGTAATTCGCCCAGTCGCGGCGGTAGGCGATCGGGTCGGGCAGCGGGATTTCCGCCTGCGACACGGTTGCCAGCAATTGCACCTGGCTGCGCAGCGCCGCATTGACCTCGGCGTTCGGGGTGGTCAGCGCCGCCGCGGCGTTCGACCCGGCGAGGGTGGGTTCCCACGGATTGCCGGCGACCCACTGCCCGGCCGCGACGCGCGGGCTGGCATCCACATTGATCCAATCGGCCGCAGACGTCCCGCCATCGGGCGCGACCAGCTCGGCGGCGCGCAACGGCTGGCGATCGATCACATTGATCGTGATCGTGTCGGCAAGGCCGCCGCTGGGAAATCCGACATGCAGCTCGGCGCTTGTCGCGGGCAGCGGTGGTGCGCTGTCGCCTGCGGCGCAGGCGCCGAGGATCACGAGCGGCAGCAGGACAAGGATCAGGCGGCGCATCGCATTCCCCGCGAAATGTCCGGGCCGGTGTAGCGCGAAGCGCGCGGCCGCGGAAGGGCCTGGCTGCTCGGCGATGACAGGAGCCGAGCCGCGGTGCACTATCGGCGAAGATGGCGAGGGAGATCGCGATGACGGACGGGGCGGCGCTGCGCACCGAGGATATCGGCACGGTCCACGACCAGTTCTTTACATTGGACGATTTCCGACTCGCGAACGGCGCGGTGCTGGCGGAGGCGAAGATCGTCTATGAGACCTATGGACGGCTCTCGCCGGAGGGTCGGAACGCGGTGCTGATCACGCACGGCTACACCGGCAGCCACCACGCCGCCGGCCGCAACCCGGCCAATGGCAACCAGCCGGGCTCGTGGGACGGGCTGATCGGTCCGGGCAAGGCGATTGACACCGACAAATTGTTCGTCGTCGCGTCGAACATGCTGTGCTCGTCTTTCGGTTCGACCAACGCGGCGAGCCTCAATCCGGCGACCGGCGAGCCCTACGGTCCCGATTTCCCGGCGATCGGCATCCGCGACATCGTCGCGGCCCAGAAGGCGGGGCCGTCGCCTATCCCGATTTCACGGATGGAATCGTGCCGGTCAACACCGCGCCCTGGGCGTCGGTCAATACCGACAAACAGCTGGCCGAAGTGCAGGCGCGTCTCGCGACCGACCCGGAATGGCATGGCGGGCGCTATTACGGCAAGGGCGGCGCCAAGACGATGCTGACCGAGATCCGGGTCGAGACGTTGAAGCGTTACGGCATCGAGGCGAACTTGACGCCGCGCTCCCCCGATCCGGCCGAGCGCGAGGCGGCACTCCGCCAGCTCGCCGCTAATTGGGCGAGAAACTGGGACGCCCATTCGCTGATCATCCTGCGGCGGGCGCTGCTCGGCTTCGACACGCGGCCCGATTTCTCGACGATCAAGGCCCGGGTCCTCTACATCCTGTGCCGCAGCGACGCGCTGTTCCCGCCGAAGATCGCACCCGGCGTGATGCAGGCGCTGAACGAAGCCGGGGTCGAGGCGCGGTATTTCGAGATCGACAGCGATCTCGGGCATTCCTCGAGCGGCCCCGAGCACGCCAAATGGTCGCCGGTCTTGCGGGAGTTCCTCGCGCCGCTCGTCGGCCGACTCAACTAATTGGGGGTCAGCTGATCGGGTCAGTGATAGCCGATATCGGCGCGGACCTTGCCGCGGAACACCCAGTACGACCAGCCCGTGTACATCAGGATGACCGGCAGCAGAAACAGCGCGCCGACCAGCATGAAGGCCTGCGTGTTCGGCGAGGCCGCGGCCTCCCATAGGGTGAATTTATACGGCACGATCATCGGCCACAGGCTGATCGCGATGCCGAGATAGCACAGCAGGAACAGGCCGATCGCGCCGGCGAAGGGGGCGGCCTCGGAACGGTTGTTCAACGACCGCCACTCCCAGATCGCCAGCAGCAAGGTCAGGATCGGGATCGGCGACAGATAGAGGATGTTGGGCCAGGAAAACCAGCGGAACGCGATCTCGAGCTCCAACAGCGGCGTGAATATGCTGACCACGGCAATCGCCACGAGCACGCCGCCAAAGCACCAGCGGCCCAGCCGCCGTGCCCAATCCTGCAGGTCGCCCTCCGTCTACAGCAGCGAGACGCCGGTCCAAACCGAAAATGGCGTGAAGCAATCGAACGAGGTGCCGGCGAAATCGCGGCCCGCGACCTCGAAGCCCTGGATGAAGGCGCCGAGCACGATCCCCTGGGCAAAGGTGGCGAGCGCCGAGCCGAGACAGAAGGCATAGTCCCAGAAGGTCCGGTGCGGTGCGTCGCGATAGCGGAACTCGAAGGCGACGCCGCGAAAGGCGAGCGCCAGCAGCATCGCCAGGAGCGGGAAATAGACCGCCGGCATGATGATTGCGAAGGCCAAGGGAAACGCCGCGAACAGCCCGACGCCGCCCAGCACCAGCCAGGTCTCGTTGCCGTCCCAGATCGGCGCGATCGAGTTCATCACCAGATTGCGCGAGTCGCGGTTGAACGTGAAGCCGTAGAGGATGCCGACCCCGAGGTCGAACCCGTCCAGCAGCACGTAAAAGCACACGCCGAGGCCAAGAATGACGGTCCATATCGGCACGAAATCGAGCATCGGCACGCTCATGGCAGCACTTTCGGCTCACCTGCGGACAGGGCCCTGACCGGCAGCTCCGGGCGGCCACCTTCGACCGGCTCGGCGTCGAGGCCGGGGACGAGGGGCCCGATGCGCACGAGCCGCACCATCAGCGCTACCCCGATCGGGAAGATGATCAGATAGACGACGCCGTAGGCGATCAGCGAGACCAGCACATTCTGCCCGGTCAATGACGGCGACACGGAATCGGCGGTACGCATGATGCCGTACACGGTCCAGGGCTGGCGGCCGACCTCGGTCACCATCCAGCCGGCAAGCACCGCGAAAAAGCCGAGCGGCATCGAGACCTCGCAACAGCGCAAGAACCATACCGATGCGTAGAGCTTTCGACTGGCGCGAACCCACCAGCTGGCGACCACCAGCGCCAGCATCAACAACCCGATCCCGACCATGATTCGGAAGGCGAAAAACGGTATCAGGACCGGCGGGCGCTCCTCGACTGGCCACTCCTTCAGCCCGCGGACATTGCCGTGCGCGTCATGCGTCAGAATAAGGCTGCCGAGATACGGGATGTCGACGGCATAGCGGTTGCTCTCGGTCTTGACATCGGGGATCGCGAACACGGTGAGCGGGGCGGCGCTAACAGTGTCCCAGCGCCCCTCGACCGCAGCGATCTTTGCCGGCTGGTATTGGAAGCTGTTGAGGCCGTGCCGGTCGCCGAGAAAAATCTGCAATGGCACGAGGATCGTCAGCAGCCACAACGTCATCGAGACCATGCTGCGGCCTTCCTCGAGGAAACGGCCGCGACGCAGATACCAGGCGCCGACGCCGATCACGACAAAGCCGGTCGTTATGTAGAACGCAACGACGGTGTGAGCGAGGCGATACGGAAAGGATGGGCTGAAGATGATCTTCAGCCAGTCCTGCGGGAAAAAGCGCCCATCGATAATTTCATCCCCCGCCGGGGTCTGCATCCAGCTGTTGGCTGACAGGATCCAGAAGGCGGAGAACAATGTTCCCCCCGCCACCATCAATGCCGCGACCAGATGCGCCCAGGGCGGCACCAGCCGTCGCCCGAACAGCAGCACGCCAAGAAACGCGGCCTCGAGAAAGAACGCGGTCAGCCCCTCATAGGCGAGGAGCGGCGACAGCACATTGGCGGTCGCGTCGGAAAAGCGGCTCCAATTGGTGCCGAATTGAAACGGCATGACAATCCCGGATACGACGCCCATGCCGAAGGAAATGGCGAAGATCCTGGTCCAGAACGTCGACAGCCGGAAATAGACCTCGCGTCCGGTCGTGAAACTCAGCGCTTCGAGCAGCGCGATGTAGCTGGCAAGCCCGATTGTGAAGGCCGGCAGCAGAATGTGCCAGCCGATCACCCAGGCGAACTGCAGCCGTGACAAGAAGAGGGGATCGAGTTCCATTGCCTTCGCTATCGCGCGGCGCTGCGGTGGCTGCCGAGCCAGGCGAGCGCGGCATTGAGCTGGGCATCCTGCGCCGTGCCGATGACCTTCGGATTAATCGGATGGTCGGCCTCGCCGGTCACCGTGCCGGTCCCGGTCGAGCTGCTGGCCGGGATACGTCTGCGCGGCGCCAGCGCGCCGGTTGCCTTCAATGAGCCGAACAGGTCGCTCTCATAGGTCACGACCGCGTTGGCGACCTGCTGCTCCTTGGGCACCGGCGCGATCTGGTCGGGGGTGATGCCGTGGCCCTGGATCGACTGGCCCGACGGTGTGTAGTAGAGCGCCGTCGTCAGACGCAGCGCGCCCCGGCCGTCGAGCGGAATGATGCTCTGCACCGAGCCCTTGCCGAAGCTGTGGGTGCCGAGGATCGTGGCGCGGTGGTTGTCCTGCAAGGCGCCGGCGACGATCTCCGATGCGGAGGCGGATGCGCCGTTGATCAGCACGACGAGCGGCGTGCCGCGGATCAAATCGCCGTTGGGCGGCGCGTCATACACCCGGTTCTCACTCGCGTCGCGCCCGCGCGTCGTCACCACCGTACCGGAATCGAGAAATTCGCTGGCGGCGTCGATCGCCGCGTCGAGCAAGCCGCCGGCATCGTTGCGCAGATCGAGCACGAAGCCGGCGAAACTGCCGCCGGCCTGCTGCCGCAGCCGCGCGATGGCGCGGCGCAGTTCGCCCGGTGTGGTCTCGTCGAAGGTGCTGATCCGGACATAGCCGATGCGGCCGGGCTTCAGCGCCGATTTGACCGATTCGACGCGGATGATCGCGCGGGTGATCGGCACGTCGAATTGCGGCCGGTTGGTCCGCGCGATGGTCAAAACGACCCGGCTGCCGGGGGGGCCGCGCAGGCGGCGGACGACCTCGCCGATATCCATGCCGACGATCGCCTGCCCGTCGGCCTTGACGATGCGGTCGCCAGGCTCGATGCCGGCAGTGGCGGCCGGGGTCCCCTCGATTGCCGAAACGACCTGCGGCACCCCTTCCTCGACCGAGACTTCGATCCCGATGCCCCCGAACTGGCCGCTGGTGGTCGCCATCAGCTCGCGGTACTCGTTCTCGGTCATGTAATCGGAATGCGGATCGAGCTTGCTCAGCATGCCCTTCAGCGCGCCGCTGACCATCTTGTCCGGCTCGACTGGTACGACATAGCTGGTCTGGACCTGCTTCATCGCATCCTGGACGAGGCCGAGATCGCCGGATGACGGATCGCCGCCGAGCGAGCTGCAGCCGCCCGCGCCGAGAACCAGCGCGAGCCAGACGGCACGAGGCCAAGCAGCACGAGGGAGGGTGGCGAAGGCGTCGAGCTTCAGGCAGGTTTGATAGATCCTGAGGATCGTCGGATAAGGCGCCAGGTCGAGGCTGTTGTACCGATAGGCATTGAATACCTGCGGCACCAGGGTGATATCGGCCAGCCCCGGCGCGTCGCCATGACAGAAGCTGCCGGTCTGCGCGTCGCCGGCCAACAATTGTTCCAAGGCCCCAAACCCCTCCGTGATCCAATGATTGTACCAAATCTCGACCGCCGCCTCGTCGTGGCCGAGCGGCCGGTGCAGATAGCGCAGCACCCGCAGATTGTTGATCGGATGAATATCGCAGGCGACGATGGCCGCCAACGCCCGTACGCGAGCCCGATCTTTTGGGTCGCTCGGCAGCAGTGGCGGCACGGGGTAGGTCTCGTCGAGATACTCGATGATCGGCAATGACTGAACGAGGACGACGCCGTCCATCTCGAGCGCCGGCACCAGGCCCTGCGGGTTGATGCCGCGGAAACGCGGCTGCCGCTGATCGCCGCGCCGCAAATGGATGAAGGCGCTCTCGTAATCGAGCTTTTTCAGGTTCAGGGCGATGCGCACGCGGAAGGTCGCGGAAGAGCGAAAATAGCCGTACAGTTTCATGACGCCCCTGATCGACCGCATCTCGCGGTCAGCGGCGCGAAACTACTCCGCCGCCCGCCCGGCGGGAAGGCCGCGCCTGACGTGCTCGTTTAACCGGGGCGATTCGTCGGCCTTTGATTGCGAAACGGGATGGGCGGTTCGCCGAACGGCGAATCGGTTCAACTTTTGCTGCCCCCCGGGCCGATGAATTTTTCCACGACGGCGAGAAACTCACGCAGCATGATCGGCTTTGCGATGTAGCCGTCGCAGCCGCTGTCGAGGGCCCTGCGTTCGTCACCCGCCATCGCAAAGGCGGTCACCGCAATCACCGGAATCGCCAGCGTCTGCGGGTCTCCCTTGAGTTGCCGCACGGCATCGAGCCCCGATACATCCGGCAGCTGGATGTCCATCAAAACCAGGTCGGGCCGGTGTTGGCGGGCCAGTTCGAGCACCGCCGCGCCGCTGGCGGTCTTGACGATGTCGTAGCCATAGGCTTCCAGAACGTCGTTCAAGAGCTTCATATTCAGCTCGTTATCCTCGACGATCAGGATCCGTTTTGGCGCCGAGCGCGGAGGCTCATCGGATGGCATCAATAAGGTTCTTCGCCCAGTGCCTAGGTAGCGGCTTTTCCGGTCGAGCCGATGATAAACGGAACCGCCGGACTTTATCGAAAATATTGCTCAATTCCGAAAAATCCGACGGGTCCGGTCGCCGCATGCCAATCCTCGGTCAAGGTTAGTTGACGTGCGGTAAAGAGGAGCCAAGAACATGCATGGGGCATTGATCTCGCTCATTGTCGCGGCCACGCTCGGCGCGGCGGCGCTATCGGCTTCAGCCTTTGCCCAGGACAACGCAGCGCAGGAGATGGCGCATCGCCAGGCAATCCTTGCGCGGCTGCCGGCGGACGCCGCCAAGCGCGTATTCGGGCTTGCCCCAGGCCCGGCCCCCGGTCCGGCGCGGGCGATCGGCGACTACACGAAAGGCTGTGTCGCCGGCGCCGTCCAGCTGCCGGGCGATGGACCGAACTGGCAAGTGATGCGGCCGTCGCGCAACCGCGCCTGGGGCCACCCGGTGCTGATCGGCTTTTTGCAGCGGGTCGCCTCGGCGCTTCCGACGACCGCCGGCTGGCCGGGTCTCCTGGTCGGGGATATCGGGCAGCCGCGGGGCGGGCCGATGCTGACCGGGCACGCCTCACACCAGGTCGGGCTCGATGCCGATATCTGGCTCACCCCGATGCCGGAACGCCGGCTCAGCGCGGTCGAGCGCGACAACATATCGGCGACCGATGTCGTTGCGGCGGGTGGCCGCGACATCGACCCGGCGGTGTGGCGGCCGCAACATCGCCGGCTGCTCGAAGCCTTTGCCCGCGGGCCTGAGGTGGAGCGCATCTTCGTCAACCCGGGCATCAAGCGCGCGCTGTGCCGCGAGGCCGGCGCCGACCGCGCTTGGCTGGGCCGCATTCGCCCCTGGTGGGGACATAATTATCACTTCCATATTCGCCTCGCCTGCCCGCGCGGTGAGACCGAATGCCACGACCAGGCGCCGCCGCCACCCGGCGATGGCTGCGGCGCCGACCTCGACTGGTGGTTCACCCAGGAAACCAAACACCTGATCCCACGGGAACCGGCGATCGGTCCGCGGGTCTCCGAACTGCCCGTCGCCTGCGCCGCGCTGGCTAGAGCGCCATGATTGCCGGCTTCCCACCTATCCGAAGGGATTAGGCGATTGACCTTTGGATTAGGGATGGTCGATAAGGTGGCGGCTGTCTCGGGGAATCAGCCCACCGCTGACCCGAGCCCTGGGATGGCCGGTCGGGCCGGGCTCTCCTGGGTGTTCCGGCCCGGCTGCCTGCCCTTGATCCCGTCGCGCTGACCCGACCGGCGTTCAGTGCAGCCGGGGCGCCTTCAGCATCCGCGTGCGGTCAGTCGATGGGATCCGCACCCGCATCGTGTCGTTGTCGCGCACGACCTGCAGCACCACTTCGCTGCCGGCCGGTCCGCTCGCCCACACCCGGCGCCAGAACGAGGCGAGGCTCGATACCGGTTCGTCGCGCACCGCCAGGATGCGGTCGCCGGGGCGCAAACCGGTCTTGCCGGCGGGGCCGCGTTCCGACAGCCCGGCGACGACGATCGAATCGTCGACTTCGGTCGCATAGAGCCCGAGCCAGGGCCGCGGCGGCCGGTTGGGCCGGCCGTATGTCAACAGATCGTCGAGGATTGGCGGCAGCAGATCGATCGGCACGATCATGTTGACGTCGCGACGCAACTCGCGGCCGTTGGAGTGCTGGACGTGCAGCGAGCCGATGCCGATCAGGCTGCCATCGCCGGCGATCAGCGCGGCGCCGCCCCAGAACGGATGCGCCGGCGCGGTGAAGATCGCGCGATCGAGCAGGTACTCCCAGTGGCCGGCGAATTCCTGGCGGGCGACGACGGTGGCGGCGATCGCGTGACGCCGACCGCCTTCGGCCGCGATGATGGCGCGGTCGCCGGCCCCGACCCGCAATTCGCTCCCAACTTCGATCGGCGACACGGAGAGACGCCCGAGCGCCTGCACGAGACCGAAGCCGGTTTCCTGGTCGTAACCCAGCACATGCCCCGGCACCGCGCCGCCGACGCTGGAGGTGAGCCACAGCGACTCGGCCTCGGTAATTAGATAGCCGATCGTCAGCACCAGCCCGTCCTTGCGAATCAGGACGCCGCTGCCGGCGCGTTCCGTGCCGAGCGTCCCGGCGGTGAAGGCGTCTTCCGGGACGGTTGCGTGAAGCCCGAGCACCGCGCCGAGCGCGCGGTCCAGGTCAAACGCGCAGTCCTCCGGCTTGGGCTGGATCTCGGCCGGGATTTCCCATTCGATTGTTCGCGGCATCTTCGCAGCTCGCCGGTGATGATTTCTCTCATGATAACGCAGCGAGAGTGCGCCGCCACCCCCGCGGTTGTCAAAAGCTTGGGACCGCCCACCTGAGGGGAACGGTCGCCGCAGCGCCGCCGGCTCAACGGCCGATCGCTTGACAAGCGGCCTTCAGCAATTTAAATCAGCAGCACTCTCGGGCAGAGAGTGCTAATCGAATTCATCAGAAGTGCGAGGAGGTTTAACATGGGATTCCGTCCGTTGCATGACCGCGTGCTGATCAGGCGCGTGGAAGCGGAGGAGAAGACCTCGGGCGGCATCATCATCCCCGACACGGCCAAGGAAAAGCCGATGGAGGGCGAGGTGGTTGCAGTGGGTCCGGGGGCTCGCGGTGAGGATGGCAAGCTTCAGCCGCTGGACGTCAAGGCCGGCGACCGCGTGCTGTTCGGCAAGTGGTCAGGGACCGAGGTCAAGCTCGACAGCGAAGACCTGATCATCATGAAAGAGTCGGACATCATGGGCGTGCTCGAGCAGACCGCCGCCCGCAAGGCCGCTTAGGTTATAGGGAGTAGAGAAAATGGCTGCCAAGGAAGTAAGGTTTCACACCGACGCGCGCGACCGCATGTTGCGCGGCGTCGACATTCTCGCCAATGCGGTCAAGGTGACGCTCGGCCCCAAGGGCCGCAACGTCGTTCTCGACAAGTCGTTCGGCGCGCCGCGCATCACCAAGGACGGCGTGACTGTCGCCAAGGAGATCGAGCTCGCCGACAAGTTCGAGAACATGGGCGCCCAGATGGTCAAGGAGGTCGCCTCGAAGACCAGCGACCAGGCCGGCGACGGCACCACCACCGCGACCGTGCTGGCGCAAGCGATCGTGCGCGAGGGGGTCAAGGCGGTGGCCGCGGGCCTCAACCCGATGGATTTGAAGCGCGGCATCGATTTGGCCGTCGCATCGGTCGTCCAGGACATCAAGAGCCGCTCGAAG
>WNFN01140311.1_pt1 | contig 14648 bp, 14 predicted proteins | sample 5400161 | NCBI WGS metagenome assembly WNFN01 (sample SAMN13153353, study PRJNA577476) | soil metagenome | isolation source: 80 cm saprolite on Douglas fir-dominated hillslope | place: USA:California | collected 2013-09-17
GGAGAAATGCTCTTCTTGAAACGGAAAGGGCGTCCGATGGGGACGCCCTTGAAAAAATCAGCTCATAAACGTCATCAACTGGTTCGTGGCGATCAACCGGCGGGCTGAGGCTGCTCGGCGCGCCTTTGCTTGATCTCCTTGACCTTGTCGAGGAGGTCGTCGGCCTGCTTCTTGAGGGCATCGCGCTCCTCGGCGGACTCGACCATATCGGCCTTGCGGCGATAGAGCAGGTTCAAATAGGCCATGGCGTCGTCGTAGTCGGGCTTGACCTCGATGGATTTCTTGAGGTTGGTGATGCCCTCTTCGACGAGGGGACCGAACTTGGCGGCGTAATCAGCGCGCAAGGCGGGAGGCAACGGGTCGGTATCCCTGACCTGCTTGGTGACGTGATCCCTGTTGTAGGCGGCGCGCGCCTCGCCGTTGGCACGGAAGGCGAGGGTCCAATCGATGACGCCGATCCAGTAGTAGGGTTCCGGATCGTTGGGTTTCAAATCGATGTGCTTCTGATGATAAGACTTGGACTCCTCGAATTTCTTGGGGTCGTAGGGAGTGCCGGCCATCTGGAAAAGTATGGAGCCGATGCCATCAATGGCGCTGAGATTATTGGGATCGACGGAGAGAACATCCTTGAATTCCGTGATGGCCTGATTGCCGAGGCGGACGTTTTGCTCCGACGGCGCGCCGGGAATGTACTGGCTGGCATAGGCAGTGGCCAGGTAGAGGCGGGCATTCATCAACTGGGGATCGAGATCCTTGGCTTGTTTGAAATCCTCGATCGCCGTGTCGTACTGGGCTTCTTTGTAGGCGGCGACACCTTTATTAAGAAGATCGCGCGCTTTCAATTTGCTGCAGCCCGAAACGCCGAGCGCAAAAACGAAGAGCGCCGTGAAGGCTGAGAGCCGCCGAGTTGAACTGGCACTGATCACCGATGATGCATAAGTCATCGAAGCATCCATCCCTGCTGTGCGTGAGGCCGACCGGGTCGGCCCCAGCGCCCGGAGATTCACGTCCGCCCTGCGAGGGGCATCTTATAACTGTCAGAAGCCTTTTTCCAAGTCCGGAGTAAGCAGACCAACGGACGCAATGCCTGAGGTGTGCATGACATCGATCACGTTGGCCACCACACCAAACTCGACCGGTCGATCACCACGAATGAAAGCTATGCGGCTGGCGCGCTGCTTGAAAATTTCCTCAATCCGGGGGCCAAGCTTCTCGAAAGTGACTGGCTCTTGATTGATTTTCAGCGACCCGTCCGCAAAAACCTGAATGACGATCACTTCGTCGGGAGGAGGCGCAAAAGTGTCCGTAGCCGCCTGAGGAATCAACGCTTCCTCACCCTTGGAGTACCTGGGGATGATCATAAAGATCACCAGGAGCACCAGCAAGATATCGATCAGCGGAACAACATTCATTTCCGAGACGATACCGCGCTTACCGCCAACTGACATTCCCATAATCCACCTCGTTTTGGGCGGCCGTAAGACGGCCGACGTTTTCGGGTAAATACCCCGCGAGGAGGACTCTCACATCTTGCGAGAACGGATGAGGCGCGAGCCCCACCCTTACAAAGAGTTAAAAACTATTGGCCCGCTTCGAGCTTGGCGGTGATCAAACCAATTTTGTCGATGCCGGCGCCGCGCATGATGTCGATGGCGCGGGCGACGTCCATGAACAGAACATCGTTGTCACCCTTGACGAAAGCAATTTTCTCGGCGCGCTCCTTGAAGATCTCTTCCATGCGCGGGCCAAGACGATCCCAGGTGGTGTCCTCGTTGTTGATCTTGAGCTTGCCGTTGTTGGCAATCTGGACGACCACGGTTTTGTTTTCAAGTTCGACGTTCTGCTGCTGGTTCGGCGAGGGCTGAGGAACGAGCGTGTCCAGGCCCTTCGGCGTGAGCGGAGTGATGACCATGAAAATAATGATCAGCACGAGCAGAATATCGATCAACGGCACCACATTGGGCGACGAGAGCGATCCTCCGCTTTCTCCTCCAACATCCATCCCCATAGCGAGTCTCCTAATGGCACGGCGTAGAGCAACTCCGCGGGCCAAGTAACCGCGCCGGGTGGGATCCGGCGCGGCCTTAAAGAAAGAGCAAACGAACGGTGCTAACCGAAACTGCGGTCCTCAATCCGCGGGTGGCGGAGGAGGAGTCGATTTGGTGTTCTGATTCTTCTGGGTGAGCAAACCCAGTTGATCGACACCGGCGGACCGGATCTCATCCACCACTTCGACGACACGGCCATACTTGGCGCGAGCGTCGCTCTTGACGTAAACGGTATGGTCAAGGCGGGTGGAGAGGCGATCCTTAATTGTCGAGGTCAGTTCTTCCTTGGCGGTTCTGGTGTTGCCCATATAGATGGTGCCGTCGCTGGTGATCGCGACGACGATGGCATCGTCCTTGTCCGCGTCTTTCATGTCTCGCGGATTATCGGTCGAGGCCAGGTCCACCGACTGCGTCTTCTGCAACATGGGCGTGACCACCATAAAGATGATCAGCAGGACCAGCATGATGTCGGCCATGGGAATGACATTGGGGGCCGCCATCTGGGCGCCGGCTTGTGGCTTGTAAGCCATGGCCGGTTACTTCTTCGCGCCGCGGCGCAGGATGAAGTAGTTGATGAGTTCCATGGAGGAGTTGTCCATCTCGACGTCGAAGGCTTCCACTTTGTTGGTGAAGTAGTTGTAAGCCCAGACAGCCGGGACGGCCACCAGCAAGCCGAAGGCAGTGGTGACCAGCGCTTCAGCGATACCGCCGGCGACGGCCGAGAGACCGGTCGCTTTGTTGGCGGCGATGCCCTTAAACGCGTTCAAGATGCCGACGACCGTGCCGAACAGTCCGACGAACGGAGCCGTCGAACCGATGGTGGCGAGAGCCGAGAGGCCGCGCTTCATTTCGGCGTGGACGATGGCGACGGAGCGCTCGAGACCGCGCTTGGCGGCGTCGATGACGTCGGAGTCCGAAACTTGCTGAGAAGCAGATTGGAATTCGGAGAGGCCGGTGGCGACCACCTTGGCGATGTGGCTCTTCTTGTTACGTTCGGCAATGGCGATGGCTTCATCGAGCTTGCCGTCCTTGAGGGCGCCGGCAACCTGCTGCACGAAGACGCGCGACTGTTTACGAGCCGCGCTGTACATCAGGGCGCGATCGATCATGACGCCGAAGGAGTAGATGGAAAGTACGAAAAGAATGAACACGACGGCGAGCGCCAGAGGGCTCATCGTTTTCAACATGCTGCGCAAGTCCCAGCTAGTGCTGGCCTCTTGCAGCAATAAGGCAGAATAAGCGTACAAAGTAGCTACCATTCGTTTGCTCCTTAAGTTTCAAGTGACCCTGGATCTGCGGGGGTCAACAAGAGTGATTGCTGAAAATGCTTACCCGGAATGGCGCGCCTGTCCCACGACCGGCACGCCAGCCCGTACTACTGGTTAAGAGAAAAAATCACGTCAATGGTGGTGTCCACTTCGACGGGATCGCCATTGAGAAGAGTCGGCTGATAGCGCCACTGACGCACAGCGTCCAAAGCGGCTTGTTGCAGCAAGGGATGGCCGCTCATGACTTCAAGTTGTTGAATGGTGCCGTCCTTGCCGATGATGGCATGCAGCCGCACAGTGCCGGAGATGCGGGTCTGGCGGGCCAGCGGCGGATACATCGGCTGAACGCGGTTGATAATGCGCGCGGCTTGAACGTTGCCGCCGACGCGGAGTGGGCCAGTCTGCTTGGGCTTCGGCGGTGGTGGTGCTCCGCCCATGCCGCCAATGACGCCGCCCAGCACGCCACCCATAGAGCCGCCGGCAACGCCGCCGGGGACCCCACCGCTCATGCCCGCGGAGACGTCGGGCTCGGCGTCTTCCTTAATAATTTTGACATCGTGGGGAATGACTTTTGGCTGCATGAGCTTGCCAGCATCCATCAGATGGGCCTGTGGCTTCACGTGGACTACCTGAACCGCCGCGGGTGGAGGAGGTGGCGGAGGAGGCGGAGGAGGAGCGGTGAGCATGGTAGCCATCATCGCTTTGGGGAGCGCCTCGGTGTAGATCAGAGGAATGAGAATCAGAATCAAAAGAAAGAGGCATTGGAACAGCATCGAGATCAGAACTGTCCAAGGCTTGTTGGTTTTCTTTGGATTCGGGCTCGAAATCACCATTTCTTCAAACATGAGTCCTACCTCCTGCCTGCAGGAGCAAGGCGTCCGGAGACGTTCTCGCTACCACTGGCTTTGTTGCCGGCTGCGGGTCCGGTGCCTGCCGCCGAGCCCTGTCCCCGCCAGATGTTCCAGGCGACGACGAGCGGAGCAGCAATACCAAAACTGGAGTACGTTCCTACCACAATCCCTACCACCAGGGCAAAGGAGAAAGCACGAAGCACCTGGCCGCCCATCAGGAACAGGACAAGCACGGCAGCAAACGATTGTTCTCTCGAATGCGATCGAAGATGACGATCGTGTCGTTCATGGAGTAACCGACGAGCGTGAGAAGCGCCGCGATAACCGTGAGAGAAATCTCGAAGCGCAGCAACGAGAAAAACCCCAAGGTGATCAGCACATCATGAAAAACAGCTAGAACGGCAGCGGCCCCGTAAACCCACTCGAATCGGAAGGCAATATATACCAGCATGCCGCCTAAAGCATAGAGGGTAACTAAAATTGCCTGCTGGCGGAGTTCGCCGCCGACTTTGGGGCCCACGGTCGCGCCGCCGCGAATGACGAAAGGATTGAGCGCGTAGCTGGATTTCACGGCAGCAAGGACCGGAGCAGTGACGCCTTCGACTTTGGAAAGCTCGTCGAAATTGGTGAGCACGCCGTTGGAATTCTTGTCGCGGTAATCGAGAAGTTTTTTGGCGACCTGCTGGTAGCGATCTCCGGCGTTGGCAGAGAGGAGCAGGGGATCCTTCTCGGTAAGAACTGCGGCGAGTGAGGCAGGCGTCGCGGAATTGAAATCGGATCCTGAAACTCCAAAGGTAGCGCTTAGAGCGCTCAGCACTTTCTCCTTGCTGGCTTGGAGAGCCGCATCGTCCTGGCCCTTGCCCTCGACGAAGATCTCGACTTCGTTGGAATTGGGATTGGCGATGTCGCTGATGGTCTGGATTTCGGTGTTGACGATCCCCTGAGCGGCTAGGCCGCTGCGAATCTTGTCGAGGTTGGGAGGCTGGGCGAAGCGAACATCCACGTTGGTGCCGCCTTTGAAATCGATTCCATAGCGAATCCCGCTACCGAAGAAAATCGAAGCCCATCCAGCGAGGAGAAGAATGCCGCTCAAGGCGTAGAAATACTTGGCTTTGCCCATCCAATCCAGATTGGGCTGTTTAAAGAGCTCGATCATGCGGCCTTTGCTTCCCTTCCTTAGACACCGGGCGGTGCGGAATGTTCCCGGCGGAAGTCATCTACATAAGGTAGAGGAATCCGCGCCTTGAACCCACAGCCCACTCGTTTGGAATTGAGTGGGACACTCGCCCTGGCAGTTCTAGTACGACCTAAATGCTCAATTCGGCCTGACGGTCCATCTTTGTCAGGTGATACTGGAAAATCGTTTTCGAGACGTAGATCGCGGTGAAGACGTTGGCGATCAGACCGATCGTCAAGGAGATGGCAAACCCCTTAATCGAACCGGTTCCAAACAGGAAAAGGAAAAAAGCGGAGACTACGGTAGTGACGTGCGTGTCAATGATGGTGAGGAAGGCTTTATCAAAGCCAGCGTCGACAGCGGCGGAGGCCGATTTGCCATTACGCAGTTCTTCGCGAATGCGCTCGAAGACCAGAACGTTCGAATCCACGCCCATGCCGATGGTCAGGATGACGCCGGCGATGCCGGGCAGGGTAAGCACGGCACCGAATAGCCCCAAAACCGCCAAAAGTATGATGAGGTTCAGGATCAAGGCCAGGACAGCGTTACCGCCGGACAGGCGATAGTAGACGAGCATGAAGAGCATGACCACGATCAGGCTCAACACGGAAGCCTGCACGCCGTGGCGGATGGAATCGGCGCCGAGGGATGGGCCAACGGTGCGTTCCTCGAGATACTTAATGGAGGCAGGAAGAGCGCCGGCACGAAGAGTGAGCGCTAGTTCGTGCGCAGATTCCTGGCTGAAATTCCCGGTGATTTCGCCGCTATCTTCGATCTTGCCCTGGATGGTGGGCGCTGAAGTGACGTGGTGATCCAGAACGATAGCCATCTGGCGGCCAAGATTCTGCTGGGTGAAAGGTCCGAAACGACGAGCGGCGTCGGGCGAGAGAGTGAAATTGATCTGCCACATGCCTGGATTTGCCGTGTTTCGATTCTCGACGGCACTGCGCAGGTCGCGGCCGGTGACGGCGGCCGCACGACTCAACAGGTACCAGTTTTCGCTTGTTTCAACACCACCAGAGGATCTACGCGTCTTCGGGTCGTCAGGCACCAGCTCGGTGCCCGGTGGCAAAATCCCGCCATGTCGGCCGAGAGCCTCCGTCTGGGAGCTATAGGTAGTCGGATCTTCGACAAGCTTTAGCTCCAATTGACCACCGGCCTGAATCACTCTTTTGGCTTCGGCAGGATCCCCTACGCCCGGAAGTTGGACCAGAATTTCGTTGGCATTATGGCCCCCGCGAGGCTGGATGGTGGGTTCTGTCAGGCCCAAGGCGTTGATGCGCCGCTCAATAGTTTCAATAGACTGCGTCATCGTCGATTCCTGGATTTGTGTGATGGCACCTGGGCGCAAAGTCAAAGTGTAGCCGTTGGGGTCGCCAGCGGCGGGAGACATGTCCCAGACATTGGTGTATTGCTGGGTCACGAAGTCGCGGAACTGCGACGCTTGAGCGTAATCCACGTTGCGCACCAGGATGTGCGTATCGTCAACGCGGCGCACTTCATCGTAGCGAATGTTTTTTGAGCGCAGCAGCGTGGTCAGACGGTCCACGGTGGTGTCCGTCTCCTGCGCGATGGCTTCCTGGACCTGGACCTGAAGAATGAGGTGCGTGCCGCCCTGGAGGTCGAGGCCCAGCTTGATCTGATTGGAGAAATTATCCTTTATCTGGGCGACCGAGGTAGGAAACACCGGGTAGCCAAAAAGGAAATAGATACAGAAAAGAATGACGGCGAGGATGAACAGAGCTTTCCACTTCAGATTAGGGTTCATGGTTAGAAAGTAAGACGTGTGAGCCGGCGAAGGGTGGGCTTATTTTGCATCTTCCGATGCCTCCACCTGAGCAATCGCCGCACGCGAGATGCGAATTTTAACCTGTGGTTCGCTGGAGATTTTCAAAATGACCGAATCGCCATCGATACCGTTGATGGTGCCGTAGATGCCGCCGCTGGTGACGATCTTGTCGCCAGCCTTGATCGCGCTGAGCATTTCCTGGACTTTTTTGCGCTGGCGCTGCTGGGGCATGATCACCATGAAATACATGATGGCGAACATGAGACCGAGGGGAATCAGGAAGCCGCCGAAGCCCCCGCCTGCCGCCTGAAGAATTATCGCTGCTATCATTTTCGACCGAACTCTCAGTTCTAAGTTATTAGTGCTTAGCTCTTAGTTCAAACATCCCAAATCGAAGACCCGCGAGGAGCCCTTTGCACATTTCGCGCTTTGGAAGATAGAAACGCTGTGCTGCGGGCAAATCACCCGCGCTCCTGCTTAACCGACTTCCATTCGATTCGTCTTGGTGCCCCGCGGATGGCTCGCGCGCCGTCCGGAATTCAGCGTTCAGGCTGGTCCCGCGGCATAGCGCGCGTGCATCTCGGATGAGAAATTCGCTAGGTTCCCAAACTCGATAGCCTCGCGGATTTGACGCATTATGTCAAGGTAAAAGTGGATATTGTGGTGGGTCGCGAGGATCGCGGCGGTCAGTTCTCCCGCAGCGAAGAGATGACGAAGATAAGCGCGCGAGTAGCGGCGGCATACGGAGCAACTGCATTTCGAATCGATGGGGCGCTGATCCTGGGAGTAGCGCGCGTTCTTGATGAGCACGCGGCCTTCGCTGGTGTAGAGGCAGGCGTGACGCGCGGCGCGAGTGGGGAGGACGCAATCCATCATGTCAATGCCGCGAGAGACGTAGTCGGCGATTTGTTCGGGGCGGCCGACGCCCATTAGATAGCGGAGACGTTCTTTAGGAAGAATGGCGGTAGCCTCGGCGGTCATTTCACAAGTGATTTCGTGAGGTTCGCCGACGGCGAGGCCGCCGACCGCGTATCCGTGAAAATCCAACTCGATAAGTTGGCGAGCGCTTTCGCGGCGCAGATCGGCAAAGGTTGCGCCCTGCACGATGCCGAATTGCCATTGGCTGAGATCTCCGTTGCGTTGCGCGGATTCGAGAAAATAGTTACGCGCGCGCTTGGCCCACGCGGAAGTGCGCTTTACGGCGGTTTCGGCTTTTTCGCGGGGCGCGGGTGTCTCGATGCACTCGTCGAGGACCATGGCGATGTCGGAGCCGAGCGCGAGCTGAATTTCGGCGGCTTTTTCCGGCGTGAGGAGATGCTCCGAGCCGTCGAGGTGAGAACGGAAGCGCACGCCTTCGTCGGTGATCTTGCGAAGTTCGGAAAGGCTGAAAACCTGAAAGCCGCCGGAATCGGTGAGGAGGGCGCGCGGCCAGGACATGAATTTGTGCAAACCGCCGAGTTTGCGGACCAGTTCGTGACCGGGACGAAGGTAGAGATGATAGGTGTTGGCAAGGATGATTTCTGCGCCGAGTTCTTCGAGCGCTTCCTGGGTGAGTGCCTTGACGGTGGCCTGCGTGCCCACGGGCATGAAGAACGGAGTCTCGACCGTGCCGTGGGGCGTGGTCAGCCGGCCGCGGCGACCGCCGGTGGAATCGGTTTTCGATACTTCAAAGGAAAAATTCATCTCTAACTGAATACCTGAAAGGCGGACAAGCAGGAATGCCTGTACGCCTTTTCAGTGTATCAGGAGAAGACGAAGGTCAAGCCGAGGCGGCAAGCTTGATAGACCGCCCAGACCGTAAGCGCGATACCGATGGAACTCCCGAGCTTCAGTTTTTTCGGGTTATAAGCCGCGAAACCCAATCCAATCAGAAAAATGATCCAGAAGCTGAAGAGGTCGATGGCCGCGCCCAAAGCCATGACGGTCTTCGAGGTGCCGTCTGGTAGAAACGCGCCGAGGTTTGCGGCGACCGGATTTTCCAGGTTGATCGTGCCGGGGGGCTTCAAAAATAAAATCAGGAGAAAGAGCAGGCTGCTCACCATGGTCACCAAGTAGGCGTGCGAGACGATCCCCATGGAGACACTGAAATTCGCACCGGCTCCGCCCAGGAGATTGTAAGCGCCCAACATCGCGGCGCCGACAATCACGGCGAGGAGGATGGGACCCAGGAGTCCAAAGCCATAGGCGAAGTACGGGGAAATTTTCGCGCTCATCTCGATTTGCCGTTCTTTCTGTTCGTTGCTGAGCTGAGCGGTACGCGGGCTCTCTTCAATGCGCTTGCTGGCGACGTCTCTCCAATCCACTTTTTTGTTCATGGCAAAACCAACGACGCATCCGAGCACGGTCATCAAGACTACCGGCATAATCCAGCTCGGATTCCGGGCGATGCTTTGAAAGGTCTCTTTGGGAGAAAAAAATACTCCGATAATGCGGCCAAAATGATTGATTGGTTCTTGCGCCTCCGGCGCGGGAAGTGCGGTTGTAGCCATCAAGGACTCCTCCACCACAAGGTTGCGTAGTACTGCCTTCTGAGAGGAACTACGCACGAACACCACGGAATATTTCAGTGCGGGGATTCTAGCGCGGAGGAAAGGAAGTTGACAGTCGAAAGTTGAAAGTTAAGAGCCGAGGACTCAGAAATGAAAGACGGCGAAGGGGCCGCTCAGATGGAGGGAAGTTCGGGGACGGAAAAACTCACCTTATCAACTGCAGTGAAGCGAGCGCCATCTGTTTCTCGCGAAAAAACAGTGCCGCCTCGGCGATAGGTTTTCCGGAGATTTCCGGCTTCCATGAGGACATTGGCACAAGTCATAAACTTCGTTAGACGCCAATGATGTGGCGGCAAGGTCCTCCGTATCTTCGCACGGAAAACCGCCGCCAAATTGGCCGGAAATGAACAAGTGCGCGTTCGCGAAACGCGTCTTTTTGAAAAACCCACATCTAAATCCGCATATCCGGAGAATTTTTAGAACTCCCCTGCGCGGAAAGTCTTTATTTTCTGTGAGAAGAGTTCGGCATCCCACTTGCCAATAAACAAAATCGCACGCGTGCGCCTTGTAAGGCAAGCGCGGCCAGCGAACTCGTCGGCCCCTAGCGCGGAAGTCCCGGAGGTCAACTTGTTTCACGGGAAGCAGACGCGCCGGGCCGAGCCAAGTTCCACTAGGGGGATGAAGTGAAATCAATCTATCGAGCGGTGCGGGCATTATTGATCGTGCTGATTAGTGTGGGGGCCGCTGGCCCGCTGTTGCTGGCGCAGCAAGGCACGACGGCGATCGAAGGCGACGTCACGGATCCGCAGGGGTCGGCGGTGGCAAGCGCCAGCGTGAAAATCTCCGACGACTCAAGGAGTGTCACGCGAGAGACGCAGACCGACGCTAACGGGCACTATCAGTTTCTGTCCTTACAGCCTGGATCGTACGTCGTTCATGTGGAAGCGCCGGGGTTCCGGCAAACCGTAACTCATAAGATTGATGCGCTGGTTGGTACGACTCAGCGAGTGAACATTAAACTCGAGCTCGGCACCGTCAACGAAACAGTCACCGTGACGGAGAGCGCGGCTGCGGCCGTCAATACGACAGACGCCACGCTCGGCAATACTTTTGAGTCGCGGCAAATCCTGGCGCTGCCGTTTGAGGGCCGCGACGCCGCGGGAGTCCTGAGCCTGCAGCCAGGCGTTGCGTTCATCCCCCTTCCGAAGGACATCAATCCAAACGTGGACACGCGCAATGGAGCGCTAAACGGCGGGCGCGGCGACCAGACAAACCTGACGCTCGACGGCGTGGACAACAATACGCAAACAACGGGCACGCCATTCCAAGGCGCGGTTCGCTCGACGCTGGATTCCATCGAGGAATTCAGGGTAACCACGGCGGGCGACAACGCCGATCAAGGCCGTTCCTCTGGAGGCCAAGTGGCGCTGGTAACAAAGAGTGGAACGAATTCCTTCCACGGTTCACTCTACGAACAGCACCGGCCAACAAATACCGTGGCGAACGACTATTTCAATAAGCTCGCCGAACTGGGGGCGGGACTGCCCAATAAACCCGCGATAGAACTTCGCAATACCTTCGGAGGCGCGCTCGGCGGGCCGGTGCTCAAAGACCGTCTCTTCTTTTTCTATACCTACGAAGGCCAGCGCCAGAGTGAGAGCACGCAGGTGAGCCGAAACGTGCCCTCTAACACGCTGCGCGACGGAGTGGTCATCTATCCCTGCGCGACGGTGTCCCAGTGTCCGGCCGGGACCGCTACCGGCGCCAGCGGAACGGTGTATCAGATCCCTGCGGGGAGATTCGGAGTAGGCCCAGCGCAGATCAAGCAAATGGATCCGAATTGCGCGGCATTGGGCACCTGCCCGCAAGGAAATGGCCCCGACCCCCGCGAACGCTTCTGACTGTTCCAATTTCGACGGAGCGGGTTTCAATATTGCCTGCAATTCATTTTCAGCGCCGACTCCGCTACGGCTGAACACCAACATCGCCAGAATGGATTACAATCTCAACAAAAGCGGTACCCACCGTTTATTCGTGCGCGGCAATTATCAGGAGGATAGCCAGTCGTTTGCGCCGCAATACCAGGGATTGGCCCCCAATGACCAGCGCCGAAACACCAGCCGCGCGATCGCTGTCGGCTACACCGCCGTCCTCTCCAGCACGCTTGTCAATTCGTTTCACTACGGGCTGACGCGGCAGAGCCAAGCCGATCAAGGCCTGGTGACTCAACAGCAGACCGATATCCGCCTCCTTGACTCCGTGACCCCGGCTAACTCGACCACCACGGCCTTCCATGTGCCCGTGCACAACTGGTTGGACGACGTATCCTGGACTCGCGGCAAGCACACGTTGCAAATCGGAACGAACGTCCGGCTGATCAACAACGTGCGCCAGTCGGACCAGACCTCCTTCAACAATGGATTGGTCAATCCGGCGTATCTGGACGTTTCGCCCGCCGGAAGCGGCGGCAGTCTTGACCCTGGAGCGTTCGGATTTCCGCAAGTGGATCCGAACTTCGCGAATGTCTACAACAACGCCGTAGTGAACCTTGTTGGGATCGTGGACCAGGTCACGGGGAACTATAACCGTACAAAAACCGGCTCAGTACTGCCGCAGGGTGCGTTCGTCGACCGCCATTTCCGCTCGTGGGAATACGACTGGTACCTTCAAGACGTTTGGCACCTGAAATCAAATCTGACCGTGACGGCTGGTTTGCGCTACGCCATTCTGGAGCCGCCGTATGAAACTACCGGGACCCAAGCGGCTCCCAACCTGAGCCTGAGTAATTTCGTGAACGAGAGAGCAAAGGCGATGGCCCAGGGTACATCGTTTGCTCCGGCATTCTCTTTCGATCTCTCCGGTCAAGCCAATGGCAAAAAGCCTTATTGGCCGTATGACTATAAAAACTTTGGTCCGCGGCTAGCCATCGCCTACTCGCCCAAGGGATCCGGGGGGCTGTGGAAGGCGCTCTTTGGCGGCGCCGGCAAATCATCGATTCGGGCCGGATTCGGAATCGTCTATGACCATTTCGGAGAGGCGCTGATCAACACATTTGATCAGAATGGCACGTTTGGCCTCTCCACCTCGATCTCGAACCCGGCCAGCATTCAAACTGTCGATGGCGGAGCCCGCTACACTGGATTCCACGACATTCCAACTTCCAGCCCCGACGGAATCCTGCTCACTCCTGCCCCTTCCGGAGGATTTCCTGCCACTCCGCCCACTAGCGTGCTCGGCAACCCGGTGCAACAGATTTCGTGGGGACTGGATGACAATATTCGGACGCCCTATTCCGAACTGCTGGACCTGGCAGTGACACGCGAACTGCCGGGGGGATTGGTCTTCCAGGCAGCCTACGTGGGACGGTTTGCGCATCGGCTGCTACAGCAGAGAGACTTGGCTATGCCTCTGAATCTCACCGATCCAAAATCCAAGATGTCCTACTTCCAAGCCGCAAAAGCCTTTGCCCTCGACAAGATTGCGGGGACCAATGTGGCCAGCATCCAACCCGTGCCCTTCTGGGAAAATCTTTTTCCCGCTGCGGCGGGCACCAACGCTAACCTCTGCGGAAGCCAGGGCGCCCCCGGCAATGCTTCGGTCGTAAACCCGACAGCCACCCAATCCATGTATGAGCTTTTCTACTGTAACAGCGGCAATGGAACTCTCGGGGAAACGAATGCGCTCAACATTCTTTACTCCTTCTGTTTCCCAGCCTGCCTCAACCAGCAGCCCGGGCAGGCGCCGTCGGCGCCGGGACTTCCCGGCGGGCCCTACCAGATCTACAATCCGCAGTTCTCCGCGCTCTATGCGTGGTCGAGTGCCGGCAGCAGCAACTATAACGCAGCGCAGTTCTCCCTGCGCAGCAAGCCGACACATGGTGTGCAGTTTGACTTCAACTACACCTATTCGGCCTCCTTCGATTACGGTTCTGACGCCGAGCGGTCGGTCATATACGGCGGCTTTAACTCCAGCGCCCTTGTAAATACGTGGGACCCGCGCCAAAACTATGGCCCTTCGGACTTCGACACTCGCCATGCCATCAATTTCAACTTCATCGCCGATCTTCCTTTCGGAAAAGGCAAGCGGTTTGGCGGCGGCTGGAACCGTGCCGTGGACACTGTTCTCGGCGGTTGGCAGATCGCGGGTGTTGGACGATGGTCCTCGGGATTGCCATGGTCCGCCGCGAATGGCGCATTCAACTTCCCAACCAACTTCCAGTTGCCTGGCGACGGAGTGCTCCTGGGACCGGCGCCGAAAACCGGTGTCTTTCCGGGAACGTCAGCGGCTCCAAGCCCCAATGTCTTCGCGGATGGTGTGGCCGCAGCCGCCGCCTTCCGGCTTCCCTTTGTCGGGGAAACCGGACAAAGAAACAATCTTCGCGGACCAGGCGTCTTCAGCGTGGATGCGGGCGTCAACAAGTCTTTCCGGATCACGGAGCGCCAAAATCTGCGGTTCAGCGCCTATGCCTACAACGTAACCAATTCGGTGCGGTTCGACTCACCGAACGCAGAATGGAATTTGCGCTTCGGTACCAATTCTAATTCCGGCTGTTAACTCTCAAAGTGAACGATGGCCCTCGGAAGTTTCGGGGGCCTTCCTTTTTTTTTCCCGGACCTAACTCGCTTTCTCACCCTGGTTTTGGTCCGTTTCGCGAAGAAGGAGAATTCTCCGCCAGCAGCAATCAAGATTGTCAGACCAGGATGCAGCGGGCCGCGTGACCGCTGGCGACGATCCGAAGCGCGGGATCGCGGCGGCGCATTCTTCGCGGCGAAGTTCGCAGCGCGGTTCGAAGGCGCAGCCGGTTGGAAGTGCTGTGAGTTGCGGAAGACTCATCTCTGAGACAGGGGAATGACGAACTTCAATGCCGTGTGGGTCGCGGAAAAACCGACTACTTTGACGTCTTTGAGGCCGGTCTTGCGGCCGGCGTCGAGGACATCGAGTTCGGTGATTTGCTTTTGGCCCTTGGGATAGACGATCCAGAGAGCGGCGGCGCCTTTCATGGATTTCGAGATTTTCGGCAAGGCTC
>WNFN01197357.1_pt2 | contig 14640 bp, 14 predicted proteins | sample 5400161 | NCBI WGS metagenome assembly WNFN01 (sample SAMN13153353, study PRJNA577476) | soil metagenome | isolation source: 80 cm saprolite on Douglas fir-dominated hillslope | place: USA:California | collected 2013-09-17
GGTTTTCCTCTTTGCTGAAATGCGAAAGCGGACGATGACCGAATGACGATGATTTCACCTCGCCCGTTGCCGTCGGCCGACCGGCTCGAGCGTAAGGCGACCTCGAGCATGCCGCGCGAGGTGCGCCTCGCACTGTATCGTTCCATGCTGAAGATTAGGCGGGTGGAGGAGCGCATCAAGGCGCTCTATCCGGAAGGCGATATGCGCTGTCCTACTCATTTCAGCATCGGCCAGGAGGCGGTGGCGGCCGGGGTGTGCAGGCACCTGCGCCAGGAAGACCACGTCATCAGCGCGCACCGCTCGCATGCGCATTACATCGGCAAGGGCGGCAGCCTGCGGGCCATGTTCGCGGAACTGTATGGCAAAGTGGACGGGTGCGCGTCGGGCAAGGGCGGCTCGATGCACCTCATCGACCTGTCGGTCAACTTCCTCGGCTGCGTCCCGATTGTCGGGAGCACCATCCCAATCGGCGTCGGTGCGTCCTTCGGCGCGATGCTGCAGGATCGCCCCGCCGTCACGGTCATTTTCTTCGGCGATGCGGCGACCGAGACAGGGGTTTTCCACGAGAGCGTGAATTTCGCGGCGGTTCATCGACTCCCCGTGCTCTTCGTTTGCGAGAACAATCTCTATTCGGTGAATACGCCGCTTGCCGCGCGCCAGCCGCCGACCCGCACCATTGCTGAACTGGTGCGCGGCCACGGCATCCGGACCTCTCAGCATGACGGTCAATTGGTTGAGACGGTCGATGCGGCCGCCGCAGATACAATCGCTCATCTTCGCAACAAGGGTGGCCCGGCGCTTCTGGAATTCATGACCTATCGGTGGCTTGAACATTGCGGTCCACTCGGCGATCTTCATCTCGGCTATCGCGCCCAGGAGGAGTTTGACTCATGGGTGGCGCGATGCCCCATCCGTCTACACCGCAAGTTGCTCGAAGACGACGATCTGATCGATGAGGCCGCGCATATTGCCATGGATGCCGAGATTGCCGCGGAAATCGACGACGCGGTTACCTTTGCGCAGAAGAGTCCGTTTCCGCAGCGCGCAGAACTCAACCGGCATATATTTGCCTGAGCGGTCGCGTTCATGACCAACCGGCAGCTCAAATTCGCGGAAGCCATCAACGAAGCGATCGACGTCTGCCTCGAGCGCGACCGCAGCACCTATCTGATGGGCCTTGGCGTTCCCGACCCGATCGGCGTGTTCGGTACGACAAAGGGCCTGCAGGAAAAGCACGGCAGGAAACGTGTATTCGACATGCCCGTGGCGGAGAGCGCCATGACCGGCGTGGCGCTCGGTTCGTGTCTAGTGGGAATGCGCCCCATCATGACCCACATGCGGCTCGAATTCGCAATGACCGCGATGGATCAAATCTGCAATCAGGCCGCGAAGTGGCATTACATGTTTGGCGGCCAATCGAAGGTGCCGATGACGCTGCGCATGATCATCGGCCGCGGTTGGGGTCAAGGTCCGCAGCACTCGCAAAGTCTGCATGCTTGGTTTGCGCACATTCCGGGCCTCAAGGTCGTCATGCCGTCGACCCCGCACGATGCCAAAGGGCTGCTCATCGCCAGCATCGAAGATGACAATCCGGTCGTGTTCTTCGAGCATCGCTGGTTGCACAACATTCATGGGCCCGTTCCCGAAGGCCACTACACTGTGCCGCTTGGCGAACCGCGAATAGTCACCGAAGGCGCGGACGTGACGATTGTTTCCGCCTCCTATGCGACTCTCGATGCGATCAAAGCGGCGCGAACGCTCCAGCGGGACGGAATCAGTCCCGAGGTCATCGATTTGCGAACTCTTGTCCCCCGCAACGATGCGATCGTCCTTGACTCGGTCCGCAAAACCGGCCGGCTGGTCGTGGTGGATCAAGGAGCTTTGACGGCTGGTTTTGCAGGGGAGATCGTCGCGCGGGTGACCGAGGAGGCGTTCGACGCACTCAAGGCGGCACCGATCCGTGTGACGCTGCCCGATGTCCCGACGCCTACGACGCGCGCGCTCTCGAATTATTATTATCCAACTCCCGGCCATATCGTGGCTGCCGTGCGCCGTGTCCTTGGGCTGTCCTATGGCGATGCTCGTGACGATCCCTGGGCCGGTATTACGCCCGAGGACAAAACGTTGGATGTGCCGGACAAATCGTTCACCGGGCCATTTTGATGTTCGCCTTCGACGCGAGCTTCTGGCGCGATCGCCGCGTCTTCCTCACCGGGCATACGGGCTTCAAAGGCGCCTGGTTGGTGTTATGGCTGACCGGTCTCGGCGCGAAAGTCACCGGGCTATCGCTGCCGCCGCACACGGAGCCCAGCTTATTTGCGCTCTGTGCCCGGGGCCGATGCACCGATATCTACGGTGACATTGCCGACTACGCCTTGATCGCGCGCGCGCTTGCGGACTGTGAGCCTGAAATCGCGATCCACATGGCTGCCCAGGCACTGGTGCGCCCGTCCTATACCGACCCGCTCGGCACCTTTGCGACCAATGTGATGGGGACCGCGAACGTGCTGCAGGCCGTGCGCTCGGTGCCCAGCGTGCGCGCGATGATCGTGGTAACGAGCGACAAGGTTTATGAAAACGACGGCACCGGGCGCCCATTCAGCGAGGACGACCGCCTGGGCGGTCGTGATCCCTACAGCAACTCCAAGGCCTGCGCCGAGTTCGTCACCAGCTCATTCCGTCAATGCTTCTTCGCGGATACATGCCCCGTGGCGACTGCGCGGGCGGGTAACGTCATCGGCGGCGGCGACTGGTCGCCGTTCCGCGTTGCGCACGATCTGGTCGAGGCTTTCGAGGCCGGAACGCCGGTCGCGCTACGCTACCCTCACGCCGTTCGCCCTTGGCAGCACGTGCTCGATCCGCTCGCCGGCTATTTGATGCTGGCGCAGGCCATGATCAACGACCCCTCCGGCGCGCCGACTGCGCTGAATTTTGCTCCCGACGCGGATAGCTTTCGTTCGGTGTGCGACCTGGTCCAGGCATTCACCAGCCGTTGGGGCGGTCGCCCTGGATGGCGGTTCGATACGGATGAGCATCCACACGAGGCATCGCTCCTCATGCTCGATGCGACGCGCGCTCGCGCGCTGCTGGGTTGGCGGCCGCTGCTCTCCTTCGACGACGCGGTGACCTGGACCGCCGATTGGTACCGCGCCTTCTGGAATGGAGAGGACGTCGGCGCCGTCACGCGCCGGCAGATCGACTCGTTTTCGGAGCGGCTCGATCTACTGGCGAGCGAGCGATTGCCGTTGCGGGGCACGGCATGAAGGTCGTGATCCTCGCCGGAGGGTTTGGCACTAGGCTCGCCGAAGAGACAGTCGCTGTTCCCAAGCCGATGGTGCAGATCGGCCAGCATCCGATTCTCTGGCACATCATGAAGTTCTACGCCTCCTACGGCTTCGAAGAGTTCGTGGTGGCGCTCGGTTACAAGGCTGAGGTGGTGAAGAACTTTTTCTTGCAATTTGCCGATATGGCGAGCGACCTCACGATCGACCTCGGCACCGGTGTTGTCGAGCGGCGCCGGCGCCACGAGGAAACCTGGAAAATCCATCTCATCGACACCGGTCTTGATACGCTGACCGGAGGACGCGTGCGCCGGCTTGTGCCGCTCCTCAGCGGCGCAACCTTCATGCTGACCTACGGTGACGGGGTATCCGACGTTCCGCTGGACCGGCTCATGGCTTTTCACAAGAGCCAAGGAAAGCTCGCGACCGTGACGGCTGTGCCGGCGCTGGCGCGCTTCGGCAACATCATTTTCGACGGTGATCGCGTCACCAATTTTGCTGAGAAGCGCGTGACCGAAAACGCCTGGATCAACGGTGGCTACATGGTTATGGAGCCCGGGGTACTCGACTATTTGAAGAAGGACGAGGATGTGCTCGAGATCGACCTGCTCGAACGGCTGACCCACGACGGTCAGCTTGCCGCGTACAGACACGAGGGATTCTGGCAGTGCATGGATACGCTACGCGACAAGCACGGACTCGAGCGGCTATGGGTGTCGGGCTCTCCGCCGTGGAAGCGATGGTGAGTGCAGTGCGCGCAGAACCCGCGCCCGCGTATCGACCGGGCTGCCGATCCTGCGGGCACGCGCATCTGATGCAAGTGCTGAACCTCGGCCGCGTCCCGCTCGCGAATGCCCTGCTGACCGCCGAAGAATTGCACGGCAGGGAGGAGCGGTTTCCTCTCGAGCTTTATTTCTGCCCGCAATGCGCGCTCGCTCAGATCGGCGAGACGGTGCCCCCGGAGCGGCTTTTCCGCGATTACACCTATGCCTCCTCCTTCTCCGACACCATGATCGAGCACGCGCGCACGCTGGTCGAGACGCTGATCAGCCGCCATGATCTGGGCCCGGGGAACTTGGTCGTCGAGGTTGCCAGCAACGACGGATACCTGCTGCAGTTCTACAAGGCGCGGGGCATTCCGGTGCTCGGCATCGAACCGGCCGCCAATATCGCAGAGCGCGCAATAAGGACTAAAGGCATTCCGACACTGGTCGAGTTCTTCGATCAGGATCTTGCCGGCCGACTCGCGGCACGGGGGCAATTCGCCGACATCATCCATGCGCACAATGTCTTCGCGCACGTTCCCGATCCCAACAAATTCGTCGGCGGCATCAAACAGGTGCTCAAGCCGGATGGGGTCGCAGTCATCGAGGCCCCCTATGTGCGCGACCTCATTGCCAAGCTCGAGTTCGACACCATCTATCACGAGCACTTTAGCTATTATTCCCTGAGTTCGGTCGAGGCGCTCTGCCATCGCCACGGTCTGATGCTTCGCGACGTCGAACTCGTTCCCATTCACGGCGGCTCGTTGCGGCTGTTCATTGCCCATGCGGGCGGGCCCACGTCGCTGCGCGTCGGCGAGCTGTTGGCGAAGGAGCGATCGGAGGGACTGCTCACTTTCGACTATTATCGCGACTTCGCCGAGCGGGTTGGGCGCCTGAAGCAGCAGCTGCTGGAATTGTTGCAGCGGCTGAAAAAACAGGGCCAACGCATCGCCGCGTATGGCGCTTCGGCGAAGGGCAGCACTTTGATGAATGCCTTCGGCATCGACCGGCGGCTACTCGATTTCGTGGTTGACCGCAGCCCCCTCAAGCAAGGCCGCTTCACGCCCGGCAATCACCTGCCGATTCTGCCGCCGCAGGCGCTGCTCGAACGCCGGCCCGACTACGTGCTCCTGCTGACATGGAACTTTGCCGCCGAGATCCTCGCGCAGCAAGACGAATTCCGCCGGTGCGGGGGCAAGTTCATCGTTCCCGTGCCCGAAGTGGCTGTCCTCTGAGGTTGCGCAATTAGCGGTCTTGTTTCTGCCGGGACGAGGCGTGCGCCCGACTCCGGAGAACTGCGGGTTACTTAGATTTGCGCGCGATGGTGCCGATATTGCCGAGCTTTAGTCCGATCAGCGGTGACTCTGCTGTCGGGATGAGCCGCTCCGGCAAGCCGAACACGGCCAAAGCAGCGCGCATCAAAAACGCCAGGGGAAAGTAGTTGGTGGTCTTGACAGACTCAACGACGTCGAACCCGCTTGCCTGCAAGAGCGTAGCAAGCGAGCGCCGCGAGAACAGCTGCGGGTGTTGCAGCGTGTAGGGCGGCCAGCGTCGCCCCAGCATACGGGCCAACCCGGACGCGCAATCGTGGGTGACGATCAAGACCACGCCGCCCGGTTCAAGACTCGCTCTCACCTCGTGAAGAAATTCCTTCGGCTGCAGCAGGTGATCGAGGACGTGAATCATCACTGCGGTCGACACGCTCTGTGCAGGCACCTGCGAGGCGCGAAAGCTACCGGCGTTGATGGTGAAGCTCAGCCCGCGAAAATTGTCGGCCAGTGATTGGTGCACCTCCCGGTTCGGCTCGTAGAGCCAGAAGTGGTCGAAAGAACCATTTTTTGCAAATGAAGAGGCGAACAAGCCAATGTCCGGGCCGATTTCCAAAAAATGCCCCTCCATTCGGCTGTGCCGGCGCAGAAGACGTGCATAGCTCTCCTGGGTGCGTCTGCGCGCCGGCAATGGAACAGAGACCATGTTCTCGGCTTGCCGGCCGTAGAGTCCATCAAGCTGGCCTTGTCGATAATAGGTACGACAAAACAAAGCACTGCATTTCGAGCACTCGAAGTACGTGAAGAAAACCCGCGCGTGCGTATAACCGGAAACAAACGCGCCATGACGGTCGGCGCTGAGTGTCTCCGCCGGGGGCGAAGAGGCGACGCGTGGTTTGGCATCTGCGGCGGGCGCGCCGCAGCAAGGACAAAGCTCGACGCGCAGATAATCATCGAACCAGTGGTTATCATTCTCGCCGGAGGCAAAAGCCGTGGTCGATTGACGGACGCTGTCGGTTTCCAGGTGTTGAACGTAATTCATGGCGCGAACACCGTTCCGTTTTGCGTGAGCTTAGCACTATGGAGAGGCGGGTTTTCCTTGTAAAGCTACCGCGGCGCGGCAGCCGATTCGAACGCGTTGTCTGTCGAACCCGCAACGCGTTCGGGAGAAAATGGCTTGACAAACGGATTGGCCTGGGCCCCGTACGCGCCCATGCGGCAGTGGTTCCAAAGCCAACCCGCCTCGGTTGCATCGCTTTGAAATCATTAAGAAATTAGAAATAAAGCCTTCATCGCCGGATCGGCCGCCGGAGAGTATCATGTTGAACGAGGATCAGCGGAACGACTGAGTGCTTGCAGCCGCGATGATGAAGCAGTGCGCCGACGTCAGAACAATTCGGCTGGTTTGGATCCTGCGCAACCGTAATCTGAAAGAAGCGTCTTTGCACGCGCGCATATCTCGGTGCGGCCGTTAGATTGAGATGCAGTCCCTTCGCTCGCGCTATACGTTACTGATCCCTACCTTTAACCGGTCCGCCCACCTACGCAGACTGCTCGGGTATCTGGCTGCCCGGCGGTTCGCCTATCCGATACGGGTGCTCGACTCGAGTGCGGGCGACGCCTTGGCGCAAAACCGCGAGACGGTCGCCCGGGGAGGCCTGGACATCGTGCACGATGTCTACGACCCCGCCACGCCGATCCACAAGAAGATCGGCCTTGCGATTGCATCGGTGGAATCGACCTACTGCTCGCTTTGCGCCGACGACGACGTCCTGTTCACGGATGAACTGAACGCACTTTTCGATGTGCTCGACGCCAACCCAAACTTGGTCGTGGCGCATGGATATTACGTTAATTTCAAAGCTGGAGAGGATTTCGACGTTTGGTATACGGACTACTCGGCGCCTTCGATCGTCGCAGAAGATGCATTGAAACGGATCGTCGAACAGATGAGCGATTACCAGGCCATCTTCTATGGAATTCATCGCACTCATACCATGAAATTGATCCAGCCGCCGCTCGATCGCGTGAAGTCGCTTTGGGCGAAGGAACTGCTGACCTCCTCTCTGGCCTTGATCGCGGGCGGAATGTACCGCGCGCCGCGGTATTACATGGCGCGGAACACGAACCCCTCTATCGCATCCGAAGGATGGCACCCACACCAGTTTTTGGCCATGGAGCCAGCCGAGCTCTTTCGCGAATACGCGGACTATCGCGCCGTCGCCCTCGAACATCTGACAGCCGATTCCCGCTGTCGGGCGACCTACCGGCCGGACCAGATGCAGCGCGTTTTCGATCTTGTGCATCTGAAATATCTTGCGCCGATGATTTCGTCGGGCGTCATGAACTATCTCATTCAGCAATCCATGCTACCGAATACGACATCTCGGCAAATCATCGATGGCATATGGAACACGTTCGTCCCTCCATATGCTCAGCAGGCGGGGGGGCTCAAGCACCACTTGACCCAGGCGATTGCATTATTGCGGCCGAGTAATGCATCGAGTGCGTTCAAGCATTTTCGACGTCTTGCCGGCATTTATAGCGAACTCAAATTTCAGGAGAAATTCGATGTTTCCGTCAATTCGGCGTTTGACACGATCACGGTGACCCGTAAAAGCCGGGACGGCCAATCGCGCCGCTACATCATGTCGGGTTCCCTGTTGGATCAGCAGTTTGCCGATGGTCGCCAAGTGAACGCGTCGCATCTGCGAAATATTGTCAGTCACCTCGACGACTATGTCTAATATGGCGCGAATGAAAGGCGCAAACATCGACCATATGATTGTCCGACGCGAAAACAGTCCCGCCAATCCTGCGGCATTGCTGGGAGTTTTCGATTTCTCCTACCAGCACTACGCGCTCGGGGATCTGCTCACGAACCAGATCAATCTCGCTGTCATGGCGATCGAGCGGGGCCTTCGGCACGTCGACCTCGTGGTCATGGTCAATCCGGAAAGGCCGTCGGCACGCCAGCAGACGTTCGTAACCCGCAGCAATTACATCGCTCATCTCGACAACGTCGTGCCGGTCTTCACGTGCAATCCGTTGCTACGATCGTTTCGACTCGTTCGTGATCTGCAGACGTTCAATTTCCTGATTGCGTTGCAGCACCGGAATCGTCTTCCGATGTGGCCCGATCTGAAGACGCATCTGAAAATGCGGCAGGATTTTCCGATCGATCATCGGCGCATCAACGCATTTCACGCGCGATATGGCTACATTCCCAAGCTTTCGGCCCCGCACGGCTATGAGGCCTGGGCGCGGCATTTCCACACCACCGAACTGGGCGGGCGTCCGCTCGTAATCATCAATCCGCGTCAGAGTTCATTGACCGAAGCCCCGGCCGTTACCTATCGCGATGCGCCACTGCCGGCATGGCATGACTTCATCGACGCGGTTGCAACGAGCTGGCCGCAGGCGCTCTTCGTAATGGTCGGCGGGTTTCAAGAATGGGAGCACCGGCTGCTCTACCGGCACAACGTCTTCATCCCGCGTACCTGGGGCTTGCGGCTCGCGCACGAGTTGGCGCTGCTGAAGATCGCTGACGCATTCATGGGAACCTCGAGCGGCTTTGCCACTTTCGCGACCTTCACCGATGTAGCTTATGCGATCGTGAACGTCGAACACAGCTTTGCGCGCCCCGCCGGAGTTCGCCTCAATGATCGACATTTTCCTTTCGCCAAGGCAAATCAGATCCTGACCTGGCGGCAGGAGACGACCGAAGAGTTGCTGGCGCTGTTCGAAGAGGTCTATTCGAGCGCACGACGCGAGCGCATGTCGGACGCGCAAAAAGGATCGATCCCGGCCGAGCAAGGCGGCGCCGAACTTCTCAGGGATCGCCCATGATTCGTCGCCTTCTGCTCGGCCCTTATAAGCTTGCCGAGCCATGGGTCCGCCATCCCAGTTGGGTGGTCCGCCGGCCCGCTCAAGTCGCGGTGCTCGGCATCGCGACGATCTGGCTTGCATTGCCGCGAGGAGAGAAGGCGGAGCGCGATGCGCCAGAACCAGTCGATGAACTCGCCCGCCAGTTCTGGTCGTCCCCGAAACTGCTTGAGTTTCTCAACGGACCGGCCATCGGCAAGCCGGTCATCGGCCGCATCTGCCGCCTGCTGGTATTGCGGCTTTCGGTCGCCGCGAAACTGCGTGAACGCGCAAGCGCCGACGATCGCAATTTCGTGTTGCGGTTCAATGGGCCCATCGACCAAAAATCGCTGCGGAACTTGCTGATTTGGCAGAACCACGTTCTCCCCTCGTACGTGGAGCGGGAGGATGCCCAGGTGGATGTCGCGCTGGTGCTAGCGAACCGATCGGCCAACGAGGCGCGCCTGTTCGATCTCATCTCGATCCTGCTCATGCTAGAGCGCTTTCGCAGTTTCGCGGTGTTCTGGGACGAAGATACTGCGCTGGCCGCAACATCAGTCGTCATGTCGCAGCGGGAGGTGAGCCGCTGGCGCGCCGGCGAACCAGCGAGCGATCTGAGCACGCTGCCGCGCCAGATCCTACGCCAAGTCGAACTTCGGGGCACGCGCGGCGGCATCAAGCTTCTGCCGCACGGGCGCAAATATGCAAACGATTTCTTGAAACTGGCGTTACCGGGCCGATTCATCGTGGCGGTCGCGTTGCGGGAGGGCGAGGATGGTACGATCGTGCCGGACGAACTCGAGTTTTGGCTTTGTTTGATCGAGCGGCTCGGCGCTCGTTATCCGCGCGCGGCGTTCGTGATGCTCAATCGGCTTGCTCCCTCGCAATGGCGGGAATGGCCGGTTCATCTGCGGTTTGCCCGCCATCATGGATTGAATCTTCAAGATGCTATGTGCCTCGCTCAGATTGCCGACGGCTATCTAGGGGTCCTCGACCTATTTGGGCTCGCGGCCCATTCCGCCGGTCGTCCGGGAGTCTATGTTCCACTCGATGATCTGCCGCCCACCGACCGAGGAACTGGAAACTCGGGGCCCTCGCAAATTTTGGTTGGAAGCGGCAATCGCGCAGACATCGAGGCGGCCGTGAAGAATTTGGAACTCGCTCCGATCCACGCACCATTCGGATGTGCGGGAGGGCGGGGATGAAGCAGTGCGGGCACGCGAATGCTTCCTGAAGCTATGCCTCGGCCGGCGGAGCAGGGACCGGGGGCCACCGAAGTCAGTTTCGTTGTTCCCTGCTTGAACGAAGAGGAGAACGTCCTCGGCACGATCGAGACGATCACCAAGGCCATGGAGCACGTCGGCTGCCGGTTCGAAATCCTGGTATTCGATGACGGCTCACAGGACAATACTTCCGGTGTGGTGGCAGCATATCAATCGGCAAATCCGCAAGCTCCCGTCCGTCTGTTTCGCAACAAAGTCAATCGCGGTTTAGCCTATAATTTCGTGGAGGGAGCATTCCAAGGATGCGGCCGTTACTATCGTGCAGTTCCGGGCGACAATGTCGAGCTTGCCGAGTCGCTCGAGAAGATCGTCCAAGCCCGCGGCACGGCCGACGTCATCGTGCCCTATTTCGTGGAGATTCGAAACCGACCGTTGCGACGCAAGATCATATCCAAGCTTTATACTCACCTAGTTAATTTGGCGAGCGGATATAGGCTCGCCTACTACAACGGCAATCCCTTGTATTTACGGGCGCATGTCCTGCGGTTCCACGTCGAATGCACGGGCTTCGGCTATCAGGCGGAATTCCTGACGCGCCTTATCTCAGAAGGCGCAACTGTCAACGCGATTCCGCTCGTGTCATATGACCGCGAGGGCTCTACCGCGATCAATATCAAGAATTTATTGTCGGTTACCCATTCGCTCCTCACGATCGCGCTGCGTCGGCTAAGAATTGTCCTCTTCGACTAAGGTGATTGCGGGGTTCCGTCGATAAGCCGCTGATGGGCCTAGCAGCAGGCGCGCGCAAGAGACGTGCGGCCGCACGACAATAAAATTCCCCATTGCGCTGGCCCCGCTCATCTGATTCGTTCGCGCTAGGCCCCCGGGCGCCATTGCTGGGGCAATTGGAGCGGATCAGCCGATAATGCTGTTCAGACCATTGGACATCCCCGGCCTTTTTCTTATAGAGCTTGAAAAAATGGAAGATGAACGCGGTTTTTTTTCCCGTCTGTTCTGCAGTGATACGTTCCTGGAACAAGGGCTATGCGCGACCTATCCGCAGTGGAGCGTGTCGTTCAACGATCGTCGCGGCACGTTGCGCGGCCTGCACTTTCAGGCACCCCCGCACGAGGAAATCAAGCTTGTCTCGTGTACGCGAGGAGCAGTATTCGACGTGGCCGTGGACGTGAGGCCCGGCTCGCGCTCCCGCGGTAAGTGGGTCGGCGTGGAGCTCAGTGCGGACAACCGGGCAGCAATATACATCCCTGCCGGCTTCGCTCACGGTTTTCAAACTCTCACTGATGACGCCGAGGTGCGCTATCACATATCCGAACGTTATCGGCCCGAGGCCGCGCGCGGTGTGCGGTGGGATGATCCGGATCTCGCCATCTCATGGCCGAGTATCGACCAGCGCTTGATCTCCAGCCGGGACCTGGCTTTGCCAAGACTGCGGGATCTCTTATGAACCCTTTCAGCCGTGCATTGCGGGCGCGACCGCGAACGGCAATCACAGCCGTCAAGGGCGACCGCGAGGGAATCGAAGCGGCCATGCCTAACAGCGCGCTTTTCCTCGACCGGGATGGGGTGATCAATGTGGACCATGGCTACGTCCACCGGCCGGACCAATTCGAATTCATCCCCGGAATTTTCGAACTGGCTCGCGACCAAAATGCCTATGCGGCGCTGACGCGGTGGATGTGCGAGCGTTTTGAGGCGGAAGGTACGGCAATCAGCCGCGTCTATCACTGTCCTCACCACCCCGTGGAGGGCATCGGCGAGTACCGTCGCGATCATCCGTGGCGCAAACCCAATCCTGGAATGCTCCTGCAGGCTGTATCGGACCTCGGGCTTGATCCTGTTCACTGCGCGATCCTTGGCGACAAGATAAGCGACATGGTAGCCGGCGCGGCTGCCGGGATCGGGTTGCGCATTCTCATCGGACCGCGCGAGCTCAAGAAGCGCGAGGCGGCCTGTGAGGTAGTCGCCGACCTTCGCGAAGCACTCACCGTTCTGCGATCTCGCTTTGCGCCGGCTGTGCTGGCCGAAAGGAGTGGGGGTGCTTGATGCGCAGCGATTTCCTGCTTGAACTGCGCGACCCGCTCGGCCATTACGCGTCGCGTAACGGCGTGTGCCCAACACCCTGAAACCGGTCGTTGGCGCGATGGGACAGGGACGGGATCGAATGAGCAGCAGCCTCGCTGGTGATTTCGAGCCGCCGCGCGCGTCGCGCGGAGGCGTGCAGAAAGTTGCGATCGTGACAGCCAAGCTGCTCGTGACCGGAGCATGCTTTTGGTATGTGTCGCGGCAAGTCGATTGGCGCCAGGCCTTGTCGACGATCCCGCTTCTGGATTGGCGCTGGGCTGCGCTCGCCACCCTGATAGCGATGTTGCAGGTTCCGCTGCTGGGGCTGCGCTGGCGCAATATTGTCGATGCGCTCGCTCCCGACGATGCGCCGATGACGCGCGCGGACATGATTGCTGCGACCGCGGTGGGGATGTTCTTCGCCCAAGTGTTACCGAGTGTGGCGGGGGAGGGGGTGCGCGCGTGGCTGCTCGTTCGGCTCGGCAGCAATTGGCGCAAGGCCGTGACCAGCGCCGTGATCGATCGCGGAATAGGCGTGGGGCTGCTGCTCGCGTTCGGCCTGCTTATTCTGCTGCTGCCATCCGGCCTCACGGCGCTGGGTGGCTATCGCGATCTGGTGCTCATCGTAGACGGTACGCTTGTCATCGCTGGAGCGCTCGCTCTCTTGCTCGCACCGAAGATTGTCCCCCTGCTCGCTCGTTGGCGGTATTCGCGATGGATGGCGATTTTGGCCGTAGACGTTCATCGCGTCCTTTTCGGATCGAAGGGGCCCCTGATCCTGAGCATTGGATGTCTCATCCACGCGCTCACGATTGCCGTCATTTGGTCGGTCGGGAGAGCGCAGGGCTTCTCGTTGCCGCTCGCCGACGCGGCGGTGTTGTTCACCGTCATGATCGGAGTGGTGCTTGTGCCGATTTCGATCGGCGGCTGGGGTTTGCGGGAGCTCGCAGTGGTCTCGCTTCTTGCCGGTTACGGCGTCGCGCCGGAACGAGCGTTGCTGTTTTCGGTCTGCTACGGCCTGGTGCTGGCTGTCGGCTCGCTCGGCCGGGCGGCGCGAGGAGCAGCCGCTCGCGGGAACACGTCCCTCTGGCGCTGCGCCGGATATCGCTTAACGAACGCGAATAATACCGAGGGTTGAACGAACGGCCGTGTGCCGCGTGGCATGACGACGACTGGAGCATCGCGCAGGGTGGCCCTCATCGCCGGGGTAACCGGGCAGGACGGCGCTTATCTTGCGCGTTTTTTCCTTGAGAAAGGCTATGTTGTTCATGGAACGTCGCGCGACGCAGCCCTTGCTCGTCTCGATGGTCTGATTGCGCTCGGGATCTGCGACAAGGTAGCGCTTCATTCGATGTCGCCGGCCGACTTCCAATCTGTGGTGCAAGTGATCGAGAAGGTCGCGCCGGATGAAATTTACAATCTGTCGGGCCAATCCTCGGTTTCGCTATCATTCACTCAGCCGGCCGAGACACTGGCAGGAATAGCGCTTGGCACCCTCAACATGCTCGAGTCGCTGCGCCGCCTCGGGGGGAGAGTGCGCTTTTATAATGCGGGTTCTTCCGAGTGCTTTGGCGATACTGGTACGCGCGCGGCCAATGAGCAGACGGCGTTTCGGCCGAAGAGCCCTTATGGCGTAGCCAAGGCGGCGGCGATCTCGCTTGTTGCCAATTATCGCGAGTCCTACGGACTCTTTGCTTGTTCCGGCCTCTTGTTCAATCACGAATCACCGTTGCGGCCGAGCCGGTTCGTGACCCGGAAGGTCACCGCGGCGGCGGCCAAAATCGCGGCCGGCGGCGGAGCACGGCTCGCTCTCGGCAATTTGTCGATCCGCCGCGACTGGGGCTGGGCTCCCGCGTGGCCATATGCTCTCGCTCCGGCTTTGCCCATATGCTCGCCTTAAGCGGCTCGCCCCCGTTTATCGTCAAAACCACGAAGCTATCAGAGGACTTCGGCTTAATCACAATTTCTCCGACACTGGTCGCCTCGATAGCGCTCGCGCCAAAGCTCTTGCCTCCGCTTATCGTCAAGACCACGCCATTTTCAGAAGATTTCGGCTTACACCGAATCCCATTGATCAGAACTCGTGCGCCCATTGGCGCAATCCGATGGACATGATGCGCCAAGGCTGATCGACGAGCTTGTTCCAGGCCTCGCAACA
>WNFN01198443.1_pt1 | contig 14627 bp, 14 predicted proteins | sample 5400161 | NCBI WGS metagenome assembly WNFN01 (sample SAMN13153353, study PRJNA577476) | soil metagenome | isolation source: 80 cm saprolite on Douglas fir-dominated hillslope | place: USA:California | collected 2013-09-17
CTCCTAATCGCCAAAGCCGACGAGGGAGCGGCCCCATCCGCATCCGAGGCGGTGAGCGTCGCCGAGCGCGTACGCGAAATCATGGCCGAAGAGAAGACAGATGAAAAAGCCGCGCTGAAAAAAGTAGCAAAAGAACGCGGCATTGGGAAGAGCGAAGCGTATCGGGAGTGGCAGCGGGGGAAGTAATCCCTACTTGCCCGCCAACTCCTTCTTCACCGCCTCGCTAACCACCTTGCCGTCCACCCGCATGCCCGCCGCCGCGAAGCGCGCCATCGCCGCCTTCATCACTGACCCCATATCCTTCATGGCAGGAGCGGGCGTCATCTCCGCAATGGCCGCGCGGACTCCGGCTATGATTTCTTCTTCGCCCGCCTCCTTGGGCAGATACGTTTCGATCAGCTTGATTTCGGCAGCTTCCTTGTCGGCCATCTCCGGGCGCCCACCCTTGGTGAATTGCTCGACCGATTCCTTCCGCTGCTTGATCAGCGTGGAGAGCACCTGCTGCGATTCCTTGTCGTCGAGCGGCGCCATCTTATCGATTTCTTTGTTTTTGAGCGCGGTCTTAACCATGCGCAGGGTGGAGAGGCGATGCTCTTCGCGGGCCTTCATGGCCGTGACTATATCTTTTTGGATCTGGTCGATGAGGGGCATGAAGGGGATTATAGAACGTTGGAAAGGTTAGACGTCAGAGGGCAGATTGCAGAGGTTAGAACCTTATTCTGAAGCCCCCAAGGTTTGTAGCGAGTGATTCCAACCTCTGCAATCTCACTTCAGCCCTCTGCAATCACTTCCCGAATCCGGTTGCATCCCTTATTCTGATTTATTCCCATGCTCAAGAAAAACAGGCTCTTCACTCCCGGACCAACACCACTGCTGCCGCAAGCGCAGACGGCGATGGCTTCCTATGGCGCGCACCATCGCACCGCCGATTTCCGCGCCCTCTTCACCCGCGTTCTGGCCGACCTCAAGGAGTTCATCGGCACAAAGAACGACGTGCTCGTGCTCTCCTCGTCGGGCACCGGATTCATGGAAGCCTCGATCTCGAACCTGACTTCGTCCGGCGACCAGGTGCTCGTGCTAACCGCCGGCAAGTTCGGCGAGCGTTGGACTTCGTTGGCCAAGGCCTTTGGCTGCGCCGTGGAGACCGTAACCGCTCCCTATGGCGAAACCATTTCGTTGGAGGAAGTGCGCCGCAAACTGACGCCGGAGATTCGCTGCGTTTATGTGCAAGCCACCGAAAGTTCCACGGGCGCGCGGCATGACGTCGAGGGGATTGGGAAACTCGTGCGGGCTTTGCCAGATACTTTGTTTGTCGTCGACGCGATCACCGGCCTGGGCACGACCCGCCTCGACGCGGACGCATGGGGAATCGACATCATCATTGGCGGCTCGCAGAAGGCGCTAATGATCCCGCCCGGATTAGCTTATGGTGCAATCAGCGAGCGGGCGTGGAAGCGCATGGAGATAGCAAAGTCTCCGCGGTATTACTTCGACCTGCGGAAGGAACGGAAATCGGCAGCCAAGGCGGAGACGGCATACACGCCTGCGACCTCTCTGTTTGCCGGACTGGCAGCGGCGCTCGATTATGTGCGTCAACTGGAGGATGGGAACCTCGCGGCGGGGCGCGATGCTCTGATCGCGAATGCAGAGTTGTGCGCTGCAATGACGCGTGCGGGCGTGCAGGCACTGGGGCTGAAATTATTCGCGCCGAGTTCTCCAGCGGCCGCACTAACTGCCGTCGCTGCGCCGACGGGCGCCGATTCCACAGCCATTTGCAAACGCTTCCGCGAGCGGTTTGGCGCCGTCGTGGCCAACGGACAAGCGGAGATGAAGGGACAGCTTTTCCGCATCGCTCATATTGGCTACTACGACTATCTGGACACGGTGGGAGTGCTGTCCGCCCTCGAACATGTGATCGCCGAAACCACGGAGAGCAAGGCCGAGTTTGGATGCGCGGTGCGCGCGGCGCAGGAAGTTTATTCCAAGGTCAGAGGTTAGAGGTCAGATTGTAGAGGTTAGAACCCATGGCGCACGCACTTTAGTCGAACCTGCAATTTTCACCTCTGCAATCTGACCTCTGACCTCCTAGCTGTCTAGCGCTTCTCTGCGCAATTTGCGGCTTTCAGCCAAGAGCGACATGGAGTGCATCAGGTTCTGCAGCGTGACAATCCCGACCAGATGCTGCTCGTCGACAACCGGAATGATGCTGAGATTGTTGGCGGAGAGCTTGCGGAAAGCGGAGGCGAGCGACTCCTGCCTGGCGGCAACTTCGAATATGCGATTCATCACAGCCTGCACATAGCCGTTGCCTTCGGCGCGCAGCGCTTCGAGAATTTTTTGCTTCGAGACGACTCCAACCATGTCGCTGCCGCGTACCACCGGAAAATCGTCCTGCAACGTGTGCACGGCTTTCTCGAGCGCGTCTTCCAGGGTGTCGGCGGGCGAGAGGGTGGCGAAGTCGGTGAGCATGACCTCTTCCAGGCGGACGCTTTGCAGCACGGATTGAAATACCGCCGAACGCTCTTCGAGTTGGGCGCCCACGAAGAGGAAGAATCCGATCATCACCAGCCACCAGTTGCTCAAGAGCATTCCGACCATCATGAACATAATGGAGAAGACGTGGCCGATGCGGACGGCGCGCTGGGTGGCTTGAACCATGTCGGTGCGCCGCGAAAAAACAGCACGCAAAACGCGTCCGCCATCCATGGGATATGCAGGCAGCAGGTTGAATAACCCGAGGTAAAGGTTCGACCAGACAATGCTCCGCAACAGCGCGCTCGAGTGAAGGAGCGGCCTAGCGGTAAGCGAAAAGCCTGGCATGACCGCAAGCAAAACGATCGCGGATAATCCAGCGATGACAAGATTCACCAGGGGTCCGGCAACCGCGATTCGGATGTCACGCTTCCAGGCGTTGATCGAATCCGGAATGGCGTGCGCTTCGTCGAGGATGGTGATTCCGCCGATCGGCAGCAGGATGATGCCCTTCGCCGGAATGCCCGAACCACGGGCGACCAGAGCGTGTCCTAATTCGTGCAGGACCACGCTGCCGAAAACGATGCCGACCAGAGCAAGTACTCGTAAGGCGGCACCGGCATCCTGTGTAGCGCCTTCGGTACTCAACACGAAGAACAGCAGAAACAAAAAGGTCAGATGAATGCGAATTTCGATTCCGAAAAGACGTCCGACCGGGATGGACCAACTGCGCATCGACATGCCTACCAGTATTCTATCTACTTAGACACCGATTCACGCTGCGAGGTTGCGAAAGGGCGAATCGGAAGGGCTGGGTCGAAAGGGGCATCTCCCGTAGAGACGCGACTTGCCGCGTCTCCGGCAGACGGCCCAAGCAGAGACGATGAGAGCGGAGACGGGGCAAGCCCCGTCTCTACAGGACCGCTATGAGCGCGAACCAATGAGAGTGATTGCGGGACAGTTTCGGCGCCGAACGTTGCGGTCGTCGCCCGGGCTCGAAATCCGTCCGACTGCGGACCGACTGCGCGAGACGCTGTTCAATGTGCTGTGCGCGGGCAATCCGGCCGCATTAGCGGATTCGACATGGCTCGATTTATATGCGGGGACAGGCGCGGTGGGCATTGAAGCGCTGAGCCGAGGCGCGCGTATGGTGTACTTCGTCGAGTCGTCTAAAGCGGCGGCGGAAGTGATAGCCGGGAACCTGAAGCGGTTGGGAGTTGCGAGCGGGTTCCAGATCGTGAAGGTCGAAGCCGCGAAAGCCTTGCGGCAATTAGAAGCGTTGGGGAGCATTGCCGATTTCGTGTTTCTGGATCCGCCATACTCTATGCAGGACGAGTATGCGAAGACGCTGGCCGCCCTGGCGACTTCGAAATTGTTGCGCGAGCGGAGCGTGGTGATTGCGGAGCATGAGAAGAGGTTTGATCCGGGAGACGCGTTTGGAAACTTGCGGCGATATCGGAAGCTGGCGCAGGGAGACGCGGCGCTGAGCTTCTATCGGCGGGGGTAGCCTTTGCGAATCGGTGGAGCTACGGGCGTCTCGCGGGTCCCACATGTGCAGGATCAGGATGGCCGGGCGAGGACGCCCGGCTCTCCACGATCAGGGTCGCTATAATCACTACGACATGTCCAACTTTCCACCGGTTGACGAACAACTCGCCTACCTCAAGAAGGGCGCGGCTGAGATCGTCAAGGAATCCGAACTGCGCTCGAAGCTCGAACGCTCGCTCGCTTCGGGCAAACCGCTGCGAGTGAAGGCGGGATTCGATCCGACCGCTCCCGATCTGCATCTGGGCCACACGGTCCTGTTGCGCAAGCTGAAACATTTTCAGGATCTCGGCCACACCGTCATTTTTCTGATTGGTGACTTCACCGGGATGATCGGTGATCCGACCGGGCGCTCGGTGACGCGGCCTCCGCTGTCGCGCGAGCAGATTGCGGAGAACGCCGAGACCTACAAGGCGCAGGTTTTCAGGATTCTCAGTCCGGAAGAAACGGTGGTCGACTTCAACAGCCGGTGGTTCTCGAAGTTCTCCGCCGAAGATTTCATCCGGTTGACCGCGAAGTACACGGTCTCGCAGATGCTGGAGCGCGAGGATTTCCACAAACGCTTCCGTGACGAGAAGCCGATTGCCATGCATGAGCTGCTCTATCCGCTGGCGCAGGGATATGACTCAGTGGCGCTGGAAGCAGATATCGAACTGGGCGGCACCGATCAGAAATTCAATCTTCTAGTCGGGCGCGAACTGCAGCGCGCTTACGGGCAAGAGTCGCAGGTAGTGCTGACTACTCCGATCCTGGAAGGGCTCGACGGCGTGAACAAGATGTCGAAGTCGTTGGGGAACGCGATTGGAATTCACGAGCCGCCGCTCGAGATGTACGGCAAAGTGATGTCGATTTCCGATGAGATGATGTGGCGGTATTACGAGCTGCTGACGGATGTGCGAACGGAGCAGGTCGCGACGATGAAGGCGAACGCTGCAAGCGGCAAGGCGCATCCGATGGCGTTGAAGAAGGAGTTGGCACAGTCGATTGTGGCGGATTTCCACTCGACCGAGCCAGCGGCGAAGGCGGGCGAGGATTGGGCGAGGCAGTTCCAGAAAGATCAGATACCCGAAGAGGTCGAGACAGAGTCCGTGGCGTTCGCCGAGGTTGCGAACCGTGAGGGCGATGGAGTACGGCTGGCGAAAGTACTCGTCAAGATCGGCTTTGCTTCTTCGACGAGCGAAGCGGATCGCAAGATCAAAGAGGGCGCCGTCAGTGTCGATGGAGTGAAGACTACTTCACCTATTGTCAAAGCTCACGCCGGTGCAACGCTTGTGGTGCGACTCGGACGTAAGATCAAGAAGGTTGTTCTGACATCTTCCTAAATTTTCCACCCGGTCTTTAGAGGTTTGCCAGGGGCGGCATCTTGTTGTGCCATTCAGTTGCTTGCTCGTAGCCCTGAGCCGCCTGGAACAACACATCCTCCCGCCCGTGTGCGGCGGCTAGTTGCAGGCCGATTGGCAATCCATCTTTCGTCAACCCGCAGGGCACGGATATCGTGGGAATCCCCCAAACATTAAAGGGCCGTGTGTTGCGCAGCATGATCAATTCTTGCGGACGCAACTCGTCGGGATGTTCCCGAAGATCGGCGATCACGGGCGGTGGGATTGGGACTGTCGGCGTTAGCAGTACGTCCACTTCATTGAATATTTTTCGGATCGCCTCACGGCTCGCCTGAAGGTCACGGCTGGCGCGGAGAGCATCATCCGCTGAAGTCTTGGCTCCGGATTGGATGCGAGCGCGGGTCGCAGGCTGATACAGCTCTGGCGACCGGGCCACGAACGACTCATGAAAGGCATAGGCTTCTGCGCTCGCTAGCGTGCGGTCGGTCGAGACATCGAGCTTAACCTCGCGGATTTCAGCATGGAGTTTGCGGAAAACCTCGATGGCTTTTTCGATAGCGGCGGCAATTTCGGGATGGAGGTCATCAAAGAAAAATGCTCGCGGCACTCCGACCCGCAGATTCGTTGGAAGTTCGTCGAACGCGGAAACGAGACTTGGCACCGGTCTGTCACTGCATGGATCCTCTGAGCCGTGGCCTGACAGCACTTGCAGCATCAAGGCTGCGTCAAAGACCGAATTTGCGATTGGGCCGACGTGATCGTAGGACGGTGACAATGGCACGACACCACGAACGCTCACGCGGCCGAATGTCGGCTTGAGCCCGACGACTCCGCAATAGGCAGCAGGCAGGCGGATGGAACCGGCGGTGTCGGTGCCGACGGAGGCGAAGCCGAGCGCGGCGGCTACGCTGGCGGCGGAGCCTCCTGAAGAGCCACCAGCGAGGCGCTTCGTGTCCCATGGGTTATGAACCTCACCGAAGAAGCTGATGATCGAACTGCCTCCGTACGCGAATTCGTGCAGGTTTTGCTTGCCCAGAACGATTGCGCCGGCGCAACGCAGGCGGCGGACAACTTCGGCGTCTTCAGTGGGAATGCGGTCCTGGAACAGCGCGCTGGCGGCGGTGGTGCGGACTCCAGCGGTATCGAAAATGTCTTTCAGTCCAATGGGAATGCCGTGCAGGGGCCCGAGATAGGCTCCGCGGTAGATTTCGCGCTCGGCGACACGGGCTCGTTCAAGAGCGGATTCCGCTGTGACCGTGATGTAGGCGTTAAGCGCGGGGTTGAGTTTTTCGATGAGGACCAGGCAGTGGTGCGTAAGTTCGACGGGCGAGATTGAGCGGTCGCGAATTTTTCGGCTTAGTTCGCAGATTGTAAAGAGCACTTGATCCTCGCTCGACCGGCGCAGCGTCTGTAGGCGCAATTCTCGACCATGACTTGCGGTATCGCAAACGCGATACCCTGATACGAACCTACCCTGTTTTGTCCGTTTTTTGCGCGGCGCGCCTACCAAACCATTTCACCACAAAATAAACAGCTGGGCCGGCGGCAAGCGCCCACGGGCCCCAATGCATCGCGATCGCCGCACTGTAACGCAGGGCGACGCAGGTCATCACCAGCGGCATAGCGATCACATAGACGAGTCCGATGTTGCCACCAGGGACGCGGAAAGCTCGCGGGAGATCGGGCCGTTTGCGGCGGAGTTTCCAGACGGAGAGGACGGTCAGTATAGTGGTGGCGCCTCGCAACCAGGCATAGATGCTAATCAATTCGCCGAGCGAGTGCAGCGCCAGCGAGGCATAGATCGCGGCGGAGATCAGAATCGCGATCCACGGCGTGCCATACCGCGGATGCCGGCGCGTCAGGAACTGCGGCAGGTATCCGTCTTCGGCAAGCGTGAAGGGCATGGGAGTGGCGGTGAGCATCGTGCTGTTCAGCAGCGCCACATTGCCGACCATGGCGGCGATCGTCATCAGATTACCGAGCCAGGGACCACCGATGAGTTGTGCGGCGGTGGAGAAGTATCCGTCGTTCCATTGTTGCCAGTTGCCGAGCGCGGCCAAGCCGGCAAAGGCCGGCAGAAAATAGGTCGCGATCGAAAGCGGAATGACCATAGCCAGTGCTCGCGGATAAGTGCGCCGCGGGTTCTCGACATCCTCGGCCACGCTCGATACTTGCTCGTATCCGGAATAAAGCCAAATGGCCAGAGCAAGACCCACTCCGAACACTTTCGAAAGAGGCTGATTCGGTGGAACCAACGGTACAAATGGATTGTGATGCCACCTGGCCAGGCCGAGGATGACCAGGGCAATTACGGGAACGAACATGAACAATTCGAAAACAGTCGCAACTTTGCCGACCATCTGGATGCCAAGAATATTGATCCAAGTGACGAAGGCAATAAGCGCGAAGGAAACGAGCCAATGCTTCCAGCCGAGGATCCCGGGGAAGTAGAAGGTCAGGTAATCGGTAAAAAGCACGGCATAGGACCCGCCGAGAAGGAACGATGCAGACCAATTCCACCATCCAGCCAGGAATCCCCAGAAATCTCCGAAGGCGGCGCGGGTCCAGCGATAGAAGCCGCCTTCAACGGGCATCGCGGTGGTAAGTTCGGCCGCTACGAGCGAAACGGGGATGCTCAAGAACAGCGGGAGGACCAGAAGATAGACCAGGGTCATTCCCGGACCGCTGGTGGTGACCATCGCTTCCAGTCCGAAGGGGCCTCCGGTGGTGTAGGAAAACATCACGAAAACGAAGTAGAACAGGCTGGCCTTGCGGATGGTGGATGCCGTAGATGGGCCCGGGACCTTCACAAGAAGATGGCGGCCAGTGTACAGCAAATGCGCTGAACGGTTATGCGCCGATCCCTAGCGAAAGATGAAAACTGCCTCGCTCCAGGTCCAGGAGCTTGCGTTTAATGTCGAGCCCGCCGCCGTAGCCACAAAGTGACCCACTCGAGGCAATCACCCGGTGACACGGGACGACGATGGCGACGGGATTCCGGTTATTCGACATGCCCACGGCGCGGTAGGCGTGCGGATGGCCAATGGTTTCAGCGATGTCGCGGTAGCTGCGGGTCTCGCCGTAGGGAATCTCTAAGAGCGCATGCCAGCACGCGAGTTGGAACTCGGTTCCGCGAAGATCGAGCGGCAGGGAGAATTCGCGTCGCTCGCCCGCGAAGTAATCGTTGAGTTCGCGGAGATAGGGCGCGAGCGCTGGCTCGGACTCACGCGACTGAGTCTTCTCCGCATTCAAGCTCTGCACCCGGCCTTCGAATTCGAGTCGCACCAGGCCCTTTGTGGAAGCAGCGAGGAAGAGTGGCCCGACCGGCGAAGGCGTCCGGAAGTAGAACAGAGTTTCCATCTCGCGTTGGAGGATAACACGATGTTTCGCTCGAAAAGTGTGTGGCGGCGGGCTTCTGCCCCATTTCCAAGTAAAAAACCCTCCCGTTTTCACGGGAGGGCTTCCAGGGGAGGGATTACTACTGCTACTGCTACTATTTCGGCTGTGCATCCTGAGCCGGCGTCGGTGTGGCGCCAGTCGAAGCAAGCTGCTCCAGATTGTTCTTCAGGAGGCTGATTTCAACGCGGCCACCCGTGATCCGCTTCGGCTTGGGGGCTTCGCCCGAGGTGGAGGCTGTTGCCGCCGGGACCGGTGCATTACCCATGCCGACAAGATAAATCCGGTAAACCGGGATGTCGTGGTTCAGCACCAAATAGCGGACCACCGACTCGGCCATCTTCTGCGAGTTCGAGATCGCTACCTGACCATGGCCGGAGGAGAAGCCCTGCACTTCGACGACATAGCCACGCTGAGTCTTCAGCGGGGTAGCCATTTCATCGAGAGCAGTTTTGGCGTTCTGGCTTAGCACGGTCTGTCCGGGCTTGAAAAGGATCTCGGTTTGGGTCGTCGGCTGGTACTGATCGATGTTGGTGACCACTTGCTCGACCGTGTTCAGACGGGTATGGGCCTGTTGCGCGGTCTGCTGCGCCGCCTGCGCCCTGGTGCCGGCGTCGATGGCATGCTGATCCGCCTCATTCGCCTTCGAGGACGCGAGCTGAATTCCCTGCTGCGCGCGCGAATCGGTGTCCTTGATCGCCTTGCTGTTGGAGGCGGTCAGCTCATCGAGTTCGTTGATGCGGTCGCGGATGGGTTGGGTCTGACGCGCAACGTATTTCTTGCGCGCGAACGGATTCATGTGACCCCAAAAGCCTTCACGGGTCTCCGGTTGCAGGGGCTCTTTGCCGGTGGCGGTATCTTTGCTGGTCGTCTGGGCAGCCGACGGGGTCGTCGTGGCCTGAGTCTGGGGAGTGGAATTATCTTGCGCAAAAACTGGCACGGCCAGGACTACGGCCAGCAGTAGAGCGAAGATGGTGCGGTTTTTCATTTTGACTTCCTCCAAAGTTTGTGGGAGCGGGAAATCCGCTCTAAACGCCTTCTGGTGCTAATTTTGATTGCGCCGTTTCATAAACAAAAAGGCAAGCGCCGGCGCCGCGTATGCCTCAAAAACCTGCCTCGAAAAGCCGGCCGTGTCGTGGGCCTGCATTTCTATAAACAGTTTGGATGCCAAATGCCCCGGTTTCGGGGGTAGAAGGCAAGTGCTTTCTTTTCATACATATTGTATCTCATCGTTCCATGGCCACCCGCCGCGCTTGGCGGTAATTTTGGCTGGAGTCGATATAAAAACTGCGTGCAAGGGTTTTTCTTTCGGGAGTCATTGAAAAAATAAATGGACGGGCCGCTAAATTATGCAACAAATTACGCGCCGACTCGATCCTAAGATAGCTATGCGACGACCATCGTTTGCGCTGCTTCCCCTTCTGCTGGCATTCCTTGTTCAGGCCGACCTCGCTCACTCCGAGAAAACTCCCTTTGATCTCACTCGACTGAAGACGCCGCCGGGTTTCCATATCTCAGTCTTTGCCGAAGAAGTGGACAGCGCGCGCATGATGATCTTCAGCCCGGGAGGCGTCCTGCTGGTCAGCGAATCTGGTGAGGGCAAGGTGGTCGCGCTTCCCGATCCTAAACACGCGGGCAAGGCAGAGCGGATGGTGACCGTTCTCAACGGGCTGAATGAGCCGCACGGCCTCGCGTTTTACGGGGGCAAGCTGTATGTCGCCGAAACCGACAAGGTTCGCCGCTACGACTGGGACGAGGTGAACCTGCGGGCGTCGAATCCGAAGGCGCTCGCCGATCTACCGACCGGCGGCGGGCACTCGACCCGCACCCTGTCGTCTCACGGCGGCAAGATATACGCAGCATCCGGATCGAGTTGCAATGTCTGCATCGAAAGTAATCCGCGGCGAGCGGCAATAGTGGAATTCAATCCGGATGGCAGCGGCCAGAAAATCTTCGCGAAGGGACTGCGCAACGCCGTCGGGCTGGCTGTGAATCCGAAGACGGATACCATCTGGGCTACCGTGAACGGGCGCGACATGCTGGGTGATGATGTGCCGCCGGACGTCATCGTCGATCTCGGGAAAGACGGGGGCGATTTTGGCTGGCCCTTCTGCTATGGCGACCGCGTGCGCGATTCAACCTTCACGAACGCTGGAGCTGGAGCTGAAAAAGACCGCTGCAAGAATGTGGTCGCTCCGAAGGTACAGATCCAGGCCCACTCCGCTCCGCTGGGACTCGCGTTTTATGAAGGGTCGGAGTTCCCGCTGGAATACCGGAATAACATCTTCGTCGCATTTCATGGATCGTGGAATCGCAGCGTTCCGACCGGATACAAAGTTGTGCGCGTGAAACTCGACGATAAGGGCCAGCCTCAGGGCGGCGCGGAAGATTTCATTACCGGGTGGCTCGCGCCGGGCGAGACGAAGAAAGGGCGCTGGATGGGGCGTCCGGTGGGCGTCCTATTCGGTGGCGACGGAGCGATGTACTTAAGCGACGATGGCGCGGGCGTGATTTACCGGATCACATACGTGAAGTGAGTTCATTTGGCTGCACGCTCCTTACTTGGCGGATAATGGCATCTTCGGAACCATGAACTCGTCGAGATAGCGCCGGATCTGGTCGCGATTGGACGCTCGATACGGCGGGTAGTCCTGCGCGATCTCGGCATCGGCTCGGTTGATCAGCACAAAAGGTTCGAGGAAACCCGTTTCCTGAATCTTGATTAACGATTGCAAGGAAGGGTCCAAATCCTTCAGTTTTTTGGGGTAGTTTTTTTGCTCCTTCAGGACCGTAATCATCAAGCCAAGGGAATCAGCTTCTTCTTTCAGAGTGTGCCGATATTTTGGTTCGTTCGGAAACTCTTTCTTGAAGCGGTCCCCGTGCCAGGAAGCGCGGCCCATTCCATAGGTCATCCACGCGAGGCCATTCGGGTCGTTCTTCTTCTTGAGAGAACTATCATCGATCGTAATGGTGATGTTCTTGTCATCTTTCTCAGTTACAGCAGCACCATCTTTCAGCTGTACATTGTTCAACTCAACCTTGTTTCGCTGCAGCCAATTCTGCAGGCCCGTCCAGGAACGCCGAGTATAAGGGTCCGCGATGATGCCTTCGATGAATTTCGACCGCGCCTCATTTTCCTTGCCCATGGCGACAAGTGCGTCGCCCCAGTACCGGTAGGCCGTCTCCCGGTTTTGATCGATCTGGATGGCGCGGGCAAACGATTCGCCCGCGCTGCCGTAAACATGCTGTTTAAAATAGACATCCCCGATAAAGAGAGCTGAATCGTAATTGTTCGGATCCATCAGCAAGGCACGCATGTATCCTTCCCGCGCCTTATCTAATTCACCACGAGAAAAATCAGCCTCCGCCGCTTTCATCGCAGTGTCCACTTCCTTGCTATCGGAGAACGCCACCTCGGAGCCGCCATCCTCGGGTTGCTCAAGCATAAGCTGGAGCAGCTGACTGTTATCTCCCAGGCCCTTCGCTTCGACGGCGATCGTCCGAGCCCGGGCGCGAGCGCTCTTGCGCTGCTGCGGGTCGGGGAGTGTTCCCGCGGACTGAAACAAACACCACGCCCATCCCTCTCGCACCGCCAAATCTGAAGGATGCTCCGCAGACAGCGCCTCGAAGAGCGGCATGGCATCGACAAATTTGCCTTGGATGTACAGTTCCTCCGCCCGGCGCCGTCGGGGATCTTCCTTGGTAGTTGTCTGTGGTGCCTGGGCATTCTGTCCGATGCAACCGTCGGGAACAGTGACGAGGAGAAGCGTAACGACAAACGGCTTGATCAGGTAGCCAGATGGGCGACGCACGATTGAATCTCCAGTCTTCGACAGTTCAGACACGGCATGGCCGAATAAAGTTCCGAGGAATTATGACGCAGATTGTATACTTCTCATACTGCTGGTAGATGAACGGGTCCGTCATCCCCGCGATGTAGTCGCAAATCACACGCGGCAGTGGCTCCTGCGCGGATTTTTCGCGGTAGTTGCGCGGCAGATCGTCGGGCTCCTCCATCCAGTGCGCGAAGAGTTCTCCAGTGATGCGCTCGGCGTCTTCTTTCTCTCCCGCCAGTGCCGGACTGTAGTAAAGATTCTCGTAGAGAAAGTCTTTCAAACCCCGGCGCTCCTCTTCGACGGACGGGCTGAACGCGGCCAGCCGCTCCTTGTGGCGGCGGACATCGTCAAGAGAATGTGCGCCGGCTGCTTTCACACGTTGTGTCGTGTTCGTAATCAGGTCTCCGACAAATCCATCGAGAATGCTCTTTAGCGCCTCGTTAAAAACCAGTTTCTCGGCAACGTGAGGGTACTTGTTCTTGGCCAGCCGAAAATGGCGCTTAAACAGATCCACCCCGTCCGCGATCTGCTCAACCGTGAGCAGCCGGGCTTCGTAGCCATCGTCGAGGTCGGCGGTGTTGTAGGCAATTTCGTCAGTCAGATCGATGAGCTGTGCTTCGAGCGGCGGACGCTGATCGAGCACGTACTCGTCAAGCTCCGGATGTTGCCCGGCAGTGTAATCGTGCGAGTGCTTAAGCGCGTGCAGATTGTGATCGAAGGAAAACCCGTGCTGGCGCATGGCGGTGTCGAGCGCTTTTTCTCCCGAGTGGCCAAACGGAGGGTGGCCGAGGTCGTGCACCAGCGCGAGCGCCTCCGCCAGATCGGTGTTCAGGCCAAGTTGCGCGGCGATGGTGCGCGAGATCTGCGCGACCTCAATTGTGTGAGTCAGCCGGTTGCGGAAATGGTCGGAGTAACGGCGGGTGAAAACCTGCGTCTTTGCTTCCAGGCGGCGAAAGGCGCGGGCATGGACGACACGGTCACGGTCGCGTTGAAAGTCGTTGCGGTAGGGATGCGGTGGCTCGGGATGGCGGCGTCCGCGGGAGTTTTCTACGCGCACCGCATAGTCGGCGAGCATGGTGAAAGTCTAGCATTCTTCATTTTGATTCGAACGGCGAAGGCGTTCCGCACTCGGGGCCGAAACCTACTTTATCCCACGCAACTGGTGCAGCACTTCCGCAGCTTTCGGGATCTCGAGGACGGTGGCGGAAACCTTGCGCCAGCTCTCACGCCCGTCTTCGTCGATCACAAACGTCGTGCGGATGGCGACATCGGTGTCACCTTTACCACGAGGGTGAAGCAGCCCGTATTGCCGAATCACGCGCGCCTCGGGATCGCTGAGTATGACGAACTGGTGGGCAGCCTGCTTGTCCCAAACCAGGTGGGCATGTTCTTGATCGTCCACGCTGATCGCTACCAGGCGCGCTTTCGCCTGTTCGAATTCACCGGCATGCTGCGCGAACTCGCGCAGTTGGCGCATGCAGACCGATCACCAGTAGCCGCGATAGAAAACCAGAACGACGCGCGATCCGCGCAGACTTGAGAGTGTGAAGGGCTTGGCATCCTGATCGTTCAACGTAAAGTCTGGAGCGGGTTGCAGGGTGACGAATGACGATTGAGGCTTGGGCAGGACCATATTCCAGGCGACGAAAGCCGCAGCCAGCAAGAGGAGCGCGAGCGTAGTCAGAAGAATCTTGCGGCGTGTTGACATTGCCTAGAGTGTGAACGGAAAACCGGGAACGTACCAGTTTACTGCTTGCTGCCCTCTTCCCGCGCCAGCTTCATCTTCGCGGAATCGAGCTTTCTCTGCACCCGCGCCTGGTCTGCGGGATCGACTTCCGCGGCAATGGTGCGGTTCCACTCGTTGAGCGCGCGCTCCCAGTGGGTCGCGGCCAGCTTCAGGCGTCCGGTCTTCTGGTATAGATCGCCCAGGTGGTCGTGCACGGTGGGATCGGTATTGATTTTCTGCGAAGCCTTCAGCAGATTCTCTTCCGCCAATTCATACTTTCCCAGACGGAAGTATGCCCAGCCGATGGAATCG
>WNFN01183407.1_pt1 | contig 14618 bp, 14 predicted proteins | sample 5400161 | NCBI WGS metagenome assembly WNFN01 (sample SAMN13153353, study PRJNA577476) | soil metagenome | isolation source: 80 cm saprolite on Douglas fir-dominated hillslope | place: USA:California | collected 2013-09-17
CTTCGGCCACGCCGTGGCGAGCCTGCTCGGCGCCGATCCCAAGAGCGAGATGGACGCCGACCTGATGCGCATGAAGAGCATGATCGAGACCGGCCGCGCGCCGCACGACGCGGCGCAACCGGTTTAAGAAACGGGCTGTCCCGCCTACGCGGCTTTGGCCTTTGCCGGACCGGCGCGGCTCATCAGCTCGCGCAGCACGAACGGCAGGATGCCGCCGTGCTTGTAGTAGTCGACCTCGATCGGCGTGTCGATGCGCGACTTGACGGTGATCTCGACCGCGCGGCCATCCGGCGGGGTGATGCGCAGCTTGAGCTCCTGCTGCGGATGGATGTCGTCGAGGCCGAGCACGTCCACGGTCTCGTCGCCCTTGAGGCCGAGCGTCACGGCGGAATCGTTGCCGGAGAACTGCAGCGGCAGCACGCCCATGCCGACCAGGTTGGAGCGGTGGATGCGCTCGAAGCTGCGCGCGATCACCGCCTTCACGCCGAGGAGCTGCGTGCCTTTCGCCGCCCAGTCGCGCGATGAGCCGGTGCCGTACTCTTCACCGCCGAACACCACCGTCGGCGTGCCGTCGGCGATGTAGCGCATCGCGGCGTCGTAGATCGGCATCTCCTCGCCCTTGTAGAGGGTCATGCCGCCTTCCTTGCCGCCCAGCATCAAATTCTTGATCCGCACGTTGGCGAAGGTGCCGCGCATCATCACCTCGTGGTTGCCGCGGCGTGCGCCGTAGCTGTTGAAGTCGGCCACCGCGACGTCGTTCTCCTGCAGGAAGATGCCGGCCGGCGAGGTCGGCTTGATCGAGCCGGCGGGCGAGATGTGGTCGGTGGTCACCGAGTCGCCGAGCATCGCGAGCACCTTCGCGCCGCTCACGTTGCCCGGCCGGCTGGGCGTCATCGCGAAATCCTTGAAGAACGGCGGCTCCGCAATGTAGGTCGACGGCGGCCAGCTGTAGACCTGGCCGGTCGGCGCCGAAACCTTCTTCCACAGCGGATTGGTCTCGGCGAGATTGGCGTACAGCCTGCGGAACGTGTCCGGGTTCATCGCCAGCTTCATCAGCGCCTGGATCTCGTCGTGGCTCGGCCAGATATGGCCGATGAACACCTCGCGGCCGTCCTTGGTTTTGCCGAGCGGCTCGGTGCGGAAGTCCTTGAGCACCGAGCCCGCGATCGCGTATGCCACCACCAGCGGCGGCGAGGCAAGGAAGTTGGCTGTGCGAGCGGTCCGGCATTGCCGATGCACGTGGTGCAGCCGTACGCCGAGAGGTAGAAGCCGAGCTTCTCCAGGTAGGGCAGCAGGCCGGCCTTGGTCAGGTACTCGGTGACCACGCGCGATCCGGGCGCGAGCGAAGTCTTGATGTGCGGCTTCACCGTAAGGCCGAGCTCTACCGCTTTCTTCGCCAGTAGCCCTGCCGCGAGCAGGACACCTGGGTTGCTCGTATTCGTACAGGAGGTTATGGCCGCGATAAGCACATCCCCGTTCTTGATCTCGGTGCCGTCATACGTCTTGTAGGGCTTGCGCAGATCCTCGGGTTTCTTGCCGAAACCATTTTCCTTCGGCGACGTGGTGAAGAGCTTGCCGAAGGTCGCCGACACCTTGTCGAGGTCGATGCGGTCCTGCGGCCGCTTCGGGCCGGCGAGCGAGGGCTTGATGCTCGACAGGTCGAGCTCGAGCTCCTGCGAATAATCAATTTGGCCTTGGCGCGGGATGCCGAACAGGCCCTGCGCCTTGAAGTAGTCGGCGAAGCGGTTCACCGCCTCCATGTTGGCGAGCGTCGCGCGGTCGGTGACGGAGAGCGACTCGGTGCCTTCGCCGTAGAACTCGACGAACTTGCCGACCACTTTCGCCTTGCGCAGCATCTCGGTGACGCTCAGCACCACGTCGGTTGCCGTGAGGGCCGGGTGCAATTTCCCCTTGAGGTGCACGCCCACCACGTCTGGCGTGAGGAAGTAGACCGGCTGGCCGAGCATGCCTGCTTCCGCCTCGATGCCGCCGACGCCCCAGCCCACGACGCCGATGCCGTTGATCATCGTGGTGTGGCTGTCGGTTCCCACCAGGGTGTCGGGGTAGCACACGCCTTCGTCCGACTTGTGCACGCCGGGCGCCAGATATTCGAGGTTCACCTGGTGCACGATGCCGATGCCCGGCGGCACGACCTTGAAGGTGTCGAAGGCCTGCATGCCCCATTTCATGAACTGGTAGCGCTCCTGGTTGCGCTTGAATTCCAGCTTCATGTTGAGGTCGAGCGCGTTCTTGCTGCCGTAGTGGTCGATCTGCACCGAGTGATCCACCACCAGGTCGACCGGCACCAGGGGCTCGATCACCTTGGGCTCCTTGCCCATCTTGGCCGCCACGCCGCGCATCGCGGCGAGGTCGCAGAGCAGCGGTACCCCGGTGAAGTCCTGCAGCACGATGCGGGCGACGACGAACGGGATCTCATCGGTGCGCGGCGCGACCGCCTTCCAGCTGGCGAGCTCGCGGATGTGCTGCTCGCTCACCTTCTTGCCGTCGCAATTGCGCAGCACCGACTCGAGCACCAGGCGGATCGACACCGGCAGGCGTTCGACCTTGATGTTGAGGGCTTTGCCGAGCGCCGGCAGCGAGTAGAGCTGGCCGTGCTTGAACTTCTGCAGGGTGTTGAAGGTGTTGTGCGGCATGGTCTCTCTTTCTTTATCTATTGACGCCCGCCGTCGTGACTCCAGCGCGCTTCGGGCGGGCAGCTTTCATGTTCCAGCTCGGCGATCAGCTTCGCGCGCTCCTCGAGGAGCGCCGGCAGCTGCTCGTCGCAGCGCGCAATCGGCCCCGGATAGGTGCGGATCTCTTGATTCAACTCGGCCAGCTTGCGCTCCAGGTAGGCGCTCATATGACCATCAGGTTGACAAAATCATTTACCGGCGTCTGCTCCAGGCGCTTCTGGTCCATGCACAGCTCGAGGATCGCCTTCTGCTGCTTCGGCGGAAAGCGGCGCGCGAGGTTGCGCTCGAATTTCTCGACCAGATGCGGGATGCCTTCCTTGCGCCGGCGCTTGTGGCCGATCGGGTACTCGACCACCACTTCCGGGTGCTGGTCCTCGATGCAGGTCATCTTGTCCCGCAGTCGGTCGATGCGCGGGTCGCGCGCGACATCGTCCTCGTAGTCGGCGGCGGTGAGGCGGCCAAAGATGAGCGGTACCGCGACCATGTACTGGATGGTGTGGTCGCGGTCCGCCGGGTTGGCGAGGGGTCCACGCTTGTCGATTATGCGGATCGCCGCCTCGTGGGTGCGGATCTGGATTTTCTTAATGTCTTCAGCCGTTTTGCCGCGGGATTTCATCTGCTGAAAAACGGCGAGCGCCGCTTCCACCGCGGTCTGGGCGTGGAACTCGGCGGGGAAGGAGATCTTGAACAGCACGTGCTCCATCACGTAGCTGCCGAAGGGGCGCTGGAACTTGAACGGCTGCCCCTTGAAGAGCACGTCGTAGAAGCCCCAGGTCTTCGCGCTGAGCACCGACGGATAGCCCATCTCGCCGGTTTTGGAGATCAGCGCGAGCCGGACCGCCCGCGCCGTCGCATCGCCCGCCGCCCAGCTCTTGCGCGAGCCGGTGTTCGGCGCGTGCCGGTAGGTGCGCAGGCTCTGGCCGTCGACCCAGGCCTGGGAGATCGCGTTCACCACCTCGTCGTAGCTGCAGCCGATCATCGGCGCGATCACCGCGGTCGAGGCGACCTTCACCAGCACCACGTGGTCGAGCCCGACGCGGTTGAAGCTGTTCTCGAGCGCGAGCACGCCCTGGATCTCGTGCGCCTTGACCATGGCGGTGAGTACGTCGCGGATCACCAGCGGTTTCCTATTTCTGGAAAGCCAATCAGCGGCCATCAGGATGCCGCCGAGGTTGTCCGAAGGATGACCCCATTCCGCGGCGAGCCAGGTGTCGTTGAAGTCGAGCCAGCGGATCATCGTGCCCAGATTGAACGCCGCCTGCACCGGGTCGAGCTGGAACTGGGTGCCGGGAACGCGCGCGCCGTTCGGCACCAGCGTGCCGGGCACGACCGGCCCGAGGAGCTTGGTGCACGCCGGGTACTCGAGCGCTTCGAAGCCGCAGCCCAGCGTGTCCATCAGGCAATGGCGCGCGGTGTCGTACGCGTCTGCGCTTTTCACCTCGTATCCGGAGACATAGTCGGCGATGTCGGTGAGGACCTTGTCCGGCGCCGGCCGGACATTGGAAATCGGGGCGTTCATTTTTTCGGTGGAATCTCGTCGTCCTTGAAGCTCCACTCGGAGCCGCCGGTCGGCTCGAAGGTGTGCTCGTTGCCGCCGGCGCGCGGCGCGTGGCGCATCGGCGGCGCCGGGGAGCGCTCGTCGGGCCGCTTGTCCCACCAGATGGCGCGTCCCTTCTTCTGCGACTCGACTTCCTCGGGATGCGCGGCGAGGAAATCGCGGATGAACTTGGTCAGCTCGGACTCGTACAGGGCCATGGTTATCGGCTCTCCAGCGGCAGCCACTTGCGGTTCTCGGGGCCGACGTAGTTGGCGGCAGGCCGGATGATCTTGCCGTCGATGCGCTGCTCGATGACATGCGCCGACCAGCCGCTGGTGCGCGAGATGACGAAAATCGGCGTGAAGTGCAGCATCGGCACGCTCATCTGGCTGTAAGAGACGGCGCTATACCAGTCGAGGTTGGCGAACATCTTCTTCTCCGCCCACATCACGGACTCGATGCGCTCGGCGACCCGGTACTGCGTCATGTCGTTCGCTTCCTTCGACAGCCGCTCCGCCACGGCCTTGATCACCTTGTTGCGCGGGTCGCCCGTCGTATACACCGGGTGACCAAAGCCGATGACGATTTCCTTGGCCGCCATGCGGCGCCGGATGTCGGCCTCAGCCTCGTCGGGCGAGCGGTAGCGCCTCTGGATCTCGTCGGAGACTTCGTTCGCCCCGCCATGCTTCGGTCCGCGCAGCGCGCCGATGCCGCCGGTGATGGCGCTATAAATGTCCGAGCCGGTGCCGGCGATCACGCGCGCGGTGAAAGTGCTGGCGTTGTATTCGTGCTCGGCGTACAGGATGAGCGAGGTGTGCATTGCACGCACCCAGGAGGCCGGCGGCTTTTTGCCGTGCAAGAGATGCAGGTAATGCCCGCCGATGGAATCGTCGTCGGTGACGGTCTCGATGCGCTTGCCGCTGGTCACGTAGTGGTGCCAGTAGAGCAGCATCGAGCCGAAACTTGCCATCAGGCGATCGGCGATGGCGCGCGCGCCGTCCACCGGGTGGGGCTCCTTCTCGAGTTCGAGCGTGCCGAGCACCGAGCAGGCGGTACGCAGCACATCCATGGGATGCGCCGACTTCGGCAGCTGCTCGAGCACCGCTTTCAGCGGCGCGGGCAGGCCGCGCAGTCCCTGCAGGCGTTTCTTGTACGCGGCGAGTTCCGCTCGGGTGGGCAGCTTCTCGTGTACCAGGAGGTACGCAATCTCCTCGAACTCGGCCTGGTCGGCGAAGTCGAGGATGTCGTAGCCGCGGTAGTGCAGGTCGTTGCCGCTGCGCCCGACGGTGCAAAGCGCGGTGTTGCCGGCGGGCACGCCGGAGAGCGCCACCGACTTCTTGGGCTTAGGCGCGCCCGCGGGCAAAGAGCTCATCGAGTTTCTTCTCGTAGGCGTGGTAGCCGATGATGTCGTAGAGCTCCTCGCGGGTTTGCATTTCCGGCAGGAGAGATTTCTGCGTGCCCATCTTCCTCACGATTTCGTAGGCATTCAGCGCCGCCTGGTTCATGGCGCGGAAGGCGGTGAGGGGATAGAGCACGATCGCGACATCGGCCGAGCGCAGCTCGTCGAGCGTGAACAGCGGGGTCTGGCCGAACTCGGTGATGTTGGCGAGCACCGGCACCTTCACCGCGGCGGCGAACTTCTTGTACATTGGCAGATCGGTGATCGCCTCGGGGAAGATCATGTCGGCGCCGGCCTCGACGTATTTGATGGACCTGGCGATTGCAGCATCCAGACCTTCGGCGGCGAGCGCATCGGTGCGCGCCATGATGACGAACCCGGCGTCGGTGCGGGCATCGACCGCGGACTTGATGCGGTCGCACATCTCCTCGGGTGAAACCAATTCCTTGCCGGGCCGATGCCCGCAGCGCTTGGCGCCCACCTGGTCTTCGATGTGCATGGCGCCGGCGCCGAACTTGATGAGCGAGCGCGTGGTGCGGGCGACGTTGAAGGCGCTCGCGCCGAATCCGGTGTCGACATCGACCAGCAGCGGCAGATCGCAGACGTCGGTGATGCGGCGGATGTCGGTGAGGACGTCGTCCAGATTGGAGATGCCGAGGGCCGGCATGCCGAGTGAGCCGGCAGCGACGCCGCCGCCCGAAAGGTAGATCGCCCTGTAGCCGACGCGCTTCGCCATCAGCGCGTGGTTGGCGCAGATCGTGCCGATGACCTGGAGCGGGCGCTCCGCCTTGACCGCTTCCCGGAACCGGGCGCCGGCGCTCATCACTTGCCGAAGAGGTGCTTCACCCCGTCGCGCTCCTCGTGCAGTTCCTTGAGCGTGGCATCCATGCGCTTGCGGCTGAATTCGCTGATTTCGATGCCTTTGACGACTTGGTAGCTGCCGCCGCGGGTGGTGACCGGGTAGCCGTAAATCACGCCCTCGGGAATGCCGTAGCTGCCATCCGAGGGCACGCCCATCGTCACCCAGTCGCCGTCGCGCGAGCCGTGGGTCCAGTCGCGCACGTGGTCGATCGCCGCGTTGGCCGCACTAGCCGCGGAGGAAAGTCCGCGCGCGTCGATGATCGCGGCGCCGCGCTTTTGCACCGTCGGGATGAACGTCGACTCGAGCCAGGCCTGGTCGTTGATCATCGGCCAGACCTTCTTGCCATCCGCCTCGGCCTGGAAGATGTCCGGATACTGTGTGGCCGAGTGGTTGCCCCAGACCGTGACCTTGCGGATCGCGGAGACCGGCTTGCTGACTTTCTGGGCGAGCTGCGAGCTGGCGCGGTTGTGGTCGAGGCGCATCATGCCGGTGAACTGCGAGGGCTTGAGGCTCGGCGCGTTCTTCATCGCGATCAGGCAGTTCGTGTTCGCCGGATTGCCGACCACCAATACTTTCACGTTCCTGTCGGCGACGCGGTCGAGCGCCTGGCCCTGCGGGCCGAAGATCTTGCCGTTGGCTTCTAACAGATCCTTGCGTTCCATTCCCGGACCGCGCGGGCGCGCGCCGACGAGCAGCGCCACATTCACGTCCTTGAACGCCACCATCGGATCGGAAGCCGGCACCATGCCGGCGAGCAGCGGAAAGGCGCAGTCGTCGAGCTCCATCATCACGCCCTTCAGCGCCTTCTGTGCTTTCTCGTCCGGGATCTCGAGCATCTGCAGGATCACCGGCTGGTCCTTGCCGAGCATCTCACCGCTCGCGATGCGGAACAGCAGCGAATAGCCGATCTGGCCTGCAGCGCCGGTGACGGCGACGCGAACGGGGGCTTTGGGCATCGAGAGCTCCGCGGAAAGTGGATTTCGATTTTACAGCAGCGGGTTGCTGCGCCGCGACGCTATAATGACTTTGGCCGGCAACTCGGGGGGAAACGCGGGGGTCCGGCGCAAATCACATGTCCAGCGCGGCCGCGAAAAAACCAAGACCGAAGTACTTGAGCCTGTTCGCGCTCCTGTTCGAGATTCGCCTGCCGGCGCCGGCGTGGGTCTCGGGGCTGCATCGCATTTCCGGCGCGCTGCTGTTCTTCCCCTTCGTCGCGTGGCTGCTCTATCTGCTCGACACCAGCCTTGCATCCGAGCAGGGTTTTGCGCACGTGCACGATCACTATCTCAAGCTGCCGCTCGCCAAGATCGGTTTGCTGATCTTCATCTGGGCCTACGCGCACCATTTTTGCGCCGGCATCCGATTTCTTTTGCTGGACCTCAACAAGGGCATCGCGCTGCCACAGGCGCGCATGACGAGCTACATGGTGTTCGCCGCGAGCCTCCTGCTCACGGCATTCTTTGGATGGCGCCTATGGTGAACCGCGTCGTGGTCGGTGCGCACTACGGCGTCGGCAGCTGGCTCGCGCAGCGCATTACAGCGGTAATCATGGCCGTCTACAGCGTGATATTGCTCGTCATGTTCATGAGCGGGCGGCCGATCAGCTACGGTGTGTGGCGCGATCTCTTCGCGCAGGGCTGGATGCGCGTCGCGACGCTGCTCTTCGCGGTGAGCCTCGGCTGGCACGCGTGGGTCGGCGTGCGCGACATCATCATGGATTACGCCAGGCCCGACGGCCTGCGCCTCGCCCTGCAGGTCATCACCATCCTCGTCATCGCCGCTTACCTCGGCTGGACTGTGCAGATCCTGTGGCGCTGACGCAGTCGGGGTTAAACGTCAGGCGCTTCGACGCCATCGTCGTCGGCGCCGGCGGTTCGGGCATGCGCGCGGCGCTCGAGCTCGCGCGCGGCAATCTGAAGGTCGCGGTGCTCTCGAAGGTGTTTCCGACGCGCTCGCATACGGTCGCAGCGCAGGGTGGCATTGCCGCGCCGCTGGCAAACAGCACGGAAGATAACTGGCACTGGCACATGTACGACACGGTCAAGGGCTCCGACTATCTCGGGGACCAGGATGCGATCGAGTACATGTGCCGCCGCGCGATCGAAGTGGTGGCGTTCGGCGGCCATACGCAGGACTACGGCAGCGCGAAGATGGCGATGCGCGCCTGCGCGGCGGCCGACCGCACCGGGCACGCCATGCTGCACACGCTCTATCAGCAGAACGTGCGTTCCAACACTCAATTCCTGATCGAATGGATGGCGCTCGACCTGATCCGCGATCCGCAGGACGGCGCGGTGGTCGGCGTCACCGCGCTCGAGATGGAGACCGGCGAGGTTTGCATCCTGCAGGCGAAGGCCGTGGTGCTCGCCACCGGCGGCGCGGGACGCATCTACTGGGCGAGCACCAACGCGTTCATCAACACCGGCGATGGCCTCGGCATGGCGGCGCGCGCCGGCCTGCCGCTGCAGGACATGGAGTTCTGGCAGTTCCATCCGACCGGCGTCGCCGGCGCGGGCGTGCTGATCACCGAAGGCGTGCGCGGCGAGGGCGGGTATCTCTTGAACAAGAACGGCGAGCGCTTCATGGAGCGCTATGCGCCGAACGCCAAGGACCTGGCAAGCCGCGACGTGGTGTCGCGCGCCATGACCACCGAGATCAAGGAAGGCCGCGGCTGCGGCGAGCACGCCGACCACGTGCTGCTGAAACTCGACCATCTCGGGCCGGAGGTCATCAACCACCGGCTGCCGGGAATACGTGAGATCGCCATCAAGTTCGCGAACGTCGATCCGATCCGCGAGCCGATCCCGGTGGTGCCGACGGTGCACTACCAGATGGGCGGCATCCCGACGAATTACATGGGCCAGGTGGTCGCGCCCGAAGGCGCGAGCAAGGAAGCGATCATCCCGGGCCTGTACGCCGCCGGCGAATGTGCCTGCGTCTCGGTGCATGGCGCCAACCGGCTCGGCACCAATTCGCTGCTCGATCTGCTGGTCTTCGGCAAGTCTTCCGGCGAGCAGGTCATGAAGGACATGCGCTCTCAGCCCACGCCGCACCGCAACCTGCCCAAGGACGCCGGCGAGGCGACGCGCGCGCGCCTCGCACGCCTGGACGGCGCGACCTCGGGCGAGCGGGTGGTCGACGTGCTGAACGACCTGCGGCGCACCATGCAGGCGCACTGCGGGGTGTTCCGCTTCCCCGACGACTTGCAGAAGGGCGTGCAGAAGGTCGAGGAGATCGCCAGGCGCGTGCTGCGCACCTTTATCGCGGACAAGTCCAAGGTCTACAACACGGCGCGGGTCGAGGCGCTGGAGCTCGACAACCTGGTCGATACCGCGATGGCGACCATCGTCTCCGCGGAAGCGCGCAAGGAGAGCCGCGGCGCGCAGGCGCGCGCCGATTTTCCCGAGCGCGACGACAAGAACTGGATGAAGCACACGCTGTGGTACAAGGAAGGCAACCGGCTGGACTATAAGCCGGTGCACTTGCGTCCCCTCACCGTGCAGACGATGGAGCCCAAGGTTAGAACCTACTAAATGAAGCTCACCATCTATCGCTACGACCCGGACCAGGACGCCAAGCCCTATTACAAGGACTATGACGTCGCGCTCGACTCGCACGACCGCATGCTGCTCGACGCGCTCGTCAAGCTGAAGGCGCAGGACGACGCGGTCGCGTTCCGCCGTTCCTGCCGCGAAGGCGTGTGCGGCTCGGACGCCATGAACATCAACGGCAAGAACGGGCTCGCCTGCATCACCAAGCTCGCCGACCTGCCCGAGCACGTCACCTTGCGGCCGCTGCCCGGGCTGCCGGTGATCAGAGATTTGATCGTGGACATGACGCAGTTCTTCAAGCAGTACCACTCGATCAAGCCGTATGTCATCAACAACGATCCGCCGCCGGAGCGCGAGCGGCTGCAATCGCCCGAGGAGCGAGCGCACCTGGACGGCCTGTACGAGTGCATCCTCTGCGCCTGCTGCTCGACCTCGTGCCCTTCGTTCTGGTGGAACCCGGACAAGTTCGTCGGTCCCGCGGGCCTGCTGCAGGCCTACCGCTTCCTCGCCGACACGCGCGATCAGGCTACTGCCGAGCGCCTCGATGACCTGAACGATCCGTATCGCCTGTTCCGCTGCCACACCATCATGAATTGCGTCGACGTCTGCCCGAAGGGGCTCAATCCGACCAAGGCGATCAACCACATCAAGGAGCTGCTGGTTAAGCGCGCAGTCTGATGACCCGCATCGAGCGAGAGAAGCTCAAGTGGAAGTGCCGGCGCGGGCTGCTGGAGCTGGACATCGTGCTGGAACGCTATCGGGCATTGCACCCGGATGACCAGGCGCTCGACCCGTTGCTCGACCTGCCCGACAACGATCTGTGGGACATCGTCGCCGGCCGCAGCGAGGACTATCAACCGCACCTGAAAGATGTCGTGGCGCGCCTGCGCGCCGCCTGAGAGGAAGACCATGGCCGACAAGACTGCGACGCTGAAACTACCCGACGGCAAGTCGCTCGAGTTCCCGGTGCTCTCCGGCAGCGTCGGCCCGGAGGTGGTCGACATCCGAACGCTCTACGGCAAGTCGGGGATGTTCACCTACGACCCGGGCTTCATGTCGACGGCGAGCTGCACCTCCGCGATCACCTACATCGACGGCGACGCCGGCATCCTGCTGTATCGCGGCTACCCGATCGAGCAGCTGGCGCAGCACTGCGATTTCCTCGAGGTGTGCTATCTGCTGCTGAACGGCGAGCTGCCCAACCGCAAGCAGAAGGACGAGTTCGTCAACATCGTCACGCACCACACCATGGTGCACGAGCAGGTCGGCGCGCTCTCGGCCTTCTACCACGACGCGCTCGACATCAATAACCCGCAGCACCGCGTCATCTCGGCGTTCCGCCTGATCGCCAAGATGCCGACCATCGTCGGCATGTCCTACAAGTATTCGATCGGCCAGCCGTTCATGTACCCGAAGAACGATCTCTCCTACACCGGCAACTTCATGCGCATGATGTTCGCGGTGCCGGCGGAGGACTACAAGCCGAACGACGTGCTGGTGCGTGCGATGGACCGCATCTTCATCCTGCACGCCGACCACGAGCAGAACGCTTCGACCTCGACCGTGCGCCTGTCGGGCTCTTCGGGCGCCAACCCCTATGCCTGCATCGCCGCCGGCATCGCCTGCCTGTGGGGCCCGGCGCACGGCGGGGCGAACGAGGCCTGCCTGCAGATGCTCGAGGAGATCGGCGACGTCTCGAAAATTCCCGAGTTCATCAAGAAGGTGAAGGACAAGAACTCGCACGTGCGCCTGATGGGCTTCGGCCACCGCGTGTACAAAAATTTCGATCCGCGCGCGAAGTTGCGCTGGAGCTCGAGCGCATCGCGCTCGAGGACGATTATTTCCTCAGCCGCAAGCTCTATCCCAACGTCGACTTCTACTCCGGCATCGTGCAGCGCGCGCTGGGCATCCCGGTGGCGATGTTCACCTGCATCTTCTCGCTCGCGCGTACCGTCGGCTGGATCGCGCAATGGCAGGAGATGATTTCCGATCCGGAATACAAGATCGGCCGGCCGCGCCAGCTCTACAAGGGACCGACCAAGCGGGATGTGAAGCCGATCGACAAGAGGTAACACCATGGCCAGCGTGATGCGCCAGTTCCAGGACAATTCGTACCTCTTCGGCGGCAACGCGCCGTTCATCGAGGACCTCTACGAGAAATACCTCGCCAATCCGCAGTCGGTGCCGGAGGAGTGGCGCGAGTATTTCGACCGTTTGCAGGTGCTGCCCGGGAGCACGGTAAAGGACGTGGCGCGCGCGCCGGTCGAGCAGTCCTTCGTCGAGCGTGCCAAGGCAGGCGTGCTCGGAGGAACCAAGACGCTGCGCGCCGAGCCGGTCACACCCGAGCGCCTGCAGGTCGCCGCGCTGCTGCTGGTCACCGCTTACCGCATCTCCGGCACGCGCTGGGCGACGGTCGATCCGCTTAAGCGCATGCCGCGGCCGCCGCAGCCCGAGCTCGAGCCCGGGTTCTACGACCTCGCCGAGGCCGATCTCGACCAGACCGTCAACGCCGGCTCGTTCGTCGGCCTCGACCGCACCTCGCTCAGGAACCTGCTGCAGGCGCTGCGCGACACGTATTGCCGCAACCTCGGCTACGAGTACATGTTCATCTCGGACCGCGTGCAGCGCCAGTGGATCCAGGAGCGCATCGAGCCGGTGCGCGGCCAGCCGAAGTTCTCGGCCGAGCAGCAGAAGCACCTGCTGCAGAAGCTCACCGAGGCCGAGCACCTCGAGCGCTACCTGCATACGCGGTACGTCGGCCAGAAGCGCTTTTCGCTCGAAGGCGGCGAGAGCCTGATCCCGTCGATCGACGACCTGATCCAGCGCGCCGGCGCCCACGGCGTGCAGGAGATCGTCATCGGCATGGCGCACCGCGGCCGGCTCAACGTCCTCGTGAACGTGCTCGGCAAGATGCCGGCAAGCCTGTTCCTCGAGTTCGAGGGCAAGGCGGCGCAGGACCTGCCCTCGGGCGACGTCAAGTACCACAACGGCTTCTCGTCGGACATCACGACGCCCGGCGGGCCGGTCCACCTGTCGCTCGCCTTCAACCCTTCGCACCTCGAGATCGTCAATCCGGTGGTCGAAGGCTCGGTGCGCGCGCGCCAGCGCCGCCGCGACGACAAGACCGGCGACCAGGTGCTGCCGATCCTGGTGCACGGCGATGCCGCCTTCGCCGGCCAGGGCGTGGTGATGGAGACGCTCAACCTCTCCGGCACGCGCGGCTACGGCACCGGCGGCACGGTGCATCTGATCGTCAACAATCAGATCGGCTTCACCACCTCCGACCCGCGCGATGCGCGCTCGACGCTCTACTGCACCGACATCGCAAAGATGGTCGAGGCGCCGATCTTTCATGTGAACGGCGACGACCCGGAAGCAGTGCTTTTTGTCACGCAGCTCGCGCTCGACTTCCGCAACAAGTTCCACAAGGACGTGGTGATCGACATCGTCTGCTTCAGGAAGCTCGGCCACAACGAGCAGGACGAGCCCGCGGTCACGCAGCCGCTGATGTACAAGAAGATCGCGCAGCACCCCGGCACGCGCAGGCTCTACGCCGACAAGCTGATCGCCCAGGGCGTGGTGGCGCCTGAGGTGCCCGAGGACATGATCAAGCGCTATCGCGAGATGCTGGACGCCGGCCAGCAGACGGTGAGCCCGGTGCTGTCCAACTTCAAGAGCAAGTTCGCGGTCGACTGGGCGCCGTTCCTGAGCTCCAAGTGGACCGATGCCGCCGACACGCATGTACCGCTCGCCGAGTTGCAGCGGCTTGCGGAGCCGCTCACCTCGGTGCCGGCCGGCTTCAAGGTCCATCCGACGGTCGGGCGCGTGATTGAAGCGCGCAAGCAGATGGCCGCTGGCAAGGCGCCGGTGGACTGGGGCATGGCCGAAACGCTGGCCTATGCCACGCTGCTCTCCAACGGCTATGACGTGCGCCTGTCCGGCCAGGACATGGCGCGCGGCACTTTCGCGCACCGCCACGCGGTGTTGCACGACCAGGAGCGCGAGCGCTGGGACGAAGGCACCTATATCCCGCTGCAGAACATCGGCAAGGACCAGGGCGACTTCGTGGTCATCGATTCGGTGCTTTCGGAAGAGGCGGTGCTCGGCTTCGAGTACGGCTTCTCCACCGCCGAGCCCAACGCGCTGGTGATCTGGGAAGCACAGTTCGGCGACTTCGCCAACGGCGCCCAGGTGGTGATGGACCAGTTCATCAGCTCGGGCGAGACCAAGTGGGGCCGGGTGTGCGGGCTGACGCAGTTCCTGCCGCATGGCTACGAGGGCCAGGGGCCCGAGCATTCCTCGGCGCGCCTCGAGAGGTATTTGCAATTGTGCGCGGAGCACAACATGCAGGTCTGCGTGCCGAGCAACGCGGCGCAGATCTTCCACCTGCTGCGCCGGCAGATGCTGCGCCCGTTCAGGAAGCCGCTGGTCGTGATGACGCCCAAGTCGCTGCTGCGCAAGAAGGAGGCCTCGTCCTCGATCGACGAGCTCGCGAATGGCTCGTTCCAGACCGTGATCCCGGACACCACCACCGTGGACGAGAAAGGCGTGAAGCGCATCATCGCGTGCTGCGGCA
>WNFN01271439.1_pt3 | contig 14617 bp, 13 predicted proteins | sample 5400161 | NCBI WGS metagenome assembly WNFN01 (sample SAMN13153353, study PRJNA577476) | soil metagenome | isolation source: 80 cm saprolite on Douglas fir-dominated hillslope | place: USA:California | collected 2013-09-17
GCGCCCCGTTGGCGGCGGTGCGCATCACGGCCGCGGGCACTGAGTTGCTCTTGATCTGGTCGAGGAGAGAAGCCATTCTTGTTGTCCGTTATCCCTGATTCCGCCGTGCCAGCAGGTAGGCGCGGATGAACGGCTTCAAGTCGCCATCAATCACGCGATCCACGTCGCCCACTTCCACTTTAGTGCGGTGGTCCTTTACCAGCCGGTATGGATGCAGCACATAAGAGCGTATCTGGGAACCAAAATCGATGTCCAGCTTGGAGTCTTCCACTTTTTGCGTGGCTGCGCGCTTTTTTTCCAGTTCGTACTCGTAGATTTTGGAGCGCAGGATCTTCATGGCCTTTTCGCGATTTTTGTGCTGGGAACGCTCATTCTGGCAAGCCACGACAATGCCGGTAGGAAAATGGGTGATGCGGACTGCGGAATCAGTGGTGTTGACGTGCTGTCCGCCCTTGCCGCCGGAGCGGTAAGTGTCCACGCGGAGATCTTCCGGTTTGATATCAATCTGAATGGAGTCATCGATTTCCGGCGAGACGAAGACGCTGGCAAACGAGGTGTGGCGGCGGCTCTGCTGGTCGAAGGGAGAGATGCGCACCAGACGGTGCACGCCGATCTCGCTGGTGAGCAGGCCGTAGGCGTAATCGCCGATCACGCTGAAGGTGGCGGACTTGATGCCCGCTTCTTCGGCTGCCTGGTATTCGTTCATCTCCACCTGGAAGCCCTGGCGTTCGGCCCAGCGCAAGTACAGGCGCAAGAGCATCTCCGCCCAGTCCTGTGACTCGGTGCCGCCGGCGCCGGGATGGATGGTAACGATGGCGTTGCGAGCGTCGTTTTCCCCTGGAAGCAGTAACTGGATCTCAAGTTTCTCGGCGATCTCGCGCAGACAGTCAATTTCCTTGCGCAGATCTTCAGTGACCGCTTCACCTTCACGCGCCAGATCGAAGTAGGCGGCGATGTCGTCGGCGCGGCGGGCCAGCTCCGCGTCCATCGCCAGGGATGCCTCCAGGCGTTTGCGCGGGCGCATGAGCTGCTGCGACCTCTCCTGGTCAGACCACACGCCGGGATCGGAGAGTTTGGTTTCGATTTCAGTTAGTTGAGCGCGGAGGGAGGGGGCGTCAAAGATAGCTCCGCAGGTCCGCAACTTTGTCGCGGACGGCGGCGTATTCGCGCTCCAGTTCTTCCACCATAAGTCGCCTAGGCCGAAGGGGCCGTAATCATCGTGCGCGCCTTCACGCGCCAGCGCACAAAGACCACTAATAACGAGATTACCACACATATCCAGGCAAAAAGGTCGCCGTTACGCGTGTAAAACGTGGTTTCCGTCTGCAGGGCAAACGGCGCCACCAGCGCGGTGCGGATGTTGCGGTCCGCCTTTTTCACCACCCGCCCAAAGGGATCAATGGAAGCGGTGATGCCGTTGTTGGTGGAAAGCAGGACCCAGCGATCGTTCTCCACGGCCCGCATGCGCGCCATCTGCAGGTGCTGGATGGGGGCCCCGGTTTCACCGAACCAGCGATCATCAGAGATGTTGATGAGCACCTGGGCGCCATTGTTGGCAAATTCGCGGACCTCACCCGGGAAAATGGACTCGTAACAGATGAATACTCCAATCTTGGCGCCATTCAGGTCGAAAACATACCGTTCCGTTCCCCGGGAGAAATCGCCCACCTCCCGGGTCAGTTTGCCGGCAAAGAAGAGCAAGTGCCGAAGGGGCACGTACTCGCCAAAGGGGACAAGATGAATCTTGTCATAGCGTCCCACGGCGTTGCCGCGCGGATCCACAATGAGGGCGGAGTTGAACATCTGGGACTGACCGTTCGGTTCCCGGCTCTCGGCGGTGGTACCAATTACCAGATAAGAATTCGTGCCCTGGGCGATCTTCGCAAGCCAGCGCTGGAACTGGGGATCGCCAGTAACAAATGGCGCGGGCGACTCCGGCCACACCACCAGCCCGGGATTGTTCGCGGCATGCTGGGGTGATGCGTTCATGCTCAGCTGGACCAGCTCGCGGATGGTCTGGTCATAAAACTGGTCATACAACGCCTGTGACCATGGGCCGTCAGGCACGGGCAGGTTGTGCTGGGCCAGAACCGCTTCTCGGGTGGCAACAGAAGGGGCTGGCCGGGCAAAAACTCCGATTTGCAGGGCGATGGCGGCAGCCGCGGCCGATACCAGCAAATTCTTGCGCCGCCGGCCATGGAGCAGCAGGGCCGCGACAAACGCGCAATTGACCAGAACGATGGCGAAGGAAAGCCCGTAGACGCCGGTGAGCTGGGCGATCCGCGCAAAAGGGATGTTGTCCACCTGTGCGGTACCAAGCGGCTCCCAGAATACGGGGGTGACCCGGTCGCGGAAGAACTCAATGGCAGTCCAGAACACGGGCGCCAGCAACAGAGGTCTGCGGTTCCCCACAGAGGACCTTCGCGCCATCAGCACCAGCAGTAGGCCGAACGCGCCGTGATGCATGCCCAGGATCACGCAGAATGCGAGCGTGATCGGGACAGCCAGGGGCGCGCTCACGTTGCCGTAGCCGTTCATGACCGGGTAGATCCAGTAACACATCCCCACATACCAGACGACCCCGCTGACCCAGGCAATTAGAAATCCTTGCAGCAAGGTGAACGGGCGCAGCGAACGCCCTTCAGAATCCGCCAGTTCGCCTTCCCCGCCGCGCCCGCGCAAGAGCGCGTAAAGCAAAGGGACCAAGGCCACCCAGCTCAGAAAATAAAGAGACGTCTTGGGGAAAATAAGGACCTGAAGCACGCTGGACAAAAGGGCCAAGACCCAGGCTCGGACTGGAATGTTCTTCACTGACCGAGATTCTAACAAACCATTGCTGACTTTGATTCCTCCGCAGCGCAGGAATACAATGACAATCGTGAACTTTGTGGTCCACTATATTTTGCCGGTGTTCAAGTATCTCTTTATTGCCGGGCTGGCCGGCTCCGTGCCGGTGATCATTATTACGGCCATCAGAACAGCCCAGAGCATGGTGGAAGAAGACTAAGGCCCAGGACCACAACGGACCGAAGGGGATGTTAGGGGGGTCAACACGACCCTTGCAAACAGGCAAGCACTTTTCAACATGTCAGCAGGCTCAGGAGCTGTCCCACCACAATCGAACCGGGTCCGGATCGTCGTCGCGACTTCGGTCATGCTCACGTTCATCTCCTTTTGGCGGGCCGCAGCCATTGTGTTGAACGATCTGGGCTCCTCCGCTTTTTATGCCGGAGGCATTGCCGAACAAGCGGTGGGCAAAGCAGCGCCCTGGTTCATCCTGGGGGTCATGCTCTTTGCTTTCGCCGTGCGTTCCGTGTACGTGGAAAGCTGTTCCATGTTCACCCGCGGGGGCGTGTATCGCGTGGTGAAAGAGGCCCTGGGTGGGAACTTTGCCAAGCTGAGCGTTTCCGCGCTGATGTTTGATTACATTCTCACCGGACCGATCTCCGGCGTTTCCGCTGGCCAGTACATCGCCGGACTCATCAACGAGATGTTTGCCGCCCTGGACGCGCATGGCTGGATACCCGGCGCCCTGCACACCCTGTTACGCGGCCACCCACTCCATATCAACGAGAACTACGCGGCTGCTTTCCTCGCGGTCATGGTGACCGGGTATTACTGGCGGCAAAACATCAAGGGCATTGAAGACTCCAGCGACAAAGCCCTGCGCGTGATGCAGATCACCACCGTGATGGTGGTCATTCTGATGCTCTGGGCCTTTTACACCGTCCTCACAACCGGGGCGCATCTGCCTCCGCTTCCCATTCCGCGGAACCTGCACTTCAGCCGGGACGCGCTGGGGTTCTTGAAAAATACCGACCTGGCCACGACGTTCGGCTGGTTCGGGATCCTGATGGCCTTCGGCCACTCCGTGCTGGCCATGAGCGGCGAGGAGTCCCTGGCCCAGGTGAACCGTGAAATTGCCAGCCCCAAACTGCGTAATCTGAAACGGGCTGCGCTGGTCATCGCCATCTTCAGCTTTGTGTTCACCGGAATCGGGTCGCTGCTGGCGGTCATGATCATTCCCGACAGCGTCCGCGTCTCGGTATACCGGGACAACCTGATCAGCGGCATGGCCATGTACATGGTTGGGCCGCATGTGCTGCGGGTAGTCTTCCGCGTATTTGTGGTGGTAGTGGGTTTCCTGATTCTCTCCGGCGCCATCAATACTTCCATCATCGGCTCCAACGGAGTACTGAACCGCGTTTCCGAAGACGGCGTACTCACGGACTGGTTCCGCCGTCCGCACAAGAAATTCGGCACCAGCTATCGCGTCGTCAATCTGGTTGTATGCCTGCAATTACTTACCATCATTGCCAGCCGGGGCGACGTTATTTTGCTCGGCGATGCCTACGCTTTTGGTGTGATCTGGAGCTTTACCTTGAACAGCCTGGCCATGCTCGTACTCCGCTTCAAGTACAAGGGAGAACGGGGATGGCGCGTTCCGCCCAATTTTCGGATCGGCAAGGTTGAGCTTCCCGTGGGGCTGTTCTCGGTCCATCTGGTGCTGCTGTCAACGGCGGTGGTCAACCTGTTTACCAAGAACATTGCTACGGTTGCGGGCATTGTCTTCACGGGAGCATTTTTCTTTATTTTTGCTGTCTCGGAGCGGGTGAACAAGCGCAAATTCGCCCACGCCGAGCAGCAGATGCAAGAGCACTTCCAGCTGTTGCAGCAGGAAACCATCGGCCGGGAAGCGGTGCAGGCCCGCCCCGGCAGCGTTCTGGTCACAGTGCGCGACTACAACACGCTGAACCACTTGCGCTGGGCGCTGGATGTAACCGATACGCACGACCAGGACATAGTGGTGATGGAGGCCCGCCTGACCGGCTACGGCGGCGCAGAGTTCGACCTGGCCATGGAGCAGATCTTCAGCGATTACGAGCAGACGCTGTTCACCAAAGCGGTCTCGCTCGCAGAAAACTGCGGCAAGAGAATTTCCCTGCTGGTGGTCCCGGCACGTGAAGTCTTCACCGCCATCGTGCAAACAGCTAATTCTTTAGAATGCTCCGCCGTGGTCTCCGGGCTTTCCAGCAAGTTGACGTACCAGGTGGTGGGCAATGACAACACAGTTGAGACCTACCGCATCGGGCCGCACACACCCACCATGAAGAGTGAGGACGTTCACCTGGTCCACAAAATCTGGCTGGACATCAAAAGGTTGCAAGGCACCGAAGAGATCCACCACTCGGACATCGTGACCCTGGCGCTGACCCGGCTGGCCCGCGATTACAACCTCGATAAAGATGACGTGCTCAAGAACCTGAAGAAAGGCGCCCGCGGGCCCATGCCCAAACCTTCGCCTTTTGTACGCGAACCGGACACGGAGGACACCCAAAAACGCGAGGACGGTCCGCGCCGCGAACAGCCCATGCCTCCGGTCACCGGGCCGAAGTAGCTCACCAACAAAATTGGATTGGAAAACGGCTCAGGGTCAACCATGGCAGCGCGCGACCAGTTGCTCGCGCACAAACGAGACAATCTCCGGCGTGACATAAGGCGGAGGCTGGATCAGAAAAGACGGCTTGCCGGCGGCGCGCTCCACGGATACCGAGTCCCACTTAGGGGCCGCGTCGGTTTTGTGCAGGATGACCGCGTCAGCGCGGTCCAGAAATTCACGCGCGGACACCTTGAAATCTTCCTGTCCGGCATCGAGCACGGTAAGGTACAGGTCAGGACGCAGGAAGCCCATGATGCTGTTGGACTCCATGATCACGTTCTCCGCTCCGGCGATGCGGCGCTGAATGTCCGGCATGGCCTCGGCCAGCATCCCTTGGCGTGTCCGCACCCAGATGGAGCGCGCCGCCCCCGCCGCCAGAAAACGCGACGTGTCAGTCTCGCCGCTCAAATCTTTCTCGTCACTCAAGGCGCGGAAATGGTCGTCACCGGTATCGCAGTCGCAAGGCTTGCCGTCGGCCGAGCAGATGCCGTGGCCGAACTGCGTGATCTTCATCGCGGTCCAGTTAAACTCGGGCAGGGCGGCAATCAGACCCGCAACCACGCTGGTCTTGCCCACGCTCCGGGAATGCCCGCCAATCACGACCAGTGCCATAAGCCATTATTTTCGCAGGTCTGCGCTGGTTTAGGAAGGTGAAAGCCGGGCCCGTAAAAAGTTGGACCCGTGAAAGCTAGGGGCTGGCGGGATGACGACAGCTGATGTCCTACAATTACACCCGTGACCTCTTGGACCCGACACTGGCTGTGGCGCTACTTGATCGCCACCCTCGCCCTGGCGGTGCTGGTTGCGGTGCTGCATGAACTGCGTCCCGGACTGAATCAGACCACCATCGCCCTCAGCTTGGTGCTGCTGGTGATTCTGGTGGCGGTAAGAGCGGGCCGGGGGCCGGCGCTGTATGTCTCCATCCTGGCCGGGCTTTCGTTCAACTACTTTTTCATTGGCCCGTTTTATTCGTTCCGCATCAACAAGACCGAAGACGTGGTTGCATTCTTTGTCTTCGTGATGACAGCGGTGGCGGTGGGCCAGCTTTCGTCGCGGCTGGAAAAACGAGTGTTGCAGACGGAAGAGCTGCGCAAGAGCGAGCAGTTGAAGACCGCCCTGCTGGACGCGGTAACCCATGACCTGCGCACGCCGTTGACTTCCATCAAAGCCGCCATCAGCACCATTCGCGGTGGGAGCGTTGGCGCGGAGGTGCAGCAAGAACTCTACGAGGTCATTGAGCAGGAGTCCGACCGGCTCAACCACTTCATCCAGGGAATGATGGACCTGGCCAAGCTGGAAGCCGGAGAAATCAGCCTGGAGAGCCGGAATGTTACCGCCGATGAGATGGTTGAAGATGCCCTGCTCCGGGCCGAGCCGCTGTTGCACGAGCACAACGTTGAAGTCTCCATTGCGCCTGATCTGCCGGGACTGCGTGTTGATCCGCGCTTGATCTCGCAGGTATTGTTTACTCTGATCGAAAATGCAGCCAAGTATTCCGGAGCTGGGACAAAGATCGTCATCTCCGCCCGCAGCCATCCGGATCATGCCGTCCGCTTTGCCGTTTGCGATGACGGCCCGGGCATTGCCCCGGAATTACGAGCGCAGGTTTTCCAGAAATTCTTTCGTGCCGGATCACAGCCGGGGTTCGGCATGGGACTGGCCATCGCCCACGGCATCGTCCAAGCGCATGGCGGAAAGATATGGATTGAAGATGGCCGGAATAAAAAAGGGGCGACCGTCCAGTTCCAGGTCCCCGTGGGAGATCAGCGATGAGTGATGACCCCAAGAAAATTCTGGTCGTGGATGATGAGGCGCAGATCACACGTGTCCTGCGGCGCGGACTGGAGTCCTCAGGATTCCAGGTCCGCATCGCCAACGACGGCCGCTCCGGCCTGGAGAGTTTCCGCTCCTGGCTGCCGGACATCGTGATCACGGATTTGTCCATGCCCAGCCTGGACGGGCTTGACCTTTGTGCGCGCATCCGCCAGTTGTCAGAAGTGCCCATTCTGGTTCTCTCCGTCAAAGAAGACGAGGCCACCAAAGTCAAAGCGCTGGACCTGGGAGCCGATGATTATGTTGCCAAGCCGTTCGGCATGGCGGAACTCACGGCGCGGGTGCGCGCGCTTCTCCGGCGCACCGCCACGCCGCTGGAGACCGACTCGGCTTACGCGGCAGGAGATTTCAGCATCGACCCGCAACAGCGCCTGGTGCAGGTATGCGGCAAACCCGTACACCTCACACCGAAAGAGTACGACCTCATCCAGTATTTCCTCTCCCATCGCGGCAAAGTGCTGACTCACCGCGCCATCCTGACCGCGATCTGGGGCAGCAATAGCGCGGAACAGCCGGAGTACTTGCGCGTTTTCATTGGCAATCTGCGCAAGAAGCTGGAGTCCAACCCGCGTGCGCCCAAATACATTAAGACCGAGCCTTGGATTGGCTACCGGTTTGATCCGGAGTAAGCCTGTTTGCTGTTGCGATGTTTGACTGACTTCCCTCCACTTCGATCCGTTTGCCGACCTCCCAGCCTTTACGTTTTTTTTGCGCAGTCTTTACGACTTCTTTATACCGCTGCCGCTTAACGTGGATGAAAGGAAAGGAATTCATCCGCAATGTTTCTGCACTCTCTTGTCTTGATTCTCGAGATCATATTCTTTGTCGGACTGGCGGGATCGCTGGCTGTCGCCATTATGGCTTTTGTGGGCGACGTACACGTTTTTTTTGAAAAGGACTAGCGCGGTTTCCAGAGTCGTTATAGCCGAACAAAACACGTGTTCAGGGCACGACTTGAACGAATCAACTTCCTGGCTCGCCCGGACCTGGCTCGGTGGCGGACAATGATCGCTGCCCATCGCTGGTCAGGTACCAAAGGACTTGGCCGTCCCTTTCGCGCACCGTTCTTCCTGTCAGTCCAAGCTTGGTGAGATCCGTCAGCCGTTTTTCGACTTCGCCATACGGGAGCTTCGCGTCCTTGGTCACGCCGGTAGTAAACCGATATGCGAATCTAGGGTCCGCTAGGGCTTTCAAAATCTTGTGATCCTGCTCTCCGAGCGAGGCCGTCTTTGTGCCGGAGATATGAGGCGCATCAGGCTGTTCGGTAAATTTGTTGGAGAAAACGGCCGCAACCAGACAAATACCAGCGAAGACAAGGAGCTTCAGCCAGTCTCCTTGAGCCAGCTCCGTTAGGTTGCTTGAAATCATGTTTAACAGCAAAGGAACCATGAAGGATGCGCCGACCCCGAGAACAAGGCTCTTGACATAAGATCTGCGTTCCGGGTCCTCCTTTTCCGCCATCAGATAATTCATCCACCCGCCTAGGGCGCCCGCCAGGATCATGGCGGAAAACAGGGTCACAGTTGGGTATTTCATAAGTTTCTCCCGTCGGCAAATCTAAACCTAGCTCTTGATTTCTAGTGCATTAACCCGCGGCCGTGACCGTCAGCTTACAGCCGGTCTTAATAAATCGCCACCTCTCCCGGCGGTCTCGTCTTCCATCTTCTATGTACCCACAGCCACTGCTCGGGATACTTGGCCACGTAGCCCTCAATCACTTGGGTGAACAGGGCGGTGTTGGCCACGGCGTCGGCTTCGTCGTCGCCGCTGCGGACCAACTTGAGCGCCGGTTCGAAGCAGATTTTGTATTTGCCCAGGTGTTTGTCCCACACGCCGAAGGCCGGCAGCACCGCGGCATCGGTATGTAACGCCACGCGCGCCAGACCGGTAGCAGTGCAAGCAAGCACGCCGAAGAAATCCACAAAGGCGCCTTGCGGAGGCGTCATGTTGGTGTCCATCAGGATGCCTACGGTTTCGCCCGAGCGAAGCGCAGTCAGCAATCCGCGGGCGAAATCTTGCTTGGGAAATGTGCGGTTGCCATGGAGCGTGCGATAGCGGTCGACCAGGGCGTCGACATAGGGATTATCGAGCGGGCGGATTACGATGTTCATCGGATGGCCGTAGAGCGAGTGAGCGAATGAGCTGACCTCCCAGCCTCCCAGGTGCGCGGTAAGAAACACCACTCCCTTGCCGCGGGCCTGCGCCTCGGAAAAGTTTTTATTTTTTTCTTTGCGAGTCTTTTCTTTGGGGGTCCCAGCGGGAAAGGCCAGATCCAGGTTGCGCATGCCCACGCGGCGCAGGCGAAAATGCAGGGCGTAAACCAGCATCCCCACGCTGATTCCGAAAGCCCTGGCCAATGGCCGCGGCAGCACACCGATGAAGAGCGCCAGCAGCCGGACAGGAAGATACTCAAGCCTGTGTCGCATGTGCGGAGACTTTGGACGGTAGCATCGCAGCGGAAATAATTCAAATCAGGTAAAGACGCTTTGCAAGGGAATACTCCATCTGTGAGAATGGTTAGCAAAGGCCTGAGGAGAAACCAAATCAATGAAGTTTTTACAAACGATCGTTGCCATCAGTGCACTCATATGCGTTCTAGCCGTGACCGGCTGCAAGGCCGGAACACCGAGTGGCCTGGAGAAGTCGGTGGTCACCGAGAGCAAGAGGAACGTGACCATTGGCGGCACAGACTGGAAGAACCCCGCGCCGGACACGCTGGAGGCCGCCAAGGAAGGCGGAAAGCATTTCCAGCATCATTGCCAGATATGCCACGGGTACGCGGATGGACAGTTGAAGTGGATCATCGAGAATGGCGTTGCGCCTTCCGGCATGCCGGGATGGAAAGGCATTCTCGAGGACGACGAAATGTGGAAGATCGTGCGCTACATCCGCCACCTTCCTCCCAAGGGAAGCCTGGGCGCGCCGGCAATCTACAAGGAAGAAGCTGAAGAACACGAACACATGCACGAGCATGGGAAAGAAGGTAAGCCGCACACCCACAAGCATTCACACTGATTCAAGGATGCCAAAGCATGTGAAGTGTGGGATACAATCCTGTGCCGCTCCCTCCGGGGCTTGATCTTTACTCTCACATCTTCCCAGACTCTCACATCTTCCCAGCGCTAACGCGCTGGGCCACATACTTTCGCGCCTCCGGCGCTCAGACGACGGTCTTGCCGCGATTTGAATCGCGTTACACTCATGAACGCCGCCGAAAACTCGGCTAGCGGGGTTCGTTATCTCAGTTCGCCGAAGAAGATTCAATCTCCTGATCGTTGTTGCGGCCACGCAGGTCTGGCTGTCAGAGCTGGAGGCGGCGTGGGCGAGGCCGCCGGAGCCGCGCTGGGATCCGAAGCTGGAGCAGGAGCTTGGGCCGGCGAGGTTGGCGGCGGGTTCACCTGAACATTGGTCCTCTGTGGCGTTCCGGCGGCATTGGTGTTACTTCCCGATGCTTTGCGCACAGCGGCAACAAACGGCTCGCCCGCCTGCGGCGTCGCCACAGCGCCGGTCAGGATGGTTCTAAAAGGAACCATTCTGCCGTAGATTTCGCGGGTAGCGTCATTGTCCTGGCCGACCACGTTGCCGTTCAGGGTAACGCCGGCAAACAGTCCCCGGGCGCGGGAGTACGTCAGCACTTCGGCGCGCATCTTCCAATCCGTTGAGCCTTCAGCGTGCCGTCCCACGGGACCCGCCGCGGCTGACGCGTCAGCGCCAATTTTAAAGTGGCTGGAAAGCAGGGCTTGCATGCCGCGATCATTCATGACCATCATGACCAGGTCCACGGCTTGTCCGCCAATTTGAAAACCAAAACTTCCGCCTTTCAGACTGAAGGGGGCCGGCGCGCTCCAGCCATCGGGAGTGCGGCAAGAAGCTAGGCCTCTGCCGTAAGCGGCGCCGAAGACAAAGCCTCCCTTGAACATGGAAGGAACCACGGCAATGCATTTGGCCGAGCCCAGAATCTCTTCGGGAATGCCTTTGTCCGGCGCCGACATGATTTCGTTCAGCACCGTGGCGGCGGACTCAACCCGGTTGGCCGCGGTTTCCGCAAATGACAGACTGGAGAGCAGGAGCGTAAAAAGCACGACAAAAAATGATCGCTTCATAGGTTCCTCGAGACGATTGTAATGTACGAAGCGGCTAAAGAAACAGATGCGTGAAAATCATGAAGGGTTGGATACGGCGACCCTCGTTACCGTGTCCAACCCTGTCTCCCAGGTTCTGTGGTAGGTGGGTTACAGTATCCATGTGTGCCGCTCCACGAGCAAGTAACTGCGGTGCCAGCCAGATACGGCAAACAGACATGTACCCAGAGTTGCACTGACCGGCTGCCGTGTACCTTTTCGCAAGCTTGAGCTGGCCTAACGGACGAACCAACTCTAGTACCCGAAACTACTTCGACGATGTCACCAGAGAATGCGTGATGGCGTGCACGGAGAGCGCGATCCGGTTCTGCACGCCCACTTTGCGCATGAGTTTGGCCACGTGGGCCTTGACCGTGCGCTCTTCAATTCCCAGAACGGCGCCAATTTCTTTGTTGGAGCGGCCGACGACCAGAAGTTCAAGCACTTCTTTCTCGCGATCGGTGAAGGTGACACGACCGGCAGGAAAAATGCGGCCCGGAGAAGATGTTACGCGCTCAATAAAAATGGAAAGCACGCGACGCGGGGCCCAGACCGAGCCTTGGTTCACGTTCCGAATCGCCTGGATGAATTCCGCGGGAGACGCAGCCTCGTCCACGTAGCCTTTGGCTCCAGCGGCCAGCGCCTTCAGAATGGTTTCATCGTCGGCTCCGCTTCCGGTCACGATGATGCGCAGGTCAGGCCGCGCGGCTTTCATGCCGGCCATCACGTCGAAAAGATTCTGCCCGGCTCGGGTCCCCAGAAGCACCAGATCCACATCCTGGCGCGGACCCAACTCTGCCAGGCTACACGCAACCAGTTCCAGGTCTGTCTCCGTGTCGAACAGGGACTTCAGCCCAATAAAACGTAGAGGATCGCTTTCCACCACTGCGATCCAAATCGTAGGCTTCTTGGACGTGGCTACTTTCATTCAAGCTCCTTCCAGGCGCCGATCAATTCAGGATTGTATGCAAGGTTTCTATTTCCTGACCTGAAAGTATCATGAACCTTCGGCCCTGCCCATTCCCTAGCAGGGTACATGCACCACTGTTGAAGCGCAAGATTCATCATCTTGCAGGGGGTTACTTGCTGGTTTCCAGTAAGGCGCGGCACCGACTCAGCGCCAAGGCGCCGGTAGGTCCCCAAGATTTAGAGATAGAGACAAAGCCCCGCCGATACTCTCCTTGCTGCTAGCTACCTGGCGCGGAAAAACCCGGTTTCGTTACCGATGAAATCAGCACCCCGACAAAATTGAAGAAAACAACAAACTCATCGGGTCCGCGGGGAAACCACTCAGTCACCGCCAGCGAACGCACCGACTCCACCCGGAAGGTCCAAAACTGCATACTCCATGCTTTGTCCAGCTGTTCAGCCGACCTGAGCGCCTGACTCGAAAGATGGCCGTGGAGATCAAAGCGGGAAGAAAAGCAAAAATTATCGCAACTGGTTGAGCCACCAGACCGTACGCGGAAAAGGCTATGGTTGTTAGAAGATTTGCCTTCCCACCACTACTAGAAACCGTAGCTAAATTGCCGGCGAGTATTTCAGCTCGCAGCCGGATAAATGAGTCCAAGAAATAACTAATGAAATGCAAAAATAAATTTTGATTTGCATTCAGAACCCATTGACACCCGTCAATTCGAGGACTATAAGTTCTCCCATTCTGGCTGGGGCGTTCTGTGTATTGACAATTTGACCTGCATCCCGAACCCACAATCCAAACAGCCGCAGCCCGTGAATTTCTAGGAGGACAATATGAGCAAGAACCGTCTCCTTGCAACGGCATTCACCTTTGGGTTGATATTTGGATTCGCTACCGTGGCGCGGGCGCAGAATGGAAGCATCTCCGGCACGGTTAGCGACAGCACTGGCGCCGTGGTTCCTGCGGCCCAAGTAAGCGCTCGCGATGTGTTGACGGGCGCAGCCCGCGCCACTACCACGAATGCGCAGGGCTTTTATGAGTTCCTGGCCGTAAAGCCTTCGAAGTATGAACTCACCGTAGAAGCCACGGGCTTTGGAAGAGCTATCAAGCATGACATCAACGTTGTTGTTGGTGTCGAGTCGCATCTCGATGTGATGCTCAAACCGGGGAGCGTGGCTGAGACCATCGAGGTAACGGGCGAAGTACCGCTCATCGAACCGGAAAAGACCAATGTGAGTTACTCCATTGAGAGCCAGCAGATTCAAAACCTGCCTCTGCAGGGACGCCAGTTTCTTGACCTGGCTCTGCTTACTCCTGGAGTGACGGCCCAAGCACCTGGGACACAGGCCGGCGGAATCAATGTCTCCGGCATGCGCAGCCAGTCCAACAACTTTACTTTGGATGGCGTTAGCATCAACGATCCCCAGGTCAATGGCCCCTTGAACGGCTTCCGTATCGCCGACGCTGTCCAGGAATTCAATGTGAATACGAGCATTGCCAGCACTGATCTGGGGCGCAGCGCGGGCGCGCAGGTGGTGGTCGTTACCAAGAGCGGCACCAATTCTTACCATGGTTCAGCCTTCTACTACGGCCGCAATGAAGCACTGGACGCCAACGACTGGTTCTTAAATAGCGCGGGAAAACCTAAGAACGTGCTGCGCCGACATCAATACGGCGGTACGGTTGGCGGCTGGGTGATTCGGGACAAGACCTTTTGGTTCCTCAGCTTTGAGGGTTTCAAAGAGAAAAATCCGTCCCCCCAGCTTTCCACGGTGCCAACCCTGGCGGCACGTGCCACGGTGACTGACCCGGTTTCACTGAAACTGCTCCAGTTCATTCCGTCGCCGAATATTGCCAATGCTGCTCCCGGAAGCAACAATTGGGCAGGCACAACCGACCAGAGCACGAACAATCAAACTTACCTGCTCCGCGTGGACCACAACCTTAGCACCAACAACCGCCTGATGGGGCACTACGCCATGTTTCGTGGCGACAGCCTGGCTCTCCAGCAGAATCCATTCAATGGTTCCATTACCAACCTGCCCGGCTCGCAATCAGCAGTCATTGAGGAGACTTCCTCGCACACAACGTGGCTCAACGTTGTTCGTCTCGGTTTCACCCGCAATCTCACTGATTTCGGCCCGCAGGACGTCAAGCTGAACCCGGCCAGTATCTTCACGGATGCGTTAGGGAATCCGGACCCCGGGTTTGTCGATGTCACCAAGACCCCGCTTAACGGCGGACTGCCGCGTATCACAGTCAATTCTTGCACTACCGACAAAACAGGAGCATGCGTGTCCAACG
>WNFN01160298.1_pt1 | contig 14605 bp, 14 predicted proteins | sample 5400161 | NCBI WGS metagenome assembly WNFN01 (sample SAMN13153353, study PRJNA577476) | soil metagenome | isolation source: 80 cm saprolite on Douglas fir-dominated hillslope | place: USA:California | collected 2013-09-17
AACGGGGAGCAGATCGCCGCCAACAAGATCGCCGGGGTACGGGCGGCGGGGGCCTGGACCGAGGAGACCGCGCAACTCGCCCGGCTGCACAACAACGCGAACGTGCTCAGCCTCGGCGCGCGCATGTACTCGGTGGAGGACGCGGTGTCGTTCGCGCGGGTATTCGTGAACACCGGGTTCTCCGGCGAGTCGCGGCACGCCCGGCGGCTCGCGATGATCACGGACTACGAGACGACGGGGAAGCTGCCCCCGATTCCCGCCGAGGCGTAGCTCCTGCCGGGGCCCGACAGCGCGGTATCAGCACCGCCGTGCTAGCGCTCGGTCACCGTCCCGCCCGGCAGTGTGACACCGATGCCTCCCTGTGGCCAGCCGGGTCCGCGCGGGTGTTTACCCGGAGAGCCCCTTACCCGGCCAGGAGGGTCGCGAGGGCCGCGGCCGGGGAACCGGCGCCGATGCTGCCGTGCAGCAGCTCGGTCCGGTGCACGAGCCGCGGCAACGTTATGGGAACTCCGGCCACGCCGGGGAACTGCCCCGCGGCAGGCCCGGGCAGCACGGTGAGCCCGTGACCAGCGGCCGCGAGCGCGACCAGGGTGCCAGTGTCGGTGCCCTCGTAGCGGAGCGCGGCGCGGAACCCCTCGGCGCCCCCGGCCCGGCGCAGGTCGCCCAGCGGCGCGGCCGTGCCGGGAGCGTCGATCCACCGGGCGTCGATGAGGTCCGCGAGGCGCAGCCCAGTGCGCCCGGCCAGCGGATGCGAGCGAGGGAGTATCACCACGGGCTGCTCCTCGCCGACGCCGATCGCCGTCAGCGGGCTGACCTCGGAGAGCCGCAGCGGATCGCTCGGCGCGGCCAGGCCGTCGACCAGGCCGATGTCCAGCGTTCCGGACGCCACCTCGGCGGCCACCGTCTCGCGGGCGGCGACACGCACGGTCAGCTCCAGCCGCGGCATGGGCCCCAGCAGCGTCGCGAGGGCTGCAGCCAGGCCGGGCGCGGCCAGCGGCGACGTGCCGACATGCAGCCGGCCGCGCGGCGCTCCCGCCAGGCGCGTGACATCCGCGCGCGCGGCGTCCAGGCGCAGCAGGATCGGCGCCGCGTGCTCCAGCAGGCGGCGGCCGGCCTCAGTGGCGACCACCGGGCGCCGGGTCAGCAGCGAGACCTTCAGGTCGCTCTCCAGCGCGGCAATATGCTGCGATACCGCCGCCTGCGTGTAACCGAGATCCCGCGCCGCGGCGGAGAAGCTGCCGTGCCGGGCCACGGCCACGAACGTTCTCAGCAGGTGAGGATCCATGTCATCAGCATCGCTTATGGAACCACAAGAAATCATCGTTGGCGCTTAACGTCAGCGAGAGCGATGCTACCGGCATAACTGAATCACCCGCCCGCCCTCCCTTCACAGGCCCTCCCGTCACGGGCCGTCCCGTCGCCCGCCCTCCCTTGGCTGTGTCCCCTACCGTCCCCGCCCGGATCGCCCTCGTCGGTGACCGCTCGCCCCACGTGCGCGCGCACGCGCGCATCCCCGTGATCATTGAGGCCCTGCGCCGGCGCGACGGCCTGATACTCGACCCGTACTGGATCCCCAGCGAGGACGCTGCGCAGGATGACCTCGCCGGCTTCGACGCCATCTGGGTCACGCCCGGCAGCCCGTACCGGAACGCGGAAGGAGCCATCGCGGCGGCCCGTGCCGCCCGCGAGCGGGCGATACCCTTCCTCGGCACCTGCGGCGGCTTCCAGCACGCGCTCGTTGAGTTCGCCCGGGACGTCTGCGGACTGGACGTCGGTCACGCCGAGTACCTGCCGCACGACCGACGGTCGAACCTGGCGGAGTTCCTGATCATCCCGCTGGTCTGCTCGCTGGTCGGTCACGAGGCTGCCGTCCGCATCACGCCCGGCACCCTGGCCGAGCGGATCCTGGGCGCGGAGCGGACTATCGAGCGCTATCACTGCTCGTTTGGCCTCAACCCGGACTACCTGGGCGCGCTGTCCGAGCACGGGCTGCAGTTCACCGGCCACGACGAGGACGGCCAGGTCCGCATCGCCGAACTGCCCGGACACCCGTTCTTCCTCGCCACGCTCTTCCAGCCCGAGCTCGCCGGCGACGGAACCCGGCCGCACCCGATCGTCCGGGCCCTGGCCGCTGCGGCCGTCGCTCGCGCCGCGGCCGCCGCTCGCGCCGCCTGGGCCGTCCCGGTGAACGGCTGAGCGCTCAGGACCGGCAGCCGGCGCCCCGGGTCTTCGCCGTGGGCGACGTCGGGGCGGCCGACCACAAGATGGCCGGCATCGCCAACCGGCAGGCCCAGGTCGTCGCCGACAACATCCGGGCGCTCATCACCGGGAACGGCGATCTCAGGCCGCACGAGCCTACCGCTCCGGTCATCATCGTGCCGATCGGTCCGCAGGGCGGCTCCGGCCAGCGGCCTGGCAGCGACGATCTGGTCGCGGCCGAATTCGTCGCCCAGGCCAAGGGCCGCGACATGATGGTCGACCGCTTCGCCGAGCTGCTCGGGGTGGCCGGCCCTGCCGACGAGGCGGACAAGGATCGGTGACCGGCCCCCCGCCCTGGACGACAAGCTCGACGCCATGACCGCCGGGAGTCGGCCCGGCATGCCCGCGACGTTCCGCCGCCTGAGTTCAGCGGCGTCTCCGGCGTCGCCGAGGCGATCTTGCCTTCGATGTACCACCTGGCGCCGCGCCGCGTGCCGCGGTAGCGGGCGCGGCCGCGGCCACGGATCCGGTGGCCTCCGCTTCGAGCGCAGTCTGGCCTTGCTCCCGGCCCCGGCCCGGCTGCGGCTCAGCGGCGTCCGCCAGGGCCTCATGCTCGGAGTGCGGCCTGGAGACGTCTCTGGCTCGCATCGCCGCGTCGACCGTTACCTTCATTCCCGGCATGTGCGTCCTCCCGCTCCAGTCTCGCACGCGGGCCAACGCTGCTCTGTGCCTGATTCCGGAGCGGCAGGTGCGAATATCGCGCTCTTTGCTCCTGCATCACTAAAAGCTTCGGTGGTCAGAAATTGCCTGGGCACCAAGGGGCCGGGTCCCAGGAAAAGGCAGCGGAAAGCGCTGCGACCGCGCCAGGTCGCGTTTCGGTGAGCAGGCCAGCGGCGGCCAGCGCGCCAAGCCTGGTGCCGCCCAGGTAGGCGGCGCCCAGCGCCCGGACCGGCAGGAACACGTCGGCCGGCGCCGATGTCCGCTCGCAGCTGGCGCCGGGCGCGTCTGCTGGGCCCGCCCCGTCCGCTGGGCCCCCCGCCTGCAGCCGCCACCGTCCGGCGTTCTCGGCGAAGAGCTCGTCGGCGACGTCGATGACGACGTCCACGGCGCACGCATAACGCCGCCGGGTGAGTGCCCCGGGCACGCTGACCAGCCTCACCCAGAGCCCGTCCAGGAGATGCGCGCGAGCCCGCCGGCTGTCGGCGAGCAGGTAGAGCAGCGGGTCGTCGGCGGGCCGCATCCGGGCGCGCACCTCCGCGACCAGGTCCCTGGTCAGCAGGTCGCCCCAGACCGCCGCGTGCGCCCCAGGGTCGGCGGCCATCAGCTCCCGTACCTGCAGCACGCCATCGGGTATCCCATGCTCGCCCCATTCCGGCTTCACTGAGAACAGGGCGTATCCGCGTGGGCCCGCGTCGTCCTCGGCGATCATGCAGCGCAGCGGGCTGCTGCCGGAACGCCGGTGCTCCGGATCCCACAGCGTGTGGTCCCACCAGTGGTCGTCCCGGGCGGGCATGCCGGGCCGTCCGCGCCGCACGCAGTCATAGACCTTGGCCAGCTCGGCCGTGGCGTCCCGCGGCCTGGCGCTCCGCAGCCGGAGGGCTCGGGCCGGGCGGGCCGGCCCCGGCGCGGCGGACTGCGCTGGCAGTATGCCCTCGCCGCGCCGGATCCTGAAATCGAGTTCAGCCGAGGCGATGCCGTATCCGTACCGTCCGTAGATGGCGGCCTCCGAGGCGAACAACGCCGCGACCGTCTCGCCGCGGTCGCGGATGTCGGCCAGCTGGCGGTTCATCAGGCTGGACAGGATCCCGCGGCGCCGATGCGAGGGCAGCACGCTCACCGCCGTGACCCCGGCCACCGCGAGGGCGTCGCCCGGCACCGTCATCCGGAACGTGAAGGCGCCCGCGGTCCCGACGATGTCGGGCCCGTCGAAAGCGGCCAGGCTGCGGTCCAACTCGAACGTCACGAGCTCATGCTGCAGCTCGGCGTCGGTCTGACGACTGGAGTTGAAGGCGTGCTCGAGCACCGCGTAGAAGGCGGGGAACTCGTCGGCGCTGATCGCGCGGATGGGGTAGGCAGCGCTCATGCTCTGGTTTGTACCCGGTACCCGGGGGGCATGGCGAGCGAATATCGGCTGCCGGGCCTGGCAGCTGGGCCTCAGGCCGTCAGGCCGGGGAGGACGTCAGGTGGCCGGCTCTGCCGCTGAGCACATGGATCGCATGCTCGACGAGAGTGACGAGGACATCGCGGCAGGAGGCGAACCGGCGCGCGTCACACAGGATGACCGGTACGTCGCGGTCCAGGTTGAGCGCGGCCCGGATGGCGTCGGCGGGGAAGCGCCTCGCTGCGTCGAAGCAGTTCACGGCCACGATGAACGGCGTGCCCTGTCGCTCGAAGTAGTCCACGGACGCGAAGCTGTCGGCCAGGCGCCGCGTGTCGGCCAGCACGACCGCGCCGAGCGCGCCGAGCGCCAGCTCGTCCCACATGAACCAGAATCGTTTCTGGCCCGGCGTGCCGAAGAGGTAGACCACGAGGTCGTCCCGGATGGTGATGCGGCCGAAGTCCATCGCGACCGTGGTGGTGGTCTTGTCCTCCACGCCATCGGTCAGGTCGACGTGCGTGCCGGGCGCGGTCAGGTCTTCCTCGGTGCGCAGCGGCCGGATCTCGGTCACCGAGCTGACCAGGGTGGTCTTCCCCGCGCCGAAGCCGCCCGCGATAAGGATCTTGATCGCGACCGGCGCCGCCGGGGGGTAGCCGTGCTGGTCAGAGCCTGCGGAGCCCATCGGCCACCTTTCTCAGCAGCTGCGGGTCGGTCAGCCGGGCCGGGACCGGGTCGTGCACCGCGATGAGATTGCGCTGCCGCAGGTCGGATAGCAAGATCTTGACCACGCCGAGCGGCAGGTCCAGGTCGGCGGCGAGGTCAGCCACCGAGGTCGGCAGCCGGCAGCGCTGCAGCAGCGTCAGGTGCTCGGGCTCCAGTTCGTCCAGGCCGCCCGCCGCCCCGCGCACCGCGGTGATCATGGAGATCAGGTCGAAGGTCTCGCCGGCCGGCCGGGTCCGGCCGCCGACCAGCGCGTACGGGCGGACGACGGGCCCGGCGTCCTGGTCCAGCCACCTGTCGTCGCCCCCGGGCACGCCACGTCACTTCGTTTCCGCGCTCGAGGGGACCGGCCGGGACATGACCGACAGGTGCTCGCCGACCCGGGTGACCAGCACCGCCATCTCATAAGCCACCAGCCCCGCGTCCGCGATCGCGCTCGCCAGCACGGCCAGGCAGGTGCCCTCGCCCGCGGCCGTCACGAACAAGAACTTCGCTTCCATCTCGACGATGACCTGGGTCGCCCGGCCGCCGCCGAAATGCCGCCCGACGCCGCGGGCCAGGCCCTGGAACCCGGCCGCGACCGCGGACAGGTGATCGGCGTCCTCCTTGCTCAGCCCCGCCGACGCCCCGATGGCCAGGCCGTCCCGGGACAAGATGACGGCCTTGTCGATGTCGGCCACCCGGGCGACCAGGTCGTCCAGGAGCCAGTCCAGCTCGCTGGCCATACTCACGTGTCCCTCTTTCCCGGCCCGGACCCGCCGGCGGCGGGATCAGCCATCGTCACGCCGCCCGGCTCCGTCCCCGCCGGGCTCCGCGCCGTCCTCCGGGTCGAACGACGGTACCGGGGCCCCGGATATGTACCGGCCGCGCTCCCAGCCGCGCTGCAGCGCGGTCATCGTGCTGCGCGCCGCCTCCGGAGACGGCGCGCCGGCCGCTTTGCCTGCCGGCCCGGCGGCGGCCGGGCCGCCGTCGCGCAGCTGCGGCGCCAGGCTCGCCTGGCGGACCCGGACCGGCAGCCCCATCTCGGTCAGCCCCGCGGTGACCACCTGGGGGTCGGTGGTCTCGGCGCCGCCGGGATCGTCCTGCCGCCCGTGGCCGGAGAACCCGAACGCGCCGCCGCCCGCCGCGCCCGCCGCGCCCGCCNNNGGCGACCGGCCCAGACGGCAACTCGGCGACCGGGCCCGCCTGCGGGCCTACGCCGGCGGCCGATGCGCTGAGCTGCACCAGCGCCGCCGGCTCGGCGACGATGGCGTGGTTCAGCGGGCCATGCCGGCCGGTCAGCCGGATCGCCCGCTCGCCCGCCGCCGTGGCCTCGGCGTCGTCGATGATCAGCGCCTTCGGGATCAGCGCGATCGCGGTGATCCCCCCGTACGCCGAGAGCTGCAGCGTGATCTTGATGTCGTGGCGCCGGGCCAGTTGCCCGGCCACGAAAAGACCGAGCTGCTCACTCCCGGACAGGTCAAACTGCCCCGGGTGCGCCAGATCATGATTGATCCGGGCCAGCTTCTCCTCGGCCATGCCGAGCCCGCGGTCCTCGATCTCCACCGCGTAACCCCGGCCCACCATGTCACCATGGATCCGTACCGGGGCCATGGGCGGCGAGAAAATCGTCGCGTTCTCCGCCAGCTCCGCGATCAGGTGGATGACGTCGGCCACGGCGGGGCCGATCAGCGCCGCCTGAGATCCCGTGGTCACCCGGATCCGGGTATAGTCCTCCACCTCCGCGACCGCCGCGCGCAGCACATCCACAATCCGGACCGGATGCCGCCACCCCCGCCCCGCCGACTCACCCGACAAGATGATCAGCCCCTCCGCGTGCCGCCGCATCCGCGTCGTCAGGTGATCGATCCGGAACAGGTCCTCCAGCTCCGCCGGCTCGCTGGCCCGCCGCTCCATCGAGTCGAGCAGTGCCAGCTGCCGGTGCAGCAGCGACTGACTGCGCCTAGCCAGGTTCCGGAACACCTCGCTGACCCCCCGGCGAAGCCTCGCCTCGTCCACGGCAGCCTCGATCGCTGTCCGCTGCACCGCGTTGAAGGCCGCCGTGACCTGGCCGATCTCGTCGTTGCTCGATTCCAGCGGCGGTGCCTCGCTGGATACGTCCACTTCCTGACCCGCGCGCAACCGCTCCACGACGCTCGGCAGGCGCTCATTGGCCAGCTTCAGGGCGGACCGTCGGAGCTCGGCCAGCTCGCCCAGCAGGCCACGGCCAATCCAGAGCGAAATGATGATCGACAGGAATATGGCCATCAGCCCAATGCCGCCGACAAGTATCAGCCGCTCATACGTGGCATCCGCAACGGGCTGTGCGCGCGCCGTCAGCTCGTTGGCCGCCTGCGTCCCCGCCTGCAAGACCCCGGCCGCCACCGTACCGACCGCCGCGGTCCAGGCGAGCGGGGATACCAGCGGCAGCGGCCCGGCCCGGCGATCGTTGATCACCGTGTTCTCGAGCGCGGTCAGCGCGGCGGACGTCTGCGGGCTGACATCCCTGTCGTAGATCGCTCGGTAGATCGGATCCAGGTCCGGCAGGGTCTCGGCCAGCAGGATCCGGCGCGCCCCGACCAGCTCGGCGAATGTCTGGCGGTCGGCCGCAGAGAACGATTGCGCGGTGATGTCGCCCGCCAGCAGCGCGTCCTCTTGCAAGAGCAGGCCATTGGCCTTATACATGTCCTCCAGCGCGAGTCCCTGCGTCACTATCGGGACATTGGTCTCGCCGGTGATCAGCTGATTCAGGAGCGCGTCAGCGGTGGCGACGATATTGACGTAGGAACTTATGGTCTGCGGCCTGCTGATGGTCCGGGAGGCCACCCTGGAGCGCAGGGCCTGGAGGCCGGTCGTGGTCTGGATGACCAGTGCCGTGTCTGTCTGCTTCTCCTGCGCAGTGAAGCTGGTCGTCGCGGAGGCCGAGCGGAGAACCGTCGTGGCCGCGTCCGTTTGTGCCTCCTGTCCCCGCAGCGAGGCCAGGCTCAGTGGCGACGGGTTGGCCAGGTAGGTCACCGCAAACACACACTCGGTGTCGATCTGCTTCTCCAGCGTGCCGGTCGGCAGGCCGATGACGTTCTTCACAGTCTCGGCCCGGTTCAGGTTGATGGCATCACCCGCGGCGCTGCCGGCCGCAAGCACGTAGAGCCCGATCAGGGACAGGATCGGAATGGCAACGAGGAGGAAGATCCTCAGGCGTATGGACCAGCGACGCAAACCCATGACCGTGCCTCGGCGTGAGAAGTGACCTGCGGACTTCGCTGTGACCCGAGCAAATCCCGGAAGGTGTGGCGATAGTAACAACCCGTAACGAAGATCATGAGCAAAATCGGTGAACTCAGGCTCATAACGGGGTATTGGCGCACCTCTGGTCACGCCTAGCTGCCCGAGCCCAGGTGTTCGGGCAGAGCTTATGCCGGTACAGTGCCGGCAAGATGGTTGTTCTTGGCCCGCGCGGGTTCGCAGCCGCTGTGCTGGCGGTGGCGCAGCGTGCCCGCGGCCTGGTCCGGCGGCAGTTCCTGACCCGGAACCGGCGGCTGGCGTTTGTGCTGGCCGTGGTGGTGGCGGTCATCGGGGCGGCCGCGGTGCGGGTGTCGGTGTCGTGGTTCTCGCCCGGCGTGATGATCTTGCCGTTGCTAGCGGGCGGGCTGTTGCTGTGGCCGCGGGCGCTGCGCGTGTTGTTCGTGCTGATCGCGGGCGCGCTGGCGTATGACGCGGTGGAGGGGAAGGCGGGGCCGGGCATCATCGCGACGATCGCGGTCACGGCGGTGTTCGCCGATGCGCTGGCCCGGGCGCGCGCGAAGCTGGGGGTGCAGGGGCTGCGCGGGGATCAGATGCTGATTGAGCTGCGGGACCGGATCCGGGCTCAGGGCCGGCTGCCAGGGCTGCCGGAGGGATGGCGGTCGGCGTCGGTGCTGCGGCCGGCCGGGGGCGCGTCGTTCGGCGGAGATTTCGTGGTGTCCGCGTGTGACGGGAAGACCCTGGAGGTGGCGCTGGTCGATGTGGCGGGTAAGGGGATCGACGCCGGGACCCGGGCGCTGCTGCTGTCGGGCGCATTCGGGGGGCTGCTCGGCTCGGTCCCGGCGGGGGATTTCCTGGCCTCGTGCAACGCGTACCTGCGCCGGGGCCCCTCGGCGGACGGGTTCGTCACTGCGGTGCATCTGTGGCTGGACCTGGCCACCGGGGATTACGTGGTCGGCTCGGCCGGGCATCCTCCAGCGGCGCATTTCGAGGCGGGCAGCGGGACCTGGCGGCTGACCCAGGCGCGCGGGATTGTGCTCGGCGTCGTTCCCGATCTGCGGTCGGTGCCCGAGCGGGCGTCACTGCGGCCCGGTGATGCCCTGATGCTCTACACCGACGGGCTGATCGAGGCGCCGGGCCGGGATATCGACGACGGGATCGACCGCCTGCTCGGCGCCGCGGACCGGCTGGTGACCTCCGGATTCGAGGCCGGAGCAGGCAAGCTGGTCCGGGCCATGCAAGCCGGATCCGCCGGATCCGACGACTGCGCCCTGGTCCTCATCTGGCGGGGCTGACCCGGAGGCGGCCCGCGGTGGCGGCTGGCCCGTGGCGGCTGGCCCGGTGCTCGGCTCAGAACAGCTGACGGGCGCCAGGCCGGGCGACCGGGCCAGGCCGGGCCGCCACGGCTGGTTCTGCGCCCGTGGAAACGAACGTCGCTAACGGGATTAGGGTTAACCAGAACGGCTTGCGCGTCAATGCCGGGACATTTATCTGCAACATTTCCATGCAGGGTGGGCGATGCTGGGCCACGCCCATCCGTAACGCCGATCAGGCACCGGTCTGTGCCCTCGACCCGGTGACCTGGCATCGCCGCGGCCTGCATCCAGGCGCGGACATCCCGATCTGGCAGATCACCCCGCCCGGACCCGGTCCCCGCCCGACCGGCCCGCCCAGACCGGGCGTCCGGGCCTGCCGACTCCCGGCCGCCCAGGCCAAGCGAGGCCAGCCCGGGCGCCCCGGCCACAGGCCGGCCCGGGGAGCGCGGCGGCGGCACCGCCGGATGAACCTCGACGCCCTGATATGACATACACGTCAGCTTCCGGGGATATGACATGAGCGTCAGCTAATGTTTAGCGAACCCAACCGGATTTAGACCCGCAGCGCTGCGGAGCAGCGACTTAGGAGTCACCCGCCCGCCGACGCGCTCCTCTCGCCATCGCGAAGTGGCCGGAAAGTCGACGCGCACGTCAGCTGACGTGCGCGTCATTATTTGCATTTCAAATAAGACCTGTGACCAAATAGGGATCGTGACGCGCAACGGGACCGGGGCGAGCGGCGGGCTCCGCATGGAGCCACAGCCCCCCGCCGCGGCCGCCGACGCGGTGGACGAGGCGAATCTGCTGGCCGGCCAGGCGGCCGGCGAGAACTTCCCCGTCGCGCTGCGGCTGCTGCCTGCGCGCCGCCGACGGCACCTGATGGCCGTATACGGCTTCGCCAGGACAGTCGACGACATGGGGGACGAGGCACCGCCGGAGCAGCGGCCTCGCCTGCTCGACGAGCTCGAGGCCGATCTCCGCCGACTTTACGCCCGATACGGAGGAACTAGCTCCGGTTCCGCCGGTGACAGCGGTCCGGGAGGTGACGCCGAGGGACCTCGGAGCCGGGTGGTGCGAGCGCTCGCGCCGACCGTGGCCGACTGCGCGATCCCGATGCAGCCCTTTCTCGACCTGATCCTGGCTAACCGGCAGGATCAGGTCGTCTCCCGGTACCAGACCTTCCAGGACCTGCTCGGTTACTGCCGTCTGTCGGCCAACCCGGTAGGCCGGATCGTTCTGTACGTCTTCAACAGCTTCTCTCCGCAGCGGGCCGAGCTGTCCGATTCCGTCTGCACCGCGCTGCAACTCGCCGAGCACTGGCAGGACGTTGCGGAGGACCTGCGCGCGGGCCGCATCTACCTGCCGGCGGCGGACATGGAGGCCTATGGCTGCACCGAGCAGGACCTGGCGCAGGCCTCGACGCCGCCGTCGGCACGCGCGCTGATCGCGTTCGAGACCGGCCGGGCGAAGGCGCTGCTTGACGCCGGTGCGCCGCTGATCGGCATGCTGCAGGGCTCGGCGCGCCTGGCGGTGGCCGGGTACGTGGCCGGAGGCCGGGCGGCGCTGGCCGCGATCGCCGGGGCGGATCACGATGTGCTTCGCGCCACGCCGAGGCCGGCCAAGCGGCGCCTGGCCGCCGAGCTGATCCGGGCCTACGCGAGGGGACGGTGACGGCAGTGAGCAAGCCCCAGGCAGCCGAGGGAACCGGCGTCCGAGTCGCTTACCGGCACTGCGAGCAGGTGACCCGGACCGAGGCGAGGAACTTCTCCTACGGGATCCGGCTGCTGCCCGGCGGCAAGCGCCGGGCGCTCTCGGCGGTCTATGCCTTTGCCCGCCGGGTCGACGACATCGGCGACGGAACGCTGCCGGTCGCGGACAAGCTCGCCGCGCTGGGAGACGCCCGCGCGGCCGTCGCCGCGCTGCAAAGGCACGGCGCAGCGTCGGCCGGCGACCCGGTGCTGGTCGCGCTCGGCGACGCGGCGCGCAGGTACCCGATCCCGCTGGGCGCCTTCGGCGAGCTGATCGACGGCTGCGAGGCCGACGTGCGCGGCACCAGCTACGCGACCTTTAACGAGCTCGAGCACTACTGCAGGTGCGTGGCCGGCTCGGTCGGGCGGCTCTCGCTCGGCGTGTTCGGCAGCCGGGATCCCGGTACGGCGGAGCCGCTGGCTGACGCGCTCGGGATCGCGCTCCAGCAGACCAACATCCTGCGCGATGTTCGCGAGGACCTCGGCAATGGGCGGGTATACCTGCCCGCTGAGGACCTGGAGCGGTACGGCTGCACGCTAAGGCCCGAACGTGTGGACGGCCTGGACGCCGATCGCGGGCTGCAGGATCTTATGCGGTTCGAGGCCCAGCGTGCTCTGGGCTGGTACGCCACCGGGATGCGGCTGCTGCCCTTGCTCGACCGGCGCAGCGCGGCGTGCACGGGAGCGATGGCGGGCATTTATCTCCGGCTGCTCCAGCAGATCGCCGCGGCGCCCGCCGCGGCGCTGCGGCAGAGGCAGTCGCTGCCCGGGCAGGCGAAGGCCATGGTCGCGGTGCGGGCGCTCGCTGGGATCGCCCCGCGGATGCCCGCCGCCGTCCCTGGCGGGCCCGGGCCCGGCGGGCCATCCTCGGCCCCGGGCGGCCCTGCTGCGGAGAGCTCGGCGGCAGGGGGACGACCGTGACCGCCCGGGGCGTGGTGGTGATCGGCGGCGGCCTGGCCGGCATCACCGCTGCGATCGCGCTCCGCGAGGCGGGCGTCGGCGTCACCCTGCTCGAGGCCAGGCCCTGGCTCGGCGGCGCGACCTGCTCGTTCTCCCGTGGCGGGCTGAAGATCGACAACGGCCAGCACGTGTTCCTGCGCTGCTGCACCAGCTACCGTGAGCTGCTCGCCAGGCTCGGTATGACCGGGTCGGCGACCCTCCAGGACCGCTTCGATGTCACCGTCCTGTCACCCGGCGGCGGCCGGGCCAGGCTGCGCCGGTCCGCGCTTCCGGCGCCGCTGCACCTGAGCCGGGCCCTGGCCTCCTACGGCTTCCTTTCAGTGCCAGAACGACTGCGCGTGGCCCGGGCCGCCCTCGCCCTGAGGACCCTCGATCCGGCCAGGCCCTGGCTAGACGGCCAGCGGCTGGGGGACTGGCTCGCCGCCCGGGGGCAGAACGAGCGCGCCCGCCGCAGGCTGTGGGACCTGTTCATCGTCTCCTCGCTGAACATTGACGGGGACGAGGCCAGCGTGCCGCTCGCCGCGACCGTGCTGAAGACGGCGCTGCTCGGCGACAATGATGCCGCGGACATCGGCGTGCCCGGGGTACCGCTCGGCGACCTGCACGGGCAAGCCGCCGGCCGCCTGCTCGGCCGGCTCGGGGCTGACGTCCGCCTGGGGACGAAGGCGGCCGCGGTGGAGCGCGACCCCGCGGGAGGGTTCCGGGTCCGGGTGACGTCGGGCGCCGACGGCGCGGACGGCTCGGACGACAGTGCCATCGGCGGAGGGGCGATCGGCGCCGACGGCGTGGTACTCGCGGTTCCCGTAGGCCCGGCCGCGAGGCTCGCGGGCGGGGCGAGTGCCGCGGGCGCGGCCCGGTGGGATGGTCTGAGCTCGTCACCGATCGTGAACGTGCACGTGGTCTATGACCGGCGGGTCACCAGGCTGCCGTTCGCCGCCGCAGTGGATTCCCCGGTGCAGTGGGTATTCGACAAGACCAGGACGTCCGGCCTGCAGACCGGGCAGTACCTGGCCGCGGCCAAGGACGCTCGCGTGACCGATTTCTTCGTCACCAGGGAGCGCCGGGCGACGTTTCGGCAGGCACCAGGATGCGGCGCGCTGCGTCCCGGCGCCGGCACCTCGCTGCCAGGTCTGGTACTGGCCGGAGCGTGGACTGACACCGGGTGGCCGGACACCATGGAGGGGGCCGTGCGAAGCGGACGCACTGCTGCAGAAGAGCTGATCCAGCGGCTGGCCGCGCGAGAGCCGGGAGGCGCTGGCCTGCTCGCGGACACCCGCCCGGCGCTGGGCGGCGTTTCGGCCGAGGCCGCGGCCGGGTCGCCGTCATGACGGCGACGATCCCGGCGGGCGTGGAGACCGCCCGCGACCTGGTGGGCCCGGCGATCGCCGCGGCGGTGGACCGGCTGAGCGCCGACGTCCGCATCGTCGCCGCCTATCATCTCGGCCTGACCGACTCCGACGGCCGTCCGGTCGCCAAGGGCGCCGGGGGGAAGGCCCTGCGGCCGGCCCTGGCCGTGCTGTCGACCCGCGCCGCGGGCGCGGCTCCGGAGCGCGGCGTGCCCGCCGCTGCTGCCGTCGAGTTCGTGCACAACTTCTCGCTGCTGCACGACGACATCATGGACGGCGACACCGAGCGACGGCACCGCCCGACCGCCTGGACGGTCTACGGCATCGGCGCGGCGATCCTGGCCGGCGACGCCCTGCTGGCGCTGGCCCAGGACCTGCTGCTGGAGGGCCCGGCACCGCAGAGCCTCTGGGCCTCGCGCTGCCTGTCGGCGGCCGTGCAGCGGCTGATCGCCGGCCAGGGCGCGGACCTGGCGTTCGAGCGCCGCGATGACGTGACCCTCGACCAGTGCCGCCAGATGGCGGGGGACAAGACGGCTGCCCTGATGGCATGCGCCTGCAGCATCGGGGCCATCTACGTCGGCGCGCCTGCCGTCCTGGCCATGGGCCTGGCCGGATTCGGCGCCCACGTAGGGCTCGCGTTCCAGCTCACCGACGACCTGCTCGGCATCTGGGGATCTCCTGAGATAACCGGCAAGCCGGTCATGTCCGACCTCCGGACGAGAAAGAAGTCGCTGCCGGTCGTGGCCGCGCTGACCAGCGAGACCGAGCCAGGGCGGCAGCTCGGCGCAGTGCTGGCCCGGCCCGAGCCGCTCAGCGAGGACGAGCTCGTCCGCGCGGCCAGGCTGGTCGAGGACGCCGGGGGCAGGGAGTGGGCCGAGGCAGAGGCGGACGCGGCGCTGGCCGCGGCGGGCAAGTGCCTGGCGGAGACGGACATGCCCGACGACGTCCGGGCGGAGTTCGCGGGGATCGCCGAGTTCATCACGGCGCGCCAGTGGTGAG
>WNFN01168734.1_pt1 | contig 14589 bp, 18 predicted proteins | sample 5400161 | NCBI WGS metagenome assembly WNFN01 (sample SAMN13153353, study PRJNA577476) | soil metagenome | isolation source: 80 cm saprolite on Douglas fir-dominated hillslope | place: USA:California | collected 2013-09-17
AGAGGGAATCACTACTCGCTCTGCACCACACCTCCTAAGTCATTTGGCAGTTTCGGACCCGAATATTGGCAGCCTTGGACATGGCCGACGTCCTCGTCGGTCGATTCAATGGACGACGTTCGCCGAAGACGCGCCGGGCCAAGATTCCCAAGCGCCTCACAGGGCCGCCGCAACGATTCGAGGCGCAGGTTCTGCCGACTTACATAGCGTAACTACACATCATAGATTCCTGTGATGCAAACGTGAGATCCGCAAATACAAGATAGAGGAGCCACCGTGAAACCGTTCCCTTCCGTACTACCTTACAGCGTGGTCGCGCCTGCCGATCGGGCAAGCGCGATCGACATCGTCAACCGAGTCAACTGGCTGTTCGAGACCTGGGACGTGGACGCGATGGTCGATGCCTTCATGCCGGAGAGCGTGGTTTATCACTGGCACGGCACAATCCGCGGCCGAGATGAGATGCGGCGCTTCTTCAACGAAGTCTACCCCTACATCATTCCGGGTGTCAGTCGTCACGCCACCAATCATATCGTCGATCCGGATGAGGACGGTGTCGTCGTTCGCTACCATAACCTGCTGGTCCGCTATGCTCCACCGGAAGCCGCGCCTGTGCTCGCAGCTGGCCAAGTTATGGAGAGTCCGGACGATCTTCCCGGCATTTGGATGTACTCAGCGATGGTCGACCGGCTGCGCCGCACGAAGAACGGTTGGAAGATCTTTGAGCGCTATGTGGGCGGTAGCACCACCAACAACCGTCTGAGGCCAGCGCAAACCGATCCCGCCTACTTTGCTCCGTACATGCCGGCGGCAAGGAAGAAGTAAGTTGCGTATCCAGTGCGCAATCGCGGGGCAGGCTTTCGCGTGTCAGGGTTGGTGCTCGGCGACACCGATGTTGACGCGCGTTGGCATGCAGTACGCATTGCGAGTGATGCTTGTGAGGAGGGGACAGCATCTTGAGGCGTTGTCCATACCAGCGCCGACAACGCCTTCAGGGCGCGAGCAGACATCAGCGCCTCTTCGGTTCCTATTCGGAAACCGGCCCCGTGACTCTCAATTCCTCCAAGGTTGAGGTTAGGTGATGACAACATACCTGCAAGCGCCGGCAGAAAGCGTCCGCAATGACGATATCGAGATCTTCTACAGTCGCTCTGGCGAAGGCCCTTTGATGGTGCTGCTGCATGGCTTCCCCGACAATGAGGGAAGCTACGCGGCGCAAGTCGAAGAGCTTGCGCGCGACCATCTCGTCGTGACTCCCCGGCTCAGGGGCTTTCCGCCGAGCAGCACGCCCTCCGAAGTTGAACGTTATGCTCTGCCTCTTGTGGCCGACGACATTGCCGCGCTCGTTGAGCATCTGGGTCAGAGTCCGGCCATCGTTGTTGGGCACGACTGGGGCGGCGCGCTCGCGCAGGTCGTCGCACTGCGACATTCGAGCCTTGTTGCAGGGTTGGTTCTGCTGAATTCGCCGTTGCTCTCTACCTTCAATGCCATGGTGAACAGCAACGCCGAGCAGCAGGCGATGTCGTCCTATACGCTGCCCTATCTTCGCTACCAGCCAGATGACGACAAGAATATTCCGTTCGTCACGAGGAACATCCGCGATCCCGAATGGCGGGCTATCATTGGCACCTACCTCAATGAGAATTCAATTGAGGGGATGCTGGCCTACTACAAGGCCAACTACCCTGCGCCGCCTTACCGTCCGCAAGCACCTGCTGGCCACACCTTCACCCTACCTACTCTCCTCATTTGGGGAATGGAGGAAGAATATTTTGCGCCTGCCGCACTAGACGGTTTGGCCAAATACTATCCTGCCTCGCTGCGGCTAGTGACCGTGCCTGGCGCTGGCCACTGGGTGCATCGCGACGCCGCCGCCCGCGTCAATGGCGAGATTCGGTCGTGGCTGACCATGCTTCCGTTGCTGCGCGGTGCCGAACAAGAGATCGGACCAACCGGTTCGCCATCTCAATCAGAACAACGGACATAGCTGCGCGGGATGGCATCGTGCCTCTTCAATAAGCGTTCGAGGATTACTGCTTGACCGACCAGCACTCATTTCTCCGGGCTCGGGTCGCATTCTCAAATCCTGCCTTTACCTTGCCTGGCGCAGTGGCTTGGCCGGGCTTCAGAGAGCGTGCCGCGCTGGCTGATGGCCACGGCCTCCGGGCTGGTCATCGCAGTCGGCGAGTTCTTCGGCGGCGGGCTCGCCCCGATCATCGTCGGCCGCGTGGCGAAGGCATTCGGTATCGAGCACGTTCTGTGGCTACCCTTGGCGGCGATGGCCGCTAGGTTCTGTCTTTGCATGTTGATCCGCCGGGCGGCCGCCCCGGCGGTCGGTGAACTGAAGGAAGCCGTTTAATGAGCAAAGTCATCATCTCCTGCGCCATCACCGGCGCCATGCATACGCCGACCATGTCGGACGCCCTCCCGATCACGCCGGCGCAGATCGCCGCCGAATCGATCGCGGCGGCGCACGCCGGTGCCGCCATCATTCACCTGCATGCGCGCAAACCCGACGACGGGGAGCCGACGGGCAACCCGGACGTATTCGCGCAGTTCCTGCCGAAAATCCACACCGAGACCGACGCCGTCATCAACCTGACCACCGGCGGGAGCCCCACCATGAGTGTCGCCGACCGCCTGGCGGGCGCCCTGCGCTTCAAGCCGGAGATGTGCTCGCTCAACATGGGCTCGATGAACTTCGCGATCTTTCCCGCGGCCAAGCGGGTGAAGTCGTGGAAATACGGCTGGGAAGAAGGGTACGTGCGCAACAGCGACGATTTCATCTTCCGCAACACGTTCCGCGACATCAAGTACATCCTCGAGACCATGGGCGGCGCCGGTACCAAGTTCGAACACGAGTGCTACGACGTCGGCCATCTCTACAGTCTGGCGCACTTCCTCGACACCGGCCTAGTGAAGCCACCGTTCTTCGTACAGCTCATCTTCGGGATCCTGGGCGGTATCGGTGCCGACCTCGACAACCTGGTGTTCATGAAACGCACCGCGGACCGGCTGTTCGGCCCGCAGAGTTTCCAGTGGTCGGTGCTCGCCGCCGGCCGGCACCAGATGCCGTTCCTTACCCAGGCAGCGCTGCTTGGTGGCAACGTGCGCGTCGGCCTGGAGGACAGCCTGTTCATCGGGCGCGGTAAGATGGCGAGTTCGAACGCCGAACAGGTACTGAAGATCAAGCGCATCCTCGCCGAGATGGGACACGAAGCAGCCACCCCGGGCGAAGCGCGTGAGATGCTGGCGCTGAAGGGAAAGGGAAATGTATCTTTATGAATGTCAGGAAGACAATCCTGACATTTGGTCTTGCGACCGGGCTTCAAGCCGTTCCTCGTGCTCAGAGGAGCACGCTACCGGTTATGAATCGCCGACTTCGGCCCTGAAGGCCCTCCTCGGGGCTGTCCGGGGATCGATCGGAATCACCGTTCGGCTTCCGTCGGAATCTGCGGCCGCTTTGGTCAGGAATACGCAGACAAAATAGCTCTTGCGCGCACTCGTCATACCTCTCGACTGCACAACCATCGAAAGGTACATATCACCCTGGCGCACTACGCTTTGCTCGCCGCCCGGGCAGGTTTAGACCTAATCGTCGCTTCAGCGAACGCCGACACTGATTGCGAATTTTGGCTGCCCGGTCTGGATCTTGAATTGCCCGTGCGAGGGACAGTGCACCAACCATCTCGGCGTAGACCGATGTCGCTAACTCCTCCGCCTCAGTATTCTGATGTCCAAGCTGACGGAACAGGTCGGCCAAATGTTCCTGTAGCTGCGCAAATCCACGCGAAAACGGAGCCTTGATCTCGATGCCAAGTCTCGCGACGTCAGCAGAGAGTGTGGGAAGTGGGCAGCCCTCCGACACCGAGTCGAAATGCCGCGCCGACAAGTAATCATCAATGAAGTAAGCCAGCGCCTCCGCTGGTTCGAGGCCTTCAGTGCGCCTCCGAACCGCGCGGTCCACCGTCTCGAACATTCGTTGAATGGCTGCCGCGATCAGCTCTTCCTTCGAGGCGAAGTGCGCGTAGAAGCCGCCGTGGGTGAGGCCGGCCCTTGCCATGATTGCTGCAATGCTGATCCGCTCTGGCCCCTCCACCCTGATCGCCGCCGCCGCCGCCTGCAGCAGCAGTTCACGAGTTTTCGCTTTATGTTCGCTGTCGTAGCGCATAGTCCGACCTCTGAGTGGCGCTGCTCCCGATTGCTATCATGGGCATGCGGCCCTCCGTCGTGCCCCAGAATTCTCGATCTGCGACGGGAGTTTCGCCTCAGGCAGCCCGGACGTTAAGATATTTCCGCTATCATGCAATCGATGATTGCGTCGTGTGAGAATAAGCACAAAATAGTTTGGTTCGCATGCAGTGCGCACTGGGACACGGCCGCCCACCATAGGCGTTTGATGACCGACATCATATACCAAAGTGGCTGGCGGGAATCATTGTGCCATCGTCGAAAGTCCATGATTTCTCTACAAATCGCGATTTCCGGACCGGTGACAGAATTGCTTTACTCCACGTCCTGCGAGCAGCCCGCCTTCTTGGAACCGTGGAAATAGGATTAACGTTAGCCCCAGCGAAAACACGGCCACGACTAATAAACTAACTTGCACCCAATTCATTAATGAAACCCTCTAAAGCGTAGCTTGCTTCTAGCCGATATTTTGTACATTAGGCGCGCGTCGAACGGGCGCGACCTCAAGCAGCGCGCGCAAAACGTCTGGCTTCTTTAATGCCAGATCCTCGGGCGCAATGTCATCCGTATCCATCTGCGTAAATCTTGCTAGTCGATGCTTCTGCTCTAGACTGAAATCAATAAATTCGTCGACCGCCTACTTAATGCCGTCGCGGTCGCAGAGTATCTCTCGCAAGTTGCGTCACTGACAGAATTAAAGGTACGGGTTGGACACGAAGAAGGGTAATCCACATCCGAGGCCTTTTACTTTCCCACTTTTCGCGACAGCGCAATTTCAATCATTACTGTCAGTTTCATTTAATCGTGTCACTGACATTATTAATTGAAGGGATTGGACAGCAATTGGTGAAACTCACACTCTGGTCGAAGGGGAACTATCATGAGCCGCACAGCCCCCCACGGCCGTGGGCCGTGATCTGGTCACGTTCTTCGAACCTCTTCAGCCTTTCCCCGCCGGCACAGGATCACCAGATCATCCGCATAGGTCACGATGCGCGAGCGGAGGCGTTTCTCCAACCCACGCCGCTTCCATTCGAGCACGAACCGGCGCATATACAGATTGGCCAGCAGTGGTGAGATGGGAGAGCCCTGCGGGATGCCGCGTCCTGCTCGCCAATATCGTCATGGCGTGGAACACGGCGAAAATGCAGGCGATCTTCGATCGCTGGGCACAGCGTCGTAGCGGCGCCATACCCCCGGAATTGATGATGCGCGCCGACGCGCACCGAGGGTCTGAATATGCGAGGAATCTTCCGCTTTCCGATCGAGCTGTACCTCGAGCAATTACTGCCGTCCTGGGTCAGCCCAAAAATCTAACTTTTGGAGCCATAAATCTGCATTAGCGGTGATGGAAAAGACATGTTTTGCGAGGTACTTGAACGACCCATAGAATCAATCCCTTACAGCGGGAGCCTCACAATTCCTCGGGAAATAGAGGTGTTTCTACCGGGAGTTACTGCAGCAAAATCAAGTGCACCCCACGATCCGCTCTAAGCGACGGAGAGGCCATCGTCGACGCTGCTGAGCGGCTTTGCGCGGTCTCCCGCAAGGCCCGTTGATGCGAAGAATATTCGCTGGCGGTGTCGATTCCAATGTTCTGATTACGACGCCTCCCTCGTCCTCCTTAACTCGAAGCTTGATTAGAGTATACAAGAGAAGCGCTCTTTTGGCTGCGCGAGCCCTGCGCAGATAACGCTGACTTGGCTCGCGGGCGCAGTCATATTTTGCTTTTCAGATAACGCGCAAGTGCCCTGACGCTCGGATGATCGAAAAGATCGGTAAGATCGATAATGTTCGGATACTCTCGATTGATCTTCTCATGAATCTCAATCAGTTTCAGCGAGCTCGCACCGATTTCGAATAGATTGTCGTCAATCCCGACGCGCTTTCCGGACAGCGCCGCTTCACAAATACGCCGCAGGGTCTCCTCCAGGTCAACACCAGAAACGGGGCCCGCCGCCTCCTGCGTGCTGCGAAGGGCATTCAATGCTAAGAGTTCTTGGTCGAAGTCGCCATCGATGAACGCACGCACAAGTACGTGACGCTGGACCTTCCCGCTCGTGGTCTTTGGAATTCGGTTGACGGGAATGACCTGTGCGACTTCCAACCCGGTGTGTTCATTGATCAATCGGCGCACGGCTGCAGCGATAGGCGTAAATTCTTCTGTGCCTTTTCGATGCAGCACGAAGACACATAAATCTTCGCCCTCGGCGTCGGATTTGCCCACGCCAGCCACGACGACCTTGTTAAGATCGAGGCCCGGCGCGCGTTGGGCGATATTCTCCAGGTCATAGGGATAGTAGTTCTGCCCGTTTACGAACAAGAGTTCCTTGCTGCGCCCGGCAATGTACAGGTTTCCTTCGTGGAAAAAGCCCAGGTCGTTGGTGTCCAGCCAGCCTTCGGCATCGATTGCGTCGGCTGTGGCCTGTGGGTCGCCGAAATAGCCAGCGCTCACGCTCGGGCCGCGAATCCAAATATGACCAACCCATTCCGGTTCTAGCGCCTGGCAGTCGGCGCCACAAATGCGTATCTCGGTGGTCGGCACCGGAGTGCCGACGCACATCAGCTCCAAACTATCACGGACGTCAAGGGGATTAAGCTCGATACGCGCCCCGATACCGAGCTTATGTCGGTTAACTCGAATCCAACCGTATTCTGTGCCCGGCTTTGGGAAGGTGACAGCTAGGGCAGCTTCGGCCAACCCGTATACGCAGAACATGGCACTTCGCCTCAGGCCTGTATGCGCCAAGGAATTCATGAATTCGTTGCAAAGACCGATGGAAATCGGCTCGGCCCCGTTGTAGATGGATCGAACGCGTGTTAAGTCAGTGTTTTCTAGCTTACGTTTGCCGAGCACTTTGAGAAAATGTCGATAGCCAAAATTCGGCGAACAGGTGATCGTAACGCCCTTCTTGGCGGCAAGCATCATCCACAGCAACGGCCGGCGTACGAAAACGTCTGTCGGCATCAAGTTGACGTGCACACGATTTGCAAACTGCATGAAATAAAAGCCGATCAGGCCCATGTCGTGCGTCAGGGGCATCCAGCTTAATGAGACGTCAGAAGAATTGAATTTATCGACCGCCTGTGCGGCCTTTGCGTTGCTGACGATGTTGTGATGCGTCAGCATCACGCCCTTAGGCTCGCTTGTGGAGCCAGAGGAGAACTGAATGGAAGCAAGATCCTCAGGCCTGGCGCGGTGGATCTTGCCCGCTTTCGAGATATCGCTGATCGATCCAACCAAGAAGCTGCGCGTTCTCAACTTTGCAAACAGTTCGGCTTCACCGGATTCGTGCGCCAGCGTCTCTAGGCGTTCCAGCGATTTGTTATCTGTGTACAGGAACGCGTTGCCAATCTTGCGGGCCACACGCAAGACTTTCTGCCGATGCTCGGCGGTGATTCCGAGGGCAAGCGGCACTGGTATGATACCGCCGCATATCGCCGCCCAATAGCCATCCATGAATTGTTCGTTGTTATCGAGGTAGATGATCATCTTGTCGCCACGCTGTGCGCCATGCGCCTGAAGAAGATAGAGAATGCCGACGGCGCGCGCGTATTGCTCGCCGAAGCTCACGCGGCGCTCTGCATTCTCGCTCTCTATATACGTAACGGCTCGATCAGCGTCGCGGTTTTGTTCGAGCATCTCGAACAATGTCGTATAGTTCATCGACATTCGTCGACATTTACTTTATTGGCGACATGTTTAAAACGGATCAAGTTAGCTCCGGATGGCTTTGACAGGTTCGCTCCCCATGCGTGGATAGCAGGTTGTTAGTTATTTTCTTCATAGCATGGCGGCGGTTTTGATTCCGACGCAATCTCGTGTCTCCGGTGATGTGAGCCTGCTCTCGAGTTGGGCCGCCCTAACCGACGCAGAGGCCATCGGCCTCACTTCTCAGGCCGCCGTCTTGGGCGTTGCGGGTTTCTCGCAAACATAGTTTGACGCGGTCGTGGCCGCGCGCGGGATTCGGCCGCGGGTGTTACTGCCAAAGTAAATGCAGGGGCGCATCGAGGCGCGCCGTTTCGCTCATCGGTCATGAATGGCTCTCCTGCCAGTCGCCCTTTTCCAGCGACCGCTGTTACCGGTTCAACCGGCTCAAAGGGCTTATTGCTGCATCTTGGCCATCGTGAAGGTCTCGTCGGCTCGACCCCAGCCGCCATCCACGACCTCGTCGACGAGAACCATCGTGTAGGGACGCACGCCCTCGCCGAAATAGTGGGCGAACAGGTCCGTGGTCTTATGGATGATTTCCTCCTTTTGCGCCGCGTTCAGCGTCCCCTGGGAAACCTTGAAATTTGCGAAAGGCATTGATGACCTCCGTCGTTGATACTGTGTGTTGCAAGGCATGGCGGCTTCTCAAGAACGTCGCAGAGCGCGACGACACAAACCCATCGGAGTTCACCCCTTGATGAAAGCGAGCAGATCCGGGTTGATCGTCTCGGCGTACGTCGTGAGCATGCCGTGCGGGAAACCCGGATAGAGCTTCAAGGTGGCGTTCTTGAGAAGCTTGACCTGCAGCTCGGCGGCGCCCTTGTACGGAACGATCTGGTCGTCGTCCCCCTGCATGCACAGGGTCGGCACGTCGATGCTCTTCAAGTCTTCGGTGAGGTCCGTTTCAGAGAACGCCTTGATGCCGTCGTAGTGTGCCTTGGCTCCGCCCATCATGCCTTGACGCCACCAGTTGTCGACGACGCCATCCAGTGGCGGCGCGCCCGGTCGGTTGAACCCGTAGAAGGGTTTGGACGCGAGCTCACGATAAAACTGGGCGCGGTTGGCGGCCAGGCTTTTGCGGAAGCCGTCGAACACCTCGATCGGCAGGCCGCCCGGATTGTTCTGCGACTTGACCATGATCGGCGGCACGGCGGCCACCAGCACCAGCTTCGCGACCCTGCCTTTGCCGTGGCGTGCGACATAGCGGGCCGCTTCGCCGCCGCCCGTGGAATGGCCGATGTGAATGGTGTTGTGGAGGTCGAGGTGCTCGACGACCGCAGCCGCGTCGGTGGCGTAGTGATCCATGTCGTGGCCGTCCGACACCTGGCTCGAGCGTCCGTGGCCGCGCCGGTCGATCCCGACGACCCTATAGCCGTGCTGGACGAAGAACAGCATCTGCGTGTCCCAGTCGTCGGACGAGAGGGGCCAGCCGTGATGGAAGACGATGGGCTGACCGTGACCCCAATCCTTGTAGAAGATCTGGACACCATCTTTGGTCGTGACTGTGCTCATGGAATTTCCTCCTCCTCGGTCGTTGTCGGTGTTGAGAGCAAAAGCAGGCCTTGAAAGGATGCCGTTCGCGGTGGACAGGGTCACTAACGCCGCGGTGCCGAGTGCGCCAGTGAGGACGGTTCGGCGTGATACGGCATTTGGTATCGGCACATTCAGATCGGTCATTCCCAAAGTTCTCCATTCAAGTGCTACGCTACATGCGAAGGAGCATCATGAGGTGCGACAGGTGACGTCAAGGTTCCATTGCGAGCGGTCAGCCTGAACAGCCGCGCGAAAACCGTCGAAGAGTTCCTTCGGCGCCCCAGTCGGATTGGTCGCAGTCTTCAGCAGGAACGGTGTTACCGAGGAGACGAAGGCGACCTTGGCGACGCGGCTCTGCCCATGGCGCGCGACATAACGCGCGACTTCGCCGCCGCCCATCGAATGACCAATGAATGTTGCCTCCCGTAAATCGTGCGCATTGACCAATTGCGCCAAATCGTCGGCGGAGGTGTCGTAGTCGTAACCCTGGGCTGGCTGGCTCGATCGTCCGAAGCCTCGACGGTCGTGGGCGATGACGCGATAGCCTCTCTGCTGCAGGAAGAACATCTGGTCCTCCCACGCGTCGGATGAGAGCGGGTAGCCGTGGCTGAAGACGACCGACGGCCCCGAGCCCCAATCCTTGAAGTAGAGGCTGGTGCCGTCCTTCGTGGTCAGGCGGTCTGCCATGGACTTGCGGGCACCGCCAGAGCGGAGCTTTTTGCATCGGCAACGTCGGCGCCGGTAGAGGCAGGAGCGACGCTAGGGGAAGCGACCCCTTTCAAGAGGTTCAGTCGGGAAGAGCCATCAGGTGTTGAGATCGCGAGCATAGTGAACTCCGTGAAAAAAGGATGCTTGTGACGGCGGGTTCAATCGATTGCCGTCAACGGAGGAAATCGAGCGTGGCCTCGCCGAAGTCATCGGAATGCTGGAACAGGAAGGCGTGGCCGGCGTCCCCGTAGAACAGTGCTGTGGCATTCTTCATGCGCCGGACCATGGCAAAGGAATCGCCTGCGTCTACCATCACGTCATGAGCGCCATTGGCGACGAGCACGGGGATGGTGATCTCCTCCAGACGACTCCACGCCGAGCCTTCCCCGCCAGCCCATTTCATGATCGCCTGCAACTGCCGGCCCCACGCTTCTGCACTGACTTCAGCCCGTGATTTCGAGAGGCGCGGTTCGAGGCGCTTCAGCGATTCCTTACCGACGTGTTGGCTCTCTTCATCGAGACCGAAGAAAAGATACAGGAAGTGCTCTTCGGTGCTGGCCGGAGCGGTCATCGTCTGCGCTACCTTCGGATCGAGCGCAGGCGAACCCGGCACGCCGCCTGGACCGCTTCCCACAACGAGCATGCGCCGAACCAGGCCAGGATGGTTCAATGCGACCATCTGACCGACGAATCCCCCGATCGACCAGCCGAGCAGGTCGACCTCCGTCAGACCGAGCGCGGTGATAAAGTCGACCGCAGTTTCCGCCATCCCAGCAAAGGTCGTTGCGACTTCGCCGGTACTCTCGCTGACACCGGCGTTGTCGAAAAGAATCACACGCCGCTCGGAGGCGAGAATGTCCAGGAACGCGGGATCCCAGTGATCCATCGTCGCCCGGAAGCGCGTGAGGAGCACCAGCGGCGGGCTGGAGCTCGCAACACCGAAATCGCGATAGGCGTAGCTCGCCGACTTCCCTTCTATACGGCGGGTATCAACCGCGGCTGACAGAAATCCCATCGCAACTCTCCTTTGGGGCAAGTGGATTGTAAAACACAACCCACACACTTAGACCACGTTGCGGGTCCTAAGTCAATGGGTTTGAATTGCCAACCCACAGACTAGGAGGTATAAATGGGGAATGAGAACCCCGCGCATTGCCGACCCCCGAGTCTGTTCCATTGATGCCGCCTTGAAATTGATCGGCGAGAAGTGGGCGCTCCTTACACTTCGCGAGATCGCCCTTGGCCAGCATCGCTTCGACGACATCGCGTTCAACACAGGGGCCCCGCGCGACATCCTCGCTGCGCGCCTGAAGTCGCTGGAGGCAGCGGGGGTCGTGCAGCGCACGCTCTATCAAGAGCGGCCCGCTCGGCATGAGTATCACCTTGCTGAGGCGGGTGAGCAGCTCTTTGGTATTCTGCACGCGATCCGCGATTGGGGCGACCGATTCGTGCGCGACGATCCGGAGAATATCGTGAACTTCCGCCACTCTTGCGGAGCCAAGCTCCGCCTCGAGATACGTTGCGCAGCCTGCGGGGAGCTAGTCGCTCCGGGCGACGTCACTAGCGACCGCGAAGTGCATCGTTCTGATCTGGTTGGCGCTCACAGCTGATAATTGCACCCTGGCGCTTCTCTAATGACATGCCGCGCTTCCGGATCGAGGGCTAGCCTGACAAGAAACAGGGTGCGGTGAAAATGACGACCACTTCCGCCCCGGAAACATCGCTCGGCAACCCCTTTGACCAATTGGTTTGGCGGAGCCTTTCCAGCAATCATGCTTCCTTGTCGCAATCGCGACCTCTATGCAAGCGATACGACCCCAACGTGGCGCCTTTTGGGGCGCTCGAGCATCAAGGTGCGGAAGCGGTCGCGAGCCTGGCAGAACTCATTGATCCCGGTCAGGAGGTATGTCTCATCGATCAAAAGGCAGACATACCTGATCGTTTCGAACTTCTATCCAGCTCCAAGGTTTGCCAGATGCTACACGACGGGAGGAACAATTCCATTCAGACGGGCGATCCAGTCATTCGAAAGCTTCAGCGCGTAGACGTGCCTCAGATGCTGAAGCTGATCGCGCTCGCCTTCCCCGGATATTTCCGCGCCGAAACGTACAAAATGGGGGATTATTTTGGGATCTTCGAAAATGGAAATCTTGTTTCGATGGCCGGTGAACGAATGAGCGTTCCCGAGTATCGGGAGATTAGCTCAATTTGTACGCATAGCGAGCATCGAGGTAAGGGATACGCCGCTCGATTGACGCAGTTCCTCATCGATATGCATAGCTCCCACGGTATGCAGTCGTTTCTCCACATGGGCGAACAGAACGCGAGCGCAAAGGCCTTGTATGAGAAGTTGGGATTTTTAACCAGAAATATCGTGGAAGTGAATCTCGATCGACGGCTGATGTAATCCAATCTCGAGACTGCTCCTATCAACTTTGAGCGCAAGCATTTTTCGAGGATGGGGGACGCCCGCTCTCCGCCGAAATCCAACAGACTGGCATAGCGTAGTTCACAGCGGCCATCGCGAGTAAGTCGCTCGAAATCGCTGCGCATGATAACGCCCGCCTTATCCCTCGCTGTGGCCGTCGATAGTATATTTTATCGCGCGCATGCGCGTTTCGTGGCGGCAGACATGACCAACACCGGCTCACAATAGCTCGTTTATCCGCCAATTATTATGCCCGCTCCGACATGTCAGGCGAACATACCGTGTTCGATCCCGATCAGTTGCTCCTCGACGGCGATAGCGCCGGACTCTGTCGCAAGCATTTGCATCGGAGTGCGATCGCCCAAGGAGGACTGGGCTTCGCGCAGCCAGGCGGCCGCATAAGCGGGTTGTCCCGCGAAGACATATCGGGCGCGGGCCGCGACGCGCGCAACACGCGTAGCCTTATTCATTTATTTCGTACCCCTATGCAATGGTCGACGCAGCTTCTTTCTGATTGTGACCTGCGGGTCGATTTTCGGTCCAGTTGGTATTTTGGGACAATGGCCCTGTGAAAGGCCTGGTTAAGTCGAACCATTAGGTCTGTGAGCTTGCGACCCCTGTGAGCGCCTGCCGCACAGCGTATTCTCGGGGTGTCAGCTTCGCGAGAACCAAGGCCATCAATCGTCCAAGGCCATGAATCGACGTAGCACGGTCGAGGTGATTCTCTCGGTAAATGGTTCTCGAAGCCTCAATCCATTGACCCACTCAGAGGAGCCAGCGTGGAGCACCTCGCCTCGACCTTTTTTAAACGCCACCACCATGCCGCTGCCGCGTCTGGCGGCATCGAGCCGGCCGGAGGATGTGTCGCCGTAGCGCACCGAGGCAATGCCTCGAGCGAAGCTGTCACCGAGAAACAGCCGGGTACTGGGATGCCCGTGATCCGCCTCAACCGCGGATACCACGTTCATGGCCAAGATCTCCAGGCCCTCCGGAAGCGAGTTCGGTTCCTTCGGAAACGGCAGACCGTCCCGAAACTCGTATTCCAGGCCGTCGAGCTCGAAGCCAAATATATTGGCCTCATCACCGAAAGTATCGCCGTAGTAAAGATCGGCTTTCGCGAATGCCCAGTGGTCGGGGCGATAGACGATGAACCCCCCGGAACCACGGGGGACAGCGGTCCCGAATCGGGCATAGATGCCGTAGCTCGATTGCAGGCCAAAGGTCGAGCTACCTGGTCGGCCAATCCTGGGGTCCTCCCACATCCCCGTAGTGAGGTGCGTGTCCGCGGTATCGAACAACGGGTCCGCGGCGGTTGCCAATTCCTTGTAGCAAACCTGCATGTTTCCCTCATCCTCGAGTCTAATTTGCCACATGAAATTCCCGGCAAATCTCGCCACGTGGCCGCCCGTTTCCACCCATCCATCAATGGCGTCACGCATCCGCGCCGACCAATACTCGCAATGCCCGACCATGACCGTACATCGATAGCCCATCAGGATCTGCGGGTCGCGGTCGAGATCATGCTGAGTGATGTAGTCGAGCTCGAAGCCCTGCTGCTCGGCCCACACCGCAAAGTTGCGCTCATACGTTGCCCACCCGGCGCAGGCGTACAACTTAGAGAATCCCTTGGCGTACGCCCACTCATAGGAGGGATAGCGCGGGGTGTCGCCCATTCGCGGCCGCGCGTCGTGAGTGATTCGCGGCGCTCCGCTGGGAAGCCAAATGAGCCCGCGTGCAAACGGACGCTGCAACGATAGCCGCGGCGCAAAGTGAAATCCCTCGGGCGGCTTGACGGCGAGATAATTATTGCATCCGCCCCAATCGTTATAGGCTGTCCAGGTACACGTCGAAAGGATGAACAGCAAGCGCCCCTTCGTCCCCGGCCCCGCCCGCCGAACGCACACCCCATGTTCGTGTTCGACCACGCTGGCCGAGACCTGGGCTCGGATGCGAATGATATAGAACCCGCTCGGAGCGTCTTGCGGAATTCGCCAGCATTGAATGACGGGCCAGCCGC
>WNFN01221207.1_pt3 | contig 14585 bp, 17 predicted proteins | sample 5400161 | NCBI WGS metagenome assembly WNFN01 (sample SAMN13153353, study PRJNA577476) | soil metagenome | isolation source: 80 cm saprolite on Douglas fir-dominated hillslope | place: USA:California | collected 2013-09-17
CGGAAGTTCCTGCCCGACCGTCGTTCCTTGCATCCTCCCTTGCACCTTGGCGCTGGTGACCAGAATCACCGAAATGACGACGATAGCGCTCCCCGCCAAAATGAACCGGTCCACGCGTTCATGCAAAATCAACCAGCCTAAAAACACGGCGACCACGGGATTCACATACGCATAGGTTGAGACTTTAGACGTGGGCACGTGCTCCAGCAGCCAGATGTAAGCCGTGTACCCAATCCACGAACCGCACACCACAAGATATAACACCGCGCTAAGGCCACGGGTTGTCCACACCACATGCGAAAAATCTCCTCGCAGCACCGCGAATATTAGATTCGCCAGTCCCGCAGCGGTCACCTGCCATGCTGTAGCGCTAAATACGTCCATACCGGACTGCCAGCGCTTGGAGAGTACGGATCCCAGAGCCCAACTGAATGATCCGCCAATCAAGCTCAGCGAAGCCCAGAACTCCCTGCGGCCGAGCGCCGTGCTGGAAGTCAGTTCAGGATAAAAAAGAACGACGAGTCCCAGAATCCCCAAGGCGAGTCCGGCCTTACCGCGTCCGGAAATTTGGTGGTGGCCAAGCAGCAGCGAGTCAAGGACCAGAAACCACAGTGGCGTGATGGCGATGATAAGCGCCGCCAGCCCCGAGGAAACCGAAAGCTCGGCGTAAGCCAGCGTGAGATTCCCACCCATCAGCAGCAACAGTCCTACCACTGCTGCCAGCGCAATCTGCCGCGGCGAATATAAAACTTTGCGTCGAGTCAGGGCGCAGACGGCCAGCATCACGACCCCGGCGATGGAAAACCGCAGGCCGCACATCAATGCCGGCGGAATGGTCTGCACCGCAATATCGATTCCCAGGTAGGTCGATCCCCAGAACAGGTACACGAGCCCGAAGGCAAGAATCACCATCCACCGGCTTGGGTGCTGTGTTTGCATTTTGAGTGCGGGAGAAGCGGAAGCTTACAGATATCAGACGACTGAGACAGCTGGTTGGATTCTAAAGTTGGCTCGCCGGAAGCTCGGCTGCGGAAGGAACCAAGACCGGATGACCACCCGGTCCCACGTCACGCCGGAATCTCAGTCCCATCGACAAATATTGGGGACAAATATTGGGGGTTACGCCCTGCACCGCTCCAAGCTATAATGTTCATGTGATGTCGACTGCCGCCAATGGCCCAGAAGAATCCCAATTCGCACCTGCCCGAGTGCTGGCTGCACTGCCTGGTGTGCCCGCGGCGCTATCGGGCAAATTTGCCCTCGCGTCTGCGCCCCAGCCTCTTCGGTAGCGACTAGTTTCCGAATCCTCCTAAGTGCAAGTCCCGTACTGGCCGACCCTGCAAGTTGTGTGCGGGCATCGCTCACGATCAAAGACGACCGGCCAATCACGCACGATCAAACGAACACGATCAAACCAAGAAGACCAACGACAAACGACCGTTTCTCCGGAGGATTCCATGACTACCAAGACCATGGCCGCAACCCTCGGTCCCAAGATCAAGACCGCCCTGCCCGGGCCCAACGCCAGACGCGTGCTCGTCGGCGATGAGAAATATATTTCGCCGTCCTACACGCGCTCGTACCCGCTGGTGGCCAAGAGCGGACGCGGCATCGTCGTCACCGACGTGGACGGCAACGAGTTCTTCGACTTTTCAGCCGGCATCGCCGTGACTTCGACGGGGCACTGCCATCCTGATGTGGTTGCCGCCATTCAGAAGCAGGCGGGCGAACTGATCCACATGTCGGGCACCGATTTCTATTACGAGAACATGGTGCAACTTGCGGAGCGTCTTTCGAAGATCGCGCCCATGCCCGGACCGCATCGCATTTACTACGGCAATTCCGGCGCCGAGGCGATTGAGTGCGCCCTCAAGCTGGCGCGCTATCACACCAAGCGGCAGAACATCGTCGCCTTTTTCGGCGCATTCCACGGACGCACCATGGGAGCGGTTTCTCTCACTGCGTCCAAACCGCAGCAGCATCGCCGCTTCGCTCCGTTCGTCCCGGGCGTCACACACATTCGCTATCCCGATGTCTACCGCGACTGTTCCGGCGGCGCGCAGGAGGCCGATGCCTTCGCTCTCGGTTGCGCGCGTTTTCTCGAAGAAAAACTGTTCAAGACCACGCTGCCCCCCGAGGAAGTGGCCGCAATCTTCGTCGAGCCCATTCAGGGCGAAGGTGGATACGTAGTCGCTCCCACCATCTTCATGCAGGAGCTACGGCGGATCTGCGACCGTCACGGCATATTGCTGGTCGTGGACGAAGTCCAGAGCGGCATTGCCCGCACCGGCAAGTGGTGGGCGGTCGAGCACACCGGCGTCCAGCCGGATATGGTTTGCATGGCCAAAGGCATCGCTTCAGGCATGCCGCTAGGCATTACCCTGACCCGCGCCGAAATCATGGATTGGGTCCCTGGCTCGCATGCTTCAACTTTCGGAGGCAATCCAGTTTGCATCGCCGCAGCCCTGGCCACGCTCGACGTCATCGAGAAAGAACACCTGCTGGAAAATTCGTCCAGCGTAGGTAATCACATGCTGAAGCGTATGGCCGACTGGCCCAAGAAGCTCAAATTGGTGGGCGACGTACGCGGCCGAGGTCTGATGATCGGCGTTGAGATCGTGAAGGACAAGACCACGAAAGAATATGCCGCGGCCGAGCGCGACCGCATCATCGAGCTGGCTTTCGAGCGCGGAGTGCTGTTTTTGGGATGCGGTCCCAGCACGATTCGCATCTGCCCGGCGCTGGTGGTCACGAAAGAAGAAGCCGACGTCGCGGTTGACGTACTGGAAGAGTGCATCAAGCTCGCGGCCCTGTAAATGCCGCCACCGTTCATCCACCCCTCGCAGGATTGTGCGAGGGTGGGGGATTTACCCGATCACCATTTCGGGTTCGCGATCCGAAGTCTGCGCGGGCAGAGGCTGGGGTGGCTCGGGCGGCGGCTCTCCAGCGATGTCGGCCAGTTGCAGTCTTAAATTGCCGGGATTCGTGGCATAGGCGAGTCCGGTGTCCAGTTCGATCGCCCCGGCGCGAATCAACTTCTCGATGCCGCCATCGAAGTGCTGCATACCCTCAGTGTCGCCATCTCGCATGGCGTCCAGCAGGGTCTTGCCATCTTGTTCTCCTTTTTCGAGGTATTCCCGGGTGCGCACGGTCGCCTTCAGGATCTCCAATACCGCCACTCGGCTTTTACCATCTTTTGCCGGGATCAGGCGCTGCGAAATGATGTAACGGAAGCTTTTCGCCAGGCGGTTACGAATGACATGCTGCTCGGCCATGGGGAACACGCCCACGACGCGCTCAACGGTTTTCGAGGCATCGATGGTGTGCAGCGTGGAAAGAACGAGGTGGCCGGTTTCGGCGGCCTCAAGCGCGATTTCAATGGTTTCCTTATCCCGCATTTCGCCCACCAGGATCACTTTTGGCGCCTGGCGCAGCGCCGCCCTGAGGGCGAGGGCGAAGCTGGGAGTATCACTGTGCAGCTCTCGCTGATGAATGATCGATCGCTTGTGGCGGTGCATGAATTCAACCGGATCTTCGATGGTGATGATGTGATAGGCATGGGTTTCGTTGATTCTGTCGCTTCAAATTGACGATGTCGCCGAGTTGCTCCGGTAACTTAAGTTCCGCGAACGTGGGAATATTTTGAGGAATGACCCGCATTACGATGGCGTGACTTCCCCGCTGTACAAATACGTTGACTCGAAACCGGCATTCGCCGCGCAGGCTGTAGGAGATGTCGCACGATCCCTGATCCCGCAGCGCGGTCAACGCCTGCTGGTTGCCGCCAATGAGTTCCTCGCCGATACGGCGCGTGTCCTCGGGGGTCAACGGCGGTAATCCCGTGATTTTGACCGGAACCAACTTACCACTCACCTCGATGTGCGGCAGGCTGCCGGGTGAAAAAATCAGGTCGCTGACGCGGGTTGAGGCGCGCAGCATGGCCGAAAGCAACGTTGCTGCTGGGATCGGTTTGGTAACACCAGGGGTGGGAACGGGAACCTTCGTTGGGCTATCCAGGGCGTACTCCTTACCTGTCTGCAGCTTACGTGGTGGTGTAAGTTGCCTCAAGTGACCAAGGTCATGGATGCCCATCATGAAGAGACGATACTGTCTCGGAATTTTGGACGGACGCACCAACACGAGGGTACGGTGCCGGTAAAATCAACCTTGGCCTTAACAGCTGAGGGATGGCGTAGGAGGAGCGCAATGTGGCAAGGAACGGTCGAGTCAATACATATCGCCTCCGCTGCGCGGGAACCGATGCGCGCCGTGCAGCAGGCGGAAGCCATTCCCGGTGTCGGACTCGAAGGGGATCGCTACGCCAACGGGCAAGGGACCTTCTACAAGCCCGAACCGGACTTTGAGCTGACCCTGATCGAAGCCGAGGCGATCGAAGCGCTCCGGCGGGAGTACGGCGTGGAACTAGCTCCGCATCGGAGCGGTAAAGATTCGCGGCATTCGTCTGTGTGAACCTTGCGACCATTTACAGGGGCTCACCGGACGCCCCCTGATCAAAGGCCTCCGTCACCGCGGCGGATTGCGCGCCCAGATTCTAAGCCGCGGCGCAATCTCGGTTGCAGATTTGATCAGCGAGTAGATGGACGAGAATGGCGTGATGAACAATTCCGGCCTGCTCTGTGACATCCAACGTTGACCTCAGATTTTTTTGAGCCGAGCATGGTGTGGTCGGACCATTCCCGTCGGTTGCTGTGCCGGTTCGGACATCCCCGAAGCTGATCGTCGAACTCCGAAAAGGACACCTGTGCTCACGGGACGCCTCACTCACGCGACCATCCGCGCCCTCGATTGGCTGGCCGGTCGCACGTTGCCGCCTGACAACGGGCCAACCCACCTGCGCACGGGAAAGCTGGGCGAAGAGGAAGCGTATTTCTATCTGCGGAGACTGGGCTACACAGTCGTAGCGCGGAACTTTCGCTCATCGCGATGCCGGGGAGAGATCGATCTGATTGCCTGGGAAGCGGATGTGCTTTGTTTTATAGAAGTTAAGACTCGGACGTCGCGCGACGTGAAGACGCCGGAAGCGGCCGTAGACCGCCATAAACGTCGCGAGATAGCCGCCGTCGCGCGCGCATATCTACGACAGGTCCCACCTTCGTGCCAGTGGAGATTCGATATTGTAAGCGTATACTACGAAAGGTCCAAAGCCGGCCGGCCGCAGATTGAAGTTTTTCGCAATGCCTCCCTTGCATCATAAAACTCGAAGATAGCATCCCCATTAATTGAGAAGAGGACTGGTAAGTGCCTGAACTGAGAAAAGATCCGATTGTTGGCCGCTGGGTGATTATCTCGACGGATCGCGCCAAGCGCCCAACCGATTTTGTTCGCGAGAATATGAAGATCAAAGGGGGCTTTTGCCCCTTTTGTTACGGGAATGAAAGCAAGACCCCTCCGGAAATTCAGGCCTATCGTCCCAATCCAAACGGAGGACCTGCAGTGCAGCGCGACACGCCTGGCTGGACGGTTCGTGTCGTGCCCAACAAGTTCCCTGCGCTCGGAATTGAGGGTACGCTAAACCGCCAGGCCGAAGGCATGTTCGACCGCATGAACGGAATTGGGGCACATGAAGTCATCATTGAGACGCCCGACCACACGGCCAGCCTGGCTACCTTGCCTCCCAAGCGGATCGAGGATGTGCTGTGGACCTTCCGTGATCGCATCCTCGATTTGAAAAAAGATCGCCGGTTCAAGTACATCCTTCTCTTCAAGAACCACGGAGAAGCTGCGGGAGCGTCTCTCGAGCACGCCCACTCCCAGCTCATCGCATTGCCGATTCTGCCCATCAATGTGACCCAGGAACTGGAAGGGGCAAAGCAATACTTCCTGTACAAGGAACGCTGCGTTTTCTGCGACATCATCCGGCAGGAGATGGACAACGGCACGCGTGTGGTCGCGGAGAACGAGAACTTTCTTACGCTGGCGCCCTACGCGCCGCGCTTTCCCTTCGAGACCTGGATTCTGCCCAAGCAACACGAGTCGGCGTTCGAGAACTCGTCATCGCACATGTTCGAGAACCTGGCTAAGGCTCTGAAAACGCTGCTGATCAAGGCCGACCGCGTTCTCGACAATCCGCCCTACAACCTGGTGGTACACAGTTCGCCAGTCCAGGATCCGACCAATGACCATTACCACTGGCACATCGAATTCATGCCCAAACTGACTAAGACCGCGGGATTCGAATGGGGCACTGGATTCTATATCAATCCCACACCGCCCGAGGAAGCGGCAAAATTCCTGCGCGAAGCGCATGTCGAAGAAACTGCCGCTGTCACAGTTGGGTAAGACAGACTAGAGCTGGAGTAGAAAAATTGGGCACGGCGAAAGCCTGCCGTGCCCTTTTGTTTTGCTGGAGAGAGATAGGGCCGCGAGATAGCGCTTAGTCCACACAGCCACTCGAGGAGCCCGATGACGCAGAGTAGGATATGGCGCGCCGCCAAGTTGTCACAGAGATGTAAAACTTCGGTTGCGGCCATCAATCCCGGTGAAGGTGAAGGATTTCCAGTTCGGACAAGAGCATTTTGATTTGTTCGAGAGCGATAAAGCACTCCTGAATTTCTGCTCGCTCTATCTGTGACAGATTGTCTGGCTGAAGGGATTTGCTTACACTCCGTAGAATATTTCCTATCCGCTGGGATAAGTCAGCGATCCGAGCGCTTTCGCCTTCCGTCATCGTGCCCGATGATTGTCCGCCTTTAATGTCCCGCAGCCTTGCCTGAGCTTTTTTCTGCGCAGTGATGTCTATGAGTGTGCCTTGCAACAGCTCTGGAAGACCGTCCACAAAGCTCGCTACAGTGCGCCTTGCCAAAATCCAGATCGGTGTGCCATTCCCAGCCTTCATGCAAACTTCTTCAGGAGGGCAACTCCCTCTTGTTCGAAGCCGGTCTAGGAGAATTTCCCGCTCGGCCCGGTTGAAATAGAAGTCCCGGGCACTGTGGGCGAGCATTTCCTCCCTGGAATCGAACCCAAAAATCCGAGCACACGCTTCATTGCAGTCTACGATCCGACCCTCGGGAGTTGTCAGGACAGCGCCCGCAACGTTTTCGCTGAACAGCACCCGATGACAAAGGCCTCCCGCTCCAGTTGTTCCGAAAACCGAAGCATCACCGTCTAAGCCGAGAGCACTCGCCTCTCGAGCAACTTGCTCTCCACTGTCTCAGTTGCGAATGTAACATCGAACGCCGTCCGAATCTACTGTGCGTAGGTACGGATGGACTTTACCTTCGGAGTAACAACTTTACGAAGGTTTAGTGCGGTTGGTGGAATCACAGAAAGGAATCCCCGCTATGCGCTGCGCCTTGTGATTTCGTTGAAGCCAACTGTGATTTCAAGCGTTCCAAAAACCTTCATAGGTTGCGGGTCGCTAAAACGATTGTCCTTCGGCGCAGGGTGCGGGGCAGGTAAGGCTTAACGGTTGGATAAATGTGGGCGCTCTTGCAAGGACGATAGCACCCTTTCTTTCCGCCGCTGGATTACTACAAGCGCAACGGGCTAGCGGGCCGCACAGATCAGCCCTGCGTGCGGTCCTGGACCTCTTCGTGCCAGGCCATCTGGATAGCTTCCAATTTGCCCTCGTTGGAAGCCTTGGGGTCGCCAGCGAAGCCGGGCAGTTCGGTTACATAGCGGTGCAGATCGGTAAACCGCACAGCCAGCGGATCCAGCTCGGGGTGAGTCTCAGACAGAAGAATGCCGATGTCTTCTGCGTTATCCCAGGTGAGCGGCTTTGGCATGCAATCTCCTTGAATCCTCAAGCGATTAGGGCCTGGCAACTAGCGTCTAGCCCAAACGTTCTAGAAGGCTGCGGAAAACCTATCGATTCGTATCAGGGCACGACTTCAGTCGTGCCGCAAATTGTTGAAAATGCGTTCGGCTTCAGCCGCTGAAAGTGAATTTCTTATCCCAGATTTAGCTTTTCCGCAGTCCGCTAATGCTCTTCCGACACATAGTTGCGGTTCCAGGCCGGAATCTCAACGACCACCTTGCCTGGCTTGGTGATCTGCGCCTGGCAACCAAGACGAGAGTTTAATTGCAGATCGGCGGCCATGTCCAACCGGTCGGCTTCGTCGTCGTCCATTTCCGAGAGATTCTCCGCACCTTCTTTGACCCAAACATGGCAGGTTGTGCAGGCACAGTTGCCGCCGCAAGCGTGATCAAGGGTGACGCCGTAATTGAGTGCGACGTCGAGCAGCGACTGCTCCTTGCCGTGATCCTCGTAGGGCAGTTTGCCGAGTTCGAACTGCACGGTCTTGCCCTCGGGCAGGAACGTTACTTGCACGGTATTTTCGCCCGGTGCGTCTTCGGTGGCGGTGCCCGCGCCTTGTGTTTTCTCTTGTGCCATCACTGCTCCTGATCTTCTTCTGTGTTCCCCTGTGCCTGCCCTGAGCGAAGCCGAAGGGTCCTCTGCGGTTAAGCTTTAAATACAGAGGTCACTCAAACTCCGCTTTTGCCACAGGATGCGGCGCGGTCGGGCCCTCGCCCATATCCGCTTCGTCCATGGTCTTGCCTTTAAGGGCGGTAGACAAGGCGCTGTCCATCATTAACTCAGCCAGTCGCGTGGTGCCCTGGTTCAGCGCGTCGATGGCTTTGCGGATCGCCCGGTAATCCTCTTCAGCATTCACGGCGGCCAATGCTTTTTCCATCTTCGCAATCTGTTTCTTTTCATCTGTGGTGAGATGGCCCCACGCGGGACTCTTCTTTCCCTTATCGAGCGCGGCGAGAATGGTCGCAGCCTCATTGCGGGCTTCGATCACCTGGCGGCGGCGGAAATCCTCTTCGGCATTGTCAAAGGAATCGAGAATCATGCCTTCGACCTGCTCGTCGGTAAGCCCGTAACTGGGCTGCACCTGGATCTCGGATTCTTTACCGCTACGCTGCTCGCGCGCGGAAACATGAAGAATGCCGTTGGCATCGATGAGGAACTTGACTTCAACCCGGGGCATGCCGGCGGCCATGGGCGGGATCCCTCGAAGATCGAACCGGGCCAGCGAACGGCAGTCCTTTGCCAGTTCACGTTCACCCTGCAGCACGTGGATGGCAACATTCGCCTGCCCATCGACCTGCGTGGTGTAGAACTGCGTGGCCGAAGCCGGGACAGTTGAGTTGCGCAGAATAATCTTATCGGTGACACCGCCCGCAACTTCGATACCCAGCGACAGCGGCGTAACGTCCAGCAGCAGCATGTTCTCGGTTGCTTCCGAGCCGCCTCCCAGGATGTTGGCCTGCACGGCCGCACCCAGAGCCACGACTTCGTCAGGATTCAGATCGGTGTGGGGCTCGCGCTGAAACAGTTCTTTCACCAGGGCCCGCACTTTGGGAATCCGCGTAGAGCCCCCGACCAGAACAACTTCGTCAATCTGCTCAGGCTTAAGGCCGGCATCCTTCATGGCCTGTTTGCAAGGGCCGACGGTGCGGTCAATAACTGGCTGAATCAATTGCTCAAACTGCTCGCGTATCACCGCTTTTCGAATCGCTTGCACGGCTTCCGCATTGCGCCGAAGATCAAGATCCATGTCGCCGCGAATGTCGTCGAGAGCGATGGTGATCAGCAGGTTGTCGATGTCGTCGCCGCCGAGATGGGTGTCGCCATTGGTGGCAATGACCTCAAAGATTCCGTCATGCAGCTTGAGGATCGAGATGTCGAACGTGCCCCCGCCCAGGTCGTAGACGGCGATAGTGCCGTTCTGTTTCTTATCCAGGCCGTATGCGAGCGATGCAGCGGTCGGTTCATTCACCAGGCGCAAGACCTCAAGACCCGCGATGCGCCCTGCGTCCTTTGTGGCCTGGCGCTGCGCGTCATTGAAGTACGCCGGAACCGTGATGACGGCCTTAGTTACCGGTCCTCCAAAGAAACGCTCCGCATTGCGCTTGAGCTGGCGAAGAATGAGCGCCGAAATCTCAGGCGGAGTCGTAGTCTTCTCCCCGAGCCTGATGCGCAGCACTTCGCCCGCCCCGAGATCTTCTGCGAGACGGAAGGGGAAAAGCTTTAATTCTTCCTGTATGTCCTCCACTCCGCGCCCCATCAGCCGCTTGATCGAGTAAACGACCCGTTCGGGAGTTTCGATGAGATAGCGCCGCGCGGAATTGCCGATGACGGGCTGGCCATTCGCATCGAGAGCCACGACCGAAGGGACGAGATTCAAGCCATCGTCTCCGGGGATCACGACAGGGCTCTCCCCCTGCATGAAGGCCACGAGTGAATTCGTGGTGCCCAGGTCGATGCCGACGATGCGATCTCCGCTCATTTCTAGTAACTACCCTTCCACGCACCGAAGCACCGCCATTGATCATGCCCTGAATGAACGGTTCGAAAAACACGTAGGGGTGAATCGACGCCGGCCGACTTACTTCGTCGAGGCGTTTGCGATGCTCCGCAGAAATGGAAAACTCGATCGCCCCCAGGTTGTCCTCGAGTTGAGACAATTTGCTCGCTCCAAGAATTGTGGAAGTAACTCCCGGCTGAGTTGCGATCCAATTCAAGGCGATTTGCGCCGGGGACCGGTTCACTTGTCTGGCGACATCGAGGACAACTTCCAGAATTCGCCAGTTCTGTTCGGTGAACTTTGCGAATCCAGGGTTCCCCGATTCCTTTACTTTCTCCAGGCGGCCATCGCCCCCGCGACTGCTTCCGTCGCGCTTGTACTTGCCAGTGAGGAAACCACTGGCCAGAGGACTCCAGGGACAGATCCCAATCCCGAGCTCCTGCGCCGCGGGAATGTGTTCACGCTCAATATTGCGTTCGACAAGGGAATATTCCAACTGAAGGGCGATCAGCCGTTCCTTACCTTGTGTCTCCGCGAGCGTTTGCGCTCGGGCGACGTACCAGGCCGGCGTGTCGGAGAATCCGTAGTGCCGGATCTTGCCTTCGCGGACAAGATCATTCAACGTTGAAATCACTTCCTCGACCGGAGTGACTGTGTCCCACGCGTGCAGCCAGTAAAGATCGATGTAATCGGTTTGCAAACGCCGCAGAGATCCTTCGAGGGCGCGATAAATATTCTTGCGGCCGTTGCCGCCGGCATTGGGGTTCCCCGGTTCCGCATTAAACGTGAATCTCGTCGCCAGCACGACTCGGTCGCGCAGCTTGCGCTCAGAGATAAATCTTCCCACCATCTCTTCGCTTTTACCGCCGGTATAGCCGTCCGCAGTGTCGATAAAATTTCCGCCAGCTTCGGTATACCGGTCAAAAAGCGAACGGGCTACTTCTTCCTCTGCCCCCCAACCCCACTCCGTCCCGAACGTCATGGTGCCAAGGCACAGCGGACTGACACGCAGTCCGGAGCGTCCGAGCGTAACGTATTCGTTCAATCGCATATGCAACCCAGTTCAGCTCTCTAACGCCTCGCTGACGTCCCTTACCAAATTCCGGATGTAATTTCTCCGGTTCAGCAGATCCACCATCTTGTCGAGCGCCTGCTTGCGCTCGTCCTCGGAGACCAATTCACTTGCCTGTTCGCGTTCGATTAATCTATCCCAGGTCTTCCAGTGAACCCGCAACTCGCGCAGGAGCGCTTCGTACTTCTCTTCAAGTTCCAACTTCTGCCGTCCGATTTCTTCGATCAACGCGGGATCGTCTTCGCCCATCTTTTTCTGCATGCGCAGTTCTTCGAGCTGCATGTTTAGGTCAAAGACTTCTTCCAGCAGATCCGGCGGAACAATCTGTTTCTTGGTAACGCCGGTGGAGCGAGCCTGATCGGTTGCGGTCTTGGATTGCTCTTCCAGTTCCACACCCTCGAGCAGCAAAAGATACTGCGTGCGCTTGATCGGATCCTTCAGCGTGCGATAGGCGTCGTTGAGCAGCGAACTCTGCTCAAGAATCCACTCCTGCTCTTTGTTGGCAGCGCGAGCGTTGAGATCGGGATGCAGTTTGCGGCTCAGTTCGTAAAAACCGCGCTCCAGGGCGGCAACATCCACATTCAATTTGCGAGGCAGGCCGAAGAAAGTGAAGAAGTCGACCGGCGCCGGAGGCTGAACCTTGCCGCAGGTCTGGCAGAAGGGCGCGGCCAGCATAGCTCCGCACGACCAGCAGGGGTGCGCCTGAGGTGCGGGCGTCGCGGAAATCGCAGTTAGAGAAGAATTCGTCATTCCCTGTCAATTCCTATCAAGCACAAACTGGTACGGGTGCAAGCCCAGGGCGCCAATGTGCTGGGCGGAGACGGTCGCGCCGACCTTCGCGGACAGACTGCCCGCGCCACACGATTAAAGTCGAGCCAGACGATCAAGCACGGTTAGGCCGAGAACGAAGTCCCGCAGCCGCACGACTTCGATGCCTGGGGATTCACGAAGACGAACCCCTGCTGCATCAAGGTCTCCTGATAATCCAGGATCATGCCGTGCAGATAGATGAACGACTTCGGATCCACGAAGACACGCACGTCCCCGAACTGAAAGATCCGGTCGCGTTCGCGCGGCTGGGTGTCGAACCTGATGTTGTAGCTCAAACCCGAACATCCGCCACCCTGCACGCCGACACGTAATCCGCCCTGTTCAGGCGAGACGCCTTCTTTGGTCATCGCAGTGCGCACCTTAGCCAGGGCTTTATCTGTCACCTGAATGGCCTTGACCGGGGCGGCCTGCGTTGGTTCCGTAGCCGTAGTCATTGCCATCGCAATCTGCCTCGCGGCAACAAGTTACTTCGCCTCTTACTTCGCTTGGGCGGCAACCGGTTGCGCGCTCTCCTGCTTCTTCTTCCAGTCACCAATCGCGGCGCGGATGGCGTCCTCGGCCAGCACCGAACAATGGATCTTCACCGGAGGAAGCGACAGCTCCTTCACAATGTCCATGTTCTTGATGGCCAGAGCTTCGTCCACCGTCTTGCCCTTGACCCACTCGGTGGCCAAAGACGATGACGCGATTGCCGATCCGCAGCCGAAGGTCTTGAACTTGGCGTCTTCAATGACGTTGGTTTCACGGTTGACCTTGATCTGCAGCTTCATCACGTCGCCGCACTCGGGCGCGCCTACCAGGCCAGTGCCTACGTCGTCGCTGCTCTTGTCCATCGAACCGACGTTGCGGGGATGGGAATAATGATCGAGAACTTTATCGCTATATGCCATTTTCTTCTCCTGAGATCGAATCCTAAAAATCGATGCCGCTGTATCCGGTACTCTTACTCTCCCGCCCACTTCACATCTTTCAGATTGATGCCTTCCTTCGCCATCTCATAGAGCGGAGAAAGTTCGCGCAACCGCTCAACCGTTTCGACGACGCGGTCCGCAACATAATCGACCTCGGCCTCGGTATTGAAGCGCCCGATGCCGAAGCGGATCGAGCTGTGGGCCAGGTCATCGCCTGTGCCGAGAGCCTTCAATACATAAGATGGCTCCAGCGTCGCGGAGGTGCATGCCGAACCGCTGGAAACCGCTATGTCATTGATTCCCATGAGCAAAGATTCGCCTTCGACGTACGCAAAGCTGATGTTCAGGTTCCCCGGCAAACGGTGCTCGGTCGAGCCGTTGATGTAGACCTCATCCAGTCGGTTCATGATCCGGTCGCGCAGGCGATCGCGCAAGCCGGCCAACCTGACCGCTTCGTGCGACATTTCGTCCGAAGCAATGGCGCAAGCCTTGCCCAAACCGACGATGCTCGGAACGTTCAGCGTGCCCGAGCGCATGCCACGTTCGTGGCCGCCGCCGTCGATGATGGCGGAAACCTGCACCCGCGGATTCTTGCGGCGCACGTACAACGCGCCAACGCCCTTCGGCCCGTACATCTTGTGCGCCGAGATTGAAGCCAGGTCGATGTTCTGCTTAATCACATCCACTGGAACTTTGCCGATCGCCTGAGTTGCATCAGTATGGAAGATTACTCCGCGCTCGTGACAAAGCTTGCCGATTTCAGCCACAGGTTGCAGTACGCCGATTTCGTTATTTGCGTACATGATCGTGACCAGAATCGTCTTGTCGTCCATGGCGCGCTTCAGGTCGTCCAGGTCGACCAGGCCGTCTTTCTGTACCGGCATGTAGGTGACACGATAACCGTGCTTCTCGAGCCGCTTACAGGTATCGAGCACGGCTTTGTGCTCGGTGACCGCGGTGATGATGTGGTTCCCCTTCTCGCGGTACATCTCGGCCACGCCCTTGATGGCGAGGTTGTCACTCTCGGTGGCGCCCGAGGTAAAGATGACCTCTTTCGTCGTTGCCCCAATCAATTTGGCGATGCGCTCGCGAGCCGTTTCAACGCCCTCTTCGGCGGCCCACCCAAAGGAGTGATTGCGGCTGGCGGCGTTCCCGAACTTCTCCATGAAGTAGGGCAGCATCTCGTCCAGCACCCGCGGATCCATCGGGGTGGTTGCGTGGTTATCCATATAAACCGGCAACTTCACATCCTTGGGGGCGAAGTGCTCGGGCTGTTGCTGTGCCTGGGGGACCTTTACATCCGTGCTCATAATTGCCTCTCCTACCTCGGTATCTTTGCTGCTCGTACCCGGCTGGACGTTGGCCTCAGCCGGCGCCTTACGTAATCGTCACCAGAGCAGCCGCTTTCAGATCTTCGCTCGCGGCCGCCTCCGGCTCTTCCCGCATATGCGATACCTTGATGCGCTTCAGAACCGCTTCGATGCTCTCATTTACCTT
>WNFN01176285.1_pt2 | contig 14561 bp, 14 predicted proteins | sample 5400161 | NCBI WGS metagenome assembly WNFN01 (sample SAMN13153353, study PRJNA577476) | soil metagenome | isolation source: 80 cm saprolite on Douglas fir-dominated hillslope | place: USA:California | collected 2013-09-17
GCCATCATCGGCCCCTCCGGCTGCGGCAAGTCCACGCTCCTGCATCTCCTGGGCGGCCTGGCGCGCCCGACGTCCGGCCGCATCGTGGTGGACGGCGTCGAGGTCTCGGCGGCGGGCGACTTCGAGCGCACGGCCGTGCGCCGCCAGAAGATCGGGTTCGTCTTCCAGCGATTCAACCTGTTCCCGACCCTCACCGTTCGCGGCAACCTGGAGATCGCGCGCCAGATCCAGGGCAACGGCGTGCCCCCGCGCGACGAGCTCGTGCGCCTGCTCGAGATGGTCGGGCTGCCGCACAAGATGGACATGAAGCCGCTCGACCTCTCCGCGGGGGAGCAGCAGCGCATCGCGATCGCGCGCGCCCTGGTCAACCATCCCGCGATCGTGCTCGCGGACGAGCCCACCGGCAACCTCGACTCCGTCAACAGCATGATGATCCTCGAGCTGTTCCAGGACCTGAACCGGCGCCTCGGCCAGACGATCATGATGATCACGCACAACCCGGAGGCGGCGGCGGTCGCGCACCGCATCATCGAGATGAAGGACGGGCGCGTGCTGAGTCACGGGATCCTGCCCCAGCTCGTGACGGGGGCGGGGACATGAGGCTCCTGCCCGCGTCGCGCCTGCTGCTGTGGGACTACGGACGCGGGTCCTTGCCGTACGATGTCCTCTGCGTGCTCTTCCTCCTCTTCATCTTCCTCGTCCCGCCGGGCTGGCTGGGCGATCCCATGGTGACCGGCCCGTGACCGCCCTCGCCCTCTCGCTCCTGCTGGTGGCGCCTCCGGCCGGCGCCTCGGATGCGTCCGCCGTGCTCAAGGCGCTGGAGACGGCCGGACGCGGGCTGAAGACCATGCAGGCGGCCTTCGTGGAGACCAAGGTCCTCACCCTGCTGAGCGAGAAGCAGGAGACGCACGGAAACGTCTCGCTGCAGATCCCGGGCCGCATGCGCTGGGACTACGTCTCGCCCCAGCCCGGCGTGATGATGATCCGGGACGGTACGTTCGAGCGCTACGTGCCGCAGACCAAGCAGGTCTTCCGTGGCCCCGCGCACGGCGAGGCGGACCTGCTCGTGGGCTTCGGACCCGGGGCGGCCGACCTCGGCAAGAAGTACGAGGTGACGCTGCTTCCGGAGGAGAAGGTGGGAGCGATCCCGGCCTACGTCCTCGACCTGAGGCCCCGCTCCGGCGGCGGGCTCTTCTCCGCCATCCGGCTCTGGGTGGACAAGGCGCGGGTCATCCCGGTGCAGACGCGCCTCACGGAGCCGACGGGAGACTACTCGACCATCCGCTTCGACGACGTGGTCGTGAACCGTCCGCTGCCTTCGACGGCCTTCGAGCTCAAGCTCCCGAAGGACGTGGTCGAGGTGAAATGAGCCGCAAGGCCCTGCGGCTGGCCGGCGCCTTCCTCAGGCGGCGCCCCATCTGGTGCTCGTGGCAGCTGACGCGGCGGTGTGCCTCGTACTGCATGTTCTGCGAGCACCGTCTGGAGGGAGCGGACGAGGAGCTCGACCTCGCCGGCTGCGCACGCGTGGCGGAGGCGCTCTCCAGCGCCGGCGCCCTCCTGGTCAGCCTGACCGGGGGTGAGCCCTTCCTGCGCGCCGACCTCGCGGAGATCGTGCGCATCGTGGCCGTACGTCACTATCCGCTCCTGACCACGCACGGATGGCTCGTCACGCGCGAGAAGGCGCGGGCGGTCTGGGCGGCCGGGCTGGAAGGCGCGACCGTGCGCCTGCACCACGCCCTCCCCGATCGGCACGACGAGGCGGCCGGCCTCCCGCGCGCGCATGCCCGTGCCATGGAGGCGGTGGCCGCCTTCGCCGCCGAGCGCCCGCGCGGCACGCAGCGCGTCAACGTCAAGGTACAGGTGTGGTCGTTGGACGAAGGGCCCGCACCGCAACCTGCGCAGCAGCGCGCGCTATCTCGCGCGCTTCGACGAAGCGCTGTCGTCCGGAGTCGGCGGCTGCCAGGCGGGGCGGGCCTTCGTGAACGTCGACCATCGCGGGCGCATCTCGAAATGCGTCGAGTTCCAGGGGGAAGAGGATCGCGTGGGCGATCTCACGCGCGAGAGTTGGAGCCAGGTCGTGCCGCGGCTGCGTGGGGTGAGCGACGCCAATACCTGCCGCTCCTGCTGGTACTCGTCGCGCGGTGAGATCGAGGGGCTCTATTCCGCGCGCGGGCTGGTGGCCGCGCTGCCGGCGCTGGTGCGGTCTTGAGCGCCCGGCGAGGATGGCGTCGCGCGGGGGCGTGGTCGCTCATCGCATGCCTCGTCGCCCTGGCCCTGGGCGCCGCGGCGGGGGCGGCCGCGCAGGAGCGCCCTCCCGATCCCACCGACCTCATCAACGCCGTGCTGGGCGGCCTCCTCGGCTTCAAGGAGGTCACGGCGCCGGAGCTGCAGGACGAAGTCGCGGAAGCGGGCGGGGTGACCTTCCGCGCTCCCGTTCCTCTCGACTACCTGAGTCCGGCCGAGCTCAGAAAGTACCTGAAGGACGTGCTCGACGACGAGTATCCTCCGGCGCGGGCCCTGGCCGATCAGCGCACCCTCATCGCCTTCGACCTGCTGCCCGTGGGGACGGACCTGCGCGCCGTACGCGCGCGCGTCCTGGAGGAGAACATCGCCGGCTTCTACGACGAGCGTCCGGGCAAGAAGCGCCTCTATGCCGTCAGCGAGGACCGCACGCTCACGCCCGCCAACCAGCTCGTCCTCTCCCACGAGCTGCGCCACGCGCTGCAGGACCAGTACGCCGACGTGCACCGCATCCTCCCGGACGCGGTGGGGGACTTCGACGACCGGCGGCTGGCGTTCGTGAGCCTGCTCGAAGGGGACGCCACCCTCGTGATGGAGCGCTTCCTGATGAAACGGCTCGCGGGCAGCGCGCTGGGGAGCGCGGGCGACCTGTCGCAGCTCTCCTGGCCGACCCCGCCCGTCCCCGGAGTGCCCGCGGTCGTTCGCGACCAGCTCGTGCTCCCGTACCTGGTCGGACGTGACTTCGCGCGCGCGTTGCAGGAGCGGGGGGGTTGGGACGCCCTCAAGGCGGCCTGGAGCGCTCCGCCTACGTCGATGGAGCAGGTGCTCCACCCGGAGAAGTTCTTCGCGCACGAGCCGCCACGGACCGTGAGCATCCGCTACGCGCCGCCCCATGGCCGCGTGCTCGACGAAGGCGTGCTGGGGGAGCTGTTCACGCGCACCTTCCTCGCCGCGGGCTCGGAAGAGGACGCGCCGGCGGTCCCCGCGGGCACGCCGCCGCCGCCGACGGGCGACGAAGTCGAGCGCGCCGCGGCCGGATGGGGTGGTGACGCCTATCGGGCCTGGGATGTGGGCGGCCGGACCCTGCTGGTGTGGCGGACGGAGTGGGATCGCGTGGAGGACGCGCGCGAGTTCCAGGAGACGGCCCTTCGGCGTCTCGAGCGGACGCACGGGGCGCGGAAGAACCTGGAGGGCGCGGCCCTCTTCGCACGGTCGGGCTGGCTCATGGCGGTCGTCGCCCGCGGAGACGCGGTGACCCTCGTCTCGTCCGACGATCCCGCCCTCCTGCCCGTCGCCCTCAAGGCGGTCGGGGGCGCATGACGGCTCGCGACGCCGCCTGGCGCGGGCTCGCCGCCTTCGTGTTCGTGGTGTGCGGCGGTGCGCTCTGGCTGGGAGGCGCGGGGTCCTTGCAGGCCGCGCAGCGGATGGAGGCGGTCTCCCTGGGCCGGGGGGCGCCGGCGCCCTACGTGTGCTCTTTCCGGCGGCAGACCGGCCAGCCCTGCGTGGGCTGCGGCGGAACGGAAGCGTTCGGCCACGCGTCGCGGGGACGCTGGAGCGCGGCCGCCGCCGCCAATCCGCTGGGCGCTTTCGCGGGCCTGGCCGCCTGGGCGCTGGCCGCGGCCAGCCTGCTGACCCTGACCGGGGCGGGAGTGGAATGGCTGCGCCGGATGGGAGCCGTCGTCCTCATCCTGCTGCCGGTGGCGTTCATGGTCAATGCGGTCGTGTGGTGGATGTCGCTGCCTCCGGGCGCGCTGCGCTAAAGGCGCGCCGGGTGGCTCGTTCGATCTTGCGAAGATGCAACACATGAGGGGGAGAACCGATGACGGATCGTGACCTGCAGCAGAAGCGCTACATCGCCGCCGGCATCGACATCGCCGTGTTCATCGCGATCGGCATCGTCTTCGCCATCGTGGGCGCGATATTGGGGTTCGTCTTCACGAGCGCCACCTCCAGCTCGATGGTGGGTGTCTACCTGCCGCGGGTGATCAGCTTCCTGGGGGCGCTGGTGACCCTGGCCTACATCCTGGGCCGTGACCTCACCGCGGGCAACCGCAGTATCGGCAAGGCGCTCCAGAACATCCGCGTGGTCACGGTGACGGGGACGCCCATCGGGGTCATGGAATCCGCGAAGCGGAACGGCATCTTCGCCATCGGCGCGGTCCTCGGGGTCATCTCCTCGACTCTCGGCCTCGTGCCCTGCCTCGGGGACGTGGTGAGGTGCCTGCTGCTCCCGATCTTGATACTCGGGATGCTCATCGGCCTGGCCGCGGCCATCTACGAGCTGATCCAGATCACGCAGCGCTCGGACGGCGTCCGCTACGGCGATCAGATCGCGGGCACGCGCGTGGTGCGATAGCGACCGTCGGTCTGCGCTCGTAGCGGGGCGTCGCCGCCGTGGTGCGTCGCCCTCACGGGGACGCTCGGCCGCGCTAGACCGCGGGGGCGATGACGCGGTCGTACGCGTACGCGAGCATGAGGCCGGCGAGGGGAATGGTCGCGACGGCCCCGATCCCGCATGCGATCGCACCGGAGGCACCGACCAGCCCCGCCACCAGCGTGTACAACGTCCAGGGCCCCCAGTTGGGCCAGATCCGGGCGATGCACACGTCCTTCGCGCGGCGCCAGTCCATCCCCTTCTCGAGGATGAGCGCGGTCCCGGGGAAGAAGACGGCGTGGCTCAGGTAGACGCCAACGCAACAGGCGAGCAGCCCCGCGATCTGCAGGAGGCCCATCACGATGTGGTCCACGGGAGCCTTGAGCCCGATGAATCCGTCCTCGGGCTCCGGGGTCTGGCCGCGCAGCGCTTTCAGGCTCACCCGAAAGAGGCCGGCCATGGCCAGGCCGCCGCCCACCAGGGGGATGAGGCCGAGGAGCAGCGCGCACAGGGTCGCGACGAGGATCGCCGCGTAGTCCTTCTTGAAGACGGTCCAGGCGGCGTCGAGCGCCTCTCCGATGGGAGGCGGGTTCACGCCGTTCCCTGCTCGACGAGCACGCGGCCCGTCCCTTCGAGGCGGATGACGGGGCCGGGACGCGCACCGGCCGACGGAGTCATCACCGCGTAGATCTGCTGGTCGTCGATGATGTGCGCGGTCAATCCTCCGCTCCAGGTGATCACCGACGACGCGGGCACGGATACGGGCAGGTCGGGCGTCACGGGAAGGGCGAGGGGCTTGCTCGCCACCGAGAGCGCGACCATGCCGCGTCCCTCGAGCGCCAGCACTTCGAGCCCGGAGGTCTCCGCTCCCACCGGGATGTACCGTGGCGTGAGGCTCTCCTCACAGGCGAGGAGGTGCCCGGGCTCGATGAAGATCGTCTCGTCCTGGACCTGCATGAAGGTGACCTCGCGGTCCTTGTCGGTCAGGATCACCTTGCCGGTACCGGTGATGATGACGAGGGCGGGCTGCCCGCCCGGCCGGCGGTCCTTCACCCAGAAGGTCAGGTTCCCGCCGTAAGAATAGATCGTGCCCTGCTTGATGAAGACTTTTCCCGAGAAGTCGATCTCCATGAGGTTGTTCTCGAGGAAGCGGAAGGTCTCCGGGCGGCGGGGCGGCAACGTGTGCTCGCTCGGGTGCGCGTCGGCCGAGGCCGAGCCATCCCCGGGGGCGGTGGAACGAGCGGACGTAAGCCCAGGCGGCAGACGGAAGCGCGCGGTGTCGGTGTCGACCTTGCGCCGCGGGGCGCTGGGGGAGAGGAGGACGTCGCTCACCGGGCGTAGCGTCCGGTTGGGAGGCAGGGTGTTCTCCATCTCCTCCAACCCGCGCGCCACGTCCTTGGCCAGGAATTCCGCCGTGTCATCCGGCTTGGCCTTCACCCCGGGGCGGCCCAGCACCGGCTTCGTGTCGCCCGACCCCGCGGGCGACTTCGCGGACGTCCCCGGCCGGCCGGCCGCGATCTTGTCCTCGACGCGGCGCACCATGAGGTTCGCGCCGGCTTGACGGTATTGGTAGATCGCATCCTGGAATCGGTGCAGCCGCTCGTAGATCGACCCGAGGTAGAAGTTGATCTTGGGGTTGTCGCGGTTGAGCTCCAGGGCCTTCAGGAAGGCCGTCTCCGCCTCCTCGAGGCGCCCGAGCTTGAAGCAGATGAGACCGAGGTTGTAGAAGAGCGTGTGGGCGTCGGGGCTCTCCGCGGCCAGCTTGCGATAGACCTCCTCGGCCTTCTCGTACTTGTCCTGCTTGAAGTAGACCAGGCCCAGGAGGTTCAACACCTTCTGGTCGCGCGGGCGGAGCAGGTACGCCTCTTCGAGCTCGCGCTCCGCCTCCTCGTAGCGCTTCTCGTCATACAAGGCCTTGCCCTTGTTGAAGTGCTTGAGGAAGAGACCTTGGTCGAAAGGCGCCCTCGGAGAGGGGTCGCGCATATGGCGGGCTAGTCTAACTCACTCGCCCGCGCGACTCTAAGGGCGCCCTAGTCGAGAGCGCGGATCGTCGCGTAGGCGATCCCCTCCGCGGGCGGCTCCTGCCCGACGTGGGTCACTCCGGACGCGTCCTTCCAGCGATAGTACGTGTGCGGCCGCGCGGGCGTGAGCTTCCCCGGCCGCTTGGCCGCGGGGGCGCTCGTGGAGGCCGGGACGGCCTTCACGCCGAACGGGTTGTCGCTGGGGGCGTACGACGTCATGCTGGGCGAGGCGGTGGTCGCCATGGGCAGGCCCAGGCCCGAGAGCAGGGACTGGATCTTGGCCACGTAGTTGCGCGTCTCCTTGAACGGAGGCACGCCGTTGTAGCGCTGCACGTTCGAGGCGCCCCCGTTGTAGGCGGCGGTGGCGAGGGAGACGTCTCCGGAGAACATGTCGAGGAGGATGCGCAGATAGCGCACCCCCGCGAAGATGTTCTGGCGCGGATCGAAGGCGTTGCTCACCCCGAGCTGGCGGGCGGTGTCGGGCATGAGTTGCATCAGCCCCTGCGCGCCCTTGGAGGAGCGGGCCAGCGAGTCGAAGTCGGACTCCACCTGGATGACCGCGCGCACGAGCTGGGTGCTCACGTTGTGGAGGCTGGCGGCGGCGGCGATGTGGTGGTCGTACTCGCCGTTGTAGTTGGGGCGCAGGCGCCAGGCCGCCGAATGGATGAGCGTGCCCTTGCCGGGATAGGTGAGCTGGTAGCCGCGCTCCGCGGGTATGTTGGTGGCCTCGATGACGCCGTGCTCGTTTTTCCGCGTATAGATCTGCGCGTCGACGTTCGGCACGGAGGCGAACGCAAAGGCCACCGCCACCGCGCTCGCGGCCGCGAAGCCCGCGCGGCGATCGCCCTGCCGGCGGCCGGGACCCGCGCGCTCTCCGTGGCGCCGGTCCTGTCCGCTCCGCCGGTCGCCCTGCCGTCTCTCGCTCGGTGTGTCCATGTCGCGCCCCTATGCCGTGAGCATCTGGCGAATCACCTCCACCGCCTTCCGGCGGAGGTCGTCCACGTCCCCTGCGGCCACGCCGCCCCCCTGGGCGAAATCGGGCCGGCCGCCACCGCGCAGGCCCAGGCGCTTGAGGATCTCCGGGGCCTTGACGCGATCCTTCAGTGAATCCGAGACGGCGCTGATGACGTTGACGCCCTCGTCCGAGGACGACGACGACACCAGGGTGAACGGCCGGTTGCGGTTCTTGTTCCGGTACTCGTCCACGACGGCCGCGTGAGCCTTGCGGTCCGAGCGCGCGGATCTTCTCGCGCATCTTCGCGTACTCGTCGACCAGGCCCTTGCGGTCCGTCTTGGCCGATTCCTCGAGCTCCTCCAGGATGCCCTGGTCCTCGCGGGCGCGGGTGATGGCCGCCTCACCGGTGAGGGCCTCCACGCGCCGCGTGCCCGCCGAGATGCCCTGCTCGGCGGTGACGAGGAAGAGGCCGATGTCACCGGTCTGGCGCACGTGCGTGCCGCCGCAGAACTCCTTCGAGAATCCGGGGATCTCGACCACGCGTACGCGCTCGCCGTACTTGTCGCCGAAGAAGGCGAGGGCGCCGGCGGCGAGCGCCTCCTCGCGGCCCATGACGCGCGTCTGCACGGGCGCGTTGCGGAGGATCTGCTCGTTCACGCGGTTCTGGATGTGGGTCAGCTCGCGCGGTCCCACCCCCTGGTAGTGGCTGAAGTCGAAGCGGAGGCGGTCCGGCGCCACCAGGCTGCCCGCCTGCTTGACGTGCGTGCCCAGGGTTTCGCGCAGGGCCGCGTGCAGCAGGTGGGTGCCGGTGTGGTTGCGCATGGCGCCCGTACGCAGGCCCTCGTCCACCTGGACGCGGACGGTCATGCCGCTCTCGAAACCGCCGGCCGTCACCTGGACGTCGTGCACGTAGAGGCCGGGCACGGGCTGATGGGTGTCCACCACGTCCGCGGCCGAGCCCTGCGCGGCGATGATCCCGTGGTCGCCGACCTGCCCGCCGGCCTGAGCGTAGAACGGCGTCTCGTCGAGGACGATCTGACCCGCTTCCCCCTCGTCGAGGCGCGTGGCGAGCTGCCCGTCCTTCAGCACGGCCAGCACGCGCGCCTCTTCGTGCGCGAGCGAGTCGTACCCGATGAACTGCGTCGCGCCCTTCTCGAGCAGGCCCATGTAGAGCGGATCGCCCGTGACCGCGCCCATCTTCGAGGACTGCCGGGCCCGCTCGCGCTGGCTCTCCAGCTCGCGCTCGAACCCTTCGCGGTCGACCGTGAGCTCGTAGTCCTGCGCCAGCTCTTCCAGGAAGTCGATGGGCAGGCCGTAGGTGTCGTAGAGCCGGAAGGCGTCCGGGCCGGGGATGACGCCACCCTTGCCCGCGCGGCGCAGCTTCTCGACCGTCTTGCTCAGCTCCACCATGGCCTGCTTCAGCGTGGACCCGAAGCGCTCTTCCTCGGAGCGCACGACGCGCGCGACGGACGCCGCCTGCGTGCGCAGCTCCGGATAGGCGCCCGCCATGCGGTCCACCACCGTGGAGACGAGCTCGTGGAGGAACGGCTCCTCGACGCCGAGCTTCTTGCCGTGCCGCATCGCGCGCCGCATGATCTTGCGCAGCACGTAGCCGCGCCCTTCGTTGCCCGGCATCACGCCGTCGCCGATGAGGAAGGTCATGGCGCGGAGGTGGTCGGCCACGACGCGGAGGGAGACGTCGCCTTCCGCGCTCTTTTCGTAGGACGTGCCCGCCCGCCGCGCTACCGCCTGGATGATCGGCTGGAAGAGGTCGGTGTCGTAGTTGGACCGCTTCCCCTGGACGACGGAAGTGATCCGCTCGAGGCCCATGCCGGTGTCCACGCAGGCGGCGGGGAGAGGACTCAGCTTGCCCGACGCATCCCGGTCGTACTGCATGAACACGAGGTTCCAGACCTCGAGCCAGCGGTCGCACTCGCACTCGACGCCCAGGCACTCCCGCCCCGCCTCTACTTCTGCGCAGGGCAGGTCGTCGCCCTGGAAGAAGTGGATCTCCGAGCACGGGCCGCAGGGCCCGGTCTCGCCCATGGCCCAGAAGTTCTCTTTCGCGCCCAGCTCCAGGATGCGGTCCGTGCCGATGTGCGTGAGCCAGAAGCCGTGCGCCTCCGCGTCGCGCGGCACGCCGCCTTCACCCTTGAAGATCGTGACCTTCAGGCGGTCCTTGGGGAGCCCGAGGTCGCGCGTCAGCAGCTCCCACGCGTAGGCGATGGCTTCCTTCTTGAAGTAGTCGCCGAAGGAGAAGTTGCCCAGCATCTCGAAGAAGGTGTGGTGCCGCGCGGTGCGACCGACGTTCTCGAGGTCGTTGTGCTTGCCACCCGCCCGCACGCATTTCTGGGACGAGGTCGCGCGCGCGTAGTCGCGCTTCTCCTTGCCCAGGAACACGTCCTTGAACTGGTTCATCCCGGCGTTGGCGAAGAGCAGGGTGGGGTCACTGTGCGGGACGAGCGACGAGCTGGGCACCACGCGGTGGCCCCGCTGCTCGAAATAGCGCAGGAAGGCGGACCGTATCTGGTCCCCTGTCATCGCTTTCTGCTTCTCACCGGGCACGGTCTGGACCTCGCTCACGATCCTCCATTTTCGCCCGGATCTTCGCCACCTCCAAGCCGGCCGCCGGGAGGCCCTTTTTCGCCACCTTCGGGCTCAGTCTTCGGCAGGTTCCAGTCCATCGAGCGCGTCCGACCAGCGTGGCCAGAGCGCGCGTAGCCGGTCGCTCACGAGGCCCGCGGGAAAGCCGCGCCGAATGAGGAACGCCCAGAGCTTGCGCAAGCGGTGCGCGGGCTCGTCGCGGTCCCGCGACTTCCAGAATCGACGCGCCAGGTGGTCCACCGTCTCGGCCTCCGGCACCTCGGCCAGCGCTTCCCTGAGGCCCGCCTCCGCGATCGCGCGTCGCACGCCCTTCTTGCGCAGCTCCATGCGGACGCGGTTGCGTCCCACCCCCGCGTGCGCCATCCGCGAGCGGGCCAGACGTGCCGCGAAGCCCGCGTCATCGAGGTAGCGGTCGCGCCGGAGGCGCGTGATCGTCTCCTCGATCTCGTCCTCCGCGAATCCGTCGCGCCCGAGGGCCCGCCGGATCTCCTGCTCGGAATGGTCCCGGCGGGCCAGGCGGGCCAAGGCGCGGCCGTAGGCCGTGGGCGGGGCCGACGTCTTCTTGCGCACGCGGCCCCGATTGTAACGGTGCGCCGGCCGCGCCCAGGCCCGCCGACCTACGACCTAGCCCTCGATCACGGCCACCTCGTGATCCAGGATGGATTCGAGGGGGAAGCGCGCCCATCCGTCGCGGACCTCGAGGGCCGGCCTCCGGCCGGAGACGAGCAGGCGCAGCCCGCGACCGCTCATGTCCGGCGGCAGACGCACGCGCACGAGCACGGGACCGACCGGGACGAGCTCGTCCACGGGACCCCGCCACGCACCCTCGCTCGTCAGGTTGACGAGATGGAGCACGACGCGCCCCGGCTGCCGGTACAGGTGGCAGTCGATCAGCCCCGGACCCTCGACGGAGAGGGGGATGTCGTCCCTGGCCGTCCAGCGCACCAGGCTCGCGAGCAGGTGGCCGACGTCGGGGAAGTGGTCGCGCGCATAGCGCCGGTCGAGGTCGGCTGCGAGGTAGGCCACGCGGCCGGAGCCCGGCCGCTCGCTCAGCACGAGCCCAGGGATGTCCGTCGTCGTGCGACGCGACCACACCGCCTCCGGCGGGAAGGCCGGGCGCGGAGGCACGAACGTCAGCGGCACGCGCGCGGAGGGATCGACCTCGACCGGCGCGAGCGACCCGCCGTAGGCGAGGAGGTCCGTCTCGTCGAGGCCGCTCAGGACGGGATGGCGCGTGCCCGCGGCCGGCGGCTCGTCCGGCGCGTGTGGCCCGGGGACGCCCGCGCGCAGCTCGGGGGTGAGGCGCAGGTAGGTGTGGCTGTTCTCCGCCGCCCACTGCTTGCGCGAGGCCTCGTCCCGCAAGGGGTGATCTCGCGGCAGGCGCACGCCGAAGACGTCCGCCAGCGCGAAGTCGGGGCGCGCGTCGCCGGAGGGATCGCAGAGGCTGGTGGCGCCGCTGGCCACGAGTCCACCTCCGCCCGCGGCGAACGCGCGCACGGCCGCGACCTGCGCGTCCGTCATCGCGCCCAGGCTGGGCAGCACGAGCGTGCGCAGCCCGGCCGTCCCGCGGTCGAGGTCGTCGGCGTGGACGAGCACGTACGGGATCCGGGCGCGGGTGAGGGCCTGCAGGAATCCGCGCTGGGGCTGCTGGACGAGGAGGTCCGCCTCGTCTCGGCCGAAGAAGTCGAGGTTGCGCTGTGAATAGACGACGCCCACGGTGGCCACGGGCTGGCGCGGGTGCAAGACGGCCTGGTGCGCCGCGTACCATCGGCTCAGGGCGAGCGGCGTCGCGTACAGGCGCCGGTCCTCGTGGTACGCGTTGACGTAGTGCCACCAGGGCTGGATGCCGCCGGCGAAGGCCTCGACCGCCCACAGGCGCAGCTCCGCCTCCGGGCGCGCGGCCAGGCGGAAGCTCACTCCCGACGTCTGGTAGAGGGCCATGCTCTCCGGCGCCAGCTTGTCCCAGCCGAGCAGGCCGTGCACGAGCTTGCCCGTCTGCCCGTTGCCGGCAAAGCCGCTCGTCTCGTCGCGGCGCTGGTGGTCGAGCATGACCATCGGCGCGCGGCGGCAGATCTCGCGATAGTCGCGGAAGGCATTGGCGGCGCCGCCGAGGGTGCCGCCGATCATGCCGACCCACAGGCATTCCGGACCGCCCGCTGCGCGCGCCGCCGCGTTGTAGAGGTCCCAGATCTCGAGCCGGCAGCCGTAGCTCCACTCGATCCAGGCCCGATAGGCGGGCGCGTTCCAGTCGCGCTTGACGGGAAGGTCGTGCCCGCGCTCGTCCTTGAACCGGCCCCGGCAGCTCGCGCAGTAGCAGATGCTGGCCCGCGGGAGGCAGCTCCAGGCGTTGACGGTGAAGCCCTCCGGCCGGTAGGTCGACGCGACCTCGCGCAGGATGGCCGGGATGTGCTCGCGGTAGTACGGCCCGTTGATGCAGGGGGCGTAGAGGTCCTGGTCGCGGAAGTAGGGCTTACCTTCCGCGTCGCGGGTGAACCACTCCGGGTGCGCGTCGTAGACCTCCCGGCCCGCGCCATTGGAGTCCATGCGCGCGAAGACCACGATGCCGTCCTGCCGCGCCGCCTGCACGAGATCGCCGAAGAGGTCGCGCTCGCCGAGCGGCTCGGCCCGCCGGTGGAGCGGCACCCGGGTGGGGTAGTAGGCCACGATGCCGCCCGCGTTCACCACGATCCCCTGTGTGCCCGTCCGCTTCCAATGCTCCCGCCACCAGGGGATGTCGTAGCGCGTCACGTCGATCTCGGCGATGTTGGTCTGCATCCAGCGCAGGGTCCGCCGGTACCACGGCGCCACGGCCCCGGTCGCGGGAGCGGTGGCTTGCGCCCTCGCCGCCTTCGTCGCGCCGAGCACGCGGCCGCCGGCGAGGCCGGCGCCGGCCAGGGCCGCCGTCTCCAGGAAACGGCGGCGCGTGGTGCTCAGGCCAGGACCTTCTTCACCACCTCGCCGCGGACGTCGGTCAGCCGGAAGTCCCGGCCCGCCAGCTTGAAGGTGAGCCTGGTGTGGTCGATGCCGAGCAGGTACAGCATCGTGGCGTGCAGGTCGTGCACCGAGACCACGTCCTCGACCGCCATGTAGCCGAGCTCGTCGGTGGCGCCGTGGGTGATTCCGCCGCGGATGCCGGCCCCGGCCAGCCAGATCGAGAAGCCCTTGATGTGATGATCGCGCCCGTCTCCCTGGGCCATGGGCGTCCGCCCGAACTCGCCGCCCCAGATCACGAGCGTGTCCTCGAGCATCCCGCGCTGCTCGAGGTCCTTCACCAGGGCGGCGGAGGCCTGGTCCACCTCCTTCGCCTTGATCGCGATGTCGGCCTTGAGGCGGCTGTGGTTGTCCCAGTCGCGGTGGTAGAGCTGGATGAAGCGCACGCCGCGCTCGGCCAGCCGCCGGGCCAGCAGGCAGTTGGCGCCGAAGGAGCCGTCCATGCCCTCGACGCCGTATGACTCGAGGACGTGCCGCGGCTCGTCCGCGAAGTCGGTGAGGGCGGGGACGGCCGTCTGCATCCGGAACGCCATCTCGTACTGGCTGAGACGGGCGGACACTTCGGGGTCGTCCACCCAATCCGGCTGCGTCTTCGTGAGGGCGGCCACCGCGTCGATCACGTCGCGCTGCTGAGGCCGCGTCACGCCGTCGGGGTCGCGCAGATACAGGACGGCGTCGCCCTTGGAACGGAAGTGCACGCCCTGGAAACGGCTGGGAAGGAACCCGCTGTGCCATTGCCGGGCCGCGATCGGCTGCATCTGGCCGCCACGCCCGTGCGAGGTCAGGACGACGAAGCCGGGCAGGTCTTCCGCGTCGGCGCCGATCCCGTACCAGATCCAGGACCCGGCGGACGGCCGGCCCGAGATCTGGGTGCCCGTGTTCATGAACGTGTGGGCCGGGTCGTGGTTGATCTGCTCCGTCTGCAGCGAGCGCACGATGCAGATCTCGTCGGCAATGGAGCCGATGTGGGGAAGCAGGGTCGAGATCTCCTGCCCGGAGCGCCCCCAGCGCTGGAAGGAATGCTGGGGTCCGAAGCAGCGCAGCGCCTTCCCCTGGAGCTGGGCGATGGGCTGGCCCTTGGTGAAGGACTCGGGCATGGCCTGGCCGTCCATCTGACCGAGCTTCGGCTTGTTGTCGAACAGCTCGAGGTGCGAGGGGCCGCCCGCCTGGTAGAGGTGGATGATCCGCTTGGCCCTCTGGGGGAAATGCAGGGTGGGGAAGACGCCGCGCCAGCGGTCGTCCGCGGCCAGGAGCCGCCGAGGATCGGCCAGGGCGGCCAGCGCGAGCGCGCCCAGGCCGGTGCCCCCTCGCCGCAGGAACGCGCGCCGGGTGAAGCGCTCTCGCATCGCTTCGAGGTCGTTGGTCAGGAGGTGCA
>WNFN01110782.1_pt1 | contig 14558 bp, 22 predicted proteins | sample 5400161 | NCBI WGS metagenome assembly WNFN01 (sample SAMN13153353, study PRJNA577476) | soil metagenome | isolation source: 80 cm saprolite on Douglas fir-dominated hillslope | place: USA:California | collected 2013-09-17
ACTAGGGAGCCAGCGAACCGGGAGTCTGGACGGCGGCCCAGCCAGGTCCGTCCTTGATGAGCGGGGCGAACTGGGTGGCGATCTTCTCCCAGTTGGCCTTCAGGGTGTCGGTCGCGAAGGTGGCGAGGTCGGCGTTCCTGCCCTGGTACCGGCAGAATCCCTCGGCCGAGGCGAGCATGGTCGGCGGGTTCAGCGGCTTCAGGCCGGTGCAGCCGACAGAGGCTGCCACCGCGCCGAGCTTCGGAGCGCCGGTCACGTCCTTGGGCAGGCTGCTGCCGCCGCATCCGGCCGTGGCTGCTGCGGCTATCGCCGCGATGATGAGGATCTTCGTCATGGGGGTCTCCCGATCGTTATCGGTGCCAATGATCCCGTGCCGGACCGGCTGGCGATAGTGCCATTTGTGCCAGCCGGTCCGGGCCGTTATGGACCCCAAGTTGGGGTTGAATCGAGAGTCACGGCTGGCTTGTAATCCGCTCCAGCAGGTCGCTGGCCCTGCGGAACAGCAGTCCGGATGACGATCCGGCCTTCCAGCCGACCGATGTGCCGGGGAGACGGCCCTCAGGGAACCGGTAGAAGCCGTAGCGGGTGTCCGTGACCTCGACCACCCGGCCTTCGTAGAGCAGCTTGTCTCCTGCCTCGACGTCCTGGGCCAGGACCTGCTCGGTGCTGATCGAGGGGCCGGAGATCCAGCCGCCTTGGTCCTGGCCGATGATCTCGCCGCTCACTGTGAGGCCTCTTGCAGGTACTCGGCAAGCTCGTCCGCCGAGCCCGCGTTCAGCAGCTTCTTGTGGTCGTCGCGCCGTCTCGCGCACCAGGTCGGGCCGCCGATCACCTTGCGCACGATCCAGATCTGCCAGTTGGGCCAGTCGGCCTGTAGCTGGGGGAGGGCAGGGTCACTAGGGTCTTCCATAGCCAAGGGCTCCGTCCTTGGTCAGGCCCCGGTTTGGTGTGAAGGCACCGGCCGGGGCCGCTTCATCTGAATCTGACAACACCAACCGTAGCGCTGGCTGTCAATAGCCAGCCCTAGTCAGCCCGCATAGCCGGTAGTCAGTGCTGGTCATCTACGGTGATCACGATGGACGATGATCTTGACCGCGACTCGCCCGTGCCGCTGTACGAGCAGCTGGCCGCCCTGCTGCGCGGCCAGATCGAGCGCGGCGACCTGTACGGGCGGGTGCCCTCGGAACCGACCCTGGTCCAGCAGCACGGGGTGAGCCGGGGCACGGCCGGGCGAGCGGTCCAGATACTGGTCGACGCTGGTTACGTGACGATCAGCCCCGGCAAGGGGGCGTTCGTCGTGCCCGAGGCCGAGCGCGAAGCGCCCCGCCAGCCGTAGCCATCGGAGTGCAAGTTCTCGGGACAAGAGCGGGATGAACGAGACGAGCAACATTGGCTCCTCGTGCGCGTCTTAAGGGCACGAGCAGCATCGCGTATCGGAGTACATTGACGGGTGTGCTCAACAGGGTCATGGTCGTCGTGCTGCTCGGGTGCGTGGGCCTGACAGCGGGCCTCGCGTTCGGCACGCTGTTCTCCAGGAACCAGTCGGCGACGAGTCTGTTCCCCGGCCACGGGCCGGCATCGAGTCTTGGCGTGACGGTCGTGCTGCCGGCCAAGAGCACCTACACCTTCCCTGCGCGCTTCCGTCCGGCCCCGGATCTGGTGAGACTAACGCAGATGGGTCATTTCCCAGGTGTGCGCGTCGTTGCTCGCGGCGAGCTCGTCGTCGAGCTCTCGCCAAAACGCTTCAGCCCAAAGGGCAGGTGGGATGTGTGCGTGGCACAACGCCGGCATTGCGACGACTTCACTGCACACTGGCTCGCCCTGCGTAGGGCCGCGCAAATGTACGTGGTGATGGGCGCGGGGACAGGCAGGACGTTCAAGGTGATGTGGCATGGCACCGATGCCCCCGGCTGCGGGCGCCATACCTGCGGTGGCACCGCCGGTCGGCTTCCCATGGGCAGCTACGTCGGTCGGCTTCCCATGGGTAGCTGTGTCCTGTTCGGCCTCCTAGCCGGTCTGTCGGCCGCGCTCGGGTTCCTCGTGCCGCCCAGGTCGCGCGTGAGCGCCGTGCATTAATTCGGGGCGAACGAGCTGCCCTGTGATCAGGCACAGCGCCCGTCACCATCGGGGTGGCGGGCGCTCTGCTTTGTCGTGGATCAGGCCTCCCTCCCGTGACCGTTGGCAAGATCGGTCAGGTACTCCCGTACCTGCTGAGCACGCGGCTGGCCCACATGCATCTCGCGCCGGATACGACGCACTCCGGGAACGTTGCCTGCGGCAAGGTCGTCGGCGAACAGTTCAGCCGCCCGGTCGGCGTGGCCGTTGAGCGAAGCTGGCGGCTCGGGTACGGCTGTATCCGTTGCGGGTGCGGTCCGGGCACGCCGGACCATGGAGCGCACCATCTCGACCGAGCCGACGAAGGCCACGGCTGGCCAGCCGCTGAGCAGTTCGCCCGACCAGCCGTAGGGAGCGCCGTAGCCGACGTTCGCGCCGAGGGTGGCCAGGACGCCGAGTGTGAACATGCAGCGAGCCAGCCACGGCGTTGACAGCCCGCTCCGAGCCGCCCACCGCATCGACAGCGAAGCCGCCGCGACGGTGCCGTCAACACTGACCGGGAGCAGCCAGGCAGCTAGCTGAGTCTGCCCGTGCGTCACGGCCAGGTGCTCGATGTGGACGAAGCTGACCACGGCTGCGATCACCGCAACCAGCAGCACCGTGGCGGCGGTCAGCTTCCTGATCGTGCTGTCGCCGGTCATGATTCACCGTCCAGGCGGTACCACTGCCAGCCGATCAGGGCGGCTGCCCCCGCCAGCCACCAGCTGCTGGCAAGGACGCCCAGGGTGAGGCAGAAGGAGCAGCTGTACAGGTAGGCGGAGCACCGCCCGTGATACTCCCCGTGATACTGGTGCCCGTGTATGCGGGCGCTCGCCGTCGCTTTCAGGCTGGCGGTCGACTGCCTGTCTGCCCTGCTCAGGGGTGGTTTCGAGGCCTGCCGGTGCATGCGCGTGCATGCCCGATCCCAGGAATTATGATCCCACGCTGTGAACGGCCGACCGGCCCTGCCGGCATAGGCTTATGGACGTGGTACTGGCACCAGGAGAGCGGCGGCTGCTGCGGATCGAGGCGCGCAACAGCCAGACCCCGATCGAGCGCAAGCCGCCGTGGATCAAGACGAGGCTGCGAACCGGACCCCAGTACACCGAGCTGCGGCAGCTTGTCAGGCGCGAAGGACTGCATACGGTCTGCGAAGAGGCGGGCTGCCCCAACATCTACGAATGCTGGGAGGACCGCGAGGCGACGTTCCTGATCGGCGGCGACCAGTGCACCCGGCGGTGTGACTTCTGCCAGATCGCCACCGGCAAGCCCGGCCCGCTCGACACCGATGAGCCGCGCCGGGTCGCCGAGTCGGTCGCCGCGATGGGCCTGCGCTACGCCACCGTCACCGGGGTCGCGCGCGACGACCTGGCCGACGGCGGAGCCTGGCTCTACGGGCAGACCTGCGCCGAGATCCATCAGGCCGTTCCCGGTTGCGGCGTCGAGCTGCTGATCCCCGACTTCAACGCCGAGCCTGCCCTGCTCGCGGAGGTATTCGGGGCGCACCCCGAGGTCCTCGCCCACAACATCGAGACGGTGCCGCGGATATTCCGGCAGATCAGGCCAGGATTCAGGTATGAGCGCTCGCTGGTCGTCCTCGAGGCCGCCAAGGCCGCGGGGCTGATCACCAAGTCCAACCTGATCCTCGGCATGGGCGAGCGGCGGGACGAGATCACCGCGTCGATGCGCGACCTCAGGTCGGCGGGCTGCGATCTGCTGACCATCACGCAGTACCTGCGCCCGTCACCCAGGCACCATCCGGTCGAGCGGTGGGTGCCGCCCGCCGAGTTCGGCGAGCTTGGCGACGAGGCGCTGGCTCTCGGCTTCGCTGGCGTCATGTCGGGCCCGCTGGTCCGCTCGTCCTACCGCGCCGGGAGGCTGTACCGGGCGGCGCTGGATCGCCTCGGCCCTCCGGTCGGCACCGAGCGGGCTTGACCGGGTTCGCGCCGGAGGTCGCATGCTCGTATTCTCACGTGCATGGTAAAGATGCCCGGCGGCACTGCAAGGCAGGCGCAAAACACTGCAAAGCAGGCGCAAAATAAGGCGAAGGGCGCAGCTGACGACCCGGCGGCGGCAGGCCGGTTCAAGCAAATCTGGATGATAGGCGGATTCATCCGCAAAACCGATCCGAGGGCCCTGCCGATCATCATCGGCAGCGGCGTCGCGGTGCTCGTCGTGCTGGTGGTCGTTGGCCTGCTGACCGGGCAGGCGGCACTCCTGATCCCGCTCGGAGTGCTGCTCGGCATCATGACGTCCTTGCTGCTGTTCACCCGGTACGCGCGCGAGACCAGGTTCAAGGCCCTCGCCGGGCAGCCAGGCGCGGCCGGGGAGATACTGCGGACATTGCGCGGTAACTGGACGTTCACCCCCGGTGTCGCGTTCAACCGGGACATGGATCTCGTGCACCGCATCGTCGGCCGGCCCGGGGTGATCCTGGTCGGCGAGGGGTCACCGAACCGGCTGGCCATCCTGATCAGCGCGGAAAAGAAGAAGATGGCGCGGATCGCCTACGGTGTCCCGATCACCGAGCTCCAGGTCGGCACGGAGAAAGGCCAGATCCCCATCCGCAAGCTGGAGCGCACCGTGATGAAGCTGCCGCGCAACCTGAAGCCGCCGGCCGTCACGGACCTGAACAACCGGCTCAAGGCCCTGCCCTCGGCCATGCGGGGGCCGGGCGGCCCGATGCCGCGGGCCGGACGGATGCCGAGGCCCCCGCGCCCGAAGGTGCGCTGAAGCCGAGTCCCGGCGCCCGAGGGCGCGCTGGTCGAGGGCGCGCTGATCAGAGCCTGACTACAGCGGTGTTGGCCGCCCGGTCATGCAGGCCGCGCAGATTCTTATCGACCATCAGCGGCGGCACGACCGTCAGCAGCAGCAGCGTCCGCACTAGCCCCCAGCCGAACCCGACCATGCGCCCGTCGAGCCTGGCGACCCTGATCCGCAGCACCAGCTTGCCGATCGTGAGCCCGGTGAGGGCGGTGAAGACATAGTCCTGGGCAGCGAAAAACAGCAGAGTCCACAACCCCACATCCGCGGAAGGCGGCCTTATCGCGACAGAAACGATGAGCATGCAGAGCAGCCAGTCGATGAAAAGGGCGCCGACCCGTCGCGCCATTCCGGCCACCGCGCCAGGGCCAGCCTCGGGCAAGCCCAGGTCCGCGCCAGGGTAATCTGAGGAATCTGCGGCGCCAGCCCGCCTCGCGCCCAGCGAGTCGGCCCGATTGTGCTCAGTCACGCATTCACAGTACTCAGCCAGCCTGGCGACGCAGCGGGGGAAGGCATGAGCGCGCGGCGTAACGCGGCAGAAACATCGGGGACACGGACAGGAAATGGCCAACCGCTAGCCTCATGCAGACTCATCCGCCGGCCGGCACGTGAGCGAGCGAGGGAGAATTGATGTTCACAAGCGGTGAAGAAGTTCTGCGGTTCATAGCCGACGCCGACGTGCAGTTCGTCGACGTGAGGTTCTGCGACCTGCCAGGGACGATGCAGCACTTCACGGTTCCCGCGGGCGCGTTCGAGGAGCGGGTGTTCACCGACGGGCTGATGTTCGACGGCTCATCGATCAGGGGCTTCCAGGAGATCCACGAGTCCGACATGCTGCTGCTGCCGGACCCGACCACGGCCGTGGGACCCGCGCAACATCGCCAAGAAGGCCGAGCAGTTCTTGCGCGGCAGCGGCATCGCGGACACGGCCTACTTCGGGCCCGAAGCCGAGTTCTACATCTTCGACTCGGCGCGGTTCGCGACCAATCCCAACGAGGGCTACTACTACCTCGACTCGATCGAGGCCGCCTGGAACACCGGCCGGGATGAGCCAGGCGGGAACCTGGCCTACAAGCCGCGCTACAAGGGCGGGTACTTCCCGGTCCCGCCGACCGACCACTACAGCGACCTGCGGTCCGAGATGGTCCGCATGCTGATGGAATGCGGCGTCGACGTCGAGATGCAGCACCATGAGGTCGGTACCGCGGGCCAGGCTGAGATCGACATCAAGTTCGACAGCCTGCTGCAGATGGCTGACAAGCTCATGCTCTACAAGTACGTGGTCAAGAGCGTGGCCAGGGCTGCTGGCAAGACCGTGACGTTCATGCCCAAGCCGCTGTTCGGCGACAACGGATCCGGTATGCACTGCCATCAGAGCCTGTGGAAGGACGGCGCGCCGCTTTTCTACGACGAGGTCGGTTACGCCGGACTGTCCGACACGGCCCGGTATTACATCGGCGGCCTGCTCAGGCACGCCCCGTCGCTGCTGGCGTTCACCAACCCCACGACGAACTCTTACCACCGGCTCGTTCCCGGCTTCGAGGCGCCGGTCAACCTGGTCTACTCACAGCGGAACAGGTCGGCTTGCGTCCGGATCCCGATCACCGGCTCAAGTCCGAAGGCCAAGCGGATCGAGTTCCGCGTCCCCGACCCGTCGAGCAACCCGTACATCGCGTTCGCCGCCATGCTGATGGCCGGCGTGGACGGGATCAGGAACAAGATCGAACCTCCCGAGCCGATCGACAAGGACCTCTACGAGCTGCCGCCGGACGAGGCCCTCGCTATCCCGAAGGTGCCCGGCTCGCTGGAGAAGGTGCTCGAGAGCCTTGAGAGCGACCACGAGTACCTGCTCGAGGGCGGCGTCTTCACCGGCGACCTGATCGAGACCTGGGTCGAGTTCAAGCAGACCCACGAGATCGATCCGATCAGGCTCCGCCCGCACCCGCACGAATTCGAGATGTACTTTGATTGCTAGCCTTCTCGCGGTACCTGACCTGGGCTGACGTGTGGGCGAGGAGCGGAGAGCCCGCACTGTGCCCGCATGATCTTGGATTGCGGGTCACGTGCGGGCCTCCGCCTCCTGCAGCCACGCCTCGGCCTCGGCCAGCCGGTCAGCCGGGCCCGGGCGCTCGTCCCACCCGAAGCTCATGATCACCGCACCGGTCTGCGGGTCGGTGATGCGATATGCTGTCATCGGCCACCGCTTTATCGTACTTGGAGTGATGCTGGGAGTCAGTCGCGGGCCGATGCCTTGCTTCGGCTCTGCGGCGAGAACTTGGCCGAGATCACCGCGTCGGCTGCGGCCCGCGTGAACTCGTCGCGGTCAGGCCAGAGGTGCCCGTACGTATCGAGTCTGGTCTTCGCGCTGGCATGCCTCAGCCTGGCCTGGACGACCTTGACGTCAGCGCCGGAGGCGATCAGCAGCGAGGCGAAGTAGTGCCTCAGGTCGTGATACCGGAAGCCGTCGGGCAGGCCGGGCACCTTGGCGCGGGCCGTGCGCATCGCGCGCTCGAGCTGCCACGGGCCTAGCTGGCCGCCCGCGTCATTGGTGAGAATGCTCTCGCCCGGATACTCCCGCACGTGAACGGACAACTGCAAGGCCATCGAGCGCGGGATCGGAACCGCCGTCCGCGAGATCTCGGTCTTCAGCGGCTCGGCCGGGTACTGCACCTGCGGGTGCAGGATCCCGCGCATGAAGTCAACGTCCGCGATACCTAGCCCGAAGGCCTCGGAAGTCCGGAGGCCGGAGAACGCGCCAAGCAGGATCGCGGCTCGCAGGCGCATAGGCATGGCATCGTACAGAGCCCAGGCCTGCTCCGTCGTGGCCACAAAGGCGCGCTGCTTGCCGGCGCCAGGTGAAGTCCGTCCGCTCCGTCTCGCGCATCGTCGCCGACCCGAAATGGTGCGGCGCCCGCCGGGCCAGCCTCAAGTGGACCGATCCGGTCGTCTTCTGCCACAGCCATGAGACCGACGAAGTGCAGGCCGACGACTGCACGTGACGGCTTCGGGGCACTGATGGCCGCCACCAGGCCGTTAGCTGACGGCATCTGGATTGACGAGGTCATCATGGCTGACCTCGACGGGCGTGGCTTTGCCTTGCTTGCTGGCGCTGACGGTCGGCAGCGCACGGACCGCGATGAGGTAGACCCATACATCCGCCACCTCAATGCGGGGCGGCCAGGTCCTGGAGTCCTCGGCATCCGGGAAACTGAGCGGCCTGCCGGACAGATTGATGATGACCAGATGGGCGACCTGCTTGCCGTGGTCGCTGGCATAGTGCACGACCTGATTGACGCCTTTAGCGAGGTAGGGCTTTCCCCGATCTGATCCGTCGAAGATCTTCACTTCGCAGACGAGCGGATCGTCGGTGTCGAGATCAGAGAGCACGTCGGAAAGCCCGGAGGCGGATTTGGCCTGGGAGAAGGGCATGTTGATGCCCTCGCTGAACAGGAAGCGCCGCAGGTCGGCGTCGTAGACGTCCTCAACCTTCCTTGTGTCCGCGATCGCACGCTCGTAGAGCTCGTCCCGGTCGAACCACTCGAGCCGGCGGACGTACCGCTCGAGGGTGTAGAGAACGCTGCTCTCCGCGCCGATCCGTTCATCGAGGTAGTCGAACAATGGTCGGAGTATCCGCTCGGCGAACTCCCTCCACATCTCGGCGAACTCTGGCCCGCTGCTGATGCTGCGCGGGTAGCTGATCACGATCTGGCCGCCGTCGATTCCATTCCGCTCATCGTCGGAGATCCGCCGCATCAGGTGCCAGACAAGGTCGGCCCTGCCAGCCTCCTTCTCGCTCGGCCACCGGAAATGCCGGGCCAGGCCTCCGGCGCCCTGCAGGGCAGTCACCAGGCTGTCGTGGTCAAGACCAGGTTCCGCCCGTTCTGCCTCCGCCAGAATCGCCCGCAGGGCAGGCTGCCCAGCGATCCAGTCAGTCACCAGCCGCAGCTCATGGCCCGCATCTTCCCAGTTGGCGACCATCAGCGGACGCAGTCGGTCCCGGAGGCTTACCCGGAGATCCTGCTCGTACCTCATTCCCACAGACCTTTCAGGATTCGGCTGATCTCCTGCTCCACAACGCGGCCGGCGTTCTGCATGCTGCCTTCGGCGTCAGTCAGCTGGACAGCGGCCCGGCAGCACGGGCAACGCACCGTGAGCTGCACCACGACTTCGGCCCATGTGACCCATATGGGGTACTGGCACTCCGGACAGTCCACTTCAAGGTCGGAGTGCAAGGAACTGCGTCGCCAGCGATCCAGTCACCACCCAATGATGCCGCCAACAAATGACATCGCGACTCTCGCGAAGGTGTTGTTGACCGGCGTGTTTAGAGGAAGCACGGCGGGGTGACCTTCCTGTTCATGCACCGCAGATCAGGCTCGACTGGGACGCCCTAGCGCAGAGTATGCGCGACCACGGCTACCGCGACGAGTTCCCGGCTCTGGCCGATCAGCGTGGCCGGATCCTCGACGGCCGTCACCGCCGCGAGGCTGCCAGCCGGGCAGACGTTGAAGAACAGCGGGCTGAGCGTGGAGAACGTTGGGCGGCAACTGGGGCAAGGGCCGAAGCGGGAACTGATCAAGGCCGCTCTCCTGGACAACCCGAGCAAGAGCCACAGTCAGATCGCGAAGCAACTTGGGTGAGCCAGACCTACGTGACCAAGGTCTGCGGAGAAGAAGTTCAGTCCGACTCAACCTCGGAGTGCCGTCACGGGCTGACGGGCCAGGGTGCCCGCACCGACAACAAGCCGGAAGCACGTGCGCAGGTCAGCAAGGAAGACTTGCTGGCACGGAACGCCCAGATCGTGCGAGAGCACGATGAGGAGCGCCTGAGCTGGGACGAGATCAGGGAGCGTCACGGGCTGCGGCCGCAGGGCCACGGGATGCTTACCGGATCGCGACTGGCGCGCGTGACCGGGAGCCAGCCCGGTCCGCTCCCGCGTTCTCGCATGCGAAGCAATACCAAGCGTGGTATCGTCATACCGTGTGGCTTGTCAAGTACCTGCTCGCCGCGGCGAAGGAGCGCGACGAGCTGCCTGCGCGCGAGCGCCAGGCCATCTACAACGCCGTCAGGAAGCTGGAGGTTCTCGGCCCGCTCCTGCCGGAGCCCCACTCGAGCGATGCGCGCGGCGCGCCCGGACTCCGGGAACTGCGGCCGAGAGCCGGGAACAGCCCGTGGCGGCCGATTTACCGCCGCATCGGGGACGTCTTCATCATCGCTGCGATCACCCCGGACGGGGAAACCGACCGGCGGGGGTTCGCCGCGGCGTGCAGGCGGGCGCTCCGGCGGCTCGGGGAATGGGAACTAGAACTTGAAGATGACGATGACGAGGAATGATCAGCCATGGCGAAGCCGGACGACCTGATTGACGCGGGCGAGCTCCACGAGCAGGACATGCGCGACCCGGAGTACCGGCGCGAGTATGAGCGAACCCGGCTTGCGAACGACGTCGCCATCAAGGTGATCGGCTACCGCGTCGACCACGGCCTGTCGCAGGCCGCGCTCGGCCGCCTGCTCGGCATGCGGCAGCCGCACGTGGCACGGCTGGAGTCAGGTGACCACGAGCCGTCTGTGGCCACGCTCGCGCGGCTGGCCGACGCTCTCGGCCTGGACTTCAGCGTTGACATCAAGCGCGGCCGGGTCAAGCTCCGGTCTCCGGCTCCTGGCACGGCGGCGCCTGAGCAGGAGCGCAAGCGCGCGTGACAGGGCGAGCACGCTATGACCCCAGCACAAGCTGGCACCTGGACCGCGGTCGGCACGCTGACCCTGGCCGTCAGACCCTGGCTACCGTCATCACGACAATCGTCATCACCGTTCAGGACCGGAAACGGGCGGCGGCCGACCTCGCTACTGAGCGACAGCTGGCCGACGGTCGCCTCAGGGAAGAGCGCGATCACGCCGAGGACGTCCGCCAGGAACGTTCACTCGGTACGCCTTTCCTGGTGCCGTCACGCGACACCACGGCGACGAACAGTGCAGGGAGGCGATCAGCTCTCTCCAGCATGGGGCACTCGCTGACGCGCCATTCCTAGGGCACGGCAAGGAGGCTCAGGAAGCCGCAGCCCGATACCGCGTCCTCGTCCAGCTGGTTCTCAGTGCAGCCAATGACGGCAACCCAGGCGAGGAGCAGAAGGCCACCACGCTGTGCGCATACGCACGGTGGGTGAAGATAAGCTTACGCATGCTCGCCGCAAACGGGCGTGTCCCTCCGATGGACGGCGGGTCCCCCGAATACCCGGTCTTCGGGCTACCGGACCATATGCCGCTCTGGCAGCCAAGCCCTGTACCACCTGGATGGAACGACGAGATCGACAGCGAGATCGGCATCTGACGTCAGGGCGACCAGGCTTAAGGCCGACCGGGACGCATCTTGTAGGGCACACTAGGTGCCATGGCTGAGCGACCACCGCGGACCTGCCAGGGTTGCGGCTTCAAGTTCGTGCCTGCCAGTCCAGGCCAACGATACTGCTCGGGCAGCTGCGAGGGACGCGCGACCCTGGCCGCTCTCTACGGTGCCTTGCGACAGCAAGCCGGAGGAGGTGCGAGCCAGTGACGCTACTCGTCTTGCATGGCCGCTGCCCGGGCCGGAGATAGTTTTGCGCAGCGCTCGCGGTCGCCGATCCCGGCCAGCCCCGGCACCACTGCGGTAGCCCGGTCTGCGTCCAGGGCGGCGAACACGACTTCGGCTGGGAAGACAGGGAGCCGGAAGCACTCGACGCGATGCGATCGGCGGTAATCGAGCTCGGCGGCCCCCGCAATGCCTTGCCCGGAGCATTCGGCTACTTCGCGACGGTGGCACGCGACGCGCTCCGCAGGCTGAACGCAGCCGGCTGGCCAGACCTGGCCCGGCCGCGCGAGGCGATGGTCACCGCCCACCCTGACAAGGGCGGAAGCGACGAGGGGCATCGCGGCACGCAAGGCATATGTATGAGCGCGCCCAGCAGCGCCTCAAGCCCGCGACAAGGCCAGGCGCCTAACCCGGGCGATCCGCTGTGCTGAGTTCTTGCCGAGCAGGCCGTAGCGGCGCCAGCTCGCGCGTAGACCCAGTGGACACTTGCCGCTCGACATCGGGCGCGACCGCGGGCAATCAGCCGGCAGGACGAGCGGGCTGCGCCCAAAGGGATGCCCGTTTCCCGCCCGGGAGATCCGGCAGTGACGTAAATTTGCGGGCTCCGACGTAAGCGTTTCGATTCTCTGGCGAGTTAACCGGTTGTGAGCCACGACGAGACGGCGTTCGGGGAGTTCTTCCGGGCGAGCTGGGATCCCTGCCTGAAGGCGGTAGCCGCCAGCACCGGCGACCTGCTGCTGGCCGAGGACCAGGTCGCGGAGGCGTTCGCCGGGGCCTGGGCGTCGTGGCCGAAGGTCAGCCGCCATCCGGCTCCGCAGGCGTGGGTGGTGCGCACCGCGCTCAATAGCGGGGCGACGTGCTGACCGCGCTGCGGCGGCTGCCGGCCCGGCAGCGCGAGGTGATCGTGCTGCGCGTCTTCCTCGACCTGGAAATCGAGACAACCGCCAATCAGCTGAACATCGCGCCCGGAACGGTCCGTGCCCACCTGTCCCGGGCCGTGATGGCCCTTCGGGACGAACTCGCCCCTGCTAAGACCATGGAGGTCGATCCATGCACGACAACGATCTGATCAGCGACAGCGCCGTGCTGCGCGAACTGCGCGACTCCTTCTCCGCGGTCGCCATGCCCGAGCGCCCGCACGTCAAGGCGATCACGGCCAGGGGCCGCGCCCACCGCAGGCACCGGCTCTCCGGCCTCGCGGGCCTGTCCGTGGCGGGGGCCGCTGCTGGCACTGCACTGGTACTCGGCCTGACCGGCGTCCCTGGATCGGCGCCAGCCCACAAGGCCGGCACGATCCGGACCGCGGCATTCACGATCGTCAGCAACCCCGACGGCACGGCCACGCTGACCATCAACCCGAAAGAGCTCCTGGACCCCGCGGCCCTGCAGAGCGACCTCGCGCAATACGGCATCCCGGCGAAGGTCACCTCCGGCAGCTTCTGCTCGTCAGATCCCGCGCCGGCCGGTTTTTCGCAGGTCGTGTCGTCCTATCGGGCGGGGCCATATACCGCGACGCCGCAAAACGGTGTGCAGCCGACGATCACGATCGACCCGGCGGCCATTCCAGCGGGCACCGAGCTAAGCGTCGGCTACTTCCAGCTCAGCTCGGGCGAGTACTCGGGCGAGCAGCAGGCCGACGTCGTGCTCATCGACACCAGCTCGTACACCTGCAGCACCACCCCGCCTAACCCAAACGGCCTGCCTGACGGCTACGGCCCATCTGACGGCGTCGGGCTGCTGTACGGCGGCGCCGGCCCGGCCGGGTCGTAATCAGCCGCGCGGCCGCAATGGCCCACCGCTGCCCCCGGAGCGCGCAGTCCGGCGCCCCGGGGGGCAACGCGTCATGCGCGAAGCAGCCGCCGCCATCGACCCTCTGTACCCCGTCGCCTGGACGGTCACGGGTCCCCGAGTTGACTGCGGACATGCCGCCGCGTCGGAGCCGTTTTGCTTCCTCGACTGGCCGGGCAGGTGGCAGAACAGCTAACCGGGCGGGCCGCCCAGCTCCGCCTCACGCCGGGCCCGGATCTCCGCACCCAGCGCGGCCATCGCCTCCAGGTCGGCCTCAGCCTTCGCTTCCTGCTGTTCCTCAAGCAAAGACATCGGGTCGATCCGCAGTTTCTGCTCCAGGCGCCAAGCCTGGTTCTCCGCCGCGTCCAGGATCTCGAACGGCGACCTGCCATTCGCCCGCCGAGGAGTCGTCACCTCGTCCAGGTCCATGCTGGGCGCCTCGTCCGTGAGCAGCTGGACCCGCGCCCGCAACCGCGCCAGCTTCGCCAGGTCATCCCGGCAGTCGAGCGCCTTCACCCGCTCCGGTATCCAATCCGCGGCCAGGAGCTCAGCCAGCATCTCCTCAGCCAGTGGCCCGACTTTCCGCGGCGAGTAAGCACCCGACTTCATCGCCGCCACGTTGCCAGGCTCAAACGGAGGCCACGACCCGCGAGCAGGACTACCACGAGCCGCGCGTGCCTGCTCGGCTACCCTCGCCCCAGTCTGTCGGCACCACTTCTCGTCCCATACCGGTGGCATCGAATCCGGTGACCTGATTCCTGACCACGCCATCCCGAGCGAATCTCGGCTGATGCAGGAGCACGGCATCGCCCGCGAGACCGCCCGCAAGGCCGTGCGCGTGCTCGTCGACGAGGGCCTGGTCTATGTCGTCCAGGGCCGCGACGCCTACGCCAGGCGTCGGGTGCCGGAGGCGGGCTCCGCGATCGCCTGAACAAGCAGAGATAGCTCTCTGCCGGCACGGGCCGCCTGCTGGCCGTCGGGGGATGCGGGTGTCGAACTAGGCCGCCTCGCCTGGCCAATGACCCTGTCGTCACACGCGACAAGCTGCGCCGGCGGTCACTGGACAGCGCCCGGCCCTGGCATTCTCACATGGGTGGGTGCGGGCGGGGGAACAGTCCGCCAGGCTGGTCAGGCGGCGGCCGACCGTCCGCTTAGGCCGAACTTACGCCTCTGCATGCGGGCGAAGTCGCCCTTGACCTGCTGCTACCAGGGTGATGGTTCAGTGAAATGTATTCATTAAAATGCGAAACATCCGGTGCCGGGTATGGCATACTGGACTGGTGAAACGCGCCTCTGGCAGCATGCATATCGATGACACGAGTCGCCATTACATCACCGCAGGCGGGGA
>WNFN01159521.1_pt1 | contig 14553 bp, 18 predicted proteins | sample 5400161 | NCBI WGS metagenome assembly WNFN01 (sample SAMN13153353, study PRJNA577476) | soil metagenome | isolation source: 80 cm saprolite on Douglas fir-dominated hillslope | place: USA:California | collected 2013-09-17
GCCTGGATGCCGCGCAGGTCGGCGATCTTGCTGTCGACAAGCCGCTTCTTCTGCGCGGCTAGTGCCCGGGTCTCCGCGCAGTGCTCGCCGACCGAGAGCTCGAGCAGGAGCTTCACTTCCTCGAGCGAGAAACCGAGGTTCTGCGCGCGCTTGATGAAGCGCAGCCGATCGACGGCATCCTCGCCATACCGGCGCACCGAGCCGAGACCGCGCTTGGGTAGCGGCAGGAGGCCGATTCGCTGGTAGTAGCGAATGGTTTCGATATGAACGCCGGTGCGCTCGCCTAAGCGGCCGATCTTGATCTCCGGCGCGGATTTCTGTGCCATGAAAGAGAGCCCTTGATCCCGTAGTCAACTACGGGAATAAGCTTACGCGCGTCCCAGATCCCATTGCAAAGGAATCGAAGTGGATCGCTCGTTGGAACCATCCGCACCATTGGAACTCGAGAAGGCGCCGCAGGCGCCGCGGTCGGAATCGGTCGCGCTGGCCACGGGCGGCATTGCCTCGCTGCTCGCCGGCGCGTGCTGCGTCGTGCCGCTCGTTCTGGTGAGCGTCGGGGTAGGCGGCGCGTGGCTCGCGAACCTGCAGTTGCTCGCGCCGTACCGGCCGTTGTTCATTGCCGGCGCGGTTGCGGCGATCGCATTTGCCGGCTGGCGCATCTATCGCCCCGCGAGCGTGTGCATGCCTGGCCAAGCCTGCGCCGTGCCTAAGACAAGGCGCGGCTTGCGGATCGGCTTCTGGTCGGTCGTCGCGCTGCTCGCCGCGATGCTGGCCTTCCCATACGCCGCACCGCTTCTTTACTAGAGAGGAACCATCATGCTGAAACTGCTTCGTATCGCCTTGCTGCTCGGGTTCGCGCTCGCCTCTTCGCTCGCCTTTGCCGCGGCGAGGACGGTGACGCTCGCCGTGCCGGGCATGGACTGCGAGCTCTGCCCGATCACGGTCAAGAAGGCGATCTCGAAAGTCCCGGGTGTCTCCAACGTCGAGGCGAGCTTTGAGAAAAAGCAGGCGATCGTCACCTTCGACGACTCGAGGACGACCATCGAGGCCCTGACGAAGGCGACGGCGAACGCCGGCTATCCTTCGACGCTGAAGCAATGAGCCAGGCGATTCTCGAGTCGGTGCTGACCTGCCCGAAGTGCGGCTTTGCCAAAGCCGAGGCCATGCCGACCGACGCCTGCCAGTTCTACTACGCGTGCACCAATTGCCAGGCGCTGCTGCGGCCCAAGGCGGGCGATTGCTGCGTGTTCTGCTCGTTCGGCTCGGTGAAGTGCCCCCCTATCCAGGCACAACGCTGCTGCTGCGCCTGTTGCCGCAGCGCCGGCTGGCGCGTGGCGCTCGTCGACCATCTTCCGCTGGGCGGCACCTGTGCCCTGCGCGGTTGCGATCCAAAGAAGGTGCTGCTCGGCGCTGCCGAGGCGGTCGATCACGCGTGGCGCATGCGCGGCAAGGGCGTGGGCGGCGGCGAGCCGTCGATCGACTGGCGGGCGCTCATGAGCTTCAAGCGCGGTTTCACCGAGCCCGTTCCCGCGATGATGGAGAAAAGCTTCGCAAGCAAGGGCATCGATGTCTATCGCGGCCACGCTCGATTCCGCGGTGCGCATTCCCTCGAGGTGGCGGGCGAGGTGCTCGAGGCGCGGTTCGTTCTCATCGCCGCGGGCGCGGTGCCGGCGAAGCTGCGCATCGCCGGTGAAGAGCACCTCATCTCGAGCAGCGAATTCCTGGAGCTCGACGCTCTGCCGAAGCGCATCTTGTTCGTCGGCGGCGGATACATCGCCGCCGAGTTCTCGCACCTCGCGGCGCGCGCGGGGGCTCAGGTCACCGTCCTGCAACGCGGTGAGCGCATGCTCAAGACGTTCGATGCCGATCTCGTCGGATGGCTGATGGAGAAATCGCGCAGCATCGGCATCGACGTGCGCCTCGAAACGCGCGTCGAGCGAATCGAACAGCGCCCGTCGGATTTCGTGGTTCATGCTTCGGCGCCCGGCAAAGCCGAGTCGTTCGAGACGGATCTTGTGGTGCACGCTGCGGGACGCGTTCCCGATCTCGATGCGCTCGACCTCAACGCCGCAGGAGTCGACCGCAACAGAGGCCGCCTGAAGCTCAGCGAGTATTTACAGAGCGTCTCGAACCCGGCGGTGTACGCGGCGGGCGACGCCGCATCGGGCGGGCCGCCGCTGACGCCGGTAGCCGCGCATGACGGCCGGATCGCGGCAGACAACATGCTGAAGGGCAATCACAGAAAGCCCAACTAGAGTTGGTACGCGGCGCGCCGGGTTGCCGAGCCGACCTACGGCTTCAAGGTGCTCATCGAGGATGGCACGCAGCGCATTCTCGGCGCGCACCTGGTCGGCCCGCACGCGGACGAGGTGATCAATGTCTTCGCCCTCGCGATTCGCCAAGGCATGGGTGCAAAGCATCTGCAGGACACGATATTCGCTTATCCGACGGGCGCCTCGGATATCGGATACATGCTTTGACGGGGACCCCATGAAGCTCCCGGAACGCCGGAAGAACGCTGCGCAATTTGCTAACTGACGAAATGCCGATCGCGACCAGGACGAGCGGGAGCACGCAGCATACGGAGGGTCATGCGTGGGGCAGTTTACTTCTTCGCGATCAGTGTGTGGAACCGCTTGAGTGTCTGACCCGGCGCAGGGAACTCTTCCTCGCGCGACGACACGATGCTCCAGTCCTTGAACGCCGCGGTAAGCTCATCGGCGCCGAAAAGGCAGTAGCCGATCGGATCGAACATCTCCATGAAAGTCGTGCCAACGATCAGGACGTTCACGGCAGCAAGGCCGCCGGGAAGCACCGCGCCCTGCAAGCGTTCGAGGACGCGCCGCGCGTCCGGACAGGCGAAAAACATCAGCAGCCCGATCGCTACGACGCAGTCGTATTCGCGCCGGGGTTCGAAGTTGCGCAGGTCCTCGGCGCGGGCCTCGATCGCAAGGCCTTGCTCGCGCGCGCGCTTTGCGAGGTCGTCGTACCGCCTGCTCGAATGGGTTCAGCCCGTAGTCGCCCGCCTGGGCTTGTCGCCCGAACTGCCGATCGAAGAACTCGATCGAGCGATTCATCTCACGGCCCGGTACGCGCGGCCTGCAGCTCGTGCAACAGGCCGTCGCGGATGTCGTAGATCCAGCCGTGCACCGCGAGGTCCTGGCCGCGCGCCCAGGCTTCGCGCAGCACGGTGGTCTGGCTGACGTTCAGTACCTGCTCGACCACGTTCAGTTCGCAGAGTCGGCGGTGGCGCTCGACCTCAGCCGCGATGGCGTCGATCTGGCCGCGGTGCTTCCAGCGCACGTCCTGCACATGGCGCAGCCAGTTGTCGGAGAGTCCCAGCTTGTCATCGCGCAGCGCAGCGAGCACGCCGCTGCAGCCGTAATGGCCGCAGACGATGACATGGCGCACCTTCAGCACATCGACCGCGAACTGGATCGCCGTCAGGCAGTTGAGATCGGCGTGCACCACCACGTTGGCGACGTTGCGGTGGACGAACATCTCGCCGGGCAGAAGTCCGACGATCTGGTTCGCCGGCACGCGGCTGTCGGAGCAACCGATCCAGAGGTACTCGGGCGCCTGCTGGTGCAACAGGCGCGCGAAGAACTCCGGGTCCTGGCGCGCCATGTCGGCGGCCCAGCGGCGGTTGTTGGCAAGCAGAGCTTCGAGCGGACTCATATGCAAAAGATTGAATCGTCGGGGACAGCCCGACAGCGGCGGCCATGTTACCTGCGTAGCATGACGACCATCCAACGATGGCCCTGCGGATTCTCCTGTGCGATGACAACCGGGACTTCGTCTCCACGCTCGCGCTGCTTCTGCAATCGGAGGGCCACGAGACCTGGCAGTGCCTTCTGGGTCGCGCCGCGATCGACAAGGCACGGCAATGGCAGCCCGACCTCGCCTTGATCGATATCGGCCTGCCCGACGTCACCGGGTACGCCGTGGCGCAGGAGATCCGCCGCATGCCGTTCGGCAAGGCGCTGATGCTGGTCGCCGTGACCGGCTACTCCGAGCCCGAGGACGTGCGCCATGCCGCCGCGGCCGGGTTCGACCTGCACATGAAGAAGGGCACCGACGCGATGGTGTTCGTCGAGCTCGCCGCGCGGCTTGCGGCGAAACATTCATAAGCCTGGCCGAATTGATGCGGCCGACCCGGCGCTGCCGCCGCTGTTAGCCGTCTGATCACGGCCGCGCTTTAACTCTGGCGGGAAAACCCCCATATTCGGGGGATGAAGTACAAGGATTACTACAAGGTCCTCGGCGTCGAGCGCTCGGCGAGCGAGGATGAGATCAAGAAGGCCTACCGCAAGCTCGCCCGCAAGTACCACCCGGACGTCTCCAAGGAGGCGAACGCCAAGGAGAAGTTCCAGGAAGTGTCCGAGGCCTACGAGACGCTGCGCGACAAGGAAAAACGCGCCGCGTTCGACAGCCTGGGTAGCCACCGCCCCGGCCAGGACTTCCGGCCGCCGCCGGACTGGTTCGACCGCTTCGGCTCGGGCCGCCAGGAAGACCTGCGCGACGTCGATCTGTCGGATCTGTTCGAGCAGATGGGCATCTTCGGCCGCGCCCAGGGCCGGCGCGGCGGCTTCGGCCGCAACGTGCCGATCCCCGGCGAGGACTACGAGACGCCGGTGCGCATCACGCTCGAGGAGGCGTTCCGCGGCGCCGAGCGCGAGTTCCAGCTCGATGGCCGGTCGATCCGCGCGCGCATTCCGAAAGGCGCGGTCGACGGGCAGCGCCTGCGGCTGCGCGGCAAAGGCGGGGGTGCCGGTCAGCCCCTGGGAAGCGGCGCTCGGCGCGCAGGTGGAAGTGCCGACGCTCGAAGGCCGCGTCACGATGAAAGTTCCGCCGGGCTCCAAGGGCGGGCAAAAGCTGCGCCTGGCCGGCAAGGGACTGCCCAAGCCCGGCGGCGGCGCGGGCGATCTCTACGCGGTGCTCGACATCGCCGTGCCGGGCACGCTCACCGAGCGCGAGAAAAAGCTCTTCGAGGAGCTGCGCGAAACCTCGCGCTTCGATCCGCGCACGCGGTTCAACCCCTAAGCTGGAACAACATTTGCAAGGCGCATTGATTTGTGGAGGTTGCGATGCCGCTCACCCGTAACGAGACCAAGACCCTCAGCCACCTGATCGAGCAGCGCCGCGAGGCCCTGCTCGCCGAGTTGCGCGAGGATGCTGAGCGCAGCCGGGAACACCCCTACGCGGAGCACGCCGGCCCGGCGCCGGACAGCGGCGACCAATCCGTGGCTTCGCTCTTCGCCGACCTCGAGCAGGCGGACCTGTCGCGCGATCTCGACGAATTCCGCGCGCTCGAAGCCGCGCGCGACCGCCTGAAAGGCGGCGAGTACGGCATTTGCGTCGACTGCGGCAGCGATATCGGCTTCGAGCGGCTGAAAGCCTTCCCCGCCGCGAACCGCTGCATTCAGTGCCAGGAGCGCCACGAGAAGACCTTCGGCGGCGAGCCGAAGCCCAGTCTCTGAAAATCGGGGTCAGACCCCTGCAGAAATGATCGCCGAGGCCGAATTCGGCGGCGTCTGCTCGATTTGTCGCAGTGACGAGAACGTGTGGAGGAGCACGGCCAGTTCGCCCAGCCGTGGGACGAATTGAGATACCCATGAGCGCAAATCGGTGCCTGACCCGGATTTTCGTCAGGGGTCTGACCCCGATTTAGTTTGGCCGGAATTCCAGGAAGTACTGGTTGGGCAGGAGGTCGTGCTCGGCGGCGAGCGCGTAGCCGGCGGCGGCGAGCTCGCGCTTCACCTGCTCCGGGGTGACGCGCGCGCGCGGCGGCGGACCGATCTCCGAATCGAGCGTGAAATCGATGATCGCGATGCGGCCTCCCGGCTTCAGCGCGTCCTTGAGCTTGGCGAAATAGCGGCTGCGCCCATCGATGTGGTGATAGGTGTCGACCAGGATGGCGAGATCCACCTTCTCGGGCAGCCTCGCGTCATCGGGCTGCGCCTGCACGGCGTGCATGTTGGGCAGCTGCTCGCGCTTGGCGCGCGCGGCGAGGTGGCGCACCATCTCGGGCTCGACATCGGCGGCGTAGACCTTCGCGTTGGGCAGCAGGCGCGCGAAGCGCACGGCGAAATAGCCGGTGCCGGCGCCGATGTCGGCGACCGTGGCGTCTGGCGCCAGGCGCAGCGCCTGGATCACCTCGTGCGGCTTCTGCCAGGTGTCGCGCTTCGGGTCATCGAACACCTGCGACCACTTCTCCGCATCGCCGAACTCGTGCTCGTGGGTATGCGGCGCCTGCGCTGCGACACTTGCAACGAAGCTGACAACCACGGCGAAACCGAGCAGTGCTAGTCTCACGATAGGTGGAACAACAAAAGCGCCCCTGGTCCCTGCACGTTGCCAACCTCGCTCGCGCGGCGTTCTGGCTCGCGCTGCTGTTCATTGTACTGGTGCAGGTATTCGGCGGCCGCGGCCCCGACAAGCAGCGCGCGGCGCTCCTCGGGCAATTCGAGGAATCCCGCAAGTCGCGTGTGATCGCCATGATCCACCGCCAGGAAAGCGCCAGCATTCTTGGGGTGCCGGTTGCCGCGAGCATCAGCATCGACGATTCCGAGGCCGTGCTGCGGGCGATCCGTCTCACGCCTCCCGAGCAGCCGATCGACGTCATCCTGCACACGCCCGGGGGCCTGGTGCTCGCCGCCGAGCAGATCGCCAAGGCGCTGGTCGAGCACAAGGGCAAGGTCACCGTGTTCGTGCCGCACTACGCCATGAGCGGCGGCACGCTGATCGCATTGGCGGCCGACGAGATCGTGATGGACGCCAACGCCGTGCTCGGCCCGGTCGATCCGCAGCTCGGCGACATGCCGGCGGCCTCGATCGTAAAGGTGGTCGAGATCAAGGGCGCGCAGCGCGTCGGCGACGAGTTCCTGATGCTCGCCGACATGGCGCAGAAGGCGCGCATCCAGGTCGCGAGCTTCGTCACGCAAGTACTGATGAAGCACCTGCCGGAGAAGCAGTCGCTCCAGGTCGCCACCGTGCTCACCGAGGGGCGCTGGACGCACGACTACCCGATCACGGTGCAGGCGGCGCGCCAGCTTGGCCTCAAAGTCACGACCGACATGCCGCTCATGGTCTACGCGCTGATGGAGCTCTATCCGCAGGGTGGCGGCATCCGCCCCTCGGTGTGGTACGTGCCTCTGCGGCGCACGCCGAATGCGCCCGGCGCGCCGCAACAGACGCCCGCGCCGCGACCGGAAGGAAAGAGCCCAGCGTCCTAGCGCCTAAGGACGCATTTCTCGTAGAGCTGGGGAAACGCGCCCTGCGGGTCGTACTTCAGCTTCAGCGCGCCATACGCCGCACCGCCGTAGTGGCGCTGAAATTCCTCCGGCGTGAAAAAGCTGTCCGAGTAGAGCGACTTGATGCCGCCCAGCTCGATCACCTTGCGCTCGATCAGCCGGTTGAAGTGCCCGGCGGCGTGCGCCTCGCGCGTGCGCTTCACGTCCCAGAAGCCGAAGTTGATGTACCACTCGTTTCGCACCGGGTACAACGAAAAGTGTCCACCCCGAGGCCCGATCGGGCAGATCCATTGCGGCCAGAGCGCGATGTGCTCGGCATAGAACGCCAGGAACTCGGCGGCGCGCGACAGTGGAATGTCCACATCCTGGATCACCGACCAGCCGCTCGCGCCCATAGAGGCGGCGGATCAGCGGATTCTGCGCCAGCACGTTCTTCGAGCACCAGAACCAGTCGGTGTCCCAGCGCCAGATGTAGTCGTGGATGCTGAGAAAGTCCTCGCGCTTCTCGGCGATCGAGCGGTAGTAGATGTGCTGGTAGGTGTAATCGCTCGTCCAGGGCGCCGAGTCGCTGAAGCGGCCGAGCGTGAGGTACATCTCGTGCGGCGAGAACACGGTGCCGTCGACGAAGTCCGCCTCCCCCACTTTCAGCCGGTTGCCCAGCTCGGTGAAGAACCGGTCGGCCGATTCGAAAGGCCGGTGTTCCAGCCGCACGTAGCGCTTCACCGGCACGGTGCGCGCCTTGACGCGCAGTGCATAGCCCAGCGTGCCGTACGAATTGGGAAAGCCGAAGAACAGATCGGCATGCTCATTGTCGGCGGTGCAGGTGACCACGCGCCCGTCGCCCAGCAGCACGTCGAGCTCGAGCATCGTGTCGTGCACCAGGCCATGGCGATGCGACGAGGATTCGATGCCGACGCCCGCCACGGCGCCGCCGAGCGTGATGGTCTTGAGCTGCGGCACCACCGCCGGCATGACGCCGTGCGCCAGGCACTCGCGCGTCAGGTCCTCGTAGGTGATCATGCCCTCGGTGTCGACCCAGCCGGCGGCCGCGTCGACGCGCAGCACCTGGTTGAACGAGCGCACGTCGAGCCGCCGCCGCGCGAGCGGGCTGCGGTCGCGAAACAGGTTCGAGGTTTCCTTGGCGAGCCCGACCGGGCCCGCGCCCTGCCTAAGCCGCGCGGCTAGGGCTTCTTTTTTCTTGGAGTGCTGCTCGTGCGGGAGGCTGTTCGGGCTCGTAGAGGAAGCTCCGGCTCATGGGATAGCTCGATTTCGAGACGTTACCCTTGGAGAACACGATCTGGAAGAGATGCGTGCGTGCCCGCTCGGAGCGGAACATCTCGGCGCAGCCGTAGAGATAGACGCGCCAGATGCGGCGGAAGCGCTCGTCGAATTTCTTCGGATCGAGCGCGCGGATCTTGTCCCAGTTGCGGTCGAAGCGCTCGGCCCAGACATCCAGCGTCAGCGCGTAGTGCCGGCGCAGGTTCTCGACGTCGAGGATCTCGAGGCCGGCCTTCTCCATCTCGATGGTGACGTCGGCGAGGCTCGGGATCCAGCCGCCCGGAAACACGTACTTGCGGATGAAGTAATCGGTGTCGAAATAGCCGACGTGGCCGATGAAGTGGATCAGCCCCAGGCCGCCGGGCTTGAGCGAGCGCGCGTGCGCCTGGATCAGATCCACCAGGCCGTCGCGCCCGGCGTGCTCGAGGCAGCCGATCGAGACCACCTTGTCGAACTGGCGGTCCATGCTGCGGAAGTCGCCTTCGACGGCCGCGGTCCTGCGCAGGCGCCGCCGCTCGATCTCGCGCTGCGCGTGCTCGACCTGAGAGCGCGTGGTGTTGTAGCCGGTGACCTTGACGCCGAAATGCTCCTCGGCGAAGAGCAGGAAGCCGCCGAAGCCGCTGCCGATGTCGACCACGTCGTCGCCGGGCTCGAGCAGCACTTTCTTGCCGACGTGCTCGAGCTTGTTGCGCTGCGCCTCTTCCAGCGTGCGCGTGCCTTCCTTCCAGTAGGCGCAGGTGTAGAGCATCAGCGGATCGTCGAGCCAGAAGCGGTAGAACTCGGGTCCGAGCGCGTAGTGGAACTCGGCGTTCTGCTTGGCGCGCAGCCAGTTGGTGTTGGCGTGCAGGAACTCGTGCAGGCGGTTGGCGAGGCTGACGAGAAGCTTCGGCTGGTCGGCGCCCGCCGCCATGCCGGCAGCAAGCGCGCGCGCCAGGCTGCCCTCCAGATCGACCTCGCCGGCGAAATAAGCCTCCAGCAGCCCGACGTGGCCGAAGGCGGCCATGCGCCAGTAGGCCTGAGGCTTGCGGAAGATCAGCGTGAATTCAGGATTCGCCGCGCTGCTGCGCCATACGGTGCCGTCGGCCAGGCGCACGGCAAACGGAATTCCCGATCGTTCGCCGATCTGGCTGAAAGTACGGTCGACGATGGATCGCACGCGAAGCGGCGATTCTACAGCCCGATAGAAGTCGTCACGCAAGTTTGCTAGCCTCCACTCAACCTCCGGAAAGCGACGAGGAAGTTACATGGCAAAAGGTAAAGAACGCCCCACTGCACCCACAGGAATGAGCAAGAGCGGCGGCGGCTCACGCAGCCCGGCAAAGCCCATGCAAGCAAAGGGCCCGACAAAGACCGAATCGCGTGGCCACAGCGCCGCCAAACTCTCTGCTGAAGAGGTCTATAGATTGATCCAGGAATCCGCGTACTTCAAGGCGAAAGCGCGCGGTTTCGCACCCGGGCACGAGGTGCAGGACTGGATCGAGGCCGAGGCCGAAGTGCGCCGCCGCCTGGAAGACCGCGCCGCATAGCGCTTGTAGTCATTCGTTGACAGCGCACGCCCCGGCTCCAAGCGGACCATCCGTGCAGACGCGAAACTTGCTTCGAGCAGGAACACACTGCGAGGCAAGCGTCATGAAGATTTGTGTTCATAGCAACCGAGGCATGCGAGGCGAGGAGACTCCCTGCGCTTTCTACCTCGGCGGCCGGCGGCTCCCGGTATTGGCGGTGATCGAGCGCTGGCAGGACTCCATGCACCAGTACTACGAAGTGATGGTCGATGACGGGCGGCGCTTCGTGCTGCGCTTCGAGCCGGGCCTGCGCTCCTGGGAGCTCGCCGCGGTGTTCGCGCCGAAGATCAAGAAGCCCGCCGCCAAGCCCGTTGCCTCGAGCGCACCGCGCCGCTTCTTCCTCGGCTTTCGCAAGCATACGGCGACGCCCAAGGCGAGCTGAGCAAGTTTTTCGCCGTAAGCAGCACGTTTGCCATGAAATCCATCTCCCTCATCATCCTTGCCGCCGCGATGGCGCTGCTGCCGGCATGCAACCGCGAAGGCTCCGGCGGTCCGGCCGAGAAGGCCGGCAAGGAAATCGACAAGGCCTTCGGCCAGGCCGGCAAGGCAGTCGAAAAAGCCGGCCGCAACATGCAGGACGCCGCCAAGGGCGACAAGAAGTAGGAGACTTCCATGTTCATGGGCATCGCCATCGCGCCGATCGTGGCGCTGATCAGTGGCATCCTGATTCTCTTCATCCCGCGCCTGCTCAACTACATCGTCGCGCTCTATCTCATCATCGTCGGCATCATCGGCCTGGTGGGCGCGTACGCGCCGGCCGTGCACATCTAAGGGCTGTCTTCGCCCGGAGATAGCGGGGCTGCACCGGATCGGCTTCCAGCTTGTCGCGCAGCTGCTTCATGTAGATGCGCAGATAGTACGTATGGGCCGCATGCGATGGGCCCCAGATCTCGGTCAGCAGTTGCCGCGGCGTCACGACCATGCCGAGATGCTTGGTTAGACAGGCGAGCAGGCGGAACTCGATCGGCGTGAGATGCACTTCGGCGGCATCGCGCGTGGCGCAGCGCCACCCGTACGCGTGCCAGCAACTCACCGACGCCGAAGGGCTTGGTGATTGGCATCGGCGACCACTGCCTGATCTGGCGGATCAGCTCGCGGCCGTCGAAGTCGGGCAGCGCGAGATCCACGATCGCGAGGTCGGGCTTGTGCGTGCCAGCGTCGATCGCGCCGCGCCGCGCCGCGCGTTCGGCGACTCCACCACGCGGCAGCTTAGTTGACGACGGTCCCGCAGTCCGCATAGCGGAACCCGCCCGAGGGGCGCACAGGCTTCTTGACCCGGCGCTGCGGGGATGACACTTTCGCGCGGCGCGTCACCATGCGAAATCGCATCCTGTCCTTCGTTGCCGTGCTCCGGATTCAAGGCCGGCGTGCGTTCCTCTACTTCGGCGCGGTCACGCTGGCCGTGGTGTTCCTGCTCGCCGCGCTACAGGTCGCCTCGCGTTATGCCCTCAAGGAATACGTCGAGGACCAGCTCGGGCGCATCGCGTGGGACATCTCGGTGTACCAGGTGGGCGAGCTGCCGATGGCGGCCGAGGTCCAGCGCAGGATCGCCAATGTCCCGCAAGTGACCGAGACGCAGAGCATCTTTTTCCTGCGCACCGCGGTGCCGACAACCACGGTGGCCTACGTCGACGGCCAGCCGCTGCGCAGTCCCTGGCTTTCGCTCTTGAGCGCGAGCGATGGCGCGCTGCTGCCCCCGGAGCTGCGGCCGCAGGCCGGCAAGGCCGTGCTTGTGCTGGTGGGCTCCAAGGCGCAAATGGGCGATGCCTTCCTGCAGCTGCAGAACCGCAAGCGCTTCGAGCTGCGCGTGGAGCGCCATGGCCGCGGCGCGCTGGTCTTCAGCGTGCCGCTCGAGCGCACGCTGCGCCTGGACCGCAACGACATCAACCGCTGGTTCATGGACCAGACCAGCTCGCCGACCCTGGTGCCGGAGCTCGGCGTGATTCTCGTCGCGCCGCACGACCTACAGAGGCTCGCCGCCTACGACGCGGTGTCGCGCGGCATCAAGCACTTTCATGGCGACGAGGCCGACGAGATTCACGCCGATGCCGGGGAGTATTTTCCCGACATCATCCACCTCGCGCGCCTCGACCGGCGCGCCCTGGTTTCGGGCTGGGACATCGAAGCGAGCCGCGCACGTCTCGACGCCGCCGGCGAGCGCGTGCGCCAGGCCGCGCAGGACGCCGGACTGCGCATCGGCATGGACAACACCGCGGGCGTGCTGTTCGAGCGGATGCATGCGACGGCCCGCATCATCGGCCTGGTCAGCCTGCTCGCCGCGCTGCCGCTGCTGTGGATGGCGTGGGTGCTGCTCGCCAATCTGTGCGCGCTGCTGATGCTCAACGAGCGGCGCAGATTCGGCCTGCTGCGCCTGCGCGGCATCCCCGGCCGCTTGCTCGGCGCCAGCCTGCAGACGGCCATCGCGGCCGGCGGGCTGGCCGGCGGACTCGCCGGTGCCGCGGCCGGCACACTGCTGCCGATCCTGGTCTACGCGCGCGGCTGGCTGCCGTGGGACACGGTGATCCGCATCCAGAATCCCTGGCTGCTCACGGCCTGCGTGCTGATCGGCGTCGCGCTTTCGCTCCTTGTCAGCCGGCGGCTCGCGCGCTACGCGGCCACCATCTCGCCGCTCGAAGCCTCCGGGCGGATCGCGCCGTCGGAGTCGGCGCAAGCCGAAGTGCGTTTCGGCGCGCCGCAGTTTCTCCTGCTGATCCTCGGCGCAGCGAAGCTGCTGAGCTGGATCGGGCCCTGGCCGTGGACCGATCCGGCTTCCGCCGCAGCACTGCGCGCGGCCGATCGCCTGCTCGACTTCGCGGCGCTGCCGTTCTTCGTCTACGGCGCGACCACGCTGCTCGCGAGCCGGCGCACCTGGCTCGCCGGCATCCTGCGGCCGTTGAGCGCGCTCGCCGGCGGCGCGCTCGGCAGCCTCTCGTTGCGCCATGCCAGCACGCGGGCGCACCGCGTATCGGGCCTGCTGCTGATCGTCGCCTTGCTCGCGAGCGTGACCCTCTATCCCACGGTGATGAACGCGGTGTTCGACGACAAGACCGAGCGCGCCGCCAAGGTACAGCTCGGCGCGCCGCTCCAGCTCACGCTCAGCGTGCCGGACCTGGTGGCGCCCGCCGCGCTGGCGCAGAAGGGGTTGCGCGAGCGCTTTGCGCTGGTGCGCCTCGAGGCCGAGCGCCTCGTCGCGCGGCTCGAGCGCCTGAAGGAAGTGAAGTCCGTCGGTACCCTGGTCGAGGGCCTGGTCGATGGCCTCTATCTGCCGGGCCACGGCTTCAACAGCCTGCCGATCTACCTCGTGAGCGACGCCGAGTCCTACCTGAGCCGCGTCTACCATGAGCGCGCGCTCGGCGAGAGCGCATCGTTCGACAAGCTCCTGCACAAGGTCGATTCGGGCGAGGTGCTGATTTCCAGCGCCCTTGCCCGGTTCTGGCAACGAGCGCCGGGAACCGACATGCCCGTCGGACGCGACATCGACCAGGGCATGGCCTCGGCGCCGCTCGGCGGCGTAGTGCGCCTGCTGCCAGGCGTGCCGCCGACCGCGGTGAAAGACCGCGAGAGCTTCGTCGCCGCCCGTGTCGATTACCTGAATTACCTGTTCGACAACCGGCCGCAGCTCGCCGCGGCCGCGGGCAATCCGCGCCTCGCGCAGCTCGACGCGCTGATGCCGCGGCTGGTGCTCGCCGTGACGCCGGCGCCGGGAGTCCAGATCGCCGAGCTCAAGCACGCCGTGCTGCAGGCGCTGCCGCTCGAGCCGTTGCAGGTACGCGATCTGCCCGACGAGGTCGGGCGCCTGGGCAGCGACATGTACCTCTATCTCGCGCGGCGCAACCTCGACATCTACCTGATCGGCGGCCTGCTGCTCGCCATCGTCGGCATCCTGTCGATCGCGCTGGCCAACTACGCCGAGGATCGGCGCACGCTCGCGCTGCTGCGCATCCGCGGCTGCGGGCCGCGGCACATCCTGCAGTTCCTTTCCGCGAGCCTGAGCGCGCCGGCGCTGGTCGGGCTCGCCTTCGGCGGCCTGATCTCGCTCGCGGTCGGCTATGGCATCAGCAATCTCGTCTGGCAGCTGCGCGAGCTGAAAACGGTCTTGATGTACCTCACTACGCACCTCGCGGTCTCGCTGCAGAGCGCCCTGATCGCCGCGACGCTGGTGCTCCTGCTGCTCGCCACGCTGCTCTTCTTTACCCGCTGGATCTTCAAGCGTTCGGCGCGCGAGGGGCTGTCCGATCACTAGGATCGAAATTACCGCGCTGTCGAAACGCTACCGCACGGCGGCGGCCGAGGTGGTCGCGCTCGACGAGGTCTCGGTCGAGTTCGCTGCGGCCGAGGCCACCGTGCTGATGGGGCCGAGCGGCTGCGGCAAGACCAGCCTGCTCAATCTCGTCGCCGGCATCGATCGCGCGAGCGCCGGCTCGATACGCGTGGCCGGGGTGGAGCTGACGCGGCTG
>WNFN01011323.1_pt1 | contig 14548 bp, 14 predicted proteins | sample 5400161 | NCBI WGS metagenome assembly WNFN01 (sample SAMN13153353, study PRJNA577476) | soil metagenome | isolation source: 80 cm saprolite on Douglas fir-dominated hillslope | place: USA:California | collected 2013-09-17
AAGCACAGCATGTCGCCGCGCTCGACCTCGACGCGATCCTTGTCGAGCACGCGCATCAGCTCGTCGTAGGTCACGGCGTGGCGCTCGCGGCCGAAGTGATGATGCAGATCGATCATCACGCCGCGGCCCTGCGCGCCGTGCTCGGCGAGCCTCTCGATGCCGAGTGCCTTCGCTTGCGTCCCCTCGAAGCGCGCCCAGGACTCAGCCGCGGGGTTCTCCGTGGCGGGAACGACATGCTCGCCGGCGCGAAAGCCGTTGTAGAACACGATCTCGGCGCTTCCGTCGCCGTCGGCGTCGAAGCGGCTGCCGATGTGCGCGAACGAGTCCCACTGCGTCGAGTACTGCAGCGTCATCAGCGTGATGTCGTCGCAGATGACGTCGGTCAGGTCCGGGTTATCCTCGCCGAGCGGGTAGCAGAAATTCTGCCGGCCCTTGTTCTTGCCGCTGTCGCGCACCGTCGCCGCGAGGCGCGGCGGATTACGGCGCGGATTGAGCGCGGTGCCGCCGGGATAGTCGAGCGGCAGCGAGAGGCAGAAGGCGATGCCCTCCTTCACCTCGGCCACGCCCTGCAGCACCTTCTCGCGCGTCACCCAGTTCATGCGCCCGCGCTGATCGTCGGGGCCGAATTCGCCCCAGTTGGAGCCCGGCGGTCTTTGCTTCCAGCGTGGTGTCATATCAGTAGTAGTGGCGACCGAGCCATTCGGCGACCAGCGCCGGCTTTTCGGCGCCTTCGCGTTCCACGGTGGTGGTCCAGGTGACTTGCACGCCATTCCCCTCGATGTGCTCGAACTTCTGCAGCGTGAAGCGCGCGCGCACGCGCGAGCCCACCGGCACCGGCGAGGTGAAGCGCACGCGGTTCAGGCCGTAGTTGACGCCCATCTTGCGGTCGCTGAAGCTGAAGGTCGCCTCCGACAGATGCGACAGCAACGACAGCGTCAGAAAGCCATGGGCGATCGTGCCGCCAAATGGGGAGGCTTTGGCGCGCGCCGGGTCGACGTGGATCCACTGGAAGTCGTCGATCGCCCTGGCGAAATTGTCGATGCGCTCCTGCGTGATCTCGACCCACGGCGAGACGCCGACTTCCTGCCCGACGCGGGCCTCGAGGCTGCGGATGGTGCTCACTTGCTGAATTGCGCGCCGAATCCCTGGCGCAGCCGCTCGATGATGCTGGTGGATTCGTTGCGACGCCGCGCGGCGCCCGCGGGATCCATGCGGTCGAGCTCGGCTCGCACCGCCTCGTACGCCTCCATGTGCTGGCGCAGGCCTTCGCTGCCGCGGTTGAATTCCTGCGACGACACGCCGGTGAGCTGCGCAAGGAGCTCCGACCAGCGCGCCTGGAGCGCCTCGAGGGGCGCCGGCGGGGCGGGCTTCGGTTTGGCGAGGGTGGCGGCGGCGGTCGCAGCCTGCGGCGCGACGCCGCGATACGGCATGAGCTCGGCGCCGGCACGCCCATCGCTAGGCGGGAGGTTCGAGAACTTGACCGAGCCGCTGTCGGGATCGACCCAGCGGTAAAGGTCCGCATGCGCTGGCGGCGCGAGGGCAAGCAGAAGAACCAGCGCTCTCATTGCAGGCATGCGCTCACGCCCTGCGCGATCGCCGCGGCGATCCGGCGGCGCATCGCCGGCTCGGTCACGCGCCGCTCATCGATGGGGTTGACCACCACGCCGGGCTCGATCAGCACCGAGGCCATGCGCGCCGCCCGCCCGACTGCGAGGTTGTCGAAATAATGCACGCCGTTCTCCGCATCGGCGAAGGGCCGATTTTCCCCCAGCACCCGATCGGCATGATAGCGCGAGGTCTTCAGGCCGATGGCGCGCATTTGCGCGCCGATCGCCGAGGCGCAATGCAGGCTTTTCTCGGCTTGCGGGTTGTGCCGCGAAATGAACAGCGAATAGCCGGAAAACTTCTGCGCCTGCGGCAGCAGCCACTCTCGCACCGAGTCGTGATGGATGGAGACGAACAGCGCCGCCCCCTGTGCCTCGCGCGTGCGGCGGCCGAACGACGCGTCCTGGGCGATCATGCGCACGACAAAGCCCGCGTCCTCGAGCTCGTGCTTCACGTCGCCGGCGAGCGCCAGGTTGTATTCCAGCTCCGGCTTGCCGCTCGCCGAGATCACGCCCGGCTTCTCGGGATAGTGGCCCGCGTCGACCGCGATCAGCAGCGCGGCGCAGACGCTAGAAGCGCGAGAAGTCAGGCTTGCGCTTCTCGAGGAAGGCGCTCATCGCCTCTTTCGCCTCGGGCGAGGCGAGGCGCTCGACGAAGATGCGCCCTTCCTCGGCGATCTGCTGCTTCACCGCCGCCGCATGCGCCGATTTCATCAGCTGCTTGGTGAGGCGGATCGACTCGGGCGGCAGCTCGGCGAGCGCGGCGGCGGTCTTTTGTGCACGCTCCAGCAGCTCAGCTTCCGGCACCACCGCAGTGACGATGCCGACCTCGAGCGCTCTTTCGGCGGTGAAGGGCTGGCCGAGGAGCAAGAGCTCCGCCGCGCGCTGGTAGCCCGCGAGCAGCGGCAAGAGATACGTCGAGCCGAACTCCGGCACGATGCCCAGGCCCACGAACGGCAGCTGAAAGCGCGTCGCCGCCGTCGCGTACACCAGGTCGCAATGCAGCAGCAGCGTGGTGCCGATGCCGATCGCCGGCCCGCCGACCGCGGCGACGATCGGCTTTTGCAGCGTCGGCAAAGTTTCGAAGAAGCGCCAGCTTGGCGACTTCGTCCCCGGCGGGCGCTTCAGGAAGTCCGACAGGTCGTTGCCCGCAGTGAAGCAGTCCTTGCTGCCGTGGATCAGCACGCTGCGCACGCCCGGATCGGCATCGGCCGCGGCAAGCGCCTCGGCCATCTGCACGTACATCTCGGTGGTGATCGCGTTCTTCTTGTCGAGCCTCGCAAGCTCGATGCGCGCCACCCGATCCTTGGTCTCAGCCCGTACCAAGCTTGTAGTCCTTCATCTGCTGGCGCAGCGTGAGCTTGGAGAGCTTGCCGGTGGCGGTGTGCGGCAGCTCCGCGACGAACACCACGTCGTCGGGCATCCACCACTTGGCGATCTTGCCTTCGTAGAACTTCAGCAGCTCGTCCCTCGAGACCTCCTGCCCCGGCTTCTTCACCGCGACCACGATCGGCCGCTCGTCCCACTTCGGATGCTTGATGCCGATGACCGCCGCCTCGGCGATCGCGGGGTGCGCGATGGCGATGTTCTCGAGATCGATCGAGCTGATCCATTCGCCGCCCGACTTGATCACGTCCTTGGAGCGGTCGGTGACCTGGATGTAGCCGTCGGCATCGATGGTGCAGACGTCGCCGGTGGGGAACCAGCCCTCGCGCAGCGGATCGCCGCCCTCGCCCTTGAAGTAGCTCTTGATCACCCACGGCCCGCGCACCTGCAGGTCGCCGAAGGCCTTGCCATCCCAGGGCAAGTCCTGGCCGTCCTCGCCGACGATGCGCATGTCGACGCCGAACAGCGCGCGACCCTGCTTGCACTGCAGCTGCGCGCGCTCCTGCTCGGTCCACTTTGCGTGCTTCGCCTTGAACGTGGTCGCGGTACCGAGCGGGCTCATCTCCGTCATGCCCCAGGCATGCAGCACGCTCACGCCGTACTCCTCCTGGAAGGTCCTGAGCATCGCCGGCGGGCAGGCCGAGCCGCCGATCACCACGCGCTTGAGCGTGGTGAAGCGCAGCTTCTGCTCCTTCATGAAGTTGAGCAGTCCCAGCCACACCGTCGGCACGCCGGCGCTCATGGTCACTTCTTCCTTCTCGAACAGCTCGTGCAGGCTCTTGCCGTCGAGATGCTGGCCCGGGAATACCAGCTTGGTCCCGGAGAGCGCGCAGGCGTACGGCAATCCCCAGGCATTGACGTGGAACATCGGCACGACCGGCAGCACGACGTCGCGCGCCGAGATGTTGAGCGCATCGGGCAGCGCGGAAGCGTACGCGTGGATGATGGTCGAGCGGTGCGAGTAGAGCGCGCCCTTCGGATTGCCGGTGGTGCCCGACGTATAGCAAAGGCACGCCGCGGTGCGCTCGTCGAATAGCGGCCACTCGTAGCGATCGTCCTCCTTGTCCATCAGCTCCTCGTAGCACAAACCCAGCTTCGGCATGTGCGCCCGGTCGGTCATCGCCACCCAGTGCTTCACCGTCTTCAGCAGCGGCGCGAGCTTCTCCACCAGCGGCGCGAAGGTGAGGTCGTAGAACACCACCTTGTCCTCGGCGTGGTTCGCGATATAGGTGATCTGGTCCGGGAACAGGCGCGGGTTGATGGTGTGGATCACCGCACCGCTGCCCGCCACCGCGTAGTAGATCTCGAAGTGGCGGAAGCTGTTCCAGCCCAGCGTGGCGACGCGATCGTACGGCTGCACGCCCAGGCGCTTGAGCGCATTGGCGAGCCTGCGCGCCCGCGCGTGCGCCTCGCGGTAGGTGTAGCGGTGGATGGCGCCGCCGTCGACCGTCTTCGAGACGATCTCGACGGCGCCATGGTGGCGGTCCGCGTGCCGGATCAGCTGGCTGATCTGCAGCGGCGTGTCCATCATCAGACCTTGCATCTTCTTCCTCCTGCGACGAACAGAGATTCTACTGACTGCTCATCACGTCACCGAAGAGCTCCCACTGCTTGCCGTTGAAGCGCTGCAGCTGCACCGCTTCGAGCGGCGCGTAATCGTCCGCGCTGGTGTTGACGACGATTCCCGGCAGCAGCGTATCGAGGCGCAGGTTTTTCACGTTCGCCGCCTGCTTCATGACGTTCTCGCGCGTCAGCTCGTCGCCCGCCTGCTTGAGCACCTGGTGCAAGGTCGCCGCCACCGTGTAGCCGTAGATGTTGAAGTTGTCGGCGATGTTGCCGTCCGGCAGGTACTTCTGCATGAACTCGCGCCATTGCTTCAGGCCGGGATCGTTGGCCCAGCGCGCGTCGGTCGCTTCCTTGAGATAGGCCGCGGTGATCAGGCCGACCGATTTATCCAGCCCGGCGGGTGTCAGCACCGAGCCCACCGAGATCGACACGTTGTTCAGGTAATGCACCGGCTTCCAGCCGATGTCGTAGGCCTTGCGGATCGCCTGCGCGGCGAACTTGGGCGTGGTGATGTTGAAGAACGTGTCGGCGCCCGAGGCCTGCAGCTGCACGATCTGTGAATCGACCGTCGGATCGCTCACCTCGTAGGACACCTTAGAGACGATCATCGTCTTCGCCTTGTCGCCGAGACCATCTTCCATGCCCTTCAGGTAGTCCTTACCGTAGTCGTCGTTCTGGTAGAGGATGCCGATCTTGGCGTTGGGCTTGGTCGAGAGGATGTGCTTCGCGTAGATGCGCCCCTCGGTCTGGTAGTTCGGCTGCCAGCCCATCGTCCACTTGAAGTTCTTCGGATCGTTCCACTTGGTGGCGCCCGTGGCGACGTGCAGCTGCGGCACCTTCATGCTGTTCATGTACTTCTGGATCGCGGTGTTGGACGGTGTGCCGAGCGTCTGGAAGAGGAACAGCACCTGATCCTGCTCGACCAGCTTCCTCGCCATCTCGACCGTCTTCGGCGGGCTGTAGCTGTCGTCGTAGGTGACGAAGGTCACCTTGCGCCCGTTGATGCCGCCCTGGTCGTTCACCATCTTGAAGTACGCGGCGATCGCCCTGCCGATCTGCCCGTAGGCCGACGCCGGCCCGCTGTACGGGTTGGTGTTGCCGATCTTGATTTCCTTGTCGCTCGCGCCCGCGTCGTATTTCTTCTGCGCCGCTGCGGGCGACGCCAGTGCCGCGGCCATCAGTCCGACCATCAATGCTTTCATGGTGCTTTCCTCCTCGCTGTGAGCAGGCGCACTGCGCCCGCGACGCCGGTAGGCATCAGGTAAACGAAACCGATCATGAACACGCCGAAGATCGCCCAGGGGGCCGCCTTCGAGATCTCGTCGGCGATGTTCGGCACGAACTGGATGAAGAGCGCACCGTAGAGCGCGCCGGAAATCGACGCCAGCCCGCCGACCACGATGCCGACCAGAAACACGATCGAGAGAAAGATGTTGAAGCTGTCGGGCGCGACGAACTGCACCGCGACCGCGCCGAGCGCGCCGGCGATGCCGGTGTACATCGCCGAGACGCCGAAAGCGAGCGACTTGTAGAGCGCGCTATGGATGCCCATGGCTTGCGCGGCGATGTGCTGGTCGCGGATCGCGACCAGGGCGCGGCCGACGCGTCCGCGCAGCAGATTCCAGCCGAGGATAAACATCACGAGCGTGATCGCCAAGGTGAAGAAGTAGAGCCACTGGTCGGGATTCAAGGGTAGGCCAAAAGGCGGCGCCGGCTTCATGATCACGATACCCTGCACCCCGCCGGTCCACTTCTCCAGCAGGTGGTATTTCAGCAACTGCGGCATTGCAACACCGAGCGCAAAGGTCGCGAGGGCCAGGTACAGCCCCTCCAGCCTGAGCGCGGGCAAGCCGAAGAGGAATCCGGCGACCAGGCAGACCGCGCCCGCCACCGGGATGGTCGCCCAGTACGGCACGCCGAACCGGTCCATCAATATCGCAGCGCAATAGGCGCCCAGGGCATAGAAGGCGCCATGGCCGAGCGAGATCTGACCGTTGTAGCCGGTGAGGATGTTGAGCCCGAGCAGCGCGATCGCGTAGACCATCACCAGCGTGAACTGGAAGGTGCGGTAGTTGCCAACGATGAAGGGCAGCACGCAGGCGACCGCGATCAGCAAAATGATGACGGCCACCAATTTCCTGCTCATCCAAACCCCATGGGGTCAGGTCTTGCAATAAGGCATTGCACTGCAATGTGGTAATTCAAGACCTGACCCCCGTCATACCCGAGTGACCTGGACGCGGCCGAAGAAGCCCGACGGCTTCACCAGCAGCACACCGATGATGATCACCAGAGCGACCGAGAGCTTGAGCTCGTTGCCGATGACGAAGGCGCCAAGCACGTTTTCGAGCACGCCGACGAGGAAGCCGCCGATCACCGCGCCGCCGGGATTGTCGATGCCGCCGACCAGCGCCGCGGCGAACGCGTAGAGCAGCACGCCGCCCATCATGTTGGGATCGAGGTAGACGATCGGCGCCACCATCATGCCGGCGACCGCGCCGACCGCCGCCGCAAGTCCCCAGCCGAGCGCGAGCATCCAGCCGACGCGGATGCCCACCAGCCGGCTCGACTCCGGGTTCTGCGCGGCGGCGCGCATCGCGAGGCCAAGCGGCGTGAAGCGGAAAAACGCATAGAGCAGCGCGAGCACCACCAGCGTGACGGCGATGGCGCCGAACTCATGCGACGAAAGGTATTTGCCAAACACCGGCTGCGCCGGGAACGGGCTCGGGAAAGTCTTGATGGTGTAGGTATAGATCCAGCCGGTAACGCTGTTCAGGATGAGCAGCAGCGCGATGAACACCACCACCACCGCGAGCACCGGCGCCTGCTCGACCGGCCGGATGATCACGCGCTCGATGATCACGCCGAGCACGAAGGCGAACGCCACCGTGAGAAAGAAAGCGGGCCAGTACGGCATGCCGGCGTTGATCAGCGACCAGGCGATGTAAGTGGTGAACATCGCCAGCTCGCCCTGCGCGAAGTTCACCAGGTGCGTCGCCTGGTAGATCATCACCAGCGCGAGCGCGAGGCTGGCGTAGATCCCGCCCGTGGCGAGGCCTGCGAGCACCTGGTGAAGAAGCGCGTCCATCAATAGCCCAGGTAAGAGCGCCGCACGGCATCGTCGCGCTTGAGCTCTTGCGCGCTGCCGGCGAGCACCATGCGGCCGGTCTCGATGACACAGGCCCGGTCGGCGAGATCGAGCGCCATCGCCGCGTTCTGCTCGACCAGCAGCATGCTGACGCGCTCCTCGGCGTTGATCGCGCGCAGGATGCTGAACAGCTCGCGCACCACCAGCGGCGCGAGGCCGAACGACGGCTCATCGAGCAGCATCAGCTTCGGCGCCAGCATCAACGCGCGCGACACCGCCAGCATCTGCTGCTCGCCGCCGGAGAGCGTGCCGGCCTGCTGCTGCGAACGTTCTTTCAGCCGCGGGAAATACGCGTACACGCGGTCGAGATCGCGCGCCACCGCGCCGCGGTCCTTGCGCGCATAGGCACCAAGACGCAGATTTTCTTCCGTCGTCAGATGGAGGAACGTGCCTCGCCCATCGGGTACGTGTGCAATGCCCAGGCGCGCGATGTCCTCGGTCCTGCGGTTCTGGATCGGCTGCCCGGCGAAGCGGATCTCGCCTTCGGTGCGCACCATGCCGCAGATCGCGCGCAGCGTGGTGGTCTTGCCGGCGCCGTTCGCGCCGAGCAGCGCGGTGATGGATTTTTCCTCCATGGCGAAATCCATGCCGTGCAGCACGCGCGTCACGCCGTAGGCCGCGTGCACGCCGCTGAGCTGGAGGATCGTCATGAACCGCTCATTTGCCAAGATAGGCGCGCACCAGCTCCGGATGCTCGCGCACCTCGGCCGGCGTGCCCTGCGCGATGCGCTTGCCGAAGTTGAGCGCCACCACCCAGTCGGAGAGGCTCATCAGGAGCTGCATGTGGTGCTCGACCACCAGCACCGTGAGCTTGAGGCGTTCGCGCAGCTCGCGGATCAGCGTGCCAATAGCGCCCACCTCTTCATGGTTGAGCCCGCTCGCCGGTTCATCGAGCAGCAGGAGCTTGGGCTCCGCGGCGAGCGCACGGCCGAGCTCGACGCGCTTCTGCGTGCCGAACGGCAGCTCGGAGACGCGCGTATCGGCAAAGCGCTCGAGGCCGAGCAGTGCAAGCAGTTCACGCGCGCGGTCTCGGGCGGCGGCATCGGAATGCACGGCGTAAGGCAGGCGCAGCGCGTTGGCGAAGAAGCCGCCGCGCATGCGGCTGTGGCCGCCGACCATCACGTTGTCGAGCACGCTCATGGTGCGAAACAGCGCCAGATTCTGAAAGGTGCGGCCGATGCCCAGGGCGGCGACGCGATGGCGCGGCAGCCCGAGCAGCGACACGCCGTCGAACGCGATGTCGCCGCGATCGCATTGGTAGAGCCGCGAGATGCAGTTGAAGAGCGTGGTCTTGCCGGCGCCGTTCGGGCCGATCAGGCCGACGATGCGCCCGGGCGCGACATCGAAGGAGACCCCGTCAAGGGCGACGATGCCGCCGAAACGCACGGCAACGTCCTGCACTTGCTTTAATTTTACCGAGTTAGAATCGGCCATCCCTATGAGCGAAGCCGCCCCGTACGCCGTCCGCGACGGCGTTGCCGTCATCACGCTCAACAATCCACCGGTCAACGGCCTGGGCAACGCGCTGCGCGCCGCCATCCTGCAGGGCCTGCAGCGCGCCGCAGCCGACGCGCAAGTCAGGGCGGTGGTGCTGATCGGCTCGCAGAAGGCATTCTCCGGCGGCGCCGACATCCGCGAGTTCGGCAAACCGCGCGAGAAGCCCGACCTGCCCGACGTCAACGATTTCCAGGATGCGATGAAGAAGCCGCTGGTGGCCGCGATCGGCGGCTTCGCGCTCGGCGGCGGCCTCGAGCTCGCGCTCGCCTGCCATTACCGTATCGCCGCGCCGAAAGCGCAGCTCGGCCTGCCCGAAGTAAAGCTCGGCATCCTGCCGGGATCCGGCGGCACCCAGCGCCTGCCGCGCATCGTGCCCGTTGCCAAGGCAATCGAGATGATGACCACGGGAAACCCGATCGCATCCGAAGTTGCGCTGCAGCTCGGCCTGGTCGACGAGATCGTGCAGAACGGCGACCTGCTCGAGGCCGCGGTGGTCTATGCGAACAAGCTCGTCGCCGAGAGGAAGCCGCTCAAGCGCATCCGCGACCTGCAGGCGAAGGCCGATGGCGTTTCTTTCGCGAAAGTCCGGGACGAGGTTGCGAAGGCCTCGCGCGGCTATCCGGCGCCGCTCGAGATCGTGGCCTGCGTTGAGGCGGCGGTGACCAAGCCCTTCGACGAAGGACGCAAGTTCGAGCGCGACCGATTTGCCTATCTCGTCGGCACGAATGAATCCAAAGCGCTGCGCCATGCGTTCTTCGCCGAGCGCCAGACCTCGAAGATCCCCGATGTGCCCGAGGACACGCCGACGCGAACGGTGAAAAAGGCGGCGGTGATCGGCGCCGGCACCATGGGCGGCGGCATCGCGATGAGCTTCGTCAACGCCGGCATCCCGGTGACCATCACCGACACGACGCAGGAAGCGCTCGACCGCGGCATGAAGAAGATCAAGGACAACTACGCGGCCACCGTGTCGAAGGGGCGGCTGAAGCAGGAGGAGATGGAGCGGCGCCTTTCGCTGCTGCGACCGACGACCGATCTCGGCCACCTCAAGGACGCCGACATCGTCGTCGAAGCGGTGTTCGAGCGCATGGACGTCAAGCAGGACCTGTTCCGCAAGCTCGATGGGCTGATGAAGCCCGGCGCCATCCTCGCAACCAACACCTCGACCCTGGACGTGAACCAGATCGCCGCCGCCACCAAGCGCCCGCAGGATGTGATCGGCACGCATTTCTTCTCGCCGGCGAACGTCATGCGCCTGCTGGAAGTGGTGCGCGGCGCGAAGACCGGCAAGGACGTGCTCGCCACCACGATGAAGCTCGGCAAGACGATCAAGAAGCTGCCCGTGGTCTCCGGCGTCTGCGACGGCTTCATCGGCAACCGCATGCTCGAGAAGTACGTGCAGCAGAGCCTGTTCCTGCTCGACGAGGGCGCGAGCCCGCAGCAGATCGACGGCGCGCTGGCGAAATTCGGCATGGCGATGGGCCCGTTCACCATGTACGACATGGCGGGCAACGACATCGGCTTCGAGATCCGCAAGCGCCGCGCCCAGGAGCGGCCCGATTTCGTCTACGGCAAGTTCGCCGACCGCATCGCAGAAAAAGGCTGGTTCGGGCAGAAGACCGCGCGCGGCTGGTACCGCTACGAGCCGGGGAACAGAAAACCCATCCCGGACGCCGAGGTGGAGCAGATGCTCGCCGCCTACCGGAAGGAAATGGGCTACCAGCCGCGGCAGATCAGCGATGACGAAATCGTCGAGCGCTGCATGTACGCGCTCGCCAACGAGGGCGCGCACATCCTCGAGGAAGGCATCGCGTTGCGCGCCTCCGACATCGACATGGTCTACCTCGCCGGCTACGGCTTTCCGCCCTATCGCGGCGGGCCGATGTTCTATGCCGACAGCGTCGGCCTGAACCGCGTGCTGCAATCGATCGAGAAATTCCAGCAGGGCTACCAGGGCGCGCAATGGAAGCCGGCGCCGCTGCTTGTCAAACTCGCCAAAGAGGGCAGGAGGTTCAATGAATGAGGCCGTGATCGTTTCCACCGCGCGCACGCCGCTCTGCAAGAGCTGGAAGGGCGCGCTCAACAACACGCACGGCGCCAAGATGGGCGGGCACGTGGTGCACGCCGCGCTCGAGCGCGCCAAGCTCGATGCCGACGAGGTCGACGACGTGATCATCGGCTGCGCCAATCCCGAGGGCGCGACCGGCTGGAACATCGCGCGGCAGATCGCCGTCCGCGCCGGCTGCCCGCAGAGCGTGCCCGGCATGACGGTGAACCGCTTCTGCTCCTCGGGCCTGCAGACCATCGCGCTTGCCGCGCAGCGCATCATGGCGGGCGAAGCCGAGCTCTACGTCGCCGGCGGCGTCGAGTCGATCTCGCTGGTGCAGAACGAGATGAACAAGCACCACTTCCAGGACGAGTGGCTGCACCGCCACCACGCCGAGATCTACTGGCCGATGCTGCAGACCGCGGAGTACGTGGCGCGCAAGTACGAGATCCCGCGCGAGGAGCAGGACCGCTACGGCGTGCAGAGCCAGCAGCGCGCGGCCAAGGCGCGCGCCGAGGGCAAGTTCAAGGACGAGATCGCGCCGATCACCGTGAAGCAGAAGGTGATCGACAAGAACACCGGCCACGAGACCATGCGCGAGACCATCGCGTCGGAAGACGAAGGCATCCGCGCCGACACCACCTACGAAGGCGTGTCGCAGATCAAGCCGGCGATCGAGGGCGGCTGCATCTCGGCCGGCAACGCGAGCCAGTTCTCCGACGGCGCCAGCGCGGCAGTGGTGATGAGCGATCGCGAGGCGTCGAAGCGCGGGCTGAAGCCGCTGGGCATCTTCCGCGGCTTCGCAGTGGCGGGCTGCGATCCGCGCGAGATGGGCATCGGCCCGGTGTTCGCGGTACCGAAGCTCCTCGAGCAGACCGGCAAGAAGGCGAGCGACATCGACCTGTGGGAGCTCAACGAGGCCTTCGCCGTGCAGGTGATCTACTGCCGCGACCGCATCGGCATCCCGAACGAGCGCCTCAACGTCAACGGCGGCGCCATCGCGCTCGGCCATCCCTACGGCATGTCGGGTGCGCGCCTCGTCGGCCATGCGCTGATCGAAGGGCGCCGCCGCCGCGCCAAGCACGTCGTCGTCACCATGTGCATCGGCGGCGGCATGGGCGCCGCGGGCCTGTTCGAGGTCGTCAACTGATGGCGCGCGCGCTTTTCCTGGCCCTGCTGCTCATCTGCGGGCCGGTGTCGGCCCAGGGCTTCCCGTCGAAGACGATCCGCATCATCGCGCCGTATGCCCCGGGCGGCGCGAACGACCTGATAGCGCGCTACCTGTGCGAGCGGTTCCCGCAATCCTTCGGTCAGCCCTGCGTGGTCGAGAACCGCACCGGCGCCGGCGGCATGATCGGCATCGACGCCGCCGCCAAGGCCGAGCCCGACGGTCACACGCTGGTGATGGTGCCGAACAACGTCGCCATCATTCCCCTGGTCTATGCCAAGGTGCTCTACGACACGCAGAAGGACCTGGCGCCGATCGCGCTCGTCGCCGGCACGCCGATCATGCTCGGCGCGCATCCGGAGTTTCCGGCGAAGAACGTGGCCGAGCTGATCGCGTACGCCAAGGCGAACAGCGGCAAGGTGAACTTCACGAGCTGCGGCACCGCGTCGCCGCAGCACCTCGCGGGCGAGCTGCTGGCGGCCGAAGCGGGCTTCAAATGGACCCACGTGCCGTACAAGGGCTGCGGCGACGCGCTGACCGGGGTGCTCGGCGGACAAGTCCCGGTGTTCATCAGCACCGTGGCGCACTTCAACCCGCAGATCAAGAACGCCAAGCTGCGCGGCTTCGCCATCCTGAGCCCGGCGCGCAGCAGTTTCGCGCCGGACTATCCGACGCTGCGCGAGGCGGGCTACCCGGACATGCAGTTCGACCTCTGGTTCGGGCTGATGAGCTCGAGCCGCGTTCCAGCGGCGGTGCAGGCGCGCCTCAACGCGGAGGTGAACAAGGTGCTGCAGGCGCCCGACCTGCGCGACAAGCTGGCGCAGCAGTCCTACGAGCCGCTCGGCGGCACGCCGGAGCGCTTCGCCGCCGCGATCCGCGCCGACATGGACCGCTACGGCCGCGCCATCAAGGAAGCCGGCATCAAACCCGAGTAATGCTGGTCCTAAGCAACGACGAGATCGCGCGACTCCTCACGGTCGAGGAGTGCATGGCGGCGCTCGAGCCGATGTACCGCGACGTGGCGGACGAGAAGGTGCTGTTCTCGCCGCGCGTCGACAACATCGTGCCGAATCCGCATCCCGAGGCGTATTACGCCTTCAAGCACATGGGCGGCACCTGGCCGGCGCAGGGCATCCAGGCGCTGCGCGTCAACTCCGGGCCGCTGGGTCGGGCTGGTGCTGCTCTTCAGCACGGAGACCGGCGCGCTGCTCGCGATGTTCCCGGACGGCGTGATGCAGCGCCTGCGCGTCGGCGCGACCAGCGGCCTCGGCCTCAAGCATCTCGCGCGCGCCGACGCCAAGCGCCTTGCAATCATCGGCAGCGGCTGGCAGGCGGGCGCGCAGCTCGCCGCGGCGATGGCGGTGCGCCCTTTCAGCGAAGTGCGCATCTTCAGCCCGCGCCGCGAGACGCGCGAGGCCTTTGTCGCCGACTCACTAAAGACCTATAAGACGAAGATCGTGGCGGCCGACAGCGCCGAAGCCTGCGTCGACGGCGCCGACGTCATCGCCGCGTCGACCTCGTCGATGGTGCGCGTCATCGAGCCGCGCTGGCTCAAGCCCGGCGTGCACATCAGCACCATCAAGACACAGGAGGTCGACGCCGAGGTGCTGAAGCGCTGCGACCGCGTGGTGCTGAGCAACCGTCGCCAGACCAAGCATTACGACAACGTGATGCAGGGCACGCCCAACGTCAAAGCGGAGAGCGCGAGCGGCTGGTGGAACGACGGCAGCGTGCGCGTCGACCGCTTCCCCGATCTGGCCGACGTCCTCAGCGGGCGCGCCAAGGGGCGGCAAAGCGCCGAGGAGAGCACCGCCTTCCTCAACAACGTCGGCACCGGCCTGCAGTTCGCCGCCGCCGGCGCCCATGTCCTGAAGAAGGCCCGCGAGCAGCGCGTCGGCACCGAGCTGCCCGATCACTGGTTCTCGGAGGACGTCCACCCGTAGTCACAGCGGACCCTGCGCGACGCGGCGTTGGCGTAACAGTCGCGTACGCAAAATGGGCCCGTCACCTAACGCGGGGAGGATGCGATGGAACCGGAAGAACTGATCGACGACGGCCTGGACTTCGTAGACGAGGAGCAGTTCGAGGCGGAAGACTGGGACGAGGAAGCGCTCGGCCTGGACGGCGCCGAC
>WNFN01186903.1_pt1 | contig 14535 bp, 13 predicted proteins | sample 5400161 | NCBI WGS metagenome assembly WNFN01 (sample SAMN13153353, study PRJNA577476) | soil metagenome | isolation source: 80 cm saprolite on Douglas fir-dominated hillslope | place: USA:California | collected 2013-09-17
TAATGGTCGAGGCGCACGCCCGCCGCGCGGACTCCAAAGACGAGTTTCGCCTTGATCCGCCGCGGCAGCAGCAGTGCCACGAGCGTCGTCTGCGTGGGAAGAAACGCATAGACCACATCAGGACGTTCGCTCAGTAAAACACGCCTCAACCGCGCGAGCGGCACGACAGTCTGCCAACGGCTCGATTTACCGATCGCAAGCAGGCGCGCGCCGCTTTTGCCGAGCAACGCTTCGAGTGTCCCTCCGGCATAGAGCACGGCGACCGCTACGTCGTGTCCGCGCCGCGCAAGCCCGGCAGCCAATAGGGCGAGCTGGCGTTGGCTGCCGCCGATGCCGAGATCGCGTACGACAAAAAGAATTTTCATCGACGGCACAGGCCTGCCAGAGTCGGCGGTCAGCTCGCGCGCATACGTAAAACACCGGCCCGGTTTCGTCCTACCGCTCTCGAGGGCCACGGAGGCAATGCGGCCACCGCACAAAGCGCCAGATTGAGGGCCAGAGGCCGCACCATGTAAGAGGAGTGCAGGATCGTGTGGTTGATGAATAGAACATACCACACGACCGGAACAGCTCCGGCTAGCGCCAACCCGAGGCGCTCACGCGCTCTCTCCGAGATGCAGCGGTCGGGGTAAGAAAAATAACCCAGTGCGATGAGCAGCGGCGTCGGCAACAGCACGATGGTCGCGCCAAGCACGTGCGAGCCCCACCCCAAAAAGAACGAGGAATAGGTCAGCATCAGCCCCGCGAAAGCCGCGCGCGTCAAAATGTTCGCGTCGATCAGTTGGGGATCGATGTGATATGCGGCCAGCGCCGCTTTTACGCTGTCGGAGAGATTGGCCTCGACGGATCCCCCCATCCGCTGGCCCAGCGTTTCAAAAAAGATCGAAAGCTCATTTGTTCCAAATACCGCCGCCACTGCCAACAACTTGTAACCGAAGCACGCGACGATGGCGGCAGCGAATGCCGCCGTGCCAACGGCTACTCGGTTGCGCAAAGTGCGCCAATCGGACGTGCCTCCGAGCGCGATCAGCGCGATCAGCGTAGCCAAACCGAGGGGAACTCCACCTGTCAGGAATTCGAGGATGGCGATGAGGCTACCGAACAGGGCTGCGGCGAGAATGAATCGTTGGCGCGGGATGGTGCCAAAAGGCTGGAGCAGTCCGTACAAGATAAACCCAAACACGACGAAATCGGTGGGAGCAAAGGAGAAGGATCGATCAAAAACCGGAGCTCCATAAAAGCATGCTAGAACGGCAGCGAGGATCAGGAAGGCGCCTGCGCGTCTGCGCTCGGCTGGCTCGCCAATATTGAGCCGGAAAATTGCCACCAGCGCGATCCCCGCCAGCATTGCGTAACATCCGGCGAGCAAAACGTTTGTTGCCGCGGCAAACGACGTGATCGCCAACAGCAGCGCTGCGACGGTCGTGTCTCCTTGGATATATCGGTGATAATATGATGGCGGCGGGAATTGATCGTCCGGCCGATTGCGCGAGATCATTCTCATCGTCGCCGCAAGCCACCGGCAGAGGGCAGCCGGAGGGTATCCAGCCGCGTCATCGCTCTCGTCGGCGGCCACCGGCAGCCGCGGGGACACGCTTGCCTTCATGCGGGCGTCGCGAGGCATGACCAAGGCGCCCAGAATCAGACAATCATTGCCGCCGAACGGATAGACATCCTTTTCCGGCGCAAAGGTTAAATGCGTCACTGTGGCGAGCGTACCGGATTCGAGCGCTTGCACGACAATGCGGCGGTAGTGCTCCGGAGAAATTTGTGTCACAGCGAAATTTAATCGGAATCGTGCCTCAAGACGGGAATGCATCGCGCTTGCGGACGGCAGCGCAGCGCTTGCTCATGCGCCCGGCGCCGACCTATGGTGCGCCTTGCCAGGGTCAAGGAGACGCGCAGTGCAATATGGCGCGTTTGTCATTTCGCTTGATTTCGAGCTGCTATGGGGCGTTCGTGACCAGCGCACGATCGCGGATTACGGCCGCAATATCCTTGGAGTGCGCCAAGCCGTTCCCGCGCTGCTCGATCTGTTCGCCGAGCGCAACATTGCCTGCACATGGGCAACGGTAGGGCTGCTGTTTTTTTCGACGAAGCGGGCCCTGCTCGCCGGGCTTCCCACCCGCCAGCCGCGCTACGCCGATGCGCGAATTTCCTCGTATCAATATCTTGAAGAGGTCGGGACGGACGAGGAGCACGACCCCTACTACTATGGCCTCTCGCTGATCAAGCGAATCCTCGACTATCCGTCCCAAGAGATCGGCACTCATACCTTCTCGCATTTCTATTGTCTGGAAGAGGGAGGGGATGCGCAGGCCTTTCGTGCCGATCTTGAGGCCGCGCGCGCCGCGGCCGAGGCTCTGGGGATCAACCTTGCAAGCATCGTATTTCCGCGTAACCAGGTCGATCCCGTTCATCTATCGGTCTGTCGCGAATTTGGCTTGCGTGCCTTCCGCGGCAATGAGCGCGTTTGGTTCCAGCGACCTCGCAGCCAACGTGAGCAGAACCGCCTCGTTCGCGCCTCGCGCTTGGCTGACAGTTATCTGCCGATCGGCGGCGGCCACGATCATGAGCCGGAAGTCGTCGCGGGCATAGTCGACGTTCCGGCCAGCCGTTTTCTGCGCCCGGTCGGAAACAGCGCGCTGCTCGAGCGTTTGCGCTTTCGCCGCATCAGCTCGGCGATGGAAACGGCGGCCCGACACCGAAAGCTTTTTCATCTATGGTGGCACCCGCACAATTTCGGCGTCGATTTGCACAAGAATTTGATGTTTTTGCGCGGCGTTCTGGATTGCTTCCGCAGGCTACAGGACCGCTATGGCATGCGGTCACTGACAATGGGAGCGCTCGCCGAAGAGGTCCTTCATGCGCGCCGACCAAGTGGTGCTGCTCACTTGTGAAGGCGAGGTCGGCCGCATCGCCGCGGGGTATCTCGCCGCGCGCTTCGTCGGCTTGCCGGTAATCGTCGAGAGCGAGGTGCCGCGACTCACGCTGCTGCGTCGGCGGATCAAGCGCCTGGGGCTGATCCATGTCGGCGGCCAACTGGCCTTCATGGTCTTTCAACGGCTGCAACGGAGAGCCTCGAAACGGCGCATCGCCGAGATCGTTGGGCAAGCGAACCTCCACACCCGCTGGCCCGATGCAAGCGAGATCATCCGCGTGCCATCGATCAATTCACCCGAATGCCTTGGCCATCTGCAGCGATTGCGACCACGTGCCGTCCTCGTGGTGGGCACCCGCATCATCGCAGAAGAGGTCCTTCGCGCCATCGATGCGCCGTTCATCAACTATCATGCAGGGATCACGCCGAAGTATCGGGGTGTCCACGGCGGCTACTGGGCGAAGGCGGAAGGAGATCCCGGCAACTTTGGGGTCACCGTGCACCTCGTCGACAAAGGCATCGACACTGGCGAAGTGCTTTATCAGGCGCGCCTCGCGCCGGGCGCGAAGGACAACTACTCGATCTTTCCTTACCTCCAACTGATTGCCGCGCTGCCACTCCTCGAAAGAGCCGCCCGTGATGCAGTGAATGGAACCTTGCGGCCGGAAAAGCTCGATTCGCCTTCCCAGCTATGGTCGCATCCAACCTTGTGGCAGTATGTCAAAACAGGGTTGCGGCGCGGGGTATGGTAGAAGCAAAGCTCAGCAACAATTGGGGCCGATCGGTCGCGACGAAGGTCCGAGGCCGCGCTACGCGCCCAACGGGCGCCGGCAAGGGGAAGCAGCGCAACTCATCCTCTGGAGTGGTGTAATGTGCGGCATCGCCGGCATGATCGACTGGCGCGCGGCGACCTCTGCCGACGCGCTGCGCTCGATCGGCGAAGCCATGATCGAGACGGTGCGGCATCGCGGGCCGGATGCCGGTGACGTCTGGGTCGAGGCTGAAGGCGGCGTGGTACTGGGTCAGCGCCGACTCGCAATCATCGATCTCAGTCCCGGCGGCGCGCAGCCGATGCATTCGGCCGATCGCCGTTACGTGATTACCTTTAATGGCGAGATTTATAACTACCGCGACATCCGCCGCGAGTTACAGGCAGCTGGACGCTCGATGCGCAGCGAGTCCGATACCGAGGTTTTGCTCGAGGCTTGCGCGTTGTGGGGCGTCGAGGCGGCGCTTGAGCGCGCGATCGGTATGTTCGCGTTCGCGTTGTGGGATCGCAAGACCCGTAGCCTCGTACTGGCGCGCGATCGCCTCGGCATCAAGCCGCTCTACTATGCAGCGACGCCGGAGCGAGTCATCTTTGCCTCACAGCTCAAGGCATTTCGTGGCACGCCCGGGTGGAAGCCGACCATCGACGATGATGCTGTCGTCGGTTATCTGCGCCATGCATATATCGCGCAGCCGCGCACTATCTATCGTGAAGCTCGAAAACTCACGCCCGGCCATATCCTGACGCTGCGCGAAGCCGCTGCGCCGGCGGTGAAATGCTTTTGGGATTTGCGCGACATCGCGATTGCCGGGGAGCGACGCAACGATCCGGTGCCGGATGCAAACGAGGCTGTCGAGCGTCTCGATGCGCTCCTGCGCGACGCCGTCGCTCTACGAATGATTGCCGACGTGCCGCTCGGCGCATTTCTCTCCGGCGGAATCGATTCCTCGACAGTGGTCGCGCTCATGCAGGCGCAAAGCTCCCGACCCGTGAAGACATTCTCCGTCGGCTTTCACGAGAGCGGATATGACGAGGCACAATGTGCGAAGCAAGTCGCCGCCCACCTCGGCACTGACCACACGGAATTCTATGTCGAGCCGCGACACGCGCTTGACGTTATTCCGCGTCTCGCGGATTGGTTCGACGAGCCCTTCGCCGATTCATCGCAGATTCCCACTTATCTTGTCTCCGAATTGACCCGCAAGCACGTCACGGTCGCCTTGTCGGGAGACGGCGGAGATGAGCTGTTCGCTGGCTACAACCGCTACCTATGGGCCGGGCGGCTCGTCCGTGCCGCCAAGCTGGTGCCGGGGCCGCTACGCGGCGCGTCAGCCGCAGCTTTGCGCGGGCTCACCCCGCAGAGCTGGAACCGATTGTTTGCATTTGTTCCGGCGTCGTGGCGGCCGGCGTTGCCCGGCGACAAGCTGCACAAGATCAGCACGCTGCTCGAGAATCCGCAACCGGACGCGATCTACCGCCGGCTCGTAAGCCAATGGGAGCGGCCCGACGAGATCGCGGTCGCGGGTCAGGAGCCGCACGGACCGTTGTGGGATGCCACGATCGCGCGAGATTTCCCCGACCTGGTTGCACGCATGCAGTTCCTCGACATGGTCACCTATCTGCCCGAGGACATTCTGACCAAGGTGGACCGGGCGACGATGGCGGTGGGTCTCGAGGGCCGAGTGCCGCTACTGGATCACCGGGTCGTCGCTTACTCCTGGACGTTGCCGCTCGCTTTCAAGGTGCGCGGCGGCCGCGGCAAGTGGTTGCTGCGCCGCGTGCTCGATCGTTATGTGCCAAGGACTTTGGTCGAGCGGCCGAAGATGGGCTTCGGCGTGCCGATCGACGCTTGGCTGCGAGGTCCCTTACGCGGATGGGCGGAATCCCTGCTCGCGCCGGCGCGGCTTGCTTCTGATGGATTGGTGCGGGTCGAGCCGGTGCGCCGCGCTTGGCAAGAACACCTCGAGGGCAGCCGCAATTGGCAATACCCGTTGTGGACCGTGCTGATGCTGCAGGCGTGGCGCGCGAGGTGGGCGTGATCCTGCGGCCGCGAAAGATCTTCGTTGTGACGGCGGGTCTGCGCGGCGGCGGTGCCGAAGCGATGCTGGCGCGGCTCGCTACGGCGCGTCCCAGCATTGCCGACGAAATCACGGTCGTGAGCCTCATTCCCGCCGAGGCTCACGTCGCACGGCTAGTCGCAGGAGGCGTCGAGGTCCTCGAGCTGCGATTCGATAAAGCCGGCGGCATCGTGACCGGTCTCTTCAAGCTGGCCAGGCTCATCGCCGAGAGGCGGCCCCAGATCGTGCAGGGCTGGATGTATCACGGCGATCTCGCGGCGCTCGTCGCGCTTGCGCTCTCGGGCCGGCGCAGAGACACCCACCTCGTTTGGGGGATCCGCTGCTCGGCAATGGATTGGCGCAGCTATGGGCCCGGTCTGGCTCTGGTCGTGAAAGCCTGCGCACTGCTGTCGCGCTGGCCGGACATGGTGACGGCCAACTCGGCCGCAGGACTCAAGTCGCACATGGCGCTGGGATATCACCCGCGGCGGGCGCAGGTGGTTGCGAACGGAATCGATCTCGACGAATTCCGGCCCGACACAGTCGCGCGCGCCGCGGTGCGGAGCGAGTTCGCTATTCCCGAGGACGCAATCGTGCTTGCGCATGTCGCACGTGTCGACGCAATGAAGGATCATGGCAGTTTCCTGGCCGCGATGGCGATGCTGCCCGATGTGTCCGCATTACTGGTGGGCGCCGGCGCGGAAAATCTTGCTCCGGCGCGCAACCTCTTTCGACTTGGCCGGCGCTGCGATGTGGCGCGGTTATTTGCCGCCGCAGATTTCGTCGTATCGAGTTCGCGCTTTGGTGAAGGATTCTCAAACGTACTGGCCGAGGGAATGGCCTGCGGTCTACCGGCGGTCGCCACCGATGTTGGGGATGCGAAGCTCATCATTGGCGATACTGGTCTTGTGGTACCGCCGGAGAATCCCGATGCACTCGCCGCAGCAATCCGGCAGTTGGCTGGAGAATCGGCGGGCGCGCGGGCGGAACGCGGCAGCAGGGCGCGGGCGCGCATTGCGGAGAATTTTGCGCTTGAGCATGCCATTCGACGCTACGTGGAACTCTACGCATCGCTTGGTTCGCAGCATCCTTGAGTCTCCTGAGGTTTCGGTCGAGTAGGCACTTCAAATACGAAGGCGGATATGCCAAGAGTTCGCGGCCATTCAGGGTCTGAGGGCGGTTGGGCGCATGAACCACGCGGAAACTTTTTTTGCTGCGGCGGCGCAGATTTGTCGCGATATTTCATTCGCTTCCATCGAGACTCTGGCAACCGAGCTTGATCAGCTGCGAGAGCGCAAGGGGCGTCTTTTCCTGATTGGTGTTGGTGGGAGCGCGGCCAATTGCAGCCACGCTGTGAATGATTTTCGCAAGCTATGCGGAATAGAAACGTACAGCCCGGTCGATAACGTCTCCGAGCTCACCGCCCGCACCAACGACGAGGGATGGGATACCGTCTTTGCAGCATGGCTCGATACGAGTCATCTCGGCGAGAAGGATGCCCTCCTCATCTATTCGGTCGGCGGCGGTGATGCCGAGCGCAAGATCAGTGCCAACATCGTCCAGGCCATCGATTTGGCCAAAGTGCGCTCGGCAAAAGTGTTTGGGATCGTCGGCCGGGACAGCGGGTATACCGCCAAGCACGGCGATGTGGTCGTGCTCATTCCCCAGGTCAATCCGAGCTGGGTAACGCCCTTGTCCGAGGCTTTCCAGGCCGTGGTCTGGCATTGCCTGGTCAGCCATCCAGCCTTGCAGCGCAGGCAGACGAAATGGTAAGCCCTGCCCACGGGTTGAGACCGGCGGTATTTCTCGATCGGGATGGGGTGATTGTTGTTCCTGAATTTCGAGATCGTCGAAGCTTTGCGCCGAGACGCCTGCAGGATTTCAGGCTTTATCCGGAGGCTGCGGCTAGTCTCCAGAAGCTCAAGCGGGCCGGTTTTCTGTTGGCGGTCGTGACTAACCAGCCGGACGTGGGAAACGGCTTGATGTCCCGTTCGGAAGTGGAGGCGATGCACGAAATCATGCGGCGCGAATTGCCCCTGGACGCCATCAAAGTATGCTTTCACGGGCAGGCCGAGGGCTGTGATTGCCGTAAGCCGAAGCCGGGCATGCTTCTCGAGGCCGCCGACGAACTCGGCATTAACCTTAAGAGGAGCTTCATGGTGGGCGACCGCAGCAGCGATGTCGAGGCGGGGCGCGCCGCTGGCTGTGCCACCGTCTTCATCGACCTCGGCTATGCCTTGCCCGCGCCGGATTCGCCCGACTATGTCGCGCGTTCGATCGGCCAAGCCGCCGAGCTCATCATCGAAACCGTTCTAACAACGCAGGAGGGGCCATGAGCCGGGTCGCTGACCTGAGGGTCAAGATTTTTGCCGATGGTGCCGATTATGAAGGCATCATCAAGATGTCGAAAAACCCGCTGATCAAGGGCTTCACGACCAATCCGACCTTGATGCGAAAGGCCGGAGTCAGCGATTACGAAGCTTTCGCGCGTAAGGTTCTGGCATGGGGACCGAACGTGAACGTGAAAATTCCGGTCACCAATACCAAAGGACAGTCCGCAGGCGAGCTCATCCGCGCGCTGTCGTTCGAAGGGGTAGTGCTCAACGTGACGGCCATCTTTACGCTCGATCAGGTCCGCACGGTCATCGACGCGCTTGCCCCCGCAACGGCGGCGATCGTCTCGGTTTTTGCAGGTCGCATCGCCGATACCGGCGTCGATCCGATTCCACACATGCGGGCATGCAAACAGATCACGGCCGCGCGCCCCAAAGCAGAGCTGTTGTGGGCCAGCACCCGCGAGCTCTTGAACATCTTCCACGCGGAGCAGAGTGGCTGCGACATCGTTACGGTGCCAAACGAATTTCTGAGCAAGCTCGATCTCGTCGGCAAGGATTTGGCGGAATATTCGCGCGAAACCGTGCAATCGTTCTATCGTGACGCTGCGGCTGCGGCTTATCAGATCAAGACGACCCGTTTCGCGGCGGAGTGAAGGAGAGGGGAATTATGGAGCGACTGTTCGAGAAGGTACTGGTAACCGGCGGTGCAGGCTATTGCGGGGGGCGACTCGTTCCGCAACTGCTCTCCCGCGGTTACAAAGTGACGGTCTATGACATCATGTTCTTCGGCAATCGGTTCCTGCCGAGGGATAACCCCAACCTGCGCATCATCGACGGCGATATTCGCGACACCGCGAAACTTGCGGCGGCGGTCGCAGGCCATGATGCCGTCGTCAATCTGGCCTGCATCTCGAATGACGCGAGCTTCGAGCTTGACGAGGACCTGTCGACCTCGATCAATCTCAACGCGTTCGAACCATTGGTCAAAGCCGCTAAAAAGGCCGGCGTGAGGCGCTTCGTCTACGCTTCTTCGAGCTCGGTCTATGGGGTCTCCGACAAGCCTGATGTCACCGAGGACCATCCGCTCGTTCCGCTCACGCTCTACAACAAATACAAGGGCATGTGCGAGCCGCTGTTGAAGAAGCACACGGATGCGACCTTCGCGGGCGTCGTTTTCCGGCCGGCAACCGTCTGCGGGTACTCGCCGCGGCAACGGCTGGATCTGTCGGTCAACATCCTGACCAATCACGCCGTCAATCTTGGCAAGATTACCGTATTCGGCGGGTCTCAGTTGCGGCCGAACCTGCACATCCAGGACTATTGCGATGCAGTGCAGCTGTTTCTCACCGCGCCCGCCGACAAGATACAGAACGAGATCTTCAACGTCGGCTACCAGAATCTGTCGCTCATGCAGATCGCCGAGCTGGTCCGCCGCGTAGTTGCCGAGGAGATGCCCGAGCGCAAGGCGGTCGATATCGTCACCACTCCAACCGACGATGTGCGGTCCTATCATATCAACTCCGATAAGATAAAACGCGTGCTCGGCTATACACCGCGCCATACGATTGAGGATGCCGTGCGCGAACTGTGCAAGGCCTTTCTCGCGAGGAAGCTGCCGAACAGCATGGAGGACGATCGCTACTACAACGTCCGTCTGTTGAAGAGGCTCAAGGCGGCATGAGTTCCAAACCGGCTGCGGTCGTCACCGGCGGTGCCGGTTTCATCGGCAGCCACATGGTGGACGTGCTGCTGGGCGCGGGCTTTGCGGTTCGCGTGATCGACAATCTTGTCGGCGGCCACCGCAGCAATGTCGATCATCTTCGGGGGCATCCGGATCTCTCCTGCTACTGGCAGGATATCCGTCAGCTCGAGTCGGCTTCACCGATCTTTGCCGGGGCGCAGTATGTTTTCCATTTCGCCGGCATTGGCGACATCGTGCCCTCGATCGAGCACCCGACCGAGTACATGGAGACCAACGTGCAGGGCACCGTGCGCGTCCTGGAGTGCGCGCGTTATGCGGCGATCGACAAGTTCGTCTACGCCGCCTCCTCGTCCTGCTACGGGCTTGCGGCCGTACCGACCGCCGAAGACCATCCCATTGCTCCGCAATATCCGTACGCGCTCTCCAAGTACCAAGGCGAGCAAGCGGCGTTTCATTGGCATCGCGTTTATGGACTGCCGGTGAATTCGGTGTGCATCTTCAACGCGTATGGCCCGCGTGTGCGCACGACAGGGGTTTACGGAGCGGTGTTCGGCGTCTTCTTTCGGCAGAAACTTGCGGGCAGGCCTTACACGGTGGTGGGTGACGGAACCCAGCGCCGCGATTTCGTGTATGTGACCGACGTTGCCGAGGCGTTTCTTGCGGCCGCGCGCACGCCGATCAGCGGCGAGCGCTTCAATGTGGGCGCTGGCAACCCACAATCGGTCAATCGACTGGTCGAGCTTCTCGGGGGCGACGTGGTGTATGTCCCCAAGCGACCGGGCGAGCCTGATTGCACCTTCGCCAACATCTCCAAAATCGCCTCGCAGCTGGGATGGAATCCTACAATCAGCTTCGAGGAGGGCGTGCGCCGGATGCTCGTCGATATCGAACGCTGGCGCGATGCCCCGTTGTGGGATCCCGATCGGATTGCGGAGGCGACCAAAACTTGGTTTCGTTACCTCGGCAAGCAGAGTGCCTGAGAAGAGTCCATGCTCCAATTGCTTGACCGATATCGCCACAAGATCAAATCGGCGCAAGAGTTACGCGAGATAATTGGTCCGCGCCCGCGCGAGAGACGCGTAATTATGTGCCACGGGGTCTTCGACGTCGTGCATCCCGGTCACGTGCGGCATCTGCTGTACGCCAAGAGCAAGGCGGACCTGCTGATCGCCAGCATCACCGCCGACCACCACATCACCAAGGGGACGCACCGGCCGCACGTCCCGCAGGACTTGCGCGCGGTCAATCTCGCGGCCTTCGAGGTGGTCGATTACGTCGTCATCGATAGGAATGCCACGCCGATCGAGAACATCCGTCTCATCCAGCCCGACTATTTCGCGAAGGGATTCGAGTACACGGCAACAGGCATGCCCACAAAGACGGCCGAGGAGGCGGAAGTGGTGCAGGCCTATGGCGGCGAGATCATTTTCACTCCCGGCGACGTGATCTATTCCTCCTCGAATCTGATCGATCTCGCCCCGCCGGCGATCAAGCTGGAAAAGCTTCAAATCCTGATGGAGCGAAACTGCATTACTTTCGACAAGCTTCGGAAAGCGCTCGATGCGATGGAGGGGCAACGCGTCCACGTCGTCGGCGATACGATCGTAGATAGCTATACTCATTGCGCCATGGTCGGCGGCAATACCAAGACGCCCACCATGAGCGTGATGTTCGAGCGCAAGGTCGATTACGTGGGCGGTGCCGGGATCGTGGCAAAGCATCTCGCCGCGGCCGGAGGTCGGGTCACCTTTTCAACCGTGCTTGGGGAGGACAGCTACCGAAATCTCGTCATCGACGATCTCAAAGCTGCCGATATCCAGGTGCACGCAGTGATCGACCGCTCGCGACCGACGGTCAACAAGAACGCCATCGTCGTCGGCGGCTATCGACTCCTGAAGGTGGATACGCTCGACAACCGCTCCATTTCCGACCAAATCCTCGAGGACATCACGCGCTCGCTGCGAAGCGTGCCCACCGATGCGGTGGTTTTCTCGGATTTCCGCCATGGCCTTTTCAATCGCCGCACCATTCCGCAACTAGTGCAGGCGCTGCCGGATGGCTGCTTCCGTGTCGCCGACAGCCAAGTCGCCAGCCGCTGGGGAAACATAACCGACTTCCAGGGCTTCGATCTCATCACCCCCAACGAGCGAGAGGCGCGTTTTGCTCTCGGCGATCAAGATTCCGGGATTCGTCCTCTCGCGTCGAATCTCTATGATGCGTCGCAGTGCAAGCTGCTCATCCTCAAGCTCGGCGAGCGCGGCGTGCTTGCATGCTGCAACGCTGATCATGAATCGCTGGATAGTTTCTTCGTCATCGACAGCTTTGTGGATCGGCTGATCGATGCCGTCGGCGCCGGCGACGCGTTGCTCGCATATGCGACCCTTGCCCTGCTCGCGGTTCGTGACCCCGGCATTGCCACGATCCTCGGGACAATGGCAGCAGCGGTCGAATGCGAATGTGACGGTAATATCCCGGTAACAGCGGACGATTTGCGGTCCAGGATCGACGTCATCGAGCGACAGATGGTCCTCGCTTGAGCGCTTAGCCATGCGGGTGGTGGTCGCCGGGCTCGGGGTTCAGGGGTACAAGCGTCGCCGAATTGCCGGCGCGGACCTGGTCGCAGATGTCGATCCAGTCAACGAAGAAGCTCGCTACCGGTCAATCGTCGATGTTCCACTTGCGGACTACGACGCGGTGCTGGCGTGCGTCCCCGATCAGCCCAAGATCGAGCTTCTCACGTATTGCCTCGAAAACGGCAAGCACGTCTTGGTGGAGAAGCCGCTGTGGGCGAGGCATGAGAGCGACATAGCTCAACTCGAAGCGCTTGCACGCAAGAACGGGGTTGTTTGCTATACAGCCTATAACCACCGGTTCGAGCCGCACTTCGTGCGCATGCGCGACCTGATCGCAATCGGCGAACTCGGGGCGATCTATTCCTGCCGGATGTTTTATGGCAACGGCACGGCGCGGCTCGTGCGCGATTCGGCTTGGCGGGATCGGGGCGCTGGCGTCCTGCCCGATCTCGGCTCGCATCTGCTCGATACTTGCCGCTTCTGGTTCGGAGATATCGAGGACAAGTTTGAATTCGTCGGCGTGCATGGATTTGAAAATCGCGCACCGGATCATGTCGTCATCAACTGCGAACATTCACGTCCCCGCATCGAGCTGGAAATGACGCTTTTGATGTGGCGTAACCATTTTACTTGCGACATCCTCGCTGAGCGCGGCTCGGCGCATATCCAGTCGCTATGCAAATGGGGTCCGTCGGCGTTTACCGAACGCACACGCGTCTTGCCAAGCGGACGGCCGCCGGAGAAGACCGAGACGCTGGTGCAAGATGATCCGACCTGGGCCCTCGAATACGCGCACTTCAAGACGCTTTGCCTCTCCGGCGCGAAGACCGATCTCGCAAACGACATCTGGTTGCACCGCGTCCTACAACGCCTGAGCACGAAAGCGATTGCAGCGAGAGGTGGGGGATGACGTCACCGGTCGTTGGTTTCGCCGGCATGACTCACCTCGGCCTTGTTTCCTCCTCGGCGACGGCGGCACGCGGGTTCGAGCTCGTATGCTTCGATCCTGATCACGCGTTGATCCACCGTTTGGCCAGGCAGGATATGCCGATACTCGAGCCTGGCCTTAACGAGCTCATTCATGGCAATGGCGCGCGCCAGCGGTTCACGAGCGCGCGCCGCGATCTTGAGGCCTGCGACATCGTCTACGTGGCGCCGGACGTGCCGACGGACGAGGAGGGTAGGAGCGATGTATCCGGATTGACGGCGTTGATCCGCGATGTTTCCGCCGCGATGGATCCCCGTGCCGTCATGGTTGTGCTCTCGCAGGTACCACCGGGTTACACGCGCGCGCTTGGCGCATGGCCGCTCGAGCGCCTTTATTACCAGGTCGAGACGCTGGTTTTCGGCCAGGCGGTCGAGCGCGCCCTCAAACCCGAACGGATCATTGTCGGCTGTTGCGAACCGGTGGCTGCGCTCGAGGCGCGCTTTCGCACCGTGCTCGATGCGTTCGGCTGTCCGATCCTGCCGATGCGCTACGAGAGCGCGGAACTCGCGAAGATATCCATTAATTGCTGCCTCGTGGGCTCGGTGACGGTCGCCAACACGTTAGCGGAGGTGTGCGAAAAAGTCGGTGCCGATTGGAGCGAAATCGTGCCGGCGCTGAAGCTCGACCGGCGCATCGGTGCTTACGCCTATATTGCGCCCGGTCTCGGTATTGCCGGTGGGAATCTTGAACGCGATCTCGCCACCGTCCAGCGGCTGTCCGAAGCGCATGGCACCGAAGCGGGGCTTATGGCCGCTTGGCGGCGCAATAGCCGCTACCGGCGGGATTGGCCTTTGCGGCAGCTTCACGAACGGATCATGTCGCGGATCAACGAGCCGGTCATCGCCATCCTGGGCGTGACGTATAAAGAAAACACTCACTCGATCAAGAACTCGCCTGCAGTGGCGCTGATTATGGAACTTGTGAGCTGCCGGCTGCAGGTTTTCGACCCGGCAGTGCGCGCATCGACCGACTGGCATCCGCGCATGCGCGTGAGCGAAGACGCGCTGGCATGTTGCGAGGGCGCCGACGCCCTTGTCATTATGACGCCCTGGCCGCAGTTTCGCTCGCTCAAGCCCAGCGATATTGCCGCGCGGCTACGCGGGCGCGTTGTGGTCGATCCCTTTTCGATGTTAGACCGTGCGGCCGCGGTTGCAGCCGGACTGGAACATATCGTACTTGGAGCGCCCGTGCCGGTGCACCCCGAATGACGCTGTCCCATGCCTATAGTC
>WNFN01213461.1_pt1 | contig 14534 bp, 12 predicted proteins | sample 5400161 | NCBI WGS metagenome assembly WNFN01 (sample SAMN13153353, study PRJNA577476) | soil metagenome | isolation source: 80 cm saprolite on Douglas fir-dominated hillslope | place: USA:California | collected 2013-09-17
AGCCCGGCTCTCCCTGGAGGCGCTGCTCCAGGGCTACACTCCCGTCATCCCCCGGGTCCACTCCCCCAGGCAAAAAACTTATTTGAATGGTATTGGAGCGGCGCCTCCGCTGTGACTGAGTTTGCTATTGGAGGGGCACCTGGTCCATAGGAGCGAGAGGCTCGAAGATACCTCTCGCTCAGCATGCGAGCAAGCCGCTGACACGGCCCGTCGCCTTCCGAGGGAACGCGAGCGACCAGAGTGGCAGCCACCCGCGCCTGAGCGTGAGAAGCTGTCAGGAGGCATAAGGCGGAGTCACTAAAAGTATGCACTTGCTCGACGCCATGCTTTCCCGCTGTGCTTTTGTGCTCAGGATTGTTCACTGATGTAAGGATACTTGATTCTTAACGGTTTCCCATGTACAATTCCTCAAGACGCGTGTGGTTTGGACACGACCTTACTCGATCCGCTGAGGATACTGCAATAGGATTGTTCTAGGTAAAGAATAAACCACGAGCGTTAACTATCCTTTAGCAAGATGTTAAATCTTCTTTATATCGGTCAGAGAACAGATCTGGCGATCGTCCGGTTTCCAGCATAAAAAGGACCTGGTGTGCGAAATGGAAAATTTCGCACACCAGGTCCTTTTTATGCTGGAAACCGGACGATCGCCAGATCTGTTCTCTGACTAGGGCTGTAGTTCGTGCTGGCGGCGAATGTGGTTCGCGTACCAGAGGGCGCTGTCTTTGGGGATACGGCGCTGCGTCGGATAATCGACGTAGACGATGCCGAAGCGCTTACTATAACCATGGGCCCACTCGAAGTTGTCCATTAGCGACCAGACGAAGTAGCCCTTGACCGGTGCGCCCTGCTCGATGGCCTGACCGACGGCCTGGATATGGTCGCGCAGGTAAGCGACACGCAGGGGATCATGTACCTCGTCGCCGCCGTTCCAGGTGTCAGGGAAGGCCGCGCCGTTTTCGGTAATGTAGAGGGCTGCAGGCGCATACTCTTCGTGCAACCAGACGAGCAGGTTGAGCAATCCGTCAGGATAGACTTCCCACAGCATCTCGGTGTAAAGCGCGCCGGGTACTTGAATGGACCCGGCATCGCTGCCGTCGGGGCTGGCTGCGAAGACAGAGCGTGTGTAATTGTTGACGCCCAGGAAATCTGTGGGCGTGGAAATGATCTCCATATCACCCGGAAGTATAGGGGGCGGGTTGGTCTTGAGGTCAGTGAAGAGTCCGTCGGGATAGACACCCCGGAAGAGCGGATCGGTGAACCAGCGGTCTTCGCGCCTGGCCTGCTCAACTCGGGCCAGCGTGACAGGCTGGTTATCAGCCGCGTAGCCGGGAGTAAAGTTGAGGGTAATGCCAATCTGGGCATTCGGCTGAATGTGTGCGCGGATACGCGGCACCGCCAGCCCATGCGAGAGCAGCACGTGATGCCCAACTGTACCCACAACCGGCCAGTCCTGGTGGCCCGGCGCGTGCTCACCGATGCCATAACCCAGGTAGGCCACACACCATGGCTCATTATGCGTCTGCCACATCTTCACACGGTCGCCCAGGCGCTGCGCCATAATTTCAGCGTAATCGGCATAGGCATACGCGGTGTCGCGATTAACCCAGCCGCCTTTCTCATAGAGCGCCAATGGCAGATCCCAGTGATAGAGCGTCGTCACTGGCTCTATGCCCTGCGCCAGCAATTCGTCAACCAGGCGGTCATAATAATCCAGACCGGCCTGATTGACTGCTCCTGTGCCCTGCGGCAGTACACGCGACCACGAAACGGAGAAACGATACGCGCTCAGGTCCAGGGATTTCGCCAGCGCGATATCCTGGGAATAACGGTGATACTGATCGATGGTCACATCGCCGGTATCGTCCTGGTAGACTTTGCCCGGCGTGGCCGAGAACCAGTCCCAGATCGAGGGGCCACGCCCATCTTCTTTGACTGCACCCTCCACCTGGTACGAGGCCGTCGCGGCCCCCCAGACGAAGGTAGCGGGGAAAGAGACCTGTAAAGTGGCTTCCTCCCCTAATTGCGGGGTTTTCTGGTCAAGAATACTCATTTTGCCTCCTGAGGAAAGCTCGCCCTGGTCACATTAACGCTTGTCGGTGGGTAAAGATGGCAGTGGGTCCAGTGCCCGCCGCCAAAGTCGGTGCGCGCCGGGAAGGTCTGGCGGCAGACCTCCATGGCATGTGGACAGCGCAGGTGGAAACGACAGCCAGTCGGCGGCTTGATCAGGCTCGGTGGCTCGCCGCGCTCCGGGGCAGCCACTCCAACGCTATTGCCCTCAGCCGCCTGCGCGACGCGGTCAGGGTCGGACGCAGCCGAGCGCAGCAGGCGCGTGTAGGGATGTTTAGGCCGGCGAATAACCTCGTCAGAAGAACCGCCTTCGACCATCTGCCCGGCATACATCACCTGCGTCTGCTCCGCGAAGTAGCGCGCGCTGGCAATATCGTGCGTGATAAAGAGAAAGGCCAGCCCTTCCTCTTCTTTTAGTTTGAGCAGGAGATTCAGAATATCCAGGCGGATCGAAACGTCCAGCATGGAGACTGGCTCGTCGGCCAGCACCACGGACGGGCGTACCGCCAGCGAACGCGCGATCGACACGCGCTGGCGCTGGCCACCGCTCAACTGGTGGGGATACTTATCGAGAAACTGGCGCGCGGGGGTCAGGCTGACCCGCTCCAGCAGCGCCAGGGCCAGATCTTCCTCCTGGCGCACGTTGTGAGCATGCCCATGCCTGCGCAGCGGACGACTCAGGTGATAACGGACGCTATGCGTTGGGTTCAACGACGAAAAGGGGTCCTGGAAGACATATTGCACCTGACGAATATACTGCCTGCGCTCAGAGCCGCGCCGCAAGTCCACCACGCGCTCGCGGAACATGATATTGCCCTTCGTCGGCGTATGCATACCGGCCAGCATACGCGCCACCGTCGTCTTGCCGCTACCGCTCTCGCCCACTAACGCTGTGGCCTGGCCCGCGTACAGCGTTAACGAGGCATCCTCAACCGCCTGAACCACGCGTCTGCCTCCCAGCACCTGGCTGAGAGGAAAGTCCTTGCGCAGGTGCTCGGCTACCAGCACCGGCTGACCCGCCCACGGCGCGCCCTGCCCCCGGCCAGGCGCAAAGGCTAATTGCTCACTCATGCTTTCCCTCCCTGACCGCGAAATTTTCCCTGCACTTCTTGCGGCCTGAATTGCTCATCATTCCCGTAAAGATGACAGGCCACCAGCCGTTCATTGGCATCTTCTACTCCGGGAGGACTGCCCAGCTCCGGGCGGACCCTGAAACATTTCTCCCACGCCTTGCTGCAGCGCGGATTAAAGACACATCCCACTGGCACCTGGCGCAAATCCGGCGGTGTGCCCGGGATACCCGTCATGCGCGTCATTGGCCCATCCAGCGTGGGAAACGAATGCAGCAGCCCATCGGTGTAAGGGTGCAGCGGGCGCCGGTACAGCGCGCGGCGCGAAGCCTTCTCCACCATGCGCCCGGCGTACGCTCAGAATATCTCTTTGCACAACAACATCAAGTGCGGTTGTCGGTTCATCCATGATTATGACCTCTGGCGTAAGAGCCAGGGCAATGGCGATGACCGCGCGCTGGCGCATCCCGCCGCTCAGCTCGTGTGGATAACTCTTGATGCGCTCAGGGGCGATCCCGACCAGCTTGAGCAATTCTACCGCGCGGGCCTGGCGCTGTTCTCTCGTCATACCCGGACGATGCGTGCGCAGAGTATCCATAATCTGCGCCTCGAAGGTCGTCACCGGGTTGAGCGCGTTCATGGCGCTCTGGAAGACCATAGCCAGCTCGCTCCAGCGGAAAAAGCGTAGGTCCTTATTGCTCATCTGGAGAATATCGATGCTGCCATCAGGATTGATATTGCGCGCGCTGCTTCTATCTCGCGCCTGAGAGACCGAATTAATCTCTCCTTCCCGTATGCGCGGATAGTACAGCACGCGACCACCAGTCACGCGGGCCGGTGGACGCTGGAGGCGAGCGATGGCGTAGGCCAGCGTCGATTTTCCGCTGCCGCTCTCGCCCGCCAGGCCCAGGATCTCGCCGCGCCTGAGCGTGAAGCTCACGTCATTGACCGCGAAAACCGCGCCATTCGCGCTATCATAGACCACGCTCAGATTCTGCACATCGAGCAACACGTCCGACTCTCTGTGGGCGGGTGGCCGGTGAAAGGATGCAAACTGTACCATTATACTGCCACTTTCTCTTTGGGTGCCCTGGGAAGCTTCTCACGCCGCAGATTCGGGTTCGCAACTTCATCAATGCCAAAGTTCACAAAGGTCAGGGACGCGCACAGAATCGCCACACACAAACCAGCCGGTACAAAGAGCCACCAGAAGCCAGCGACCAGCGCCCCATTGCTTTGCGCCCAGAAAAGGATCGTGCCCCAACTGGCCTGGCCCGTATCACCCAGGCCCAGGAACTCCAGCGCAACTTCGGCGCCAATCGCGTAGACAAATGTGCCTACAAAGGTCGAGGCCACCAGGGCCACCTCGTTCGGCACAATTTCAAAAAAGACGATGCGCCATCCCGACTCACCCGACGCCTTCGAGGCCGCGATAAACTCACGCTCCCTGATCGAAAGCGTCTGCGCCCTCAGGACACGCGCCCCGTAGCTCCAGGAAGTTACAATCAGGACCAGCGCAACCACAAATTCACTTTTACTGTTGGCCAGGGCCGCGATCACAATCGCCAGCGGCAAGCCGGGTAGTACCAGGAACACGTTGGTGATCAGCGAGAGCACTTCATCTAGCAGCCCGCCAAAGTAGCCGGAAGCCACGCCAAAGAGGATTTGCAGGGCCGTCGAACCAATTGCCGCCGCGAAACCGATCAGCAGCGAGATACGCGCGCCATAGAGCAGTTGCGCGAAAAGATCCTGTCCCAGGCCGGTTGTGCCCAGAATATGCGCCGCCGAGGGCGGAAGCACTGTCGCCACGACTTTCTGTTCAGGACCATACGGCGTCAGCAGCGGCGCGGCCAGAGAGGCCAGCACAAAGAAAAGCACCACGCCCACGCCCACGGTGATCTTAGGGTTCTCTGTAATCGCGCGCCAGGCGCGTCTGCTGTTATCCCTCGCGTTTTCAGAAAAGGAGGGAGGAACACTGATATTTGGATTGGACAATTTTGTGACTTGCATCGTTTATTTCCCTCCTATGCGCACGCGTGGATCAAGAAACACGTAGATCAGCTCGGACAGGAAATTCGCGATCAGCACGGTCAGTGCGATCACCAGGAAACAACCCTCGATCAGCGGATAATCGTTCTGACTGATGCCCTGCCACAACTGGAAACCAATGCCCGGATAATTGAAGACGATTTCGGTTAACAGAGCGCCGCTTACCACCAGGCCCAGCGAAATCGAGAAGCTGGTCACACTGGGTAAAATCGCGTTGCGAGCCGCGTAATTGAGCATTGTACGTCGCTCTGGCAGGCCCTTGGCCTTGGCCATCAGCACATAATCTTCGGCCAGCGTTGTGACCATCGTATTGCGCATCGTCAACACCCATTGAGCCAGCGAGCCAATCACCAGTGTAATAACCGGCAGCGCCCCATATTGAATCACGCTGCCAATAAAGGCCGGGCTCAACTCAGGCCCAGTGGGAAAACCGAACACATCGTATCCGCCGCCAATGCCGCCATTCGGGAACCACGCAAACTTGAGCGAGAAAACAAAGATCAATCCCAGAGCCATCCAGAAATACGGCACCGCTGACAGAAAGGTCAGGATCGGAGGAATAGCCGTGTCGAACAGCGAACCGCGCCACCATGCCGCCAGAATACCGATCAGCGTCCCGATGAAAAAGCTGATCAGCAGAGAAATGCCAACCAGGCCAATCGTCCAGGGCAAGCTCTGTGCCAGGATCGATGTCACCTGTGTAGGATACTGCGAAGACGAAATCCCCAGGTGGCCGGTCAGCACAGATGACAGATAGTTCCAGTACTGCTGCCAGATCGGCACCTTAGGATCGACATTAAACTGCGTCAACAGCGCCTGATAGAGTGCTGGTGTCGGGTCTTTCGCCTGGATTTTTCCCAGGTAGGCTAAGGCGGGATCACCTGGCATCAAACGTGGGAGAATGAAATTCACCGTGATTGCTGCCCAGAACGCGACCAGGTAGAAGCCCGCACGCCTCAAGAGATAGCGCATGAGTCTATATCTCCTTCGAGTTATGAAGAGTGAATGTAGCGACGCCCCTTGCGTGCGTCATGATTATCTAGCACTCCTGCCGCCCAACACGACGCACGCAAGGGGCGTCGCTACATTCACGAAGGCACCCTGCCGCCCAACACGACGCACGCACAGGGGGCGTCGCTACATTCACTCGCGGCTATGCAGGAATGGCAGAGATCTATCCTTCCATCTCGCGCGTAAGCGGGGGATGGAAGGATACGCTAACGAAACGATACGACTAAGAGCTTTGAGATCGAGCAGCTACTTAGGAAGCTGGTGTCAGCTTCAGAATAATCTGCTCCAGCTCAGGGGCATCGAACGGAGCGCCGTACACATACGGACTCGACGCATCCGGCCAGCCAGTCCAGTTAGTGGTAGTGTACTCATCCCAGTTGACATTCGCGGTCAGCGGAAGCGTCGGAAGCTGAGTCACCATCACATTCTCGATATCCTGCATGGCGGCAACCTGCGTCGCCATGTCGGTCGAACCCTCGTATTTCGCGAGGTCAGCATCAACCTGGGCCGCATACGTGCCACCAGTGGCCGAGCTCCAGCGCTCGAAGTCAGTGCCAGAAACCACCTTACCGGTGCCATTCGTGCTTTGCAGCAGCGCCTGGTAGGCAAAGTACGGCGTCGGGCCGGCGTTCGTCCAGCTGACAGCGGCATCATATGCGCCGGTCGAGATGGCCGTGTAGTACGGGGTGTAGCCGCTCTGGAAATTGGTCGACGCGTTGATGCCAGCCTTGTCCAGGTCGGTCACGATGTTCTGCACATCCTGCGCCCAGTCGCTCCAAGCACCAGGAACGTCAATCGAGAACGAGAGTTCTTTGCCACTGGCATCAGCATAGATGCCCTTGCTGTCCTTCTTGTAACCAGCCTGGGTCAGGTAACCATCCACCTTGGCCTGGCTGTACTCGAAGGCCTGGTTCGCGTACTGCGACGAAATCCACTGCGTAAAGGTTGGGATCACGCCCGTGATGTTCGTCACTTTCGCGTACTGTGCCACGCCCGTTGGCAGGGCATCGCGGTTGATCGCCGCGCTGATCGCCTTACGGACCAGCAGGTTGTTGAAGGGAGCCTTGGATAGGTTCAGGTACAGCATCACCGTGTTGCTGGCCGGGAACCAGGTTTTGTTGTGGGTCGGATCTTTGGCGGTAAAGGCCGGGTCGTAGCTGGGGTTCCAGCCAGTGCCCATCCAGTCCAATTTGCCAGAGATCATGGCCGTAATCGCCGTGGTGTTGTCCTTAATCGAGGGGATCTCGATGGTCTTCACCGCAGGCTTCGTGCCCCAGTAGCTGTCGTTCACCGTGTAGGTGATCAGGTCAGGAGTGAAGCTCTTCAGCTTGTAAGGGCCGGTGCCAACCGGGCTCTTGTCGTTGGTGAACTTGCTCGGATCGCCGCTCACCGTGGACCACACATGCTGAGGAACAATGAACACCTGGTCACCGAAGTGGAAGAGCGCGGTGCTATTAGGATGGAGCAGCGTGAAAACCACTGTGCTGGAGTCAGTCGCGGCCACAGACTTGAGTAACGCCCAGACGCCGTTCTGGTCCAGCGCTGGATACTGCTTCATCAGGTTGAAGGTGAACACAACGTCAGCGGAAGTAAAGGGCTGGCCATCGTTCCACTTCACATCGGTGCGCAACTTAAAGGTGATCTGCTTCAGATCAGAGGAATAACTGTAGCTGTTCGCCAACCAGGGTTCGGTCTGACCGCTGTACAAGTTGGTAAAAAACAGGTTTTCGTAGATCAGGCTCTGTGTACCAGCATCGCTGCCGCCGTTGGTGTTAAAGAATGGGTTAAAGAGATCAGGGTTAGCTGCACCAGGAGCCGAAAGAAAGCGCAGCGTCGTGGCCTTCGCTGTCGACGTCGTTGGAGATGCTGGGTTTGTGCCACCGCAGGCGGCAAGCAGCAGGATCAGCGCACCGAACAGCAAAAAAGTCAATTTGCCGGTCCACCTGGACCTGACTGAATTACCAGTCATGAGGAACCTCCTAACACTGGAATACTATGAATCGTTCACTGATTCTTGAGGAAACTGACACATCAGTTTCCAAATACCGATTTCCGGCAAAACCCCACTAATCAAGGGTAAAGGGGGGACTGCGTTATAAAGCTATCCTCACCTCCCTTCTGTAGTCTTTACATCAGGACAACACGACTCCCCGACACCATGCAGCGCTTCTGCCGGTGCGTATGAAGGATGGATAGTATATGCTACTCGAAACCTAACGCGAAACTGCCTGGGCGGCGCCACAAGATTCCCGCACAACCAGCTTCGTGGGCAACAAGATCCGTAGATTCTTGCTGTCTCTTTCCCCGGTTCCTGAGAAAGTCTCAATCTTACGCTTCAAGGGATAGTTTCTCGGATCAATCATCGACAAAAGTAGCTCGCAGGCCAGCTCACCCATTTCACGATGCGGCTGCCTGACTGTCGTAAGGCCGGGTTTTGCAAAGGCAGCGATAGGCATATCGTCGAAGCCAAGCAGGGCAATATCGTCAGGAATGCGCACCCCATATTGTTCGGCGGCATCGATAATTCTAAAGGCTGTCTGGTCATTCGCCGCGAAAATAGCCGTTGGGCGCTGGTTCTTTTCCGCCCTCCGGCGTAAAATCGCCCTGCCAGATCAGCGTGGGGTCTGGCTCCAGACCCGCCTCCCGCAATGCGCGGCAGTACCCATTATAGCGCTCATTCACACAAAGATAATCCAACGGCCCCAGAATATGGCCGATACGCCGGTGTCCCAGGTCAAGCAAATAACGCGTCGCCTCGTAGGCACTGCTCACATTATTAATGCCGATCCAGGGTGTACTGATAGGCGCAACTTGATCTTCGATCGTCACAATCGGCACTCCCTGCTTATACAGGTGGTCCAGGTGGCTGCCTAACTGCCCGGGCATAATTGCCAATAAACCAGTGCTTAACTTCATTGCCAGGATACGATCCAGGACATCGCTATGGTTGCGCGCAGGTCCCATAGTATACAGCACAACCTCGTAATCCGTGCGATCGGTCACCTCGGCCACGCCAAGCATAATCTCTGGCACGTAAGGCCAGATTAAGGGAGGGGCAAGCACACCAATCAACTGCGTGCGTCCACCGCGCAAAACGGTGGCCGTAATGCTCGGCACAAAGCCACGCTCGTTAACAATCTTCATCACCCGCTCGCGGATCTCCGGGTCTACCGTTGGCTTGTGATTTAAAACACGCGAAACGGTCGCTTTTGATACGCCTGCAAGTTTTGCGATATCTTGAATCGTTAACTTCTGCTTCATTCTTTGCCTCCGATTTCTCTATTTCCTGCCCCCCCGCTGGTTCAGGTTTCGTACTTTCATCCATAGAGAGAAATCGATTTCCTTGACAAGAGATTACCGAGAAACCGATTTCTTGTCAAGGGTTTTTCTAAGGAATTTTTTTGATACTTGCAAATTAGTCAAGATTGTGGAGATGTCTTTTGTTTCAGGCCCCATAAGAGAAGAAAACGGGCAAGAACGGTACAAAGAAAATCAGCCGGGCTGATTTTCTTTGTACCGTTCTTGCCCGTTTTCTTCTCTTATGGGGCCTGAAACAAAAGCTCGTTTAGCTCAAGAATGGCAGCGTACCGCCGAAGGTCTGGTAGAGCAGAAGAACATTGAGCACAAGAATGATGGTTGCGCAGAGCACGGCCAGCGCGGTTGTGATTCTATGGTTGACCAGCGCACCCATAATATCGCGGCGGCCATATAGAGCATCGCCACATTGACCAGCCCCGCCAGGCCCATCGCCAGCACCACATCGGGAAGCGTGCGCCGGAAGATGCGCCGGGCCTCCTGCTCGCCATGAGGGATAATGCGCTGCTGCATCAAGGACGAGTGCAAGTAGATCACATGTGGCATCACCGTCGCGCCCACAATACCGACCGAGAGCAGGGTACTACCCGAGTTGCCTTCCCATGGTAGCACCATATGCAAGCCCACCTGGCCCCAGTCCGGCTGCGAGAAAAATGTCTCCAGCACGTAGCAGAGCGCAATCACGCCCACCAGCGCGGTAATTACAATCTCCAGAGGGCGAAACCCGTGGCGCTCTAACGTCAAAATCAGATAGGTAATAATTCCTGTAATCAGCGCCGCCACTAACAAGGGCAGATGAAAAAGCAGATTGATCGCCAGGCTCGCGCCCAGAAATTCCGCCAGATCGGTCGCCATCGCCGCAATCTCTGAGGCAATCCACATCAGAAGCACCACGGGACGTGGGAAATGCAGGCGGCTCAGTTCTGCCAGATTTTTGCCCGTTGCCAGGCCCAACTTCGCTGAAAGTGTCTGCAAGAGCAGTGCCATCAGATTCGCCACCACAACCACCCAGAGCAGATTATAGCCAAAGGCGCTGCCACCCTGAATATTTGTGGCAAAATTGCCTGGATCAACATACGCCACACAGGCGATAAAGGCCGGTCCCAAAAACGGCACAATTGCCGCCAGGCCGCGTAACCGGCCATCGAGAGCCGCCCGCGCCGCCCCCCGAGTGCTTTTCGTCTCTGCGGGCAACTGCTCAACGACCATCTCCGGCTTGCTCGAATACGCGCTCATACGCTTTGCTCTCCCTCAAAGTTTTAGTCTTCTAAAATCTAGTTTACATGCTCAGTAAAAATTTGTCAATAGTTGGGAAAATCTTCATTTGGGAAGGCCGCCATGCGCTTTTTTTATGCAGCGTAAACACGGAAACCCGCCTCCCCATTTGTTTCTAGAGGTTTTTCGGGCAGGTGGGGCGAAGCCCCACCTGCCCGAAAAACCTCTCTTAAAATCTTGGGGTGGGGTCTGGCCCTTGTCAGGAAGCAAGAAGTAAATAGCCCTGAGAGGAGTGGGCGGGAGCTTGTAAATTTTTTTGGGAAAGAGTATGATATTTTCACGGGAGTAAAATTCTGGCTCTTCTGAGGAGTAAAGACGGTGCAGAAATCGATTCAGGAACTGGCCCCGCGCATCAGCGACTGTTTGAAACTCATCCACGCTATGCAGGAACGAGGCCAGAAGGTTTCAACCTCGGCGGTGAGTGAACGGTTAGGGGTAAGCGACGCTACAGCGACTATGATGTTCAAAGATTTCGCGGCGGCTGGTTGGGTTGAACACGTTCCCTACCGGGGAGTGCGTTTAACGCCACTGGGCGAGCGCAAAGCCATGGAAGTGATCCGCCATCATCGCCTGCTAGAACTCTATCTGGCGCGGCAGCTTGGCTACAGTTGGGACAAAGTACACGCGGAGGCCGATCGACTCGAACACGTCATTTCGGAGGAGTTTGAGGACAAGCTGGACGAATTGCTGGGCTATCCTACGGTCGATCCTCATGGAGATCCTATTCCTGGCAAAGACGGCACCGTCACTGCGCGCACGGGGCGCACACTCTCACAACTCAAAGATGGCGAATCCGCGCAGATCCTGCGCGTAAGCGACCAGAATCCTGAAAAGCTCTGCTATCTGGGCGAGCTGGGCCTGTATCCCGAAACCCTCATCCAGGTCATCGACCGCGCTCCCTTCGGCGGCCCGCTGCGCGTGCGCGTCGGCACAAGCGAACCGCAAATAGAGCGCCTGCTCAGCCCCGAACTGGCCACTGATATCGTCGTCTCACCCGCAGAATTAACAGAAGCGGCAGAGGACTAGCTCCGGTTCGTTAATGGTCGGACTGTAGATGGAACAATTGGCAATTGTTCCATCTACAGTCCGACCATTAACAAACCGGATTATTTTACCCACACTTTGAGACTTTTCTGTTTCTCTGATCGTCTTTTTTTCAAAGGAGAAATCGTTCTCTTCTATTACCGCACGGAGAAACAATTTATGCAGCATACACTAGGAGAGCTTGAGCGAATTCCCGACTCGCCCACAGCTCCTATTCAGCATGCACTAAGCGGGAAAGGGCCTGTAGCGCGTCATCGCTATCTGCGGCTGTCTCTCTACATCCTCAAGGGTATATTCCTGTTCGCCAGCACAGCCGCCCTTTTCACTAACGGAATGTCGCTTATCCGCCAGAACGCCTATGCCCTGGGCTTCATCGTCCTCACCTTTGACAAACCCCTGCCCTTCCTGCTGATCGGCCTGTGGAGCGTCGTCGTGCTTGTTCTGGCCGCTCTCACCCTGGCCACCTTCGCCAAAATCGCCGGCCTGCTCACACAAATCCTGTTTCGTGCCAGGTGAGAGGTCCTACTCTCACATATGAGTCATCCCTCGTTTTCGAGGGGCATCTCTTATGGGGAGGACCCGGGGGAAATCATCGGAATGTAGCCCTGGAGGCGCCTCCAGGGACTCCCCCCTGGAGGCGCCTCCAGGGCTACATTCCGATGATTTCCCCCGGGTCCTCCCCAGAGAATGAGCGCCAGGAGGTTCTCAATCGTTTTCAAAAATGAGGGATGACTCATGTTTTCGTGCTCAAGAGATGTGAAACATCTCTACACTTGAGAGCGAGCACGAAGCTGGCTGAGACCAATGAAGTGCAAGAGAAGAGAGATCGGCACCAGGTACACGGTAATCAGGCTCATCCCAAACAGGGACATCGCAGAAGTATCAATCGTAGTCGGCAGCAGGCCAACTTGAATCGCTGTTCCAAGAACGATCGCATCGACCAGGTCGAGTATCCCAAGCACACTCCAAAGGAGAAAAATCACCCTACCTTTACGCCTACCTGAAGCCAACGCCAGCGCAGCCAGAGGAGCGGTGCTGCCAATGAAGATGTCTCCCCACCCGGTAGGTATACTAAAGAGCGCTGGCAATTGATGCCAACTGTACAGAACGAGCATAGCAGCTCCGATGACTCGATAGGACTGGAGAGCGGTAATCGTCACAGGATTAATCGAACGCACAAAACGACGAAAGGCGCGGGATGCAAAAAAGAGGAGGAACCCAAGCAGAACCGGCACCCCAACAGCCAGCCCAAGGAACATAGGGGGTTGACCCCGTGGACCGTGAAACCAACCATTTACGGATGCACCAAGCACCAGAAAGAACCAGACTAACAGCACATACCATACAAGAGTCATTTTTGCGACGTAGTCTCGCTGAGAAAGCATTTCCATGAAAGCATCTCCTTCGTTTCGACGATACAAATGGTGAGAAATCACCGCTTATCATTACGCGTATATACACCTATTTGCTCAAAAAAACACGACTCACTACGCTGTGAATGGTACAAGTTCCATGACCGTTTTCGTATCGGCAAGCAACGCCTGGTAGAGCCTTGACAATCCCCTTTGCCATATCGTACACTGCTTGTAGCAAAAGTGAGAACGATTATCATTATTAGGGTGACCTAATATAGGGTGGGCTAACATGGAAGGTCTATTGAACACGAATGCACGGGCTGTGCTGGAGGTGTTGCGGGGGAGTGAGCGGCATCCGACAGCGCAGGAGGTGTATGACGAGGTAAGGCTGGCGCGGCCCAGGATCGGGCTGGCGACGGTGTATCGCATTTTGCGCCAGCTGGCGGAGCAGGGCGTGATTCAGGTGTGGAGCTATGGCAGCGAGAGTGCGCGCTATGATGCCCGCACTCAGCGCCACGATCACGCTTGCTGCACCGTATGTAGCGCTCTGCTCGACGTGCCGGTGGAGATCGAGATGTCCCGCGCGGAACTGGAGAAGGCGGCGCACGCGACGGGTCTGGAGATGGGTTCGCACGAGGTACGAATTTACGGGCGCTGCCGGGATTGCCAGGCGCAAAGTACAGAGGAATTGCAGAGGAATCAGAAATGACGAATAAAGATACAGAAAAATTGGAGCATCTGGATGAAGAGAACAGCGAGGGAGCTGGCGGCGCACAGCCGTTGCAGGAATCCACAAAAAGGGACTTAATCGCGGCGCTGAATCAGAACTGGCAGCGCGAAATCGAGGGCATGTACACGTATCGCGACCTGGCGGCGGGCGAGAAGGACCGGAACAGGCGCAATGTACTGCTCAAGCTGGCTGAGGCGGAGGAGCGGCACGCACAGAAATGGGAGTACAAGCTGGCCGAGCTGGGCGCGCCTACGCCCCAGGAGAAGCATACGCTGATTATGCGCCTCAAGGGCTGGACACGCCGCCAGGTAGGCACCGAGGCAGCTCTGCGCCACATGGAGGGCGAAGAGGACCGCGATATTGCCCGCTACGAGTCCCAGGCGCTCGCTCTCAACAATGTCGAGGCCCAGAGCATGCTGCGCGAAGTGCGGCGCGAAGAAGAGGGCCACGGGCGCGTAATCCGCGAGATCATCAAGCCCATCGGTACACAGGGCATGCTCGATGTCATGCTGCGGCGCGAGCGCTGGCACAAGCGCGGCGGCGGCTGGCTGGGCGATGCCATCTACGGAGCCAACGACGGCCTGGGCGCAGTTTTCGGTATCGTCAGTGGCGTGG
>WNFN01226996.1_pt1 | contig 14531 bp, 16 predicted proteins | sample 5400161 | NCBI WGS metagenome assembly WNFN01 (sample SAMN13153353, study PRJNA577476) | soil metagenome | isolation source: 80 cm saprolite on Douglas fir-dominated hillslope | place: USA:California | collected 2013-09-17
AAGCCGGCGAGTAGCGATGCAGAACGGATCCGCCCCCGACCTGGGCGACACGAGCGGCGCGCCCGCGGCGGAAGGCCAGGCTGCCGCTGGGCCGGCGGACGGCCAGGCTGCCGCTGGGCCGGCGGACGCCCAGGCTGCCGCTGGGCCGGCGGACGGCCTGGCCATGCCCTCCCAGCCCGACGACCAGGCCCCGGAGCGGCAGGGGAATGACCAGGCCGCGTCAGCCGGAGCTGACGGCGAGGGCGTCCCCGGACTGCGGGCCAGCCTGGAGGCGATCATGCTCGTAGCGGACGAGCCGGTCTCCGAGGTGGTCATCGCGCAGGTGCTGGAGCGGCCGCGCGCGGAGGTGGCCGGGACGCTGCGCGAGCTGGCCGCGTCCTACGCCGGGGAGCAGCGCGGCTTCGACCTGCGGGAGGTGGCAGGCGGCTGGCGCTTCTACACGCGCGAGGAGTGTGCTCCCGTCGTGGAGCGGTTCGTGAGCGACGGCCAGGAGGTTCGGCTGACCCAGGCCGCGCTGGAGACGCTGGCCGTCGTCGCCTACCGGCAGCCGGTGAGCCGCGCCCGGGTGTCCGCCGTGCGCGGCGTCAACTGCGACGGGGTGATCCGCACGCTGGTCCTGCGCGGGCTGGTGGAAGAGGCCGGCACCGATCCCGAGACGGGCGCGATCCTGTTCGCGACGACCGCGTACTTCCTGGAGCGACTCGGGCTGCCGGGCCTCGACGCAGCGGTATCCGGCTGCAGAAGGTGCTGGCCGCGGCCGGCGTGGGCAGCCGCAGGCACTGCGAGGAGATGATCGGCGAAGGCCGGGTCGAGGTCGACGGCGAGATCGTCCGCCGGTTCGGAGCCCGGGTTGATCCCCAGCGCCAGGTCATCCGCGTGGACGGACGGCGGATCCCCGCGCGCGAGGATCTCGTCTACGTCGCCCTGAACAAGCCGGCCGGGGTCCTGACCACGATGTCGGACGCCCGGGGCCGCCCCACCATCGCGGATTTCCTCGGCGACCGTGCCGAGCGCCTCTTCCACGTCGGCAGGCTCGACTACGACACCGAGGGCCTCATGCTGCTGATGAATGACGGGGAGCTGGCGCACCGGCTGGCACATCCTCGTTACGGCGTGCTCAAGACGTACCTGGCCGACGTGGCCGGCCCGCTGCCGAGAGACCTGGGGCGCCAGCTGATCACCGGGGTGAGGCTGTCCGACGGGGTGGCCAGCGCCGACCGGTTCCGGGTCGTGGAGCGGGCAGGCACCCGGGCCCTGGTGGAGATCACCCTGCACGAGGGGCGCAAGCACATCGTGCGGCGGATGCTGGCCGAGGTCGGCCACCCGGTCAGCCGACTGGTACGCACCCACGTGGGCCCGGTCGCGCTCGGCTCACTCCGGCCGGGCACCACCCGGCGTCTCAGCACGAGGGAGATAGGCGACCTCTACGCCGCGGTAGGCCTATAACCTGGTAGCTCACCGGGCGGAGGGGCGAGGGCGGGAAGGACGGCTTCCCGCGGATTCTGGTGATCGGGTCACGGTGGCAGCAGCCTCCCCGGCTGACCTCCATGATCGTGGACCGAAACCCACGTATATGACGGGTCTGGGTCCAGGATCATGGAATACACCTCCAGAAACCCGAACGAAGGGCAAGGAGGACTCGGCAGGTGGCGGTCAGGGCGATCCGGGGCGCGGTCCAGGTCGACGCGAACGAGAGCGCGGCGATACTCGAGGGCGCGTCCGAGCTGGTGGCCGAAGTGATGACGCGCAACCGGCTCACCCCGGCGGACGTGATCAGCGTCGTGTTCAGCGCAACCAGTGACCTGAACGCAGAGTTTCCCGCGCTCGCCGCGCGCAAGCTGGGTTTCCAGGACGTGCCGCTGCTGTGCTGTGCCGAGATCGACGTGCCCGGCGCGATGCCGCGCGTGGTCCGGCTGATGATGCACGTGGAGACGGAGGCGCCGCGCTCGGCGATCCAGCACGTATACCTGCGCGGTGCCGCCGCGCTGCGCCTGGACATCGCGCAGTGACCGCCATCAGCGAGCCGGAGGGGCACCAGGCGCCCTCGAGGCGAGCGGGAAACACAGCATGAGCGAACCGGAGAGGCGCGGCCCTCACCATGGAGGCCCCCGGCAGGCAGTGGTGATCGGCACGGGGCTGATCGGCACCTCGGTGGCCCTCGCCCTGCGCGATGGCGGCGCCACGGTCTGGCTGGCGGACTCCGATCCCGCGGCGGCCAGGCTGGCCGCGGATATCGGGGCGGGCGCCGAGCTGCCCGATGGCGGTCCGCCCGGCGGCCCGGCCGACCTGGCCGTCCTCGCCATGCCGCCCGAGGCCGTCGCGCCCGCCCTCGCCGCCGCTCAGGCTCGGGGCCTGGCCCGCTGCTACACCGACGTGGCGAGCGTGAAGGAGCTGCCGCTGGCCCGGGCGCGCGAGCTCGGCTGCGACCTGGTGGGCTTCGCGGGAGGGCACCCGCTGTCCGGACGTGAGCGTTCAGGTCCTGCCGCGGCACGAGCCGACCTGTTCCTCGGCCGTCCGTGGGCGATCTGCCCGCTGCCGGAGACTGCGCCCGGCACCGTGGAGGCCGTCGCCGGCCTGGCCCGGGCCTGCGGCGCGCAGCCGGTCCGCATGTCTGCCGCCGATCACGACCGCTGGGTCGCCCTGGTCTCGCACGCGCCGCACGTGGCCGCCGCCGCCGTGGCCGCCCGGCTGGAGCACGCGCCGGAGGGTGCCCTGGCCCTGGCGGGCCAGGGGCTCCGCGACGTTACGAGGATCGCGGCGAGCGACACCGCGCTGTGGACGCAGATCCTGGCGGCTAACGCGGCGCATGCGGGTGAGGTCCTCGAGGCGCTGGCGGCCGATCTCGCCGCGGCGGCGGGCGCGCTGGCCAGGATCGCCGAGGGCGACGAGCGGTCGGTCAAGGACCTGACCGGCTTGCTGGAGCGCGGGGGAGCCGGGGTAGCCAGAATCCCGGGCAAGCGAGGCGGGCCCGCTCCCGCTTACGCCATCGTCCAGGTGGTGATCGGCGACCGGCCGGGCGAGCTCGCCAGGCTCTTCCAGGCGGCGGGCCAGGCCGGGATCAACATCGAGGATGTGAGGATCGAGCACTCGCCGGGCCTGCCGGCAGGCGTAGCCGAGATCGCGGTCCGGCCGCAGGCCGCGGATAAGCTCATTGAGGCGCTGGCGGCAGGCGGCTGGCCGGCTCGCCGGTAGCATCGCCTTCGTGACCAATCACCCCGGCCTCGTGATCGCGGTTGACGGCCCGGCAGGTTCCGGCAAGTCCACCGCGGCCCGGGGCGTCGCGCGCGCCCTGGGGCTGCGCTACCTGGACACGGGCTCGACCTATCGGGCGCTGACCTGGTGGCTGCTCGCCCGCGGCGTGGACGTCTCGGAGCCTGATGCGGTGGCCGCGGTGCTAGCCCGGGGGGACGACCCCCCGGAACCCCCCGCTGCCGTCCGCTCGGGCCGGCAGGCCGACCCTCGCGGCCAGCACGGCTACGCCGGGCTAGCCCGGGGGGACGACCCCCCGGCGCGTCTCGCCCGTCCGGTGATCGAGGCGGGCACCGATCCGGATGCCCCGGCGATCTGTGTGGACGGCCGCGACGTGGCCGGGCTCATCCGGACCCGCGAGGTATCCAACGCGGTCAGCGCGGTCGCCTCGATCCCGCAGGTCCGCAGGCACCTCGTCGCCATGCAGCAAGGGATCATCGCGGATACGCTGGCGGCCGGGGAGGGGATCGTCGCCGAGGGCCGGGACATCGGGACCGTTGTGGCGCCCGACGCGCCGGTGAAGGTGTACCTGACCGCCAGCGAGACGGTCCGGGCCCGCAGGCGCACCGCCGATCTCGCCGCCGACCCGGCCGCCACGGTCGCGGTGACCCGGGCCGAGCAAGCGCGGCGGGACTCCTCCGACGCGCCGCAGATGGCCAGGGCGGCCGACGCGGTCGAGATCGACACCACAGCCCTGGGCCTGGACGAGGTCATCCGCGAGATCGTCAGGCTCGCGGACTGCAGGAGGGCGGGCGCGTGGACCAGGTGATGCCCGGCGGGCCCGGACCCGCCGACGGCCGCGGCGGGCACCCCGACGGGGAGGCGCCCGAGGGTCACGAGGAACCCGCGCCGGTGGTGGCCGTCGTCGGCCGGCCGAACGTCGGCAAGTCGACCCTGGTGAACAGGATCCTCGGCAGTCGGCAGGCGGTTGTCGCGGACACCCCCGGGGTCACCAGGGACCGGGTCGCCTACGATGCCACCTGGCGCGGCCGCGCCTTTACCTTGCTGGACACCGGCGGGTGGGAGCCATCTGTGGAGGGCTCCGAGTCTCTGGCGGCCCGGGTGGCCGCGCAGGCGCGGGTAGCGGTGGAAGCGGCGGACGCCGTCCTGTTCGTCGTGGACGCCGTGGTGGGCGTGACCGACGCCGACGCGGCCGTCGCCGCGGTGCTGCGCCGATCGCGCAAGCCGGTCGTTCTGGCCGCTAACAAGGTCGACGACGCCCCGGGGGAGCCCGCGGCCGCGTCGCTCTGGTCGCTGGGGCTCGGCCAGCCGGTTCCGGTGAGCGCCCTGCACGGGCGAGGCAGCGGAGATCTCCTCTCGGGCGCCCCAACGTCGGCAAGTCCAGCCTGCTGAACAGGCTCGCCGGACAGGAGCGCGTGCTGGTCGACGCGGCGGCGGGCACCACGCGTGATCCCGTTGACGAGCTGATCGAGCTCGGCGGCAGCGTCTGGCGGTTCGTTGACACCGCGGGGATCAGGAGGCGGGTGCGGGAGGCCCAGGGCGCCGACTACTTTGCCGCCATGCGGACCGAGCGGGCGCTTGAGCGCGCGGAGGTGGCGGTGGTGCTGGTAGACGCCAGCGAGCCGCTGGCCGAGCAGGATCTCCGCATCGTGTCGATGGTGATCGACGCGGGGCGCGCGCTGGTCATCGCCTACAACAAGTGGGACCTGGTCGACTCCGACCGCAGGCACTTCCTGGAGCGCGAGATCGACCGGCAGCTGCACACCGCCCGCTGGGCGCCGCGGGTGAACATCTCCGCCGCGACCGGCTGGCACACCGACCGGCTGGTCCCGGCGCTTGAGCTGGCCCTGGCGGGCTGGGAGACGCGAGTGCCGACCGGCCGCCTCAACGGGTGGCTGGCGGGGCTGATCGCGGCCACCCCGCCGCCGGTGCGTGGCGGCAGGCAGCCCAAGATCCTCTTCGCGACCCAGACCGGGATCCGCCCACCGCATTTCGTGCTGTTCACGACGGGCTTCCTGCAGGCCGGCTACCGGAGGTTCATCGAGCGCAGGCTCCGGGAGGAGTTCGGCTTCGGTGGCAGCCCGGTGCATCTGTCGATGCGGCTGCGGGAGAAGCGCGCCGGATCTTCCGGCCGTCAGGCGAGATCACGCCGGGCCGGGTAGCAGCCGCGGCGGTGTCTCCCCCTCGGGCCAGCCAGAACCATACGGTGGTTGCGGCCTCGTCGCGGTCGTAACCCCACTGGTCGGCCAGCGTCTGCACCAGGAACAGCCCGTGCCCGCCCGAAACGCAGCTGTGGCCCTTCACCACAGGGGTGCTCAGCTCCGAGCCCTCGTCGGTCACCTCGATCCGCCTTCCGCCGCCGATCTCGATGACCGTGATCGTGACGGTCCCGCCCGGGCGGCGGGAGTTGCTGTGCAGCACCGCATTGGTGACGGTCTCCGAGGCCAGTAAAACCGCCACGTCGGTGGAGGGATTGGCCTCGCCGAGAGACTTCTCCACGAACGAGCGCGCCGCACAGACGTGCTCGGGACGTCCGGGGATCGTGATCCTTCCGAGGACCGTGGCACTCGCCATCATGGCCAGATCTTGGGTGGCGTCGCTGGCCCCGGTGGCTGATGGTGCCATCTCAGTCCGCTCCCCTCCCCGGCGCAAGACCGGCTGCCGCGGAATGTCATCGCCGGCCGCATCGCTAACGGGCCCGCGCCTGGGCCCGGGAGGGCGCGGCACAGGCTCGAAACCCTAGAACTCATCATGGTCTGGGAGTGCATGCCACGCAAGTGCGTGGTACAAGTCTGACAGACGAAATCTCAATTGGGATCCCATGTGACCCTGTTTTCCGCTATCGTGATCCAGAGTCCAATAGCCGCACGGCGGTGCCCGTGCTCCGCTCGGAGCCGGGAACTGCTCAGCGTGCCCTCGAGGAGGGGAGGCCGAATGACCGCGTCAATCGGCCCAACGGTACGCCGACGTCGGCTTGGCACCGAGTTAAGGCGTCTGCGCGAAGCACGCTCTATCAAGCTGGAGGAGGTCGCCGACAAGCTGGGGCTGGCTGCCTCGACGCTGTCGCGGATCGAGACCGGTAAGGCGCCCACCAGGACCGCTTACCTGTCGGCCATGCTTGATCTCTACGGCATTAACGACCCCGCGCAGCGGCAGATCATGATCGACATGGCCCGCGAGGGTCACCGCAAGGGCTGGTGGGCGGCATGGGAGGACGTGCTGCCCACAGGATTCGGCGTCTACGTCGGCCTTGAGGCGGAGGCGGCCTCGTTGCGCGCCTACGAGTCCCTGGTGGTCCACGGGCTGCTGCAGACCGAGGCCTATGCCCGAGTCGTCATGACCACGGTGCGCAGAAGGCAGACCCCAGAGCAGATCGAGCGCCTGGTGGCGCTGCGGATGCAGCGCCAGGAGGTGATTCTCCGCGCGGACCCGATCGAGCTATGGCTCATCCTCGACGAGGCCGTGATCCGCAGGACGATGGGCTCGCCCGAGCTCATGCGCGGGCAACTCAACCACCTGGCCGATGCGAGCCTGTGGCCGAACGTCACGCTCCAGGTGCTTCCGTTCTGCAGTGGGCCGCACCCGTCCCTGAACGGGCCCTTCGCGATCATCGAGTTTCCCGAGCGCTTTGACCCCGACGTCGTCTATACAGAAGGTGTCGCCGGACAGGCCTACCTTGAGCGTGAGCGAGATGTCCGCGCCCGCGCCGAGGCGTTCGACCTGCTGCGCGCGGCCGCCCTGTCCCCGGGCGACTCGACCGACCTCATCAGCACGCTGGCCAGGCAGATTGTCTGATTGATGAAAGGAACCCGAATGACACACGATCTGAGTGAGGCCCGCTGGGTCAGGAGCCGTGCCTGCAGCTCCGACGGCTGCGTGGAGGTGGCGCACCTGGCCGGAGGCAGCGTCGCGGTCCGCGACTCCAAGAATGAACACAAGGCCGCGCACGTGTTCGACCGTGAAGAGTGGTCAGCGTTCATCGCGGGCGTGAAGAACGGCGAGTTCGACCTGCCGCTCAGCTAGCCGACGGGAATTGATGCCGACGCCCTCCCGCAGTCCCGCCCCATGACGGGAGTGCGGGGGGGGCGCCGGCTTCGCTCAGGATGACGCGGGCCGGCCGAACTCGCCGTCCTTGGCGCCGCCGAGAAACGCATCCCACTCCGACCTCGTGAAGATCAGCGCGGGGCCCCGCGGATGCCGGGAATTGCGCATCGCGATCTCACCGCCGGCAAGGAAGGCGACCTCCACGCAGTTGCCGCCTGTGGGACCGCTGTGGCGGCTCCTGATCCAGGTCGCGCCCGCCAGGGCGCTCGCGTCCATGCCATTGCGGATGCTGCTCATGGGGATCGCTCCATATCCTCGAGCAGTGTACGAATAATCTCTTTGGATTCCTCAGGAGGCGCGCTCGTGGCGCTGAGCTTGTCCATGACCGCGGCGTAGCGGTCCACGTCGACCGGCTTGTCGAGGTACATGGCGCTCGTCAGCTGCTCCACGTAGGCCACGTCGGGCAGGTCCGGGACGGCGAAGCGCAGGATGCTGAAGCTCCCCGGCGCCAGGTAGGCGCCAGCGGAATCGGGTACGACCTGCAGGGCAAAGCCCGGCTGGTCACATACGCCGGACAGGTACTCGAGCTGGGCGCGCATGATCTGGGTGCTGCCGACCGGCCGGGTCAGCGCCACCTCATCGACGATCGCCCATAGCCGCAGGCCGCCGGAGCCGAACCGGCGCTGTCGCTCCTTGCGCAGGTAGACCAGGCGTTCGGCCTCGTCCAGGGAGAACTCGCCGAGGGCGATGACCGCGGCCGCGTACTCCTCGGTCTGCAGCAGGCCGGGGATGAACTGCGAGTCATAGCTGCGGATCGACTCCGCCGACTCCTCGAGGCCGATATAGGCCTGGAACCAGCCAGGCAGCACGTCCTGGTACTGGTGCCACCAGCCGGGCTGATTCGCCTGGCCGGCCAGGGTCAGCAACTCTTCCCGTTCTGCGGGGTCAGTGATCCCGTACAGGCCGAGCAGGTCGATGATGTCGACTTCCCGGACCGAGGTCCGGCCCAGCTCGATGCGGCTGATCTTGGATTCCGATCCTCTGATCGCCCGTGCCGCCTCTTGAGCGGTGACTCCGCGTGCCTCGCGCAGGCGGCGCAGCTGTGTGCCGAGGAGGATACGCAGAACTGTGGGCCCGCCAGCCCCCTCCACCATGAGTCGCGCTCCCTCCTGTTCAGCTCCCGGGGTTGCTCCCCGAGCTACCGCTGCGGACCCGCTCACGCCGCCGCGTGCGAAGCCGCGGTCGGCACGCCAGTGAGTCCAGGCTAGCTGCGCATCTTCAGATGAGATTTCCGGGAACAATTGCGTGATGCATGTGTTCGGTTGCGGCCGTTACCACATGATATCGCATATGCGATTTCACGCTACCCCTAAGTCTGCGTCAGACGGAAGCTTGCTGGCCTCGCTCGGGTGTGGGCTGGGTCCGTGGCCACGCCTGCCTGGGGCACTGTCACGAGTGACGACTGTGACAGGCGTTGCTGGGTGACTCTACGCGCGGTTTCCCCGGCGTGCTGGCCTATCGCTACGATCAGGCTGGGCGGTGAATCCGGATCCGGGAGACAGGCGGGCCATGCGCTACAGGTCACTGGGCACATCGGGGCTCATGGTCTCGGTGGCCGGCCTCGGCGGCAACAACTTCGGGCGCAGGCTGGACGTCGACGCGACCCGCGCTGTGGTGGACGCGGCCATGGACGCCGGGATCACGCTGCTCGATACCGCCGACAGCTACGGCGGCGGCGGCCGGTCGGAGGAGATACTCGGCGAGGTGCTGGCCGGCCGTCGCGATCAGGTCGTGCTGGCCACGAAGTTCGGCCATCGGAACTTCGACATGGGGTACGGGCCGGCCGCCGGCGCCAAGGGCGGACGCGGTTACATCATGCGCGCCATCGAGCAGTCGCTGCGCCGGCTGCGAACCGACCACATCGACCTCTACCAGATCCACACGCCCGACCCGGACACGCCGATCGAGGAGACCCTCGCCGCTCTGAGTGAGCTGGTGACGAGGGGCATGGTCCGCTACATAGGGCACTCCAACTTCTCCGGCTGGCAGCTCGCCGAGGCCGCCGGCGCGGCGCGCCAGCTTGGCACCGCGGCATTCGTTTCCGCGCAGAACCACTGGTCCCTGCTGGAGCGCGGCGCCGAGGCCGAGGTCGTGCCCGCCGCCGTGCATTACGGCCTTGGCGTGCTGCCCTACTTCCCGCTGGCGAATGGCCTGCTCACCGGAAAGGTCCGGCGTGGCGTCCCGCCCCCCGAGGGCAGCAGGCTGGCCAGCCGAGGAGACTACATCACCGACGACAAGCTCGACCGGGTGGAGGCGCTGATCGGCTGGGCACAGCAGCACGGTGTCACGGTGCTCGACGTGGCTATCGGCGGCCTGGCCGCCCAGCCGGGCTGCTCGTCGGTGATCGCCGGCGCGACGTCGCCGGAGCAGGTCAAGGCGAATGCCGCGGCGGCGAGCTGGATACCGTCCGCCGACGAGCTCGCGGACCTGGACCGGCTCGGGCCAGGATGCTGGAGAAGAACCGGGGCGAGTATGAGACGTTCGAGGTGTCCCCGCCGTCCTCGTAGCCCCCGATAACTCCGATCACCCAGCCGTTGCCGGTCTTGGCGTTGACGCCCGCCAGGAACGGGCCGCCGCTGGTGCCGTCGGTGTAGTTGTCACAGTCGAAGACCATCTCGTGGGCGTTGTCGAAGTTGCTCGCGGGAGCCGTGCACGTGATCGGCTCGTCGGTTTGACTCGGGTACCCGGTCACCCGAACGATCTGCGCCGGCTCGCCGATCTTCAGGGTCTCGGCGCCGGTGTGCCTCTGGATGCGGGTGCCCTTCCGGCCCGCGACGAGAAAGGCGACGTCATCATCCGGATCCTGGTCCTTCGACCATGCGGCGTCGACGTACTCCGCCGTGACGGCCCAGATGCCGTAGGGGAACCTGCCGTTGTGATAACCGGGCGCGAAGACGATGCTGCCGGCCGGGCTGAGGGATTTGCCCTGGAGGCAATGAGCCGCGGTGATGAGCAGGTCTCCTGCCGGGCTGCTGACCACGCTTGCCGTGCAGAAGTGCGAGCCCAGCCTGCCGTTGGAGCTGGTGAACAGCGCGCCGACCGCGGCCGTCCCGTTGAACGTGATGCTGCGCCTGGCGGCAGGCTGGCCTGCTGCCTGAGCCACCGGCGAGACGAGGTACGCCCCGATCGCGGTCGCCACAACGCTCGCCAGCCAGGCCGTCCGGTTCATGGCCAAGACGATGGTCATGCGCACAGCGGACGCGGGGCGCCCGACGCCTCGGCGCATCCAGCCCCCCTCGCAGGTCGATCACCCGCGCTGCCGCGCGCGAGGCATGTCTTTTGCCAGCTCTTTAGCTGATTGTGCCGACTTCGAGCCCGGAGGACCATAGGTCCCGGCTGGGAGGATGCTGAGACATTACTGAATATCCACATAACGCATGAAAGCGCTCGCACCCCTCCCTGGCACGTCGCCGTGGTCGGGCATCCGCATGCGACCCCTGCAGGCAGCCGGCGCGCCAGATCCGGCGCTGCCCCGGACAGCCGCACAGGCCTATTGGTCGCGCCGCCAATCAGGCTCGCGCTGAGTAAAGTTCTGGCCACCTCTAGTTGCAGGCTGGGTGGCGTTGAGAAATCATGAGGCGACGGCTTGCCTGGCGTGCCGAGAATGGAGCGGGAGATCGCGGTGGATGGTGCGGCTCGGACCGCTGCGAGCCGCGCGCCCTCCCGCCCCGGCCGGCCCACGTTCCGCGAGGTCTTCGCGGTCAGGGAGTTCCGCGCTCTCTGGCTGGCGCAGCTGCTGTCGGTGGCCGGCGATCAGCTGGCCCGCGTCGCCATGACCGTGCTGGTCTTCGACCGCACGCATTCGGCGCTCTGGACGGCGCTGACCTATGCGGTCACGTTCCTGCCGTGGGTGATCGGCGGCCTGGCGCTGTCCGGGCTGGCCGACCGGCGGCCCAGGCAGCAGGTGATGGTGGCCTGCGACGTGGCCCGGACGGTGCTGGTCTGCCTCATGGCGCTCGTGAGCCTGAAAGCGCCGCCCGCCGCGGCGTTGTGGATCATGGTGACGCTGCTGTTCTTCGTGACTCTCCTTGACTCGCCGTTCAAGTCGGCGCGCTCAGCGATGATGCCCGACGTGCTACCAGGCGAGCGGTACGTCCTCGGCACCGCCGTCACGCAGACCACCCTTCAGGTAGGCATGGTCTCCGGCTTCGCGCTGGGCGGGCTGGTGGTGGCGGTTCTCGGAGTGCGGGCCGCCCTGCTGGCCGACGCGGCGACGTTCGCCGCCTCGGCCCTGCTGGTTCGGTTCTGGGTGCGCCAGCGGCCCGCTGCGGCTCACGCGGCGGCCGGCCGCCGGTCTCAGTTCGCGGAGATGGCCGCCGGGGTGCGCCTGGTCCTCGGCGACCGCACGCTGCGGACGCTGATGCTGCTGGGCTGGCTGGTTGCGTTCTACGTGGTGCCGATGGGCCTGGCGGCGCCGTACGCGGCCAGCTTCCACACCTCGCTTCCGATCCCGGTCAGCACGGGGCTCGTGTTCGCCGCGGGGCCTTTCGGCACGGCCTTAGGCGCGGTAGTGCTCGGCCGCCTGGTTCCGCCAGCGTCCAGGCAACGCTTGATAGGCCCGCTGGCGACCGCCGCCTGCGGCCTGCTGCTGCTGTGCTGGCTGCAGCCAGAGATGATCGCCGCGCTGGTGATCATCGCCGGTTCCGGGGCGTGCGCCTCTTACCAGCTGGCGGCCAATGCCGCCTTTGTCGCCGCCGTGCCGCCCGACCGCCGAGGTCAGGCCTTCGGCCTGGCCAACGGGGGCATGCAGGTGTCACAGGGCCTGTGGATCGTTGCCGCAGGCGCGGTCGCGTCCGCCAACGCGATCTCGCCTGCCACTGCCATCGCCATTAGCGGCGGCCTAGGCGCATTCCTGGCCGCCGCCCTGGCGGCTAGCTGGAGCCGTCATCTAGCGGACAGTGAGATGTCCTGACGGCAAGCAATAACTGTGTGGGGTTCAGTGCCACTCGTTGCGCATGGCGGTCTCCTGTCTGGGTCGGCTCCTCTGGTTGTTTGAGGGGCTATGAGCCTGGTTAAGAGGCTTGGACTGTCTGGATTCGGGCTGGCGGGGTGGGCCGGGGTTACTGCCACTCGTTGCGCACGGCTGGCTCCTTCCTGGGCGGGCTGGCGGGGTGGGCCGGGGTTACTGCCACTCGTTGCGCACGGCCGGCTCCTTCCTGGGCGGAGATGCCGTTGTCGATACGGATAGACGGTTGTGGGAGGTTCTTGGCGAATTGTCGTCCGACCTTGACAGCCTAGTAACATTCCTGTCACTATGCGGCATTGGTTCCCCTGATCGTTCTTGGTACCCTGTTGCACTGAGCAGCTCTGCATCCGGGGAGGGTCCATGACTGCCTTCCTCCTGCCCAGAGCGGTGGGGGGCGGCTTGCGCCGTGCTGGGCGTAGCATTCGCGGGCTGCCTGTCTCGGCGCTTGCGGAGCCACTGCGGAGCTACATCCTAATTGTGACTTCACTTGCCATAGGTGTCTGCTCGTTCGTCGCTGCCTGGAGCCAATGGAAACCAGAAGAAGTATTGATTTTCGCGGGCGTGATCGCCTGCGGATTTGTGGCAATTGAGTCGACCAGGACCGTCAGGGAGGTGCACGGCACTGTAGGAAGAGATCTCCAGACGGTCTGGTATCTGACGGCCGCGGTCGTCCTGCCGCCTATATATGCGTTTCTAGCTCCCGTGCTCTTTACTGCCTACAAACTATTGAGGGTGCGCCGCGGCTTCGTCTATCGTCGTATATTCAGTAACGCGACGATCAGCCTAGCTTATGGCGCTGCGTCTCTCCTGTTCCATGAGGTTGATCGCACAGCCTCAGGAGCTTTGCCTGGATCTGGGGTTCATGCGCTCAGATGGACGGGCTTGGTCGCAGGGTGCGGCGTGATGGCTTGGTTGATCAACAACGGACTTATCCTCGTCGCGATCAAGTTCGCCGACGGGAAAGCACGAATCCGTGATTTGTTTGGCAATCTTCAGGCTATTACCTCCGATCTAATCGAACTAAGCCTGGCAGTTTCCCTAGCGCTTGTGGTTTCAATCGATTCCTGGCTAATGATTCTTGCGCTACCTTCGGTAGTGCTCTATAGGCGCTACCTAATACATGCGCAGCTTGTAACCGAAGCTCGCCTTGATTCTAAGACCGGTTTGCTCAACGCCGGGACTTGGCAGCACGAGGCAGAGGTCGAGTTCTTCCGTGCGCTACGCGCCCGCACGCCTCTTGCGCTCGCCATGGTCGACATAGATCATTTCAAGGACGTCAACGAGACGGCGGGCCATGTTGTGCGCGATCAGCTTCTTCGCGACGTCGGGAGCATGCTGAAGGATCAGTTGCCGGGCCATGACTTGATCGGCCACTTCGGTGGCGAGGAGTTCGCCATTTTGCTTCCGCATACGGATCGGGAGGAGGCGCAGAGGATCAGCGAGCGGCTGCGCGATCACATTGCCGGCGAGCCGATCGCGATTGAGTCGGGTACCCAGGCTGGATACGTGTTCCGGCTCACAGTCTCGATCGGGGTGGCCGTCCTGAACGAGTCAAGACGCGCCCTGGCCGAGCTGATCGGCGCGGCAGACTCTGCGCTCGGCCAGGCTAAAAGTACGGGTTGGAGCAAGGTGTACGTGCTTCCTGACGCTTCTGGCGGTTCTGACGAGTCAGAGAGTTCGTAGCTAGCCCTCTGACCGGCTGGGGTGCCAGGATGTAGCAGCCTGAAGCCATGCCATGGCCTGGCTCATCAAGCCCAGGAGAGGCCCGTGAGAGCCCACTTGCGCGGGTAAATATTCAGGTGCCTGTGCGGCCATGGCCCGGCCATGGCCCTGCCCGAACCTGAGGGCGACGGGGCAAGCTGATATGCCCGTTACGGATGTTGAGCTGGTGTAGACGCGTACCGATGCGCGCCGCCTGTGCTGTGGACGTGGAAACCGCCCCTCCCGCCACCATCCCGGCAGCACTGGGTCGATGCGGGCCTGATCGGCTACCAGGCGGGCCCGCTTGGTGGATTCCCGTGATCATTTCCGGGATGACTGACCAGAGGAAATGATCTTGGCGTTCCAGGCAGCCTTGGGCTTCCTGCCGCTCACCCGTCCTATGGCTTGTCGCATGTCGAGCCTGGGTGAGCGGTGGCATTTGGAGGGCGGCTTTGGGCAGTGAGGAGCGTCCGGCTGGTGTGCCGTTCCGTCCGGCTGGACTGTATCCATCGGATGAGAGAATCGCACTGGCGAGAAGTCAGACGAGTCT
>WNFN01225210.1_pt1 | contig 14527 bp, 15 predicted proteins | sample 5400161 | NCBI WGS metagenome assembly WNFN01 (sample SAMN13153353, study PRJNA577476) | soil metagenome | isolation source: 80 cm saprolite on Douglas fir-dominated hillslope | place: USA:California | collected 2013-09-17
GGAAAAGCTTGATCACGGTTGCGTGTTGTTTGTGCAACAAATCTCCAAAAACGGCTGCCGCGACATCGTCTGGACCCCGGTCAAGAACCTCGCCTTCACGCCGACGTCAACGGGACGTATTTGGACCAGAAGTATTCGGGCACGATTTTGAGCCCAGGGATCCCAGCGGTTGCCAAGCTGGCAGCTCGGTATGAGCTCAAGGACCAGGACGCCATCAACGTGCTGCTCCGCGCTCAGCGCAACTTCTAAGCTCGGTCTAACGACCTACAGGAACCCCCGGCGGGAAACCGCCGGGGTTTTGCTTTGCGTCCTGACGAGGAAAACGGGTAATGGAGAATCCCATCCGAAATATCCGCCCTGGTGGCGGGTTTTGAACCAGGCGGTGTGCCGTTTCTTCGGGGCGAGCCATCAAGGAGAGAATGATGCGTAAATTGTTCCTGGCGGTCGTCGCTTTTGTCGCCGTGACATCCATCTGGATGGCAGCGACTCCGGTTCTCGCCCGAGACTATCCGTTCTGCATCAAGGGGGACGGTTACATAACTCCGACGGGGGATTGCAGCTTCGATACCTATGAACAATGTCTGGCGACGGCTTCCGGCCGTCGCAACTATTGCGACGTGAATCCTTACTTTCCCTACCCGAACGAGCCCTACGTCACTCACCCGAAGAAGCGGAGCAGATGGGGCTAAATAGAGCTGGGAATTCGCCTATTCCACGCTCGCCCCGCGATGCAGATCGGCCTCGATCTGCAGCCGCGTCCCGCCGCCAAATCGCGCGCGATAGACCTGCAAATTCTCCATGATCCGCTGCACGTAATTGCGGGTCTCGGAGAACGGGATCAGTTCAACCCAGTCGACCGCATCGACCTTGGGATCGCGCGGATCGCCGTAACGCTCGATCCATTTTTTGACGCTGCCGCGGCCGGCGTTGTAGGCGGCGAATGTCATGATGTAGGAGCCGCGATAGTCCTCGATCAGCCCGCCGAGCTCCGCGGCGCCAAGGGCGGCGTTGTAGACCGGATCGGTCTTCAGCCGGCCGAGGTCAAAGCTGGCGCCGTATTTCTTGCACACGTATTTGCCCGCATCCGGCGTCACCTGCATCAGCCCGTAGGCGTTCGCCGGCGACACCACGTTCGGATTGAAGGCGCTCTCCTGGCGCGCGATGGCGAACACGATGCTCTGCTCGACCTCCGGTCCGATCGACTTGAAAGGCGGGATCCCGGACACCGGATAGGCATAGAAATCGAACGGCAGCCCGCGATTGAGCGCGGCCTTGCCGAGCAGCAGCATGCCGCGCGCGTCGCCGTTGCGGGACGCCAGTTCGCCTAAGCCCACCAGTGCGTCCGGGTCGCCGTTTTCACCCATGTCGCCGAAAATCGGGAGCGCGATGTCGCGTTCATCGAGCGCGTAGAGCAGCTGCACCGCGCGCACGATCTCCAGCCGTTCGATTCCACGGCCGCGTGCAGCGGGCGCGCCGTTCAGTTCGATCTGCGGCAATCCGAGTTTCGCACGCGCCAACTGGCCGTAATAACTGGTCGATTGCGCGCCAGCCGCCGTATAGGCGGCGCGGGCCTCCTGGGATCGGCCGGCAGCTTCCGCGGCGCGGCCCTGCCAGTAGCCGGCACGGGCGAGCGCGGGCGGGTTGGCACTGCCGACGCCGATCCGCGAGAAATGTTGCGCTGCCCTTGCCGGGTCCGTCAGATAGCGCAGCGCAATCCAGCCGGCCGTCGCCGACGTCGAGCATCTTGCGCGACAGCAGCCGCCGTTCGATCCACCATTCGTCTAGATTGTGCAGACGGCCTGGGTCCTTGGGCGCGCCGAGCATGAGTTGGGCTGCCTCGGCGAATTTCTCTTCGCGGCGGAGCAACTGGATCTTGCTGAAGATGTAGCCGGGATCGCCGTGCAGTTCGTGCGGAACCGCGTCGAGCAGGGCCTTGGTGTTGGATGCCTTGCGATAGGCCGCAATCCTTGCCTTGGCCAAGGCGACCTGATTGGCGCCCAACCGCTTGGCGGCGCGCAGCGCGGCGTCCTGCTCGCTGCCGTAGAGCATGAAATCCATCCGCGCCTTGTGATCGCCCGGCGTCAGCAGCGCGCCGAACAGATCAAGCGCCGCGTTCTCGGTGTCCTCGGACATGGAATCATTGCGCCATGCCTCGCGCACCAGACGTTCCGCGTTGGCCCGGTCGCCGCGCTCGATCATGACGCGCGCCAGCGAGAATCGGCCTTTGGCTGACAGCGGCGATTCGTTGGCGAACCAGGCCCACACGGTCGCATCGTCGCGGCGATCGTCCCAAAGCGCGGCTTCGATGCGCCGGCGCAGGAACGTCTGCGAAGGCCAGCTCGGATTGGTGGCGATGAATGCGCGATAACGCTCGACCGACGCCCCGTTGTCGTCGCTGCGCAATATGATCCACTCCGCGAGCTTCTTCGCGACCGGATCCGATATTGCCGCCTGGGCCTGCGTCGCATCCGCGGGCTTGTGCTTGCGCACCAGTTCGATGACGTTCTCCAGCGCCTCGGTATCGGCTTGGGACGTCGATGACGTCGCAGCGACTGCGGCTGTCGCCGGGGGGGTGCGCGCCGGCGGCGAAGCCGCATGCTGGCGCGTCGCGGGCGCGAGAGCAGGCACTGCGGGAGCCGCGGTTGCGGCTGGTGCGGTCGTTTTGGCCGCAGTATTTGCAGCGGGCGCGGTATTCTTGGCGGTATTGGGCACGACGTTGCGCGCGATCGGCCTTGGCTGGGGCAACGGAACTTTTGGCTTGGCCCAGGCATCCGCCGCCAACGCCGATAATCCCACGGCCAGCGCCAGCGTCACCAGCGCGCTAGTGCCCAAAGCAGTCCGTCGCAAGGTGGATACGGGGGCAAATGGCGTCACGGCGTTCCTTCGCGGCGAATCATTCAATCGCTCAAGCCCTAGGCTCTATTTAATTGAATATGTGGACAAAATACTAAATACGCGGGGATTGGCGTGGTCTGCGCCACTACCGCGGCAAAATCGCGACCAGCGCGAGGTGGCGCGGGCCTTTCGCCGGCTTCACAGACCCGTTATGAATTGGTCCTTATTGCCGGTTTGGACGGCAGGCGGCGTGCGTTCGGGGAGAAAATCCATGGCGGCCAAGACGAATTTCAGGGGCTCCTTCACCGCTTTGGTCACGCCGTTCAAGAACGGCTCGCTCGACGAAGCGGCCTTTCGGGGCCTGGTGAGCTGGCAAATCGCCGAGGGCACCCACGGCCTGGTGCCGGTCGGCACCACCGGGGAAAGCCCGACGGTGAACCACGATGAGCACAAGCGCGTCGTCGAATGGTGCATCGACGAGGCCAGGGGGCGCGTGCCCGTGATCGCGGGCGCCGGCTCCAATTCGACCAAGGAAGCCATTGAACTCGCGGAGCACGCCGAGAGAGCCGGCGCCAGCGCCGTATTGGTGGTGACGCCATACTACAACAAGCCGACCCAGGAAGGCTTGTACCAGCACTTCAAGGCGATCAATGACGCGATCGGGATCCCGATCGTCATCTACAACATTCCCGGCCGTTCGGTGATCGATATGACCGTGGACACCATGGCGCGGCTGTTCGAACTGAAGAACATCGCCGGCGTCAAAGACGCGACCGCGAGCATGGTGCGCGTTTCACAGCAGCGCGCAACGCTGGGCGAGGATTTCAACCAGCTGTCGGGCGAGGACGCCACCGTACTCGGCTACATGGCGCATGGCGGCCATGGCTGCATCTCGGTAACGTCCAACGTCGCGCCCCGGCTGTGCTCGGAATTTCACATGGCCTGGCAGAGGGGCGATCTCGCCACCGCGCTCAAGCTGCACGACAAGCTGATGCCGCTGCACACCAATCTCTTCATCGAGTCCAATCCCTCGCCGGTGAAATACGCCCTGTCGCTGCTTGGCAAGATCGAGGAAAAGCTGCGCCTGCCGATGGTGCCGGTATCCGAGCCCACGCGCGTGGCGGTGCGCAGCGCCATGGTGCATGCGGGCCTCATCAACTAAGCCTTCGACGGCGATCGACGTCGAACAGAAGGGGCTGCAGATGCTCAAGGAGTTCCGCGAATTCGCGATGAAGGGCAGCGTGGTTGACCTCGCGGTCGGCGTCATCATTGGCGCGGCGTTCGGCGGCATCGTCACTTCGCTGGTCGGTGACATCATCATGCCGATCATCGGCGCGATCACGGGTGGGCTGGATTTCTCCAACTATTTCACCGGACTGTCGAAGGCGGTCACCGCCGGCAATCTGGCCGACGCGAAAAAGCAAGGCGCGGTATTGGCATGGGGCAATTTCCTCACGCTGACGCTGAACTTCATCATCATCGCCTTCGTGCTATTCGTGGTGATTCGTTTCATGAACCAGCTGAAACGCAGGGATGAAGCCGCGCCCGCGCCGCCGAAGCCGAGCCGCGAGGAAGAACTGCTCACCGAGATCCGCGATCTGCTCAAAAAGTCTTGACGTGCGCGCACGCGGGCTGAGTGTTACCGCTCTCCGTCGGAGATAGATTCCAAGGCACTTTTCATCATGGCCGAAAAGAACGAGCGCGCGATCAAGGTCGTCGCCGAAAATCGCAAGGCCCGGTTCAACTATGCGATCGAGGACACGGTGGAAGCGGGGATCGCGCTGACCGGCACCGAGGTCAAGTCGATCCGCAACGGCAAGACCACCATCGCGGAATCCTATGCGGACACCAAGGGCGGCGAGATCTGGCTGATCAACGCCAATATTCCGGAATATCTGCAGGCTAACCGCTTCAACCACGAGCCGAAGCGGCCGCGCAAGCTGCTGCTGCACAGGAAGCAGATCAACAAGCTGATTGGCGCGGTCGACCGCGACGGCATGACGCTGATTCCGCTCAAGCTCTATTTCAACGAACGCGGCCGCGCCAAGCTGCTGCTGGCGGTGGCGAAGGGCAAGAAGCTGCACGACAAGCGCGAGAGCGAGAAAAAACGCGACTGGGGCAGGGAGAAGGGGCGCCTGCTGCGGGCGCGGGGATAAATGATTGGCCCTCATCCCTGGGTAACGGCTTCGCCGTTATCGCTGGAGGAGCGCGTTCTTACGCGCGTCTCGAAGGATGAGACGAGTGGCTTCATGGTTCGGGACGGCGCGAGGGCGCCTCCTCACCATGAGGTCCGAATGTGTTGGACGTCGAGGGAAGTGAGATGAACCAGAGAAATCTGCTTGAAGTCGACTGGAGAAAAATCCCGGCGCCTGCCGACGACGGTGCGGCCGCGCATCTTGTGGGCATGACGATTCCGTCCGTCAGCCTGGTTGCCACCGACGACAGCTCGGTCACGCTGTCGGCGCTGCCGGGGCGTACCGTGGTGTTCGCCTATCCCCGAACCGGCGAGCCCGGCAAGATCGCACTGGTCGATGACTGGGACATGATCCCCGGCGCGCGGGGCTGCACGCCGCAAACCTGTGCGTTCCGCGACTTGCACGCGGAATTGAAGGCGGCGGGCGCCGGGCACGTGTTCGGCCTGTCGACGCAAAGCAACGCCTACCAGGCCGAAATGGCCTCGCGGCTGCACCTGCCGTTCCCGGTTTTGTCCGACGAGAAGTTAATGCTGACGCGTGCGCTGGATTTGCCGACCATGCAGGTGGCCGGGCTGACCTTGATCAAGCGGCTGGCGCTGATCATCGACGACGCGCGCATCACCCAGGTGTTTTATCCGGTGTTTCCACCGGATCGAAATGCCGGCGACGTGCTGGCGTGGCTGAAAGAAAATCCGGTTTGATCTGTGGGCAAAGCCACCGGGTCGCGCCAATGCGCGCCCGATGATAAACTCCGCGTGCCCACCTTAACGCCGGCAACAGCGGCGGTGGGCACGGCGCGAAACGCGCCTTTGCCCACCCGAATGCTAGCTCAGATCCGCTCTTACCTTTGCGAACACGTTGCGAAACATCGCTGGCGTCAGCACCCGCGTGTTGGTGTTGTAACGCGAGCAATGATAGCTGTCGTAGAGCCTTATCGCGCCGGCCTGATGCATCGCGCCATGCGCAAACGGCGCCGCGGCGGCCCGCAAGCCCAGCGCCTTCAGCGTCGATTCATGCGCAACCCGGCCGAGCGCCACGATCGCGCGCAGGCTCGGCATGTTCTCGATCGTCGCGATCAGAAATTGCCGGCAGACGTTGATTTCCGCGGGCAGCGGCTTGTTCTGCGGCGGCACGCAGCGTACCGCGTTGCTGATCCGGCACGCCACCAGCGTCAGCCCGTCGTCGGGGCGCGCCTGATAGTTGCCTTTGGCAAAGCCGTATTCGAGCAGCGTCGCGTAGAGCAGGTCACCGGCATAATCGCCGGTGAAGGGCCGGCCGGTGCGATTGGCGCCTTGCAGGCCGGGCGCGAGCCCGACGATCAGCAGCGCTGCGCCGGGATCGCCGAACGACGGCACCGGTGAATTGAACCATTCCGGTTCACGGGCTCGCGCCGCCTCACGGAAGCCGGCGAGCCTTGGACAAAGCGGACAGTTGCGATCGGGCGCGGTGCGGGAGAGAGCGGCGCCGGCGAGCCGTGGCTCGCCGCGCGCCGGATCATTCTCAATCGTCGAAATCGTCGTCATCGGCCCTCGGCGCCATGGTGGTCGCGCGCTGCAGGAATTGCGGCGCGTGATGACGTGGCTCGCGCGGGGGCGGGCGCTCGGACGGATCGCGACCGAGCTTGGACTGCAGCTCCACCAGATCGGTGAAGACGTCGGCCTGGCGCCGCAACTCGTCGGCGATCATCGGCGGCTGGCTCGAAATTGTTGAAATCACGGTAACCCGGACGCCACGGCGCTGCACCGCTTCGACCAGCGAGCGGAAATCGCCGTCGCCGGAAAACAGCACGATCTGGTCGACGTGCTCGGCAAGCTCCATCGCATCGACCGCGAGCTCGATATCCATGTTGCCCTTCACCTTGCGGCGCGGACGGATCGATGAATATTCCTGATCTTCAATAATCGCGGTGTAGTAGAACGCGCGCAGCAGCGTTCCGCGACTTTGAAATTCCTTCAACAGGCGCTTGTAGTCAATGTCGAAGCCGAGCGTCTTGGCGGTTGCATAAAGGTTAGCGCCATCGATAAAGAGCGCGATCTTATTGGAAGCAGGTGACATGGTTTCTCGCCTGGTTGTGTTTGTTGGTCAACGTTTTTGGCGCGGCGGCAGCGGGCCGAGCATTTGAGCGAACTATACTGCCAAAGCCCGGCGGATCAGTCTGAACAGACGGAGAGTTAAGGGCAATAGACACATACTTGACAACGCAATGAAGCGTTTTCTTGTCCGAACAGTTGTTTGTGAAGGCTTCCGAATCGTCGTTAGGTACGGCCCCGGACAGTCCAATCAGCGGGCCGGCGGATGGGTTAGCAGCACCGACGGCGAGGGCCAAACCGTACTTTGGTCTTGCGAAAGGCCCCCGGGCTCTATAACTAACCCGAATAATCAACATATTCGATCCCAATTATCGGAGCGACAATCGATGGCGCGCGTCACCGTAGAAGATTGCATTGATAAAGTAGACAACCGGTTCGATCTAGTCCTGTTAGCGGCCCACCGCGCCCGAATGATATCGTCGGGCTCTCAACTCACGGTTGACCGGGACAATGACAAGAATCCGGTTGTATCGCTGCGCGAAATCGCCGATTCAACCATTTCGCCCGAGGATTTGCGGGAAGAACTGGTGCATTCATTGCAGAAATTCGTCGAAGTCGACGAACCTGAACCCGATACCGTGCCCCTGATCGGGTCGGCAGGCGCCAGCGTCGACGCCGACGACACTGAGGTTGCCGTCGAGCGCATGACCGAGGAGGAACTCCTGAAGGGTCTCGAAGGCCTGGCGCCTCCGGAAGAGCAACCCGAAGAGGACGAATAGGTCGTCGCTTTGCCGCCAGCGTAACCCGAGCGGTCTGATTTACCAAAGGCCCGGACATTTTGTCCGGGCCTTTGCTTTTGTTGACGTTTTCATGGTTACCATGGGCCCACGACGGGCGCGGCCGAATTCTGCTTGGTCTGCCTTCGATTTGATCGGAGGACAGGCGGTTTGGCGTTAGACTGCGGCGGATGTCCGAAGTCGAGCGCCTGAGGACCCGAGCCGGGTACCGGTTCGTTTGAGAACGCATGGGTTGTATTGTGAGGCGATCACATCCGGCCCACACACGAAGGCAAAGTTCAATGGCGTCCAGACGCCACATTCTACTGCAAATGCAGGCCGCGACTGATTCGGTCGTCGCGGCGCCGTCGCCGCCTGCGCCGGTGAGGTCGGTCAAGTCACCCCGCCCGCGCATGATGCGGCAATACGATCTGGTCGAGCGCGTCAGGTCGTACAATCCCGATACCAATGAAGACCTGCTGAACCGTGCCTACGTCTACGCCATGAAGGCGCATGGCGCGCAAACCCGCGCGTCCGGCGATCCGTTTTTCTCGCATCCGCTTGAGGTCGCGGCGATCCTCACCGACCTCAAGCTCGACGACGCCACCATCGTCGCAGCGCTGCTGCACGACACCATCGAGGACACCGAGGCTACCCGCGCCGAAATCGATCACGTCTTCGGCCACGAGATCGGCGCCCTGGTGGAGGGTCTCACCAAGTTGAAACGGCTGGAGCTGGTGTCGCGCGAGGCCAAGCAGGCCGAGAACCTGCGCAAGCTGCTGCTGGCGATCGCCGACGACGTCCGCGTGCTCCTGATCAAGCTTGCCGACCGCTTGCACAACATGCGCACGCTGGAATTCGTAGCCCCCACCTCGCGCCACCGGATCGCCGAGGAGACGCTCGACATCTATGCCCCGCTCGCCGGTCGCATGGGCATGCAGGAGATGCGGGAAGAGCTCGAAGACCTCTCGTTCCGCACGCTCGATCCGGAAGCTTACGCGGTGGTGATGCAGCGGCTCGACGCGCTCGCGGAGCGCAACCGCAACCTGATCGGCGAGATCGAGAGCCAGCTCTCCAAGAAAATGCAGAAGAACGGCATGACCGCGCATGTCTATGGCCGGCGCAAGCGGCCGTTTTCGATCTGGACCAAGATGGAGCGCAAGTCGGTCGGCTTCGAACAATTATCGGATATCTTCGGATTTCGTGTCGTGATGAACGACGTCGAAGCCTGCTACCACGCGCTTGGCGTGGTGCACACCACGTGGCCGGTGGTGCCCGGCCGGTTCAAGGATTACATCTCGACACCGAAGCAGAACGATTATCGTTCGATCCACACCACCGTGATCGGTCCCGGCAAACAGCGGGTCGAACTGCAGATCCGCACCGACGAGATGGACCAGATCGCGGAATTGGGCATCGCCGCGCACGCCTTCTACAAGGACGACGTCGGCTCTCCGACCGAGCTGCTGAAGCGGGAATCCAACGCCTTCGCGTGGCTGCGCCACACCGTCGGCATCTTGTCGGAAAGCGCCAATCCGGAAGAGTTTCTGGAGCATACCAAGCTCGAGCTGTTTCACGACCAGGTATTCTGCTTTACGCCGAAGGGAAAACTGATCGCGCTGCCGCGCCAGGCCAATGTGATCGACTTCGCCTATGCCGTGCACACCGATGTCGGCAACAGTGCGGTTGGATGCAAGATCAACGGCAAGTTCGCGCCGCTGTCGTCCGAACTGCAGAACGGCGACGAGGTCGAGGTGCTGACCTCGGAAGCCCAGTCGGCGCCGCCCTCGGCATGGGAGTCGCTCGCGGTCACCGGCAAGGCGCGGGCGGCGATCCGGCGCGCGACGCGCACCGCGGTCCGCGATCAATATGCCGGCCTTGGCCGCCGCATCGTGGAGCGGCTGTTCGCACGCGCAAAAATCGAATACGCCGACGACAAGTTGAAGGGCGCGCTGCCGCGGCTGGCGCGCGCCTCGATCGACGACGTGATGGCCGCGGTCGGCCGCGGCGAGATGAAGGCCTCCGACGTCGCGCGCGCGATGTATCCCGATTACAAGGAAGAACGGGTGGCGCGATATGGCGCCAAGCGAAGCCTCGCGGTTAAGCTGAAGCTGAAATCGCCGCCCGATCCCGCGCGCAGCCCGTCGGCGATACCCGTGCGTGGCATCAATTCCGATCTGCCGGTCAAGTTCGCGCCGAACGGCGGCGCGGTGCCGGGCGACCGGATCATCGGGATCGTCTCGCCGGGGGAGGGCATCACGATCTATCCGATCCAGTCGCCGGCGCTGAAGGATTTCGAGGAGGAGCCGGAGCGCTGGCTCGACGTGCGCTGGGATGTCGACGAGTCGACGCCGCAGCGCTTTCCGGCGCGAATTCGCGTCGACAATGTCAACGAGCCCGGCAGCCTCGCGCAGGTGGCCACCGTGATCGCCGAGCACGACGGCAATATCGACAACATTAGCATGTTCAGGCGCTCGCAGGATTTCACCGAACTCACCATCGATCTTGAGGTCTATGACCTGAAGCATCTCAGCGCTATTATCGCCCAGTTGCGCGCCAAAGCCGTCGTCGCACGGGTCGAGCGCGTCAATGGATAAATAATTCCCTCATGGTGAGGAGCGCGCTCTCTTGCGCGCGTCTCGAACCATGAGACTACACTATCTCTCATCCTTCGAGACGCGGCCAGGAGGCCGCTCCTCAGGATGAGGACGTCGTCCGCTGCAATGTTTGACGAGAGCCGATCATGGTTACACGTTCTCCGCTGCGTCTTGGAGTCAATGTCGATCACGTCGCCCCCCTTCGTAACGCAAGGGCGGGCCGCAATCCAGATCCGGTGCGCGCGGCGCTGGTTGCGATCGCGGCGGGCGCCGACGGCATCACCGCGCACCTGCGCGAGGATCGCCGCCACATCCGCGACGAGGACATGGCGCGGCTCGGTGTGCCTGGTGCCCGAACGCCGCGAAGAACTCACCACCGAGGGCGGCCTCGACGTGGTCGGACAGCACAACGCGCTGGCGCCGTTCATCGCCAGATTGAACGACGCCGGTGTGCGGGTGTCGCTGTTCATCGCCGCCGACCCCCGGCAGATCGAAATGGCGGCAAAGCTGCGCGCGCCGGTCATCGAAATTCACACCGGGGCCTGGTGCGACGCCGTCGTGGATGGTCATGCGGCAAAGGCGGAAGCGGAATGGCAGCGGATCGTTGCGGGCGCGGTGCTTGCGCGTTCGGCCGGCCTGGAAGTTCATGCCGGCCACGGCCTCGATTATGTCACCGCGGAGAAGATCGCAGGCCTGCCGGAGATCGTCGAACTGAATATCGGCTACTACATGATGGGGGAGGCGTTGTTCGTCGGCCTCGATGAGACGGTTCGGGCGATGCGGGCCGCGATGGACCGCGGGCGCAAGCTTCTTGCGAGTCAAATTCTCGAACAAGAGAATCCAGCGGGCAAGACATGATCCTCGGCATCGGCTCCGACCTGATCGACATCCGGCGCGTCGCCAAAGTCATCGAGCGTCACGGTGACCGCTTTCTCGACCGCATTTTCACCGAAGCCGAGCGCGCCAGGGCCGGGCGCCGGGCCAAAAGCGAGAAGATGGTGGTGGCGACCTACGCCAAGCGATTTGCCGCCAAGGAAGCCTGTTCCAAGGCGCTCGGCACCGGTATCCGGCGTGGCGTCTGGTGGCGGGATATGGGGGTGGTGAACCTGCCGGGTGGCCGTCCGACCATGCAACTGACGGGCGGGGCTCTGGCCCGGCTGGAGGCGCTGACGCCGCCAGGCCATGAGGCGCGGATTGATCTCAGCATTACCGATGACTGGCCGATGGCGCAGGCCTTCGTCATAATTTCGGCGGTCAATGCGGGCAAACCGTGACACACTGGGGGGTCTCCGGCGGTTCGCCGCTGAACAAAAAATCTTCAACTTGTCAATGGATTAGCAAGTTTCGATATCGCCGTTGATTGCGCGGGTGCGAACAACCGTCTAAAACGCTCGAATCTTGAAAGTTCTCTTGGAGGCCTTTCAGCGACGGTGCAGAGAACTTCGGAACCTAAAACACACTAGAGCATGATTCGGAAAAGTGGGAACCGGTTTTCCGAAAAGATCATGCTCAAACAAAAGGATAGAGCGGGATGACGATTCGAGGAAAAGTCATCCCGCTCTAGGGGGAACATCGAATTGGGCGAATTCGGGCTTGCGCCGGAACTCGCTCTCAATATCAGAATCAAGACCATTTTGTTGGCGCGAAACGAGGGGCGATTCGCGCGAGCAAAATGTTCTGCCACCGTGCGGCGGTCGCGAAGGGAATTGGGAAAGCGATGAGCGTGACATCCGGGACAAAATCTGAAAGCGGCTTGGGTGAAACCGTCCGCGTCGTCATTCACGCTCTGTTGATTGCGCTGGTGATCCGGACCTTCCTGTTCCAGCCCTTCAACATCCCCTCGGGATCGATGAAGGCAACGCTTCTGGTCGGCGACTATTTGTTCGTCTCGAAATATTCCTATGGCTACAGCCACTATTCCATACCGCTGTCGCCGCCGCTATTTTCGGGGCGCATATTCGGCTCCGAGCCGGCGCGGGGCGACATCGTCGTGTTCCGGCTGCCGAAAGACGATACCACCGACTACATCAAGCGCGTGATCGGATTGCCGGGCGACCGTATCCAGATGAAGGATGGGCTGCTCTACATCAATGACAGGCCGGTGCAACGCGAGCGCCTGAGCGATTTCATCGGCGAAGACCCTTGCGGCTCCGACGCCACCGCGCGGGTCAAGCGCTGGAAGGAGACGCTGCCGAACGGCGTCACCTATCAGTCGCTGGATTGCGTCGACAACGGTTTCTACGACAACACCAATGTCTACACCGTGCCGCCCGGCCATTTCTTCATGATGGGCGACAACAGGGACAATTCGACCGACAGCAGAGTGCTGTCGGCGGTGGGTTACGTGCCGTTCGAGAATATCGTCGGCCGCGCCCAGATGATTTTCTTCTCGATTGCTGAGGGTGAACACGCCTGGATGTTCTGGCGCTGGCCGACCGCGCTGCGCTGGAATCGCATATTCTCAATTGTGCGATGAACGACGAAACACCTGACATCCAGACCTCATCGTCATCCGGCGAAGCAAGTCATCAGCCTGACGCCGGCCGCGAACCTGCGACAGTGAAGAAGAAGCGCACCAAGATCAGCGCCAAGGCCGCCACCGCGGCGATCGAGGCGCGCATCGGGCACAAATTTGCCGATGCCAGCCTGCTGGCCACGGCCTTCACGCACGTCTCCGCGCTGAAATCCGCGCGCAAGCGTGGTGACAGTTACCAGCGTATGGAATTTCTCGGCGACCATGTGCTCGGGCTGATCGTGTCCGACATGCTGTATCGCGCCTTCCCGAACGCCGATGAAGGCGAATTGTCGAAGCGGCTCGCCGATCTCGTGCGCAAGGAGAGCTGCGCGGATGTGGCGAAGTCGCTCGGGCTGGTCGATGACATCAAGCTTGGCGCGGTTGGCGCGGGAGCGGGCGCCCGCCTGCGCAAATCCGTGCTCGGCGACATCTGCGAGGCGGTGATCGGCGCGGTGTTTCTCGACGGCGGCTACGCTGCCGCAGCGCAGTTCGTCGAGCGCAACTGGACCGAGCGGATGCGCAAGCCGCGGCGGCCGCTGCGCGATCCCAAGACGGTGCTGCAGGAATGGGCGCAGGGCAAGGGGCTGCCGACGCCGGTCTATCGCGAGGTCGAGCGCACCGGGCCGCATCACGATCCGCAGTTTCGCCGGCGGTCCCAATGACGGATGAACCCACTGAAGAAGCCGCGCCGGCTGTGCCGGCCGCGACGCGCTGCGGCTTTGTCGCGCTGATCGGCGCCCCCAATGTCGGCAAGTCGACGCTGGTCAATGCGCTGGTCGGCTCCAAGGTCACCATCGTCTCGCGCAAGGTGCAGACCACGCGGGCGCTGATCCGCGGCATCGTGATCGACAACAATGCCCAGATCATTCTGGTCGACACGCCCGGGATTTTCCTGCCCAAGCGCAGATTGGATCGCGCCATGGTGTCGACGGCATGGAGCGGGGCCCATGACGCCGATCTGGTCTGCGTGCTGCTCGACGCGCGCGAGGGTATCGACGAGGAAGCCGAAGCGATCCTCACCAAGGTCGCGACCGTTCGTCACGAAAGAATTCTGGTGCTGAACAAGATCGATCTGGTGCCGCGCGAAAAACTGCTGGCGCTTGCCAAGGCCGCCAATGACCGCCTGAGTTTCGAAAAAACCTTCATGGTCGCGGCGCTGTCAGGCGATGGCGTCGACGACCTCAGGCACACGCTGGCGGAGATGGTGCCGCCGGGGCCGTTTCATTATCCCGAAGACCAGATGTCGGACGCGCCGATGCGGCATCTGGCGGCGGAAATCACGCGGGAAAAAATCTTCCGCCAGCTGCATCAGGAACTGCCGTATCAATCCACCGTCGAAACCGACAGCTGGACCGAACGCAAGGACAAGTCGATCCGCATCGAGCAGACGATTTTTGTCGAGCGCGAAAGCCAGCGCAAGATCGTGCTCGGCAAGGGCGGCGCCACCATCAAGTCGATCGGCGCGGATTCGCGCAAGGAGATCGCGGAGATCGTCGGCGTCCCCGTGCATCTGTTCTTGTTCGTGAAGGTGCGCGAAAACTGGGGCGACGACCCCAACCGCTACCGTGAAATGGGACTT
>WNFN01224345.1_pt1 | contig 14524 bp, 17 predicted proteins | sample 5400161 | NCBI WGS metagenome assembly WNFN01 (sample SAMN13153353, study PRJNA577476) | soil metagenome | isolation source: 80 cm saprolite on Douglas fir-dominated hillslope | place: USA:California | collected 2013-09-17
GACGAGGTCGTCGAGCTCGCCCGATCCAATCTGCTGAGGTGACGCAGAGAGTTTTTGAAATATGCAATCTTGATTCATGGGAGTGAAAACGTTGGCAAAAATGGAAAGGTATTCAGCTTGGTTTGCCGAAATGACTTTAACGGTTGTCGGAATGCGATCGAGAATTCGTGCCAAGTTATTGAAATCGCTTTGGAGCGGGTGAAGCGCTCCGATTCAAATTTTTCTTTCGATTTCTGTCAACGACTCCAATTATTTACGCCTACGGCCTATTTTCGTGTTGGACGTATTGTTGGACGTTTCGTTCGACGCTCAACTTGGCTCGCCTGCCACTCAAACGTCGTTCTGCCACTATGGAAATCCGTGGAGAACTGGCGGTAACGCCATTATCAGCAACACGGCGCTTCCCCCCAACACGCTGGCACCCACGACGAGCAGGGACAGGACGCGCTCCCAGAGCATCTCGTTGCTGGCGACGTCGTTCGAATTCGGCACCTGTGTGCACCCGCATTTTTCGTGCGACGAAGACGTCACCCTCCCGCCGGCCGTAGCACATGGCTTCGTCAATGCCATGCGTGACTTCTTCGCCGAAAAAAATCCGACCAAGCGCGACGCGATCGCGGCCCATCAGCTTAGCGTGCTTCGCGATCACCAAGGACCGCGCGAAGAGAAGCTGTGGCTTTAAAGACGTTAAACAGATGTTCGCCGAGATGAAGGGCATTGCAGGCTAGCCATCACATACTCGCGTAGGCTTGGCGCTTCAACGCCAAGAAATCACCTTCGCTCAGTCCAGCTCGCATCTTCGTGCTGGCCATTGAATCGGCCCCGGCTGGGAATCGGAGGGTTGCGCCGGTATCGTTGGCTGCCCAAAAGACTGCGTTTGCGACATCTCCGAGAGCCGTTGTGAATTCGGGTAGATTGCTCATCTGCGCGTTCAGTTGCGGCTGGTAGGGCTCCGGAAACGAGTTCGCATCGTTGAACGCCATCATGTTTGCTCGGAACCTGGTGTCCGGTCCGTAGCCAGGCTCGACCAATTTTACACGGATGCCAAACGGCGCAAGCTCGTGGTAAAGCGCTTCCGAGAAGCCCTCGACTGCGGTTTTGGTTGCAGCATACACGGAAACGAGAGGCGCGGGATTGAATACGACACTGGACGTGACGTTGACAATCGTGCCCGAGCCACGCTGGCGCATGTGCGGCACGATTGACCGGGCCATCGCGAGGGTGCCAAGCGTATTGGTTTGAAACAAGCGGCGGGTCAACTCGTCCGAGGTCGTTTCGAGCGGCGAGAACACTCCAAAGCCGGCATTGTTGACGAGGGCGTCGACGCCACCGAACGCACCGAGCGCTTCGCTGACGGCCACCCGAACACTCTCCGCATCGGTCACGTCGAGCGCAATTACACGCAAATTGTTCGAACTTGCGTTGAAGAGGCCGTCTTGAGGCTGACGCATCGTCGCAACGACATTCCAGCCATTGTTGAGGAAGAGCTGTGCAGTTGCTTTGCCGAAGCCCGACGAGCTGCCAGTAATCAGAGCCGTTTTCATCCCCTAGCGAGATCCGGATGGAAACTAGCTGTCCGCGGCAGGACTGCCTATAATTGCGCATCAGTAATCCGTTATAGATCGTCCGGGACATGGAACCATTTGCCGATGTGATCACCCTGCTGCGACCTCGCGCGATCGGAACGAAGGTTATCGAAGGAGCCGGGCGTTGGGCCGTACGGCGCTCGCGAATGAATTTGGCCGGCTTTGGCCTCGTGCTTATCGGCGAATGCTGGCTCACGGTAGACGGCCACAAACCTGTGCGTCTCGCCAAAGGCGATTTCGTCCGACGGGGTCCGATACGGCGATCCAGATCTCGCGCTGGAGTTCAAGCAGCTCGGTGGCAATTTCGAACTAGACTCGGCCAACCGCGGGCTGCTCGGCGGACTGCTCCCGACTCTTGTCCATATCCAGGCCTCCGATCCCGCTGCGGGACGACTTAAGCGCATGATAGACTCGATCGTTGAGGAGTGGCTCGCCGACCGACCAGGCCGCGAAGTCGTCGTTGATCGTCTTATCGAGGTCTTGCTGGTGGAGGCTCTGCGGTTTCGCTCCGAAGGCGTGGACGTCATCGGACAAACGGGCCTCCTCGTGGGGTTGGCTGATCCGCTTCTCGCCCGCGCCCTGAGACGACTTCATAATGACGTTGCTCACCCCTGGTCGGTGGAGGAACTCGCCAAGGAGGCGGGGCTGTCCGTTTTCAGCGAACGCTTCGGCCAGAAGGTCGGAGTACCCCCGATGCAATACCTGATGGATTGGCGAATGGCCTTGGCCAAGGCAATGCTTCAGCGGGATGCCCCTCCATTGGAAGCCGTTGCGGTCGCGATTGGCTATCAGTCAGCAAGCGCCTTCAGCACCGCCTTCCGCCGAGAGGTCGGTAGCCCGCCCAGTCACTTCGCTCGCACCGCAGCCGGATAAGCAGCGGCCGGCCGCAACGTGCCGATCAGAAGTTATGAGCCTGCGGCCTTTAATTCAAGACCGCTGTGGGCAATGAGATACCGAGGTTCCGCACGACGACCTCATCAGTCAATTTCAACATCCGGACCATTCGAGCAATTGCAGACTTGGTGCCGCGGAACGTGACGAGCCGTCGCGCGAGGGCGTCTTCGAGACGGCAATAGCCGGTCCAGACCTTTGTAAAGGCGGCCAAGTCGGCCTCGATCACGACGTCGCGATTCTGCCCAGGATCCTTCAGGCAAACCTCGATCTCATCTTTTCGGATCAGCAGCCACCAATGGCGCGGATTGCGGCTGCCCTTGGGGATGCCCCTGAAATCGAAGTGCAGGACAAATTCCTGCGCCGGAATATCCTTGCGATCGATGTGCTGGCGTATGCCCCCTATCAGCAATTTTGAATCGAGATCGTCAGGACCAACGAGGCCCCCTCCCCACTTGAGCCCCCATTCGCCCATCATCTCGATCATCGGACGAAATGCCTCCCCGGCTTCCGTCAGCACATAGATGTGCCCTTCTGGGGCCATAATAGAGCTCGCGAATGATCAGCGGCGACCATCGATCGCCGAATATCTCGGCCGTCTTCGCGACGGGACAGAACTGACCGTATCTGATCATGAGCTCGACCTCACGGGCGCTTGGGAAGTCTCTTTTCCGTACCAATCCTCGAAATGTATCCCAGCGATGTGTGATCGACCCATCACGCTTTCAAGCGAAGCAAGCCGTTTTTCAGCCCATCCGCGCACAGGAAGTTGGGTACGGAATACAAACTTGATATCGAACGCCCCCGGCGCCAATTGTGGGTATGGGGCAGCGATCCCTTGGATGGCTTCAATCAGTTTTCAGCGAGAGGCCGCAACGTGACAGAGCTGCTGTTGATCGTTTCGCTATCGTTTTCCACACTTAGAGGAGACCCAAGATGGCAACAAGTGTCAAACAGATGTTGGAAGCTGCGAACGCTATCGTTCCGAAAATCACGTCAGCGCAAGCCGACGGCATGATCGCGAAGGGCAATACCCTAATCCTTGATGTTCGTGACGCGCCGGAGGTCGCCGCAAGCGGCAAGATCGCCGGCGCCATAAACGTGCCACGCGGCATGTTGGAATTCCGTGCCGACCCGGAATCCCAGTATCACGATAAAAACTTCGAAAGGGGAAAAACGGTCATTCTGTATTGCGTCTCTGGCGGGCGAGCGGCTCTCGCTGGCAAGCTGCTCAAGGAACTGGGTTACGACGACGTCTACAATCTCGGTAGCTTCAAAGACTGGACCGGGACGGTCGATAAGATCTGAATGAAGACAACGGCCCGAAGCGGTTGCTGCGCAACAGAGATACGGCAGCAGATGCCGCCTCTGGCGCTGTCATTAGCGACACGTCGCTAAACCCCGGCAAGTTCGGGCCGGACCGACTCAAACGAACACGACGAGCAGTGCGCATGACGATGAGAGGACGAGCTCTGACTAAGCCGTTCGCAACTTCTCCGAACGATAAGTCGAACCACGCTCTGGTCTATGACGTCCCCGCCAGCGAAGTGCCGCAAGGCCGCGTCAGGACTTCTCTGGTGAGGTCCAATGGCGACGCCACCGTGATTGTTCCTATCCGCCACAAGTAACGTGCTATTGCGAGCGAAAGCCGGCCAGCTAAATGGCCCAACACGGCGAAACTTCTTCGACCGTTAGTGGCGCAGGCGCATGATATCTTGCGTGAGCGCTTTGAAGCAGGCGGCTCAGCCGAAGACTATCTATACGATAGGACGAAACTTGCCGACAGCACAGTGGTTGGTCTGGTCCACATTGCATCGATATCTAACGGAATACGCGATCGGAGCACGGTCGCTCCACTCGCAGCGATTGCGGTGGGTGGTTACGGACGAGGGGAACTGGCCCCGGGCTCCGACCTCGACTTGCTCTTTCTTCTCCCTGAAGGAAATCAAGCTTGCGCACGAGGCGTTGCGCCGACAATAAAGGCTTGCATCAGCGCAGTCGTCGCAAGCCTCTGGGATCTAGGATTCGAGCTAGATCATGCGGCGCGGTCGCCGAGCGAATGCCTTGAGCTTGCAAGCGACGATGCCGCCTTTCTTGCCCGGTCTGGTTGACCGGCGATTCCTATGGGGCGGTTTCGGCCTATTCACTTCTCTCGACACCGATATCGCGGCGCTCCTCTCTGGTCCTGACGCAGGACGCTGGAGGGACGCGATCGGCGACGCCCTGTCAAGCACTCATCGCCGTGCGCCGCGCGAAATGCAACGTTTGGAGGACGAGCCTGACCTCAAGCGAGGCCCCGGCGGCCTGCGAGACTTGCGGCGCGCAATCTGGGCCAATACGCCCGCATCGGCGCGTCCCATGTCGCTCACGCAAGCGCCGCTTATCGAAGCGCACCGTTTCTTGTGGCTTGTGCGGTGTCATTTGCATTTTCTCGCGGGTCGCGCAGACGACCGTCTTAGCTTGCCACTCCAACCCGGCAACGCGCTACAAAACTCCGCTGCGCCTCACCTGTTGGACCTTTTCCGTTATCACGCCCGCAATGTTCTGGCTGCGATCCGTGTTACGCCGCCTGCCAAGTCTGGAATACAAACTTGATATCGGAAATCGGATCGTCGATTTCTAGTCGTGGGCAGCGACCGCCTGGAACGCTTCGTTCAAGCAAATTTGTCTGCAGCCCGCGTGTTGACTGTGATCAGAAACAAAAGGTGACCCATGAATGCAAGGAACCCCGTGTTGTGGATTTCAGTATGTGCCCTCGCCCTGCTCACCGGACCAAGTCTGACCGGAGCCCAAACCGTTACCGAGGCTGACGTCGTCAAGGCCATCTCCAATTTGGAAAATGACGGCGTCAAAGCAGATCTGGCCGGCGACCCGGCCTTTTATCGGAAGGTTCTGGCTGAGGATTGGACCCGGGGCGACAGCGACGGAACTTACTACACCAAGGCCGGCCTCTTAAATCTGATGGCCGACGCCAAGAACATCAAGACAAACAGCGAGAAACTCTCCGAACTCAAGGTGCGCGTGTACGGCGATACAGCCGTCGCAACGTACAAAGACACCTATGACATTCTGATCATGGGTCAGCGTCGCGCGCACACCATCATCGCTACTGACACGTTTGTCAAAATCGATGGCGAATGGAAGCAGGTCGCAAGCCACGGGGCTGAAGTGAAGAAGTAGCCGCTTACACTTTGATCGTGACGCTCGCTGGATGCCGTCAGCGGCCCTGAGGTCATCTTCAGCAAAAGAGGCACGAACTCAATCCCAGGCACAAGCACCGGAATCCGTTCCGGCAGCGAAAGCCGTACACGGCGGGTGACGCCGGACAAGGAGACAAGATGAGCAAGAACAACACGGCCTCTCTGCTGCCCTTCGTGCAAGGACGATACATCGAAAACTCCCGCTGGTACATGGGGAGCGTCATGACGTTTCTCGTCAACAGCGAACACACGAACGGCAGCTTCAGCATCACGGAGTACCTGTCAAAGCCTGGGAACGAACCTCCGGCGCACGTGCACCATCGGGAAGATGAGTTCTTCTACATACTGGAAGGCCGCATCGATGCTTACATCGGCAAAGAGCTCTTATCCGCGGGTCAGAACGAAGGCGTGTTCTTTCCTAAATTCATCCCGCATACGTTCAGGATCCTCACTCCGCGATTGCGGATGCTGATCTGGCTGTCTCCGGGCGGCTTCGAAGGCTACTTCCGCGATATGAGCGAACCAGCCCGCTCGCTCGATCTTCCAACACACGCCGCGAACTATGGTGAGGCCGGCCGATATGGATCACACATTGCGGCCGGAAAAGAGCACGGGATTTCGTTCCTTTCATCGGAAGAGATACGGCAGCAGATGCCGCCTCTGGCAGAATTACTCGCGCTCGACGATCAGGGTGACAGTGCACTGATGAGAAACGCCACAGGAGGCCGCAATGAGTGAAGTGATCGCCGCGACAGGCGCCAGGGAGCGCGCGCCAACTTCCAACATTGATCCGTTCTCGCTCGAATTCCTCGCCGATCCTTTCCCGGCTCATCAGGAGTTGCGCGAGGCCGGCCCGGCCGTTTGGCTGTGCCGCTACGGCGTCTGGGCGGTGGCGCGATACGAAGACGTGCATCGCGTCCTCACCGATTGGCGGACATTTTGTTCTAGCCGCGGCATCGGTATGAGCGATTTCTCCAAGGAGAAGCCCTGGCGGACACCGAGTCTCGTCCTGGAGAAGGACCCACCCGAGCATGACCGCGCCCGCGCCGTGCTCAATCGTGCGCTGTCGGCGAGCGTCATGAAACAGCTTCGCGATTCTCTTGCGTCCGCTGCCGAGGCGCTGATCGAGAAGCTGCTGGAAGCGCGTCGTTTCGACGCCATTCCGACATTGGCCGAAGCCTATCCGCTTTCCGTCTTCCCCGACGCCGTAGGCCTGCGCAAGGAAGGGCGCGACCACTTGAGGCCCTATGCCAACGCGGCGTTCAACGCCTTTGGGCCCGACAACGAGTTGCGGCGCGATGCTCTTGCAGGCGCCGCGCCGCATGCCGCCTGGGTGAGCGAGCAATGCCGGCGCGAAAATCTTTCGCCCGACGGCATCGGCGCGAAGATCCACGAATCGGTCGATACCGGTGAGATCAGCGCAGAGGATGCGAGGCTCTTGGTGCGTTCGCTGCTGAGCGCCGGGATTGATACAACTGTCAACGCGCTGGGCGCCGCAGTTTATTGCCTGGCGCGATTCCCGACCGAAATGGCGAAGCTCAACAAAAATCCTTCTCTCGCCCGCGCCGCCTTCGAAGAGACGATCCGCTTCGAATCGCCGGCGCAGACGTTCTCGCGCACGACAACGCGGCCCGCCGAGATCGGCGGCGTGCAGCTCGACGCAGGCGAGAAAGTCCTGATGTTATTGGGCGCCGCCAATCGCGATCCGCGCAAATGGGACAGGCCCGATATTTACGACATCGAGCGTCGGACGGCGGGCCATGTCGGGTTCGGCGCTGGCATTCATGTGTGCGTCGGCCAATTGCTGGCGCGGGTTGAGGGCGAGGCGATGCTCACTGCTCTCGCCAGAAAAGTTCGCGCGATCCGTATCGACGGCGAAGTCAAACGAGCCTTTAACAATACGCTGCGCGGGCTTCAGTCTTTGCCTGTCGAGCTGGTGCCCGCGTAGCCAGGAATTCTCCGGACAACGACACATGAATAACCACGTCGAATTGGTTTCCCGCTATTTTGTCCGCGAGCCTCGGGTCGACGGCTTTTTCGACGCGTACAGCTGCAGCGTTCAATATGTGGTCGCTGATCGTGACACGGGACGTTGCGCGATTATTGATCCGGTACTCAACTACAACGAAAAGTCTGCGGCAACGGCGACGTCGTCGGCCGACGCGCTGCTCGCCTTCGTGCGCGAACGGAAGCTCACAGTCGAGTGGATTCTCGATACCCATCCCCATGCGGATCACTTTTCGGCGACCGCTTATCTCAAGGAGAAGACGGGCGCGAGGACTGTGATCGGAGAGCGCGTCACAGACGTGCAGCGGCTTTGGAAGGATATCTATAATCTGCCGCCAAGTTTCAGGACCGACGGTTCACAATGGGACCGGCTGTTCGCCGACGGCGATGTCTTCCACATCGGCGATCTCGAGGCGCGCGTGCTGTTCTCTCCCGGTCACACCCCGGCGTCGGTTACCTACGTGGTCGGCGATGCCGCCTTCATACATGATACGCTTTTCATGCCCGATTTCGGCACGGCGCGTTGCGATTTTCCGGGAGGCGATGCACATGCGGCCCAACGGTCGCCCACCCGCCTGGGAAAGCACCGTAGCTCACCAGCGTGCCCGGAACATTCACCTTGCCCAGGCGCATGGCGAGGCAGAGTTCGTTGCCCTTCGCCGCGCACGCGACGCAAGTTTGCCGATGCCAAAGCTCATTCTGCACGCTCTGCAGGTCAATATCGCAGCAGGACGCCTGCCTCCCGCCGAAGACAACGGCGGACACTTTTTGAAGATACCGCTCAACGCGCTTGCGACCTTTCGCGAATGAGGGCCGTCTCGCCACCGAACAAGGCGCCGTAGCGCAGTTCGCGGATGAACAGCGGTGTCGATTAGCCACCAGGTCGCGGCGCTGCGTTCTCCAAAATGAATCTCGCTTTAACAACAGGAGGTCGAAACATGACGTTACAGATTGGTGCTGTCGCTCCGGACTTCGTAGCCGAGACCACCGAAGGGAAAATCAAATTCCATGACTGGATCGGCAATAGCTGGGCACTGCTGTTCTCGCATCCCAAGGATTTCACCCCGGTTTGCACCACCGAGCTCGGTGCACTCGCCAGGCTGAAACCGGAATTCGACAAGCGCGGCGTCAAGCTGATGGGTCTTTCGGTCGATCCGGTCGACAAGCACGCCAAGTGGTCGGAAGACATCCGCGAGACGCAAGGCGCCGCGCCGAACTATCCCATGATCGGCGACACCGATTTCCATCCGACAAAAAAGATCAAGCTGGTGCTGATCTATCCGATGACGACGGGGCGCAGCTTCGTAGAGATATTGCGCGTCATCGATTCCCTACAGATGACGGCCAAGCACCGCGTCGCGACGCCTGCCGATTGGAACCAGGGTGACGACGTCATCATCGCGGGCTCCGTCAGCGATGACGAGGCCAAAACGATCTATCCGAGCGGTTGGAAGGCGCCGAGGCCGTACCTTCGTATCGTGCCGCAGCCGAAGTGACGTTTTAGACTGGCGTCGCTGCGAAGCGATGCCAGTCCGCGCGAGGGCGCGGACGCAAAGTCAAACGCGGGCGCAGGAAGGTACGGAATACAAACTTGATATCAAACCCGGGGGCAGCGATTTTCGTCGAGAGCCGTGATCGCCAGGAAAGCCTCAATCAGTTTCCAGCCGGTAGCTCGCGATCAGGGCCCTCGGAGAGAACCCTGAGTTCTGTCTTTGACACGCCACAGGAGTCATAAAATTGAATACAGAAAAAAAGACGTTCGTTCTCGTTCACGGGGCCTGGCACGGTGGCTGGTGCTACCGTCAAACCGCGGCCGCATTGCGCAAGATGGGGCACGAGGTTTTCACACCGACCCACACGGCGTTGGCGAACGTGCTCATAAGGCGGATGAAAACATCACCCTCGAAACCCACATTCGCGACGTCGCAGGCTGCATCGAGGCCGAGGAAATCAGCGACGTCATCCTCGTCGGCCATTCTTATGGCGGCATGGTGATCACCGGGTTAGCCGACCGGATGGCCGATCGCATCAAGGCGCTTGTCTATCTTGATGCCTTTGTACCGGACGACGGAGACTCTTTGTTGGCGCTGCTGCACAAAGCGCTCGAACCGCCGGTGGCCGAGCAGTTCATCGGCGCCTTTCGCGACGCGGGCCTGGAAAACAACAGCGGGATGACGCATCCGCTCACGGCGGAAATCCTCCACGTCTCGCCTGCAAATCGCGAATGGGTGAGCCGGCGCTGCGTCCCGCAGGCGCTTGCCACGTTCGAGATGCCGGTCTTGCTGTCGGGTGAGATCGAGAACGTGAAACGCCGCATCTACATCCTGGCCGATGGCTGGGACCCCAGTCCGTTCCGGTATTTCGCCAACAAATTTACCGGAGCCCCAGGATGGGATGTCGTCAAACTGACCTGCGGGCATGACGTCATGGTGGATCTGCCGAACGAACTGGCCGAAACCCTCGCGCAAATAGCGTAACCATTCGGATCTGTAACCCGAGTACGGGGGCAACGGAGTGATTGACAGTATGAGCAATTACAGAAAGATACAGGCCGAAGACTGCCCGTGCCGGGAGGGCATGTTTCCGCGCGGTAAGGTCAGCCGGCGCGGTCTGCTGTTCGCGGTTGGCTCGACGGTTGGGGTATCGTCTGCAAGCCTTGTAAGGCCAGCTCTAGCCGCGGCGCTATCTGCGCCTCCCGGCTCCATCCATTACGACGTTGCTGCTGACCCAACGAAGGAGCAAGGCCGGCCGACATTTGAAGATGGCGGTTATGGCTCGCGCTCGCAGTTCGACGCTTGCAGACCTCCTGGGTAACATTACCCCATCCGGCCTGCATTTTGAGCGCCACCACGCCGGCATTCCCGTTATCGATCCCGCGAAACATTCGCTTGTCATTCACGGCTTGGTTGGAACGCCGAAGCGCTTCACCATGGCTGACATCCGCCGGATGCCTTCTGTCACTCGCAAACATTTTATCGAGTGTTCGGGCAATACGCTATCCGGGTGGACCGGGCAAATGGAGAAAACCGTGCAGGCCTCGCATGGCCTTCTGAGCACGTCGGAATGGACAGGCGTTCTTTTTTCTGAGTTCGCCAAGCAAGTTGGACTGAAGCCGGAGGGAACCTGGGTGTTGGCCGAGGGGTCTGATGGCGCCGTAATGACCCGCTCGATCCCGATGGAGAAGATGCTGCGCGATGCGATCCTCGCCTATGGCCAGAACGGCGAAGCCATTCGCCCCGAGCAGGGCTACCCCCTGCGCCTTGTGCTGCCGGGCTACGAAGGCAACACTCACATCAAGTGGATTCAGAGCCTGCAGGTGAGCGGCGTCCCCTTCATGTCGCGCGAAGAGACGTCGAAATACACCGACCTGATGCCGGACGGCGTTGCATGGGAATTCGTTTTCGAAATGGATGCGAAATCCGTAATCACATTTCCCTCCGGGGCGATGCGGCTGCCCGGTCCAGGATTTTACGAGATCACGGGGCTCGCCTGGTCCGGACGGGGCCGGATTTCGGGTGTCGAGGTTTCAACGGACGGCGGCGCCACCTGGCAGAAAGCTGATCTCGAAGGCATTCCCGAACCCATCTGCACAATTCGCTTCAAACTACCTTGGATGTGGGACGGCAAGCCTCGTGTTCTGCTCAGCCGCTGTGCGGATGAGACCGGGTATGTTCAACCCATCCGGAAGCAACTCGTGGAGCAGCGCGGCGTAAACGCATTCTATCACTATAATGGCATCCAAGCCTGGGGCGTTGGCCCCGACGGGAGTGTTAGCAATGCCGCCGCTTAAAATCGCTCTTGCAGCAATTCTTGTTTTCGGCGCACCTGCCGGCGCAGCCATGGCGGAAACGAAAACTGCCTTCGATTTCGGCCAGCCCATCACGAGCGCCGATCTTCAACGTTACCTTTCCATACCGCCAAACGGTGCCGGCCTCCCGCCGGGACATGGCGATGCCAGCCAAGGCCGGATGGTCTACGAAGAGAAATGCGCGGCATGCCATGGAGAAAAGCTTGAGGGCATTAGTGAAACTGGCGCCCCTGCACTTATCGGAGGCCGCGGAACGCTCGTGACGGCGAAGCCTTTCAAAACCGTTGAAAGCTACTGGCCTTATGCGACGACTGTCTTCGATTACGTGAGGAGAGCGATGCCTTTCAATGCGCCCGGATCGCTCACCGGTGACGAGGTCTATGCCGCCACGGCTTATGTGCTCGCGCGCGGGAAGATCATTTCTGAGTCTCAGGTCATGGACGCCTCGTCGCTGCCGGAAGTCGAGATGCCGAACCTGCGGGGTTTTATCCTTGATCCCCGGCCCCGATAGCTAGCTAAAGCTAGCAGCCTGTCGGACTCAGCGCGCTGAGCAGGGTTGGGTAGAACCGATGGATTGATTCGGCCTTTCTTCGTGACAGGGTGGCACGCAGTTGAGCAATTTCCGTACGATTGATCGCAAGACTGGGTACCTTTTGCCTCCGTCGGTGGACGAGTGGCTTCCTGAGAGGCACTTGGCCCGCTTTGTCGTCGAGCAAAGCCTCATCCGAGCTCCGTCGCCTGGTAGCTCGGCATCGCCTGCATCCGCTCCCACCATGTGGCAAATCCACGCCAGCCTTCGGTGACCGCATAAAGCAGCCAATAAGCTTCGGTCGCCAGAACAGCGGTACGTTGGATCAACATACGCAATGCCTGCCCTCCCTAAGTTCAAGGAACGAGCCCATGAGCAAAACCCTGCCTAACCTCAGTTCTATGCTTTCGGTCAGCGCTATCTGTCTTGGCATGGCCCATCCGGCGCTGCTTTTCGCGCAAGATATGTTGCCGCGTCCCGAGCAACCTTTCAAAAGTATCCCAATGGAGAAACAGAACGTGAGCACGCTAAAAACTTACCAGAGCCCGGCAATTACCTTCGTGCGGGATGGCAGCGCGCACATAGTCGACCTCACGATCCCAATTCCGAAGACAATCTCCGAAGAGGCGCAAGCGATGCTGACGGCCGCAGCAATGGCGCCGCACCCGTCACCTGAACCGACACAGACGGTCGCGGACGTGCGTGCGGCGCACGCTGAAATGCAGGCTCGGCTAACCGAACAACTCTTGCGGATGTATCCGGTCACAGTGGAGAAAAAATCGCTTGGCGGCGTACCCGTCACACTCGTCACGCCCACAAACGCAAGGGCTGACCTGGAGGACCGGCTGCTAATCAATCTGCACGGAGGCGCTTTTTTTCTTGGCCAGGGCTCGATCCGGGAAGCTATCCCAATTGCAGCGCGAACCGGCATCAAGGTGCTGGCTGTCGACTACCGGCTCGCGCCTGAGGCACCGTTCCCTGCTGCGGTCGACGACACCATTGCAGTATACCGTGAGCTTCTGAAGGACTACAGACCGCAGCACCTCGCGCTGTATGGTTCATCGGCAGGAGCCATACTCTCGGCGCAGGCCTTGGTAAGGGCCCGCCAGCTAGGCCTGCCGCTGCCGGCAGCACTGGGATTCTTCTCTGGTACCGTTGATTTTGCGCATCCCGGCGACAGCGAAGCTTTCTTCAGCGACGAAGGGCTGGCGCCCATGGTCACACCGGTTGCTGTAGTGGCGCATGCATACCTAGGCAGTCACAGCCTCATCGATCCCATCCTATCTCCGGCCTACGCCGACGTTAAGGGATTTCCTCCGGTGCTGCTGATGGGTGGTTCGCGGGACATGTTCCTTAGCGGTACGTCTAACTTTCACCGGCAGTTGCTGCGCGCGGGAGTGCACGCCGAGCTGGTCGTTTTCGACGCTATGCCTCACGTGCATTGGCAGAACCCGAATCTACCCGAATCCAACGAAGCGCTGGATATTCAGGCTGGTTTTCTTGCCGAGAAAGTCAAGGGCCATTCGTAGAACGGTCACAATGGTTGTACCGCAGTGCACGATGCACCCGCTGTCCTGTTTTGACCTGAGGGTCGTTCGGTGACCGGCGCTAACCGATCGAAAATCCTGAACTCTCGCTGCAATCCATCATTGGGCACCTTGCAGAGCCTGATGAAGAACCCCATGCGGCATCATCGGGCGAACCCGATCGCAGAGAATCGTAGTCCGGCGCAGGAAATCGTAGAATAGAGCGGGTGAAGCGCTCCGGTTCCGAATTTCTTTTGGAATTCTATCATGTATATTAGTGCCTTAGAAGATCGGCCGATTTTTGTGTTGGACGCTTTGTTGGACGTTTTATTGGACGCCTTTTATCGCCACCCCGATCAGCTTGCACCACCAAGATCATGGATGAGTGGCCTCGGACCACTTGCGGTCAGATCCAAAATCGCCACAGTGACGGGCAAGTTGAAACGCCGTGCTTCCGGGATTCAGATAGAGCACGCCGCGAATAGTCTCCATCCGGGGCCGATGCGAGTGGCCGCAAACGACGATGTCGACCCCGCACGAGACTGGATCGATCTGAAGTGTTTTGATGTCGTGCAGGACGTAGATGCAGCGCCCGCCGAGCGTTACCGTCTGGGTCTCCGGATAATGCTCCGCCCACTGGCCGGTATCGACGTTCCCTCTGATCGCAATGACAGGCGCAATCCTGTGGAGTCCCGCGATAACGTTTGGCGAACCGATATCGCCGGCGTGGACGATATACGCTACGCCTGCGAGGAGTTGCTCAACCTGCGGACGCAGGAGACCGTGTGTGTCCGAGATGACTCCAATTCTGAGCACTGCGCCAGCGTCCTTGGTGCCCGACCGTACGTATTAGGGAGTTCCAGGCCGATTACGGTTGGTGATCACCAGATCACAGGGACTGACTACGACTTGGCCTATTATGATGAAAACCAAGAGCGGCACGAGTTAAAAGCGGCAATCGAATCGGCGTTGAATTG
>WNFN01012211.1_pt1 | contig 14497 bp, 9 predicted proteins | sample 5400161 | NCBI WGS metagenome assembly WNFN01 (sample SAMN13153353, study PRJNA577476) | soil metagenome | isolation source: 80 cm saprolite on Douglas fir-dominated hillslope | place: USA:California | collected 2013-09-17
GACGACGAGGAGCGGCAAGGCGAAGAGGAAGGCGATGGTCGAGCGCCGCCGCGCCAGGCGGTAGAGGTTGCCGGGCCGGGCGGCGCGTACCGGAGCGGCGTCGCCGCGGATCGGCTTCGCGAGTGCCCGGGGCGTCGTGTCGGTCATGGTCGGAGCTCCTGCTCTACAGACAGCGAGGCGGCGCGGCATCGGGGCGAGCCCGACGCCGCGCCTTCCCCATCATCAACGACAAAGCCCGCATGCGAGGCTCAGCTGCGCAGATAGCCTTCCAGCTCCTTCTCGGCCCATTTGATCACGTCGTCGACCTTCTCTTTGCCCTGGCTGACTTTCGCCACCATGATGGTGTGGATCGACTGGTTGTAGATCTGCGACGCGACATCGGGCCGGGCGGGATATCCCGTCAGGCTGTATTGCTCGTCGCCGCGCGGCGGGTAGTTGTAGACCGTGCCGACCGGCGGGCCGACCTTCTCCCAGGTGTCGAAATCGTAGTAGCTCTTGAAGGACGGCAGATCGTAGCCGTTGGAGGCCGCGACCAGCCGCCTGGCCTGGGGCTTGTCGACGATGTGGTGGATCAGCTCCTTGGCCGCCGTCTTGTTGGCGCCGAAATTCCACACGCCATAGAAGAAGGGCAGGTTGGGCGCGAAGCGTCCCTTCGGCCCTTTCGGCATGTCATGCGTCCAGCATTGCTCGCCGACCTTCAGATTGTCGCGCACGGCGACCGACCAGGCGCTGGGCGGGTTCATGATGTTCGAGCCCTTGCCCGAGATCAGCCAGCGATTGTTGCCGGCATCGTCCCAGGCGTAGACGTCGGGCGGGTTCACCGCCATGATCTTCTGCGCCATCTCGAGCGCGGCGCGCGTCTCCGGCGAGTTGACCTTGATCGCGTCCTTGTCGTCGACGAAGACCGAGCCATAGGCGCGGAAGAGGGCGCCGACCCAGTCGATCGCGTCGCTGGTCTGCCCCATCGGCAATCCCACGGGATAGCCCGCCTTGAACAGCTTCTCGGCGGCGATGAGATAATTGTCCCAGGTCCAGCTGTCGACCAGCTCCGGCTTGCGCTTGCTGACATCGGCCGGGAACATCTCTTTCAGATCGATCCCGGCATGCTCCTTGAACAGGTCGAGGCGCGAGCAGCATGGCTTGATCTGGCTGCCGACGATGGTGGGCACGCCCTTCCATTTGCCGTCGTGCTTGGCGAGGTATTCGCTGGTCTCGGAGATCGGCCCGTGATCCTTGATCAGGGCGCCGATGACATCGTCGGTCGGCTCGAGCACCTCGCGATGGACCGCGACCTGCCAGGCGCGATGCTGCATGATGTCGTGCCCGGTCTTGGCCTGGGCCTCGGCGCTCGCGGTGAGCAGATCCTTGTCGCCGACCGAGGTGATATAGTCGATATGCACCTCGACGTGGTTCTGCTCGCCCCACTCGTTGCAGATCTTGGTGAGGGTATCATTGGCGCCGGGCACCCAATGGTCCCAGCAGCCCAGCGCGAGCCTTCCCGCCGAGTAGGAAGTGCGCATATAGGGGGCCGCAATGGCGGCGGTCGTCGCCAGCGCCGCGCGCTTCAGGAACTTGCGACGCGTGACGGTCTTCGTCTGCATGTGTCTTTACCTCCCGTTGGGCCGCTCTTGCCGGCGGCGCTTTGGTTCACGAAATGATGGCTAGCGGTCTGATCGACCTCCAGAAGGCTAAGGCCTTCCTAAACGATTCCAACGCCATCATGATCCTTTAAGCCCCGATCGAGCAAGCCCCCAAAGCTTCCGGAACGCCGCATGGGCCTCGTCTTTTCCGCGCCGCCGCCGGGCCCCGACCCGCTCCGCGCCCGCTTGCGCGCCGCCTACCGCGAGGACGAGACCGACGCGGTCGAGCGCATCCTCGCCGCGGCGGCGCTGCCGGCGGATGCCGTGGCGCGCATCGCCGGGCGCGCCCAGGGCCTGGTCGCCGAGGCGCGGCGCCGCCGGCTCGGCAAGGGCGGGATCGACGCGCTCCTCCGCCAATACGCGCTCTCGACGCCCGAAGGCGTGGCGCTGATGTGTCTGGCCGAAGCCCTGCTGCGCATCCCCGACGCCGCCACCGTCGATCGGCTGATCCGCGACAAGCTCGCCCCCGCGGACTGGGCCCGCCACCTCGGCCAATCGGACTCTGTCCTGGTCAACGCCTCGACCTGGGCGCTGATGCTCACCGGCCGGCTCTTGAGCGACGGCGGCGAGGGCGATCTTGGCGCGGCGCTGCACCGGCTGCTTGCCCGCTCCGGCGAACCGGTGGTGCGCCAGGCGGTCACCGCGGCGATGCGCGTCCTCGCCCGCCAATTCGTCATGGGCCGCAGCATCGAGGAGGCGCTCGATCGCGCCACGGGGCCCGAGCGCCACGGCTATCGCCATTCCTACGACATGCTGGGCGAGGCGGCCCGCACCGCGGCCGACGCGCGGCGCTATTTCGCGAGCTACCACGCCGCCATCGCCGCCATCGGCGCGACCGTCGGCGGCCGCGACATCCTGGCCGCGCCGGGCATCTCGGTGAAGCTCTCGGCGCTCCATCCGCGCTACGAGGAGGCGCAGCGCGACCGCGTGCTCCGCGAGCTGCTGCCGGCGCTGCGCGCGCTGGCGCTGCGCGCCAAGACGGCGCAGATCGGCTTCACCATCGATGCCGAGGAAGCCGACCGGCTCGACCTCTCGCTCGAGCTCGTGGCGGCGCTGGCCGGCGATGCCGAGCTGGCCGGCTGGGAGGGGCTGGGCCTCGCCGTCCAGGCCTATCAGAAGCGGGCGCTGCCGCTCATCGACTGGCTGGCCGACCTCGCCCGCCGCCGCCGCCGCCGCCTCATGCTGCGCCTCGTCAAGGGGGCCTATTGGGACAGCGAGATCAAGCGCAGCCAGGAGCGCGGCCTCGACGGCTACCCGGTCTTCACCCGCAAGCTCGCCACCGACGTCTCCTATCTCGCCTGCGCCAGGCGGCTGCTGGCCGAGCCCGGCGCGTTCTTCCCGCAATTCGCCACCCACAACGCGCACACGCTGGCCGCGGTGCTGGAGCTCGCCGGCGAGCGCGGCGATTACGAGTTCCAGCGCCTGCACGGCATGGGCGAGGCGCTTTACGAGCAGGTGGTGGGCGCCGACAAGCTCGGCCGGCCCTGCCGCGTCTATGCGCCGGTCGGCAGCCACGAGGATTTGCTGGCGTATCTGGTGCGCCGCCTGCTCGAGAACGGCGCCAACACCTCCTTTGTCAACCGCCTGGTCGACGAGCAGGCGCCGATCGCGGACATCGTCGCCGACCCGATCGCGCGCCTGGCCGCGCTGCCGCAGAAGGCGCATCCGCGCATCCCCCTGCCGCGCGACCTCTACGCACCCGAGCGGCGCAACGCCCGCGGCATCGATCTGTCCGACCCCACCCGCCTCGCCGCCTTGGCCGTGGAGCTCACGGCGGCGGCGGCGCAATCCTGGGAGGCTGCGCCCTTGATCGGCGGCGCCGCGCGCGCCGGCAGCGCCCACCCGGTGTTCGACCCGGCCGACCGCCGGCGCCGGATCGGCACGGTCATCGAGGCGACGCCCGAGCAGGTCGACGAGGCCCTCGCTGTGGCGGCGGCCGCGGCACCGGGCTGGGACGCGGTGCCGGCGGCGGAGCGCGCCGTCCATCTGGAGCGCGCTGCCGATCTGCTCGAGGAGCGGACGGCGCACCTCATCGCGCTCATCATCCGCGAGGGCGCCCGCACCATCCCGGACGCCGTGGCCGAGCTGCGCGAGGCCGTCGATTACTGCCGCTACTACGCCGCGCGCGCCCGCGCCGATTTTGCCGCACCGCTGGCGCTGCCCGGACCGACCGGCGAGCGCAACACGCTGGCGCTGCATGGGCGCGGCGTCTTCGCCTGCATCGCGCCGTGGAATTTCCCGCTCGCCATCTTCCTCGGCCAGGTGGCGGCGGCGCTCGCCGCGGGGAATACCGCCATCGCCAAGCCCGCCGAGCAGACGCCGCTGGTCGCCGCCGCCGCGGTGCGGCTACTGCATGAGGCCGGCGTGCCCGGCGAGGTGCTGCATCTGCTGCCGGGCACGGGCGAGACGGTGGGCGCGCGCCTCGTCGCCGATCCGCGCATCGCCGGCATCGCCTTCACCGGCTCGACAGAGACGGCGCGCGCGATCAATCTGGCGCTGGCGCAGCGGCCGGGGCCGATCATCCCTTTTATCGCCGAGACCGGCGGGCAGAACGCGCTCATCGCCGACAGCTCGGCACTGCCCGAGCAAATCGTCACGGACGTCCTTGCCTCGGCCTTCAACAGCGCCGGTCAGCGCTGCTCGGCGCTGCGCGTGCTGTTCGTCCAGGACGACATCGCCGACCGCGTCCTCGCCATGCTCGAGGGCGCCATGCGCGAGCTGGCGGTCGGCGATCCCGGCCTGATCGCGACCGATATCGGCCCGGTCATCGACGAGGCCACCCGCGCGGCGCTCGCGGCGCATGCCGAGCGCATGGCGCGCGAAGGCAGGCTGGTCTGCGAACTGCCGCTGGCCGCTGTTGCCGCGCAGGGCTCCTTCTTCGCGCCGCGGGCGTTCGAGATCGACCATCTGCGCCGGCTGGAGCGCGAGGTGTTCGGACCGATCCTCCATGTCATCCGCTGGCGCGGCGACGCGCTCGAGGGCGTGCTGGACCAGATCGCCGCCACCGGCTACGGCCTCACGCTCGGCATCCACAGCCGCATCGACGAGACGGTGCGGCGCATCCACGCGCGCCTGCGCGTCGGCAACACCTACGTCAACCGCAACATCATCGGCGCGGTGGTGGGGGTGCAGCCGTTCGGCGGCGAGGGGCTGTCCGGCACCGGCCCTAAGGCCGGCGGCCCCAATTACCTGCACCGCTTCGCCACCGAGCGCACGCTCGCCATCGACACCACCGCCGCCGGCGGCAATGCCAGCCTGATGTCGTTGCAGGAGGATGCGGGCTAGTGGAGCCGGCCGAGGTCACGTCAGCAACGGTCGCACGCCTTTATCGGCGGTTCCTGACCACCGACCGGAAGCTGGTCGAGACGTTCGGCGATCCGTTCCGGCCGCTCGAGCCGGAATGCAAGGTCGTGCAGTTCGATCGGCCGCTGAAGCCGACGGAATTGCAGAACGCCGGCGAGATCATGCGCGGTCGGCCTGATGTCGAGCTCTACGTCTACGGCATCGCCAGCCGGGACCTCGATTTCCTCGGATATTTCGAGGGCCTCCGCCGGCTGCACCTGGCCCTCTACGAGCTCGAGGACGTGGCCGGGTTCTTCCATCTGCAGGGCGGCCTCGAAGAGCTCACTTTCGGCCAAACCAGGCGCAAGTTTTCGCTGCGCTTCCTCGCGACCCTGCCGCGCCTGACCCGGCTGTTCCTCGCCAAGCACACGAAGGACCTCGCCGCCATCCAGACGCTCAGCCGGTTGGACAAGCTGGGGCTCAGCGGCATCACGCTCCCCGACCTCGCCCTGATTGAGCCGCTGACGCAGCTCCGCGAGCTCTCGATCTTGCTGGGCGGAATCCGGAATCTCCAGTTGCTGCCGCGCTTGTCCGAGCTCGAGCGGCTCTTCCTCATGCGCATCACCAAGATCTCCGACCTCGGCGTGCTGGCCGATCTCGAAGGGTTGCGAAGCCTGCGCCTCGACTGGATGCGCAATGTCACGTCGCTGCCGAGCTTTTCCCGCTTGTCACGCCTCGAAGCGGTCGAGCTCGACACGATGAAGGGCCTCACCGACCTGTCGCCCGTTGCCGCCGCGCCGGCGCTGCGCCGTCTCACCATTACGGCCATGCCGCAGCTCAGCGCCGAGAGCTTTCGCTGTCTTATCGGCCATCCCCGGCTCGCGGAGCTCTGGGCCTATACCGGCAGGCAGACGGTAAACGACGCGGTCAAGCAGATGTTTCCGGGCATCGCGCGCTAGGCGCCGCTCTCGTCGCCGCGGCGTTGACGCGGTCTCGCCGCGCGGCGACAAAGCAGGTCTCGTTGCTCGTCGGCAACGACGGGACGCGTCGGTTCGGCGCGCCGCTCGAAACAACGGACCAAACCTGAGGGAGTAAGCCTTAAGATGAGCGTGTCCAGCTCGGCGACGCTGGCGTCGGCGCGCCCATGATCGGCCACTGGTCGGACAGGATCGGGCGCACGCGCGTGATGATGGCCATGACGCTGCTGTACGTTCGCCGCCGCCTGCGGCTCGACTAGGGCGCATCAGCGCAGCTGCGGCAGCGCCTGGACGACGCCGTCCAGGACATATTGCGCGGCGAGCGCGGCGAGGATGATGCCGAGCACGCGGCCGACCACGTTGGTGCCGGTTACGCCCAGCAGCCGCACCATCGGCGATGCCGCCAGCAGCAGCGCCAGCGTTACCGCCATGACGATGAGCAGCGCCAGGATGACCCCGGCGGCCTCGAGCGGCGATGGGGCGCGCGCCATGAGCAGCACGATCGAGGTCAGCGCGCCCGGCCCGGCGAGCAGCGGGAAGGCCAAGGGAAAAACCGAGATGTCCGTGCGATGCCCGGCCTCCTCCTCCTCGCGCGCGGTCGGGTAGCGGATGCCCGAGGGACGCGCGAACACCATGTCGACGGCGAGCAGGAAGAGCAGGAGGCCGCCGGCGACGCGAAAAGCGGGGAGGGTGATGCCGAGCGCGTCCAGCAGCGGCGCGCCGACGAAGGCGAAAGCCAGGATGAGGATGCCGGCGACGAGCGTGCCGCGCCAGGCCATGCGCCGACGGAACCGCTCCGGCGCCCCGCGCATCAGCGCGGCGAAGATCGCCGCGCTGCCGACCGGATCGACGATGACGAAGAGCGCGACGCCGCCGTGGAGGATCTGCTCGAGCATCGCTTTCCCGCCGCCGCGGCTACGCGCGCCGCTCCAAGATCATCCGCATGCCGTGGCGCGCGCGCAAGGTGATGAGGCCCTGCGGCTCGACGGGAAATCCGGGCTTGAGGCGGAGGCGGTAGCGTTGCGCGATGGTCGCCAGCAGCAGCATCGCCTCGGCCATGGCGAAAGCGGCGCCGATGCAGATGCGCTGGCCGGCGCCGAAGGGGATATAGGCGAAACGATGGCGCGACCCCGCGCGCTCCGGCGCGAAGCGCTCGGGATCGAACTCGCCCGGCCGGTCCCAGAGCTTGGGGTTGCGGTGGAGCAGCCAGGGCACGATCAGAATCTGTGCGCGCGCGGGAATGCGGCGGCCCAGCACCTCGTCATCGTCGAGGGCGGCGCGCGACAGGGTGTGTGCCGGCGGGTACAGCCGCATCGATTCCTCGAGCACCATGCGCGTATAGCGCAGCTTGCCGAGGTCCTCGTGTCGCGGCGTACGGCCGCCCAGCACCGCGGCGAGCTCGGCATGGAGCTTCGCCTGCGCCGCCGGATGCTGCGACAGCAGGTACCAGGTCCAGGTCAGCGCCAGCGCCGTCGTCTCGTGCCCGGCCATGAAGATGGTGACGACCTGGTTGCGCACCTCCTGCATGGTCATGCCGCCGCCGGTCTCCTCGTCGCGCGCGGCGAGGAGACGCGCGAGCAGGTCCTTGGGCGCCTCGCCGTCGCCAGCGCGGCCGCGCGCGGTCAGCAGCCGGTCGATCATCTTGTCGAACTCGCTGAAGACGCGCTCCGGGCGCCGCCAGGAGGTCAGCCGCGACAGCCACTGCGGCAGCTCCAGCAGGTCGATCAGCCCGGGGCGGATCTCGGATTGATAATGCTCGACGCCGCGCTCGACGATATCGACGATCTCGTCTGAATCGGATGAGAACATGGTGCGCGAGATGATGTGCAGCGTCGCATGCATCATCGCCGCGGCGACGTCGACCTCGCCGCCCGCCGGCAGCGTGTCCCATTGCGCCGCGAGGTCCTCGGCGATCTCGGTCATCAGCGGAGCATAGGCGACGATGCTGCGGTGATCGAAGGACGGCGCCATGATGCGGCGATGACGCCGCCAGGTGTCGCCCTCGCTGGTGAGAAGCCCGCGCCCGAGGCCGGGCTCGAGCAGACGGCGCGTGATCTCCGTCTTCGCGTAATTGGCCGCGTTGTCGAGCAGGATGTGCTTGATCGCGTTTGGCTCGTTGACGAAGAACGTGCGCCGCCAGAATAAATGGCGCTCGAGGATGTCGGCGGAATAGGCCTCGGCGCGGTAGGTGGCGATCGAGCTATCGCGCAGGACGCGCAGGAACACCCACAGCGGGAGATGCCCGTGCGGCGGGCGCGGCGCGGCGAGCACCGGAGGCGCCCCGGAGGTCGTGCCGTCTTCGATGACGCTCATGCTCAAGCCTCCTGCCAGCCGGATGGGCCGAGCGTAGCTCGCCGCCGCAATCGAATCTAGGGTATATCCCCTAAACCGCGCGCCTCCGGCGTCAGCCCTTGTTGCGCAGCTCGCGCCGCATGACCTTGCCGGTCGCTGTCATCGGCAGCGCGTCGACGAATTCGACGAGGCGCGGATATTCATGAGCGGCGAGGTGCGTCTTGACGAAATCCTGGATCTCGCGCGCGAGCTCCGGCGTGCCGCTGCGGCCGGGCTTCAGCACCAGGAAGGCCTTGACGATCTCGGTGCGCACCGGGTCGGGCACGCCGACGGCCGCCGCGAGCGCCACGGCGGGATGCTTCATCAGGCAGTCCTCGACCTCGCCGGGGCCGATGCGGTAGCCGGCGCTGGTGATGACGTCGTCCGAGCGGCCCTGAAACCAGAAATAGCCTGCCTCGTCCTGCCGCCCGAGATCGCCGGTGAGCAGGTATTCGCCGGCGAATTTCCCGGCGGTCGCCGCCGGGTTGCGCCAGTATTGGAGGAACATGACGGGATCGGGGCGGCGGATGGCGATATGCCCATTCTCCCCCGCCGGCAGCGGCAAGCCCGCATCGTCGACGACGCGCACGTTGTGGCCGGGAATGGCGCGGCCCATCGAGCCCGCGCGCAGCGGGAAGAGCGCCGCATTGTTGCCGACGACGAGGTTGCACTCGGTCTGGCCGTAGAACTCGTTGATGACGACGCCAAAGATTGCGCGGCCCCAATCGAGCAGCTCCGCGCCCAGCGTCTCGCCGCCGCTGCCGATGCTGCGCGGCGCGACGCCCGGGCGGCTGCTGCCGCCGAGCTGGCGCATCAGCTTCAGCGCCGTCGGCGGCATGAAGGCGTTGCGCACCCGGGATTTCGCCATGCACGTCGAAGAGGCCGCCGATCCACGCCCAATCCGCCGGCGTCCAGAACAGGTCGCCTTCTTGCGGGAAGAACTCGTGCGGCATCTCCACGCCCGGCAGGTGGCCCAACAGCACGCGGTGGGCGTGGAGCGCTCCTTTCGGGTTTCCCGTGGTGCCCGATGTGTAGATGATGATCGCGGGATCGTCCGCCGCCGTGTCGAGCGGCGCGAAATCCGCGCTAGCGCGGACCAGCTCGGCATGAAAGTCGATGGCGCCGGCGCCGCCGCCGGAAATGGCGAACACCGCGGCGAGGTCGGGCAGGCGGTGGCGGATCGCCGCGAGCTTGGCGATGCCGATCTCGTCGGTGACGATGGCCTTGGCGCCGCTGTTCGACAGGCGGAATTCGAGCGCATCCTCGCCGAAGAGGGTGAAGAGCGGCACCGAGACCAAGCCCGCCTTCCACGCCGCGATATGGGCGATCCCCGTCTCCGGCGTCTGCGGCAGAAGGATCGCGAGCCGGTCGCCGCGCCGCAGGCCATGGGCGCCCAGCACATTGGCGAAGCGGTTCGAGAGCTGCCGTATGTCGGCGAAGGAGTAGCGCTGCTCGCGATGGCGCTCGTCGAGGAAGATGAGGGCGAGCGCGCCGCCGCGCTGGCGATCGCAGACATCGACGCCGATGTTGTAGCGCGCCGGGATCTGCCAGCGGAACCGCCGGACCACCTCCTCGTAGCTCGATGCGCGCGGCAGCATCGTCTCCTCCCGCCGGGCATGATAGCGGAGGGCGGGACCGCGGCGAAGCGCAAGGATATTCTCTCGCCCGTCATGGCAAACCCCATCATCGTCATGGCCGGGCCGCCCGAAGGGCGAGTCCCGGCTATCCACGTCTTGCGACGATCCCAGAAAAGACGTGGATGCCCGGCACAAGGCCGGGCACGACGACAGGGAAGCGTCGATCGAATGCACTCTTACAGTCGATGCGCTATTATTCCGCTCGGGAGGTCCCTTGCCGCGCGATCTCGTCCACTCCGTCTGCCCGCATGATTGCCCGAGCACCTGCGCGCTCGAGGTGGAGCGGCTCGACGCGCGGACGATCGGACGGGTCCACGGCCGCAAGGATCATCCCTATACGGCGGGCGTGGTCTGCGCCAAGGTCGCGCGCTATGCCGAGCGGCAGCACCATCCGGAGCGTCTCAAGACGCCGCTGCGCCGCGTCGGCGACAAGGGGATAGGGATCGCGGCGTTCGTGCCGATCGCCTGGGACGAGGCGCTCGACCGCGTCGCCGAGGCCTTCGCCCAAGCCGCGCGGCGCCACGGGTCGGAGGCGGTGTGGCCGCATTACTACGCCGGCACCATGGGGCTGGTGCAGCGCGACGGCATCCATCGCCTGCGCCACGCGCTGCGCTACTCGCGCCAGCACTCGACCATCTGCAACGTGCTGTCGGATTCCGGCTGGCTCGCCGGCGCCGGCGTCAAGCGCGGCGTCGATGCGCGGGAGATTCCGCTTGCCGATCTCGTGGTGGTGTGGGGCGGCAATCCCGTCTCGACGCAAGTCAACGTGATGACCCACATCACCCGCGCGCGGAAGGAGCGCGGCGCGCCGTTCGTGGTGATCGATCCCTACCGCACGCCGACCGCCGAGGTCGCCGACATCCATCTGGCGCCGCGTCCCGGCACCGACGGTGCGCTCGCCTGCGCGGTGATGCACGTGCTGTTCAAGGAAGGCCATGCCGACCGCGCCTATATGGCGAAATACACCGACGGCGCCGATGCGCTCGAGGCGCATGTCGCCGCGCGCGATCCGGCCTGGGCGGCTGATATCACCGGGCTCTCCGAGCGCGAGATCGTCGCTTTCGCACGGCTTTACGGCCGCACCAAGCGCAGCTACCTGCGCCTCGGCTACGGCTTCTCGCGCTCGCGCAACGGCGCGGCGCAGCTTTTCGCCGCGAGCTGCCTGCCGGCGGTAACGGGGGCGTGGCAATATGAGGGCGGCGGCGCGCTCTACGCCAATGGCGGCGGTTTCTACCGGCTCGATCGCACGCTGATCGAGGGCAGAGACGTCATCGACCACAAGACGCGCATCCTCGACCAGTCGCGCATCGGTCCGATCCTCACCGGCGACCGGCGCGATTTGGGCGACGGGCCGCCGGTGACGGCGCTGCTGGTGCAGAACACCAACCCGATGGTGGTGTCGCCGGATTCGAACAAGGTGCGCGCCGGCTTCGCGCGCGGCGACCTCTTCACCTGCGTGCACGAGCAGTTCATGACCGAGACGGCGGCGATGGCCGACATCGTGCTGCCGGCGACCACCTTCCTCGAGCATGACGACATCTACACCGCCGGCGGACACACCTTCCTGCAGGTGGCGCGCAAGGTGGTCGAGCCCTTCGCCGAGGCGCGGGCCAATCATTACGTGATCTGCGAGCTGGCGAAGCGCCTGGGTGCCGAGCATCCCGGCTTCGGCATGAGCGAGTGGGAGATCATCGACCGCACCCTCGCCGCCTCCGGCCTGCCGGATGCCGCGACCATCTCCGCCAAAGGCGGGCACGACCTCGCCTTGCCGTTCGAGCGCGCGCATTTCCTCGACGGCTTCGGCCATGCCGACAAGCGCTTTCATTTCCGCGCCAATTGGGCGGCGATCGGCCCGAACCACGCCGCGCTGCCGGCGCTGCCCGACCATGTCGCGGTGATCGACCGAACCGACGCCGCGCATCCCTTCCGCATGGTGGCGCCGCCGGCGCGCTCGTTCCTCAACACCACCTTCAACAACATGCCCTCGGGCGTGGCGCGCGAGGGGAGGCCGACGGTGCGCGTCCATCCCGAAGATCTCGCCGCGCTCGACGTTGCGGACGGAGCGCGGCTACGGCTCGGCAATAGCCGCGGCAGCGTGGTGCTGCACGCGCGCAGCTTCGACGGCATGCAGCGCGGCGTCGTCGTGGTGGAGGGGATTTGGCCCAACGCCGCCTTCGCGGAAGGCATCGGCATCAACGCGCTGGTCAGCGCCGATGCCGGCCTGCCCAATGGCGGCGCGGTCTTCCACGACACCGCAGTGTGGGTCAGGGCGGCGTGACGATGACGGCGCTGCTCGAGGTCTCGCCGCTCTGGCCGGCCGATCTCCACCATATCCGCATCGATTCGCCGGATCCGGCGACGCTCGCCGCGTTCTATGCGCGCGCCATGGGCATGGAAGCGACGTCGCTCGGAGTGGACACCTACCTGGTCGAGGGAAGCGAGCGGCGCCTGGTCATCGGCCGCGGCGCGGCGCGCGGCCATCCTTACAGCGCTTTCGCTCTGGCCGATGCGGCCCAGCTCGAGCGTTATCGCCGCTTCGCCGCGGCGCGCGGCGCGGCGCCGCTGCCGTCGCCGACGCCGCTCTTCGCCGACGGCGCTTTCGCCGTGCGCGATCCCGACGGGCGGCTCGCCGCCTTCGGCGTGCCGAAAGAGGACGCGGCGCGATCCTCCGCGGCCGGTGCAGCGGCGCTGCCCGGACGCCTCCAGCATGTCGTCGTCGCCTCGGCGCGGTTCGCGGCGATGCTGGCGTTCTATCGCGATGTACTGGGATTCCTCGTCTCGGATACGGTGCATGTCGACGACGGCAAGGGCGGGCTCGGCGAGGTGAATGTCTGCTTCCTGCGCGCCAACGAGGAGCATCACAGCTTCGCCGTGTTCCGCGCGCCGGCCTCCGCCAGCGACCATTTCGCGTGCGAGGCCACCGGCTGGGACGACATCCGCCGCTGGGCCGACCATTTCGCCGCGCTCGACGTGGCGATCTGGTGGGGGCCGGGCCGCCACGGCGCCGGCAACAACCTCTTCTTCATGGTCAAGGACCCCGACGGCAACAATATCGAGATCTCCGCCGAGCTCGAGCGCCTGGCCAAGGGCGCGCCTGGCAAGCGCTGGCCGGCCGGTGGCAAGGCGCTCAATCTCTGGGGCCCGGTCTGGCTGCGCGATACGGCGGATTAGACGGCGACCACCGCTGATACGCGTGAGCTTCGCCGCGCGGCGAATGCTTCCGAAAAATTGCGACTGGCGCGTCGACCTGGGCGGCACGGCGCGAATGGCCTTGACATTATTACCGCTTTCAACTTTAAGCTGAACCGCCTGCAGTGGCGCAAAACAAATACGACAATAAGCATCTTGGGGAGGAAGCCTTGAAACCACAGCTCAGCACTTATGCCCGCCTGTCGCGACCGCGCAGCTTGCTGCTGGCGGGCGCGAGCATTCTCGCGCTCGGACTGGCGCAGAGCGCCGAAGCGCGCGTCACCAGCATCAGCATCAGCAGCGTCGCGCCGGCCTATGGCGGCGCGTCCTTCGGCTCGGTCGGCGCCTATGAATTCGTCACGGGCGTGGCGAATGGCGCGGTCGATCCACGCGACGAGCACAACGAGATCATCCAGGACATCGAGCTCGCGCCGCGCAACGCTAAGGGGCTGGTCGAGTATTCGACGAAATTCCAGATCCTGAAGCCGGTCGACGAGAGCAAGGGCAATCACATGATGCTCTTCGAGATCGTCAACCGCGGCAACGAGCTCGACCCGGGCTTCTACAACATCGGCGCGACAGGGGCCAATCCGCAAGGCGACGGGTTCTTGGAGAAGCTGGGGCTGACGCTGGTCTGGGCCGGCTGGCAGGCCGATCTGGTGCCGCCCGCAAACATCACCATGTCGGCGCCCATCGCGCATCAGCGCGGCGGCGGCACGATCACCGGGACGGTGCGCTCGGAATGGACGGTGAGCGCGCCGGCGAGCACGCAGAACATCCTCGCCGAATCGAGCTCGAACACGCCCGGCTACGCCAGCGTCACGACGAGCAATGCCGGGCTCACCATGACGATGCGCGTGCACCAGAACGATCCGCGCACCGTGATCCCGAACAGCGACTGGGCGTTTGCCGACTGCACCGCCACGCCGTTCCCCGGCGCGCCCAACCCGCAGAAGGTGTGCCTCAAGAACGGGTTCGACACCAACCACATCTATGAGCTCGTCTACACCGCCAAGGACCCGATCGTGATGGGGCTGGGGCTGGCGGCGATCCGCGACGTGGCTTCGTTCTTCCATCACGCGGCCAAAGACGACAACGGCACGGCCAACCCGCTGGCCGGGCGGGTCAGGCACACCCTGCTCAACGGCATCTCGCAGAGCGGCCGGCTGCTGCGCACCTATCTCGACCTCGGCTTCAACGAGGACGAAGGGGGCCGGCAGGTCTTCGAGGGGATGCAGCCGCATATCGGTTCGGTACGCAACTACATCAATGTGCGCTTCTCGCAGCCGGGGCGCCTGGCCGGGACGCAACATACCGAGAAGCAATATCCCGGACCGGAATCGCCGCTGACCTACGGCCGCTCGCACGATCCCATCACCGGAGAGACGCGCGGCCTGCTCGACAGCTGCCGGGAAACCGACACCTGTCCGAAGATCGTCCA
>WNFN01139644.1_pt2 | contig 14488 bp, 11 predicted proteins | sample 5400161 | NCBI WGS metagenome assembly WNFN01 (sample SAMN13153353, study PRJNA577476) | soil metagenome | isolation source: 80 cm saprolite on Douglas fir-dominated hillslope | place: USA:California | collected 2013-09-17
CGCTGATATGAGCGGGATTTTAGCCCGAAGTGCTTCTTACACCACCGCCGTAGCCAGCAGGCCCTTTCCCGGGACATGGTTGAGCTCCAACCTTATTCCATCGGGATCCTCGAACAGCAGCGAGTAATATCCCGGCGCCCATTGATCCTCGCGCGGCGCGCGAATGATCTTCACGTCAAGCGAACACAGGAAGCCGTGCAACTCGTCAATGTCAGCGCGTTCGCGGGCGCGAAAACACAAATGGTGCAGGCCGACGCGATTTTGCTCGAACGCGGCACCGGCGTGCTCGGGCGACGGCGCGTTGATCCCGACCGCCGTGCGCCCGCCGACGCAGTAATAACTTGTCTCGGTATCGATGACGGGCTTCAGCCCGAGAAACGGCAGCAGCTTGCGGTAGAACTCACGGGAGCGTTCGAAATTCGACGCGGTCAGAAAAATATGCGCGATGCCGTTGACTTCCATCGACTCTCCCCTTCGTCACCAGGACAATTTCGGATAAAGACGTTTCTCGGAAATCGTCAACATACAGCAATCGGGCCGGCATCGAGCAGCGTGATGGAACCGGTGACCAGAACGAGCCCGCGGCGCGGCGGATTTGTCGCGGCGGCGCTGCCGTGGGGCCTGATGCTGGTTGCCGTCGCGGCCGGTCCCGCGGTTGCGGCCGGATGCGCCTTCGAACCGCAGGGTGAGGGCCGGGTCGCCGCCGTGATCGATTCGCGCACCTTTCGCCTGCAGGACGGTCGCGAGGTCCGCCTCGCCGGCATCGAGCCGGTCGTAGCCGAAAAGGCCAGCCGCACCTCGGCGCTGGCGGCAATTGTGGCGGGCCGCGAGGTAACGTTGCGCGGGGAAGACGATACGCCCGACCGTTATGGCCGGCAGCCGGCCTTTGTGTTTCTGGATGATTCGGAAACGCCGGTGCAGGGTCTGCTGCTGGCGCAGGGCGAGGCGCTGGTTTCGACCACCGTAACCGACAAAAACTGTGCTATGGTCCTGATTGCCGCCGAGACCGCGGCGCGAGATGCAAAACGAGGCACCTGGGCTGATCCCGCCGCCATAAAAAACGCGGAAAGTCCGGGCGATATCTTGTCCGGGATTGGGCGATTTGCGGTGGTCGAGGGCAAAGTTTTGTCGGTCCGACTAGCTGGGGCGACGACTTATCTAAACTTCGGACGGAGCTGGACACAGGGCTTTGCTGTGACTATTTCAAGGCGCGTGACAGCGGGCCTCGAGGCTGCGGGTATCTTCGTTAAGTCTCTCGAGAATCGACGGATTCGTGTTCGCGGCTGGGTCGAGGCGCGCGGCGGGCCGCGAATCGAAGTGCTCCGGGCGGGGCAGATTGAGTTGCTTGGCGAAAATTAGCCCTCTGGACAGGTACGAGTAGCTGAAGTGGTAGAGTGTGCGGAACGGCACGGGACGTGGATGATTCGCCGCCTTTTGGCTGCGCCCATTTTGCTGTGCGTCGCCCTTGCGCTGGCTGCCTGCGGCGATGCCGCCCGGTTTCAGACCCCCATTCCGACGGCAAACCCGCTCAAATCGGCCCGGACGGTCGCGCAAACCCCGGCCGCCGAGCGCGAGCACGAACGGATTTTGTCCTCCTATGGCGGTTCCTATGACGATCCGAAGCTGGAAGCCCTGATCGGCAAGACGGTCGATCGGCTGGTTGCGGCCTCGGATCGCCCCGACCAGGCCTACAAGGTGACCATCCTCAATTCGGGCGCGGTGAACGCGTTCGCGCTTCCGACCGGGCAGCTTTACGTGACGCGCGGCCTGATCGCGCTGGCCAGCGATACCTCGGAATTGTCCTCGGTGCTGAGCCACGAGATGGCGCATGTGCTGGCAAAACACGCCTCGATTCGCGAGGACCAGGCGCGTCAGGCCGCCGTCGTCACCCGCGTCGTCACCGACATGGGCAACGATCCCGATCTCACGGCACTTGCGCTGGCGAAAACCAAGCTGACGATGGCGAGCTTTTCGCGCGCCCAGGAATTCGAAGCGGACGGTATCGGCGTCGGTATTTCGGCGCGCGCCCATTTCGATCCCTTTGGCGCGGCGCGTTTCCTGACGTCGATGGAGCGTAACGCCGAGCTGAAAGTGGGAAAGACCTCGCTCGATCCGCGCGCGCAGGATTTTCTCTCCTCGCATCCGGCAACGCCGGAGCGCGTGCAGAACGCGCAGGCGCGGGCCAGGCAGTTCACCTCGCCGGAGGGCGGCGAGCGTGACCGCGAAACCTATCTCGCCGCCATCGACAACATCGTCTACGGGGAGGATCCAAGCGAGGGATTCGTTCGGGGCCGGCGCTTCCTGCACCCCAAGCTCGGCTTCACCTTTGCCGCACCCGATACGTTCACGTTGGACAATACCGCACAGGCCGTGATCGGCGTGCGCGAGGGCGGCACCCAGGCCATGCGCTTCGATGTCGTGAGGGTACCGGCGGAACAGTCGCTCGGCGACTATCTCAATTCCGGCTGGATGGAAAACGTCGACAAATCCTCGACCGAGGATCTGACCATCAATGGCTTCCCGGCGGCATCGGCCACTGCGCAAGGCGAGCAATGGCAATTCAGGGTCTACGCGCTGCGCTTCGGCAGCGACGTCTACCGCTTCATTTTCGCCGCCAAGCAGAAGACCACCGAGAGCGACCGCAACGCGCGCGAAACCGTGAATTCCTTCCGCCGATTGACGCTGGAGGAAATTCAGGCGGCGCGGCCGCTTCGAATAAAAGTCATTACCGCGCAACCCGGCGATACCGTTGACTCGCTGGCGCACCGCATGGCCGCGGTCGACCGCCCGACGGAGCGCTTCCGCATCCTGAACGGGCTCGACGCCCACGCCCAGGTCAAGGTGCGGGACCTCGTGAAGATCGTGGTGGATTGACGCGAAGCGTCATTCCGGGATGGTCCGAAGGGACCAGACCCGGAATCTCGAGATTCCCCGATGTGCAATTGCACATCTGAGGTTCGACGCTGCGCGCCGCCCCGGCCAACAAGAAAGCCCGGCCTTTCGGACCGGGCTCTTGTTTGATTGAAATCAAAGAAGCTGCTTACGCCGCTTCGTCCGCGACTGCGGTATCGTCGCCATCGGCATCCGCATCGGCTTCACCGTCGGCTTCGACTTCGGTCTCCGCCTTGGCGCCGCGGCGCGGGCTCTTGGCGAGCTGGCCTTCGATTTCCTTCACCGCTTCGGTTTCCGTCCCGTGCTGCACGACGGCGATTTCCCGCGACAGACGATCGAGCGCCGCTTCATAGAGCTGACGTTCGCTGTAGGACTGCTCGGGCTGCGATTCCGAGCGATAAAGATCGCGCACCACTTCGGCGATCGCGACGATGTCTCCCGAATTGATCTTGGCCTCATATTCCTGCGCCCGGCGCGACCACATCGTGCGCTTGACGCGCGCGCGGCCCTTCAGGGTTTCCAGCGCGCGCTTGACCAATGCCGGCTCCGACAGCTTGCGCATGCCGACATTGGCAACCTTCGCGGTCGGCACCCGCAGCGTCATCTTGTCCTTCATGAAATTGATCACGAACAGTTCAAGCTTGGCGCCGGCGATCTCCTGCTCTTCGATGGCCAGAATCTGGCCAACGCCGTGTGCGGGATACACCACGAATTCATTGGTCTTGAAGCCCTGGCGCTGGGTCAAAACCTTCTTCGGCTCTTCGACGCGCGGTGCAACCGCCACGGGCTTGTTGGCGACAACGGGCTTGACCGCAACCTTTGCGACGGTCTTCGGAGCAGTCTTGGCGGGAGCGACCTTCGAAGCAGTGGGCTTCGAACCCGTCGCTTTCGCGGCAGTTTTTGCAGTCTTGTTTGGCATTGCGCTTCTTTTGTTTTTTGAGGATTTGGCAGCCGAGGCCTTGGATGCCTTCCGGGTATCCTTAAGAGAAGACCGGACGCGGCTTTTCGTTGCACCACGGCTGGCCGCGGCAGCACCTTTGGGACTCTTGGAAGCACTCTTTTTACGCGTTTTCTGTGACACAGCCTGCGCGCGGAACTGCCACGCCCCTGTTCGATGTTTTCACGGGAACCCATAGGGACCACGAACGGTGGCATTGCCGGGTTCGGCTTGCTTATAGCCCAATATAGCACATTTTCCGCGAAAATCAATGATTTATGGCCCATTCGAGGCGCTGCGAGGCGGTTTTCGGCCGTATCCCCCGGATTAGGGTTAAGGTCTACCACCGGCGAGGACCGGAAACGGCGTCAGCTTGCCGGCCGGAACCTGAGCGTTAAATCAGTCACCGGTACCTGGAGCCGGAGAAAAATACTTCTCGAATTTGCCTTCCATCCCCTCGTACTCCTTGGCGTCGGCCGGGGATTCCTTCTTCTGGGTGATGTTCGGCCAACTCTTGGCATATTCGGTATTCACCTCGAGCCATTTTTCCAATCCGGGCTCGGTGTCGGGCTTGATGGCATCCGCGGGACATTCAGGCTCGCACACACCGCAGTCGATGCATTCGTCCGGATGGATGACCAGCATGTTGTCGCCTTCGTAGAAACAGTCCACGGGGCAGACCTCGACGCAATCGGTATATTTGCATTTGATGCAGGCTTCAGTGACGACGTAAGTCATCCAAGGCTCCGGAACGGGTCAATTTGTGTAGTTTGCGTAGCGCAGGAACTCCGCAGCCGCAAGTGAAGCACATCGCACCCGAGAGCCGTTTTCAAGCGGTTCTATGGCGGCTCGTTTCACTGAGATGCAGATAGTTATTCCCGCCGGTCCTGCAAATCGTCGTACAGCACGCGCGCTGCGGACGCATCGCCCCGCCGCTCTGCAAATCCGACGACCTTGAGGATGCGGACGGTACGATCAAGCCCGATCGTCAGCACGTCGCCGGCCTTCACGGCATGGCCGGGCGCCTTCTCGCGCACGCCATTGATGCGGACGTGGCCGGCCTCGATCAGCGCGGCAGCGCTGGTGCGGGCCTTCACCACCCGCGCGTGCCACAACCACTTATCGAGACGCTGGCGCTCCAAGCAACACCAATTCGAGAACAGACCGGACGCGCGATCCGCTTGTCTTGAGCAGCATCACTCAACAAACGAAATCGTTGATCCGGAAAAAACGGGGACTACTTTGCGCGATCACGGTCATTCGGCTCCGGATCATGCGCTAGAGCGGGATAACTTTTCTTCGAATCGTCATCCCGTTCTATCTTTTTGTTTGAGCATGATCTTTTCGGAAAACCGGTACCCACTTTTCCGGATCATGCTCTAGCGCTGATCCTTACGGTTGGCGGTGAGCTGCTCCTTGAGCGCCGCCAGTTTGGCAAACGGCGAATTGGGATCGACCGGGCGCTCGCGTTCGCGCGGCGGCGCGGTGGTCGCGAACTGCCGATGCGACGGCCCGCCCTCGCGCTTGTCGCGGCCACCGTGGTCGCGCCCACCGCCGGACTTGCCCTTGTACTTGTCCGCTTCCCTGCCCTTGCCCGCAAAGCGCTCGCGGGAGGGGCGGCCCTTGTCGTCACGTGGTTCGCGAACCGGCGCACCTTCCGCCGGAGCCGCCGCTGCGGCTTCGACCGGCGCATCACCACGGGGCTTACGGAAATCGTTGCCGCGGTCGCGCCGTCCGCGGCCGTGACGCTCGCGTTTGGCACCGTCAGTGGCCTCGGCCGCAGCGGCAGCCGGCTGAACGCCTTCCTGCGGACGGTCCTGATGGCCGTGATGGCGATGACGGCTGCGGTCATGGCGCGGCCGGCGCTCTTCCGATCGGCCACCGGGCCGCCAGACATCCACCATCTCCGGAACCGCAATGGCATCGGGAGCTGTTGCGGGAGCGGTACCCGCATCCGCCGCTGCAATGTCACCCGCTGCGACGGTCTCTGTCGCTGTTTCAGCGGCGGCCTCAACTTGCGGCGCTTCTGGCGCTGGAGCTTCTGTCGCAGGAGCTTCCGACTTTGCAGCTTCGGTTGAAGCCGCGGGATCCGGCAGCACTTCGATCACATTGACTTCGATCACATTGGCTTCGACTGCCGCGGCCTCGTGCTCACTCGCAACCGACGAGAACGCGACGTTGGGAAGTAACGTCGCGGACGATGCCGCCGCCTCTTCAGCGGCCGGCGGCGCGTCATGGGCGATGTCTGCGACGGCGACGTCTGCGATGTCGCGTGTGTCAGTGGTGGCCACCGGTTCCGGCGCAATGGCGTCGGCAGCTGCACTTTCCGGCGGCGACGCCTCTGGAGACGAAATCTCCGGAGCGGTGACATCAAGCGGCGCGGTTGCCACGGTTGCTTCGATCGCAGCCGGCTTCGGAGGTGGCGCCGGACGGCGCTCCATGCGATAGCCGAGCGCACGCAGGATCGAGGCGAAGTCTTCGCCGGCTGAACCGGTGAGCGAGGTCATCGCCTGTGTGACCACGAAGCCGCGGCCGTCGAACGCGCCCGGAGGCTTTCCACCCGGCGCCGTTTCGCGCCATGACAGCGCGGGGCGGATCAGATCGGCGAGACGCTCCAGAATATCGACGCGCACGGCGCGCTCGCCGCATTGCCGATAGCCCAGCACGCGATAGGCATCGCGATCGAGCAGCTTGTCGACCGGGAATGACGTGCGGCCGCTGCCCGCGAGGTGCTGCGCACCCGACAGCGCCGACAGGTCGACATTGTCCTGCCTCTGCGCCCACAACAGCGACGCCAGCGCGCGCGCCGCCGGCTTCAGGAGCGCCGGAAGGTAGATATGATAGGCCCCGAACCGGACGCCGTATTTGCGCAACGAGGCCCGCGACGGCTGGTCGAGATCCTTCATCTCGGTCGCGATCTTCGAACGCTCCAGCACGCCCAGCGCTTCGATCAGCTGAAATGCGATCCCACGCGCAATCCCCGTGATGTCCTCGGCCTTGGCGAGGTCGAACAGCGGTCCCAGCAGCTTTTCGATATGCGTCTTCAGCCACAGATCGAGCCGCGTCTGTACCGCTTCGCGCGGCGCGCCGGTCAAGCGATCGTCGGAAATGATGCGGATGCGTGGATGCAGCGCGTCATCGGCCGCCACCAGCTTTGCCACGGCGTCGCCGGTCCAGCGGATGGTGGCGTCCGATGTCAGCACAAACTGGTCGTCGGGGGCGGCCGATAATTTCTCGGCGCGCGCGTCGATTTCTCCGGCCAGCGCTTTTTGCGCGGTCGCCTGCAATGCCTTGGCATCGGAGCCGGCCTCAGCCGCATCGGGCGCAAACGTGAAACCGTCGAGGCGGCCAATCACATGGCCCTCTACGATCACTTCGCCGGTCTTGCCAATTTCCGTATTCAACATCGTGTTTTCCTCCGTGAGCCGTTCATGCAGCGCATCGGACAATTTATTTTCGACGTCGCGCGCGATTCCCTGCCAATGTTCGGGATCCGCCAGCCAGTCCGGGCGGTTAGCAACAAAGGTCCAGGTCCGGATTTGCGCAATCCGGCTCGATAGTGTGTCGATATCGCCGTCGACGCGATCGGCCTGCTCGACCTGGGCAGCGAACCAGGCGTCCGGAATCCTGCCCTTTTGCATCAAAAAGCCGAACAAAGTCGTCACCAGTTCGGCATGCGCGGCCGGCGCGATCTTGCGGTAATCCGGAATCTGGCAGGCATCCCACAGCCGTTCCACCGCGGCGGAGCCATGCGCCATCTCGCGCACGTCGCCATCGCGCGCGGCGTGATCGAGTACCCGCAGATCCTCCGCGATCGGCGCGCGGGTCAGCGCTTCGTGGGAGGGCGTCAGCGCCAGCGACACCTGCAGGGCGCCGAGCGAAGCGAAATCCAGCTTCGAATTGCGCCATTGCAGTACTTTCACGCTCTCGAAGGTGTGATTCTGCAGCGCATTGACCAGTTCCGGCTCGAACGGCGCGCATCGGCCGGTGGTGCCGAAGGTGCCGTCGCGGGTGGCGCGGCCGGCCCGCCCGGCGATCTGCGCGAATTCGGATGGATTGAGGCGGCGGAACTGATAACCGTCATATTTGCGGTCGGAGGCGAAGGCGACGTGGTCGACGTCGAGGTTGAGCCCCATCCCCACCGCATCGGTCGCGACCAGGTAGTCGACGTCGCCGGACTGGAACATCGCCACCTGGGCGTTGCGGGTGCGCGGCGACAACGACCCCAGCACCACCGCCGCACCGCCATGCTGGCGCTTGATCAACTCGGCAATGGCGTAAACTTCATCAGCCGAAAACGCCACGATCGCGGTGCGCCGCGGCTGCCGCGTGATCTTGCGGTCGCCGGCGAATTCAAGCTGCGACAGCCGTGGCCGTGTCACGATGCTGGCGCCGGGCAATAGCCGCTCGATGATCGGGCGCATGGTGGCGGCGCCAAGCAGCAACGTTTCGTCGCGGCCGCGCCGATGCAGGATGCGATCGGTGAAGACGTGCCCGCGTTCCAGGTCAGCCGCGATCTGGATTTCATCGACCGCCAGGAACGACACGTCGAGATCCCTGGGCATCGCTTCCACGGTGGAAACCCAGAACCGCGCTTTCGGCGGCTTTATCTTCTCTTCGCCGGTAATGAGCGCAACCGAGTCCACACCGGCGCGATCGACGATCTTGTTATAGACCTCGCGTGCCAGCAGACGCAGCGGCAAACCGATCACGCCGGAGGAATGGGCGAGCATCCGCTCGATCGCCAGATGGGTCTTGCCAGTGTTGGTGGGCCCGAGCACCGCGGTAACGCCGGCGCCGGGAGCCCGTTCGTTCTCGAAAATGGGCGGTGATGACGAAAAGGCCATGTTTTCCGGGGGTTTCTGCGTCGCTGGCGTTTGAGGAGTGTTTCACAATGCGACGCATCGAGGTCGCGGCTTAAGCTCTGGAACGAGTCCGGAACGAATCACGCCCGAATCGCTGACTCGGACCAACTCCGGTTTCGTTCACCGCAACATCTCGCACGGACACCTCATCGCGGCACTAGATCAAGTTTAGCGCGGCTCGACAAGCTGCGGTTTGGCGGCGAAGTACTTAACGCTTGCGAGAACGCGGAGTCGAATCAGAAGTCGGTTGGAGTCAACAGGATTCCGAGCTCTCGAAGCTAGCAATTACTCGTCATGGTTGGGCATAGGCGAGCGGAAGCGACGCCGTCCTTCGGACGGCTATGCCCGGCCCCGACGGAAATTCGCGATCATTGCGTTTTGGCGACCCGCGGCGGCGACGCCTGGGTGATGAATTGGGTGGCCTCCAGCATGGCGGTGCCGAGCGGCGTCGGGATCACCATCCGGAACGGCACCAGGATGCGGGTGCCGGCGATCAGCGCGAACGCGATTTCGATGTTGCGCTGGGCGGCGAGGTATTTGATCACGGGGCGGTCGGGGATATAGCCGGCGACCGGGGTGAAATAGATCGCACAGACCACCACCGGGCCATGATAGCCCTTTTCGGCCTTCACCGTTTCCATGCGTTTGAAGTCGAGCTTGAGGTCATAGCGCATGCGGCCGTCGAAAATCGCTGCCCCACTGCGGCAGGCGTCCGGGCTGAGCGGATCGCCTGACCCCGGCACCCGCAGCATCGATCCCGTCATCGGGTCGTAGACCCCGCGGCGCTGCGCATCGGTCACGGGAAGCCGCTCCGGTTCGACCGGGGGCTCCGGCTCGATCACATATTCCTTGACGTTGCCGCCGGACAAAACCATGCGGATGGCTTCGGATTTTTTGGATGTCGTGGTGGTGGCGGAATAGCTGGTCGCCACCAGCGCACCGTTGACGACGCGGCCCTGCGCTCCGCCGGTGCCGGAACCACCGGCGAACGCCTTCAATAGTCCCGAGGTGCCGCCGGAGGCGGCTGCGGAAAACGTATCGTCCGAAATATCGATGGTCCAGGCGCCCTTGCCGACGGGAATGCCTGCCAGCGTCGCCTCATAGCGCGCATCGAGCTTGCCTTGGGCGAAGGCCGACGGCGCCGCCAGCAACACGAATGTGCCGGCGCACAGGCTGGTCAACACCCGCAGCGCCGGTTCTGCCAACCGGGGCGAAATCATGCTGCGCGTGGTCACTAAGGGGCGATCCTGATGTCGGCGCGATCGGTTGTTCATTTAGGCAAAAATGTCCGGCAAACAACGGATCGGCGCGCTTTTTAAACAAATCCGCAGCTTCCTCGCGGTAGCATGCGCGGAAGTATGATTTCGGCGGCGATTGCGCCGCTTATATGACGGCTTAAGCCGATGGAACTCCTTGCTAAACCGGTTTTCCCCGGGGGTGGTGCCGGCGCAAAATCTTGATGGCTTCCTTGACGGCTTGCCGCTCTCCCCCTATACGTCCGCGGTTCCTGAAATGGACGTGAATTTGAACCCCCGAGGGATTCGAGCCCGGGGACGAAAGAGGATTTCGCGATGTCGCGGCGCTGCGAACTGACGGCCAAGGGCCCACTGGTGGGCCACAAGGTAAGCCACTCCAATATCAAGACCAAGCGCCGGTTCCTGCCGAACCTGTGCAACGTCACCTTCATTTCCGATACGCTGGGGCGAAACGTGCGGTTGCGGGTTTCGACCAATGCGATCAAGACAGTCGATCATCGCGGCGGCTTCGATGCGTTCCTGATCAAGGCCAAGGCGGCGGAACTTTCGCCCCGGGCGCTTGAGCTTAAACGCCAGATCGAGAAGAAGGCGGCAGTACCGGCGGCGAAGGCGAGCTGAAGTCTTGGTCGGCTTTAGTGCTGAAAGTTTTGATGGCCGGGTCGAAAGACCCGGCTGTTTTTGTTTTGAAATTCCATCTTCCGTTAGCCGCTATTTCGGCGTCGGCGCCAACTGCGGAATCACGGTTGTCTTGCGCGGGACACTGGATAGCCGCTTCAGCAAATCTGCCGGAACTCTGTTCCGGACCGGTCCGTAAGCCGCGGCGCCGGTGGACGCCGTCGGATCGCTGGTGGTGGAAAGACCGGCCGCGGGCGCCGATCGCGCGGCGGTTGGCACGGTTAAACGGGTGATCGGCATGTCGGTGCCGCCGGCATCGGGCGATGATGTATCGACAAACGACCTGTCGACCGGGCTTTCCTGAGTGGGCGAAATCACGCGCGTCACCACGCGCTCCCTGACGAGTTCGTCCTTGTCAGGATACCACATGCCACTTGGCAAGGCGCTGGTCGCCCGTGCTGCGAATGCGCTGCTCAATCCGAATCCCTGCAGCCGCAGCTGTTCGGTCGCGATCGCGGCGCTGCGGTCGCCGGCCGTCATGCCGCGAAAGGCCGGCTGATGGAAACCAAGCCGGGCGCCCGGAAGCATGAGGCGCTCCTTGCCGCCGAGGAACACGATGGTACAGGCCGACAGGCAATCCACCGCGACCACGGTCGCCAGGTCCCGGCTCCTGATCATATCCGACATCTTCTGGGCTTCGAGGATACGGCCGCCGGTGGAATTGAGCCGCACGGAGCGGACGCCCGCCATCGCATTCAGAAATCGTTCAAGCTCCTGGGTCACGCCGAAGGTGATGCCGCCGGAGAATTCCAGGGTTTCGCCATTGGCAAGGATGTGAAATTCATGCGGGCCGACGCGGGCGTCGCCGCTGACGATTTCATAAATGCCGGCCATTTGCGCGGTACCGACCATCACAAAATTCGCCGCGAGCTGCGCGACGCCGAGCAACACCAGCGCCTTCGCGGCGGCGCCCCAAAATCGCTTGCCGCGTTGCCGGTATCGGGTGGCCGAGCGCCACACCCCGACCGCCTGCCAGATCGTCAGCAGCACGGCTGAGGTCCAGGTGGCGATCAGGGAGAACAGCCACAGCACCGGCTGCGCATCGCTCTGCTGGTCGATGCCGTAGGCCAGCGCGCCGACCGTGGCGCCGACTACCACGGCGCCGAGGATGCCGTTCAGCCAATACGACACCGGCAGCGAAAGTTCGCCGCGCCAGTGCCGCGCGATATAGTTGCGCGATCGGGATGCCTGCTGCGGCAATAGCGGGGGCGGCACGTATGACGGTTCCGGCATGAGGTGCGGACGGGACGAATCGCTTTGACCGAGACTGGGCGGTGCTGCAACACCTGCCATCGCAATGACGGCTTTTTTTTCGTCAAGGCGCAGCACGGAAGTGCCCGCGATGCGGTCATAAAAGGCGTCCCTGCGCCGGATGATTGAATCCGCGGCCTCAAGCGCTGCAATCAGCAAGGGAATGCCGGTCCCGACCCAGCACAGCCAGTACAACCGGGGATCACCCAGTTCCGGGCCCGGAAACAACGCGGCACAGGACGACCAGATCCAGACCGGCGCCAACGGCAGCGCCAGCGCCGCGTAGCGCCGGTTCATCGATGCAGCCGGTGGCGGGTATTGCCCGTTCAATCCGTTCGACAGCCGGATGCAGCAAATCCTGCGACCAATACTTCCCCCAATGCGGTCGAGCGCGAAGCGCAAGGCGATCAGCAACGGCAGGATCAAGATGTCGAGCGGCAAACCGCTTGCCGGCTTGCCCTCCGCGTCAAGCATGTGGCGGATTTGCGCCACCTTGGTCACGGCGCTGTCACGCGTAATCCTGCTGACGCTCAAGACGCGGGATGTCGGCAGGCCCAGCAGGCTTTGCTGGCAATCGGCAATTGAATTGGCGTCGAACTCGACCGATATCGACAGTCCCTTCGGCACCGACTCCAGGTATTCGCAGTTGAGGTCATACAACAGGCCCGCGGAAAACTGCACGTGCCCGTTCGACAGCGGAAACAACGCCAGCGCGGTGACCTGCAGAACAGCGACGACCGCGACCAGATCAATAAAAAGTGCGACCGCCCGCCGCCAGAATCCGCCGCGCAGGAATTCGACGCTGTCTGTCAGGTCCGGCAAATTCAAGCCCTGAATATGTGATTTTGAGATCGAGGGGACCGGCATCTGCATCGGCGGCCCAGTCGCGATGCTGCCCCGGTTCGTTCGACCTGACAAGCCGCCGCAGCGAACGTCAACAGAAGACACTTCGCCTTCATTTCGCCACTCGATTGCGCCGCGCGGCACCCGCGTTACGCCGCGCGCGCCGTGCCGTTGCTCGTCACCCGCGAAACATTTCGACAGCTCACGCGAGGCGAACGACACGCCATGAAAAGATTGATGATTTTGAACGGTCCCAACCTCAATCGATCGGGTGTGCGTGAGCCGCACGTCTACGGGACGACCACGTTGGCGCAGATTGAGGAAAGCTGCGTGCACCACGCGGCGGGCCTCGGCCTCGACCTGACCTTGCGTCAGTCGAATCACGACCGGCGTTATTTGCGGATTGGGACCTTACGGCTACATCGCAGCGATGCACGCCCAGATGGCGAAAAAATCCTGACCGGAGCCGACGCGAACTACGCCTAACGAATGGGCATCCGTCTTGTCATTGCTGTTGCTTGTCCATTTCAAGGTACCAGGGTAACGGGCACGCGCGCTTTGTTATGCGCAGCCGGCGATCACCAAGCTGATCGTAAAGGGAATCGTAAAAACAAGTCTCTACAATCAGAACCGATTTCCTGGAGAGCTCGGCATGGCGTTTGGATTTGGAAGAAAGAGCTTTGCTCTTTTGCGACTTAACCTCGGGCCGAAGGCGGTCCTGAGCGCAGCTCTCCTGATCGCGGTGAACACCGCGCTGGTGGTGGGGGCGGGCTACTGGTCGTTGTCGCGCGACTTCGACACGCGCGCCCTGCGCGATATCGACGCCAACTTGCGCACGCTCAGTCTCGCCTTCGGCGAAACCTTCCCGAACGCGAAGATCGCCATTCGCGACGGCGTGGTCGAGCGTATTGAAATTCCGCAGATGCCGGAATTCAGCGATCACAAGATCGTCGATCGGGCAACCTCCTATGTCGGCGGCAACGCCACGCTGTTCGTGTACGACGACGCGTCGCAGCAGTTTGTCCGCCGAACCACCAATGTGAAAAAAGAAAATGGCGACCGGGCGGTCGGCACGCAGCTTGCGGCGGATCATCCCGGGCAAGCCGTCGTCCGCCGCGGCGAGGCCTACAAAGGCCCGGCGATGCTGTTCGGAAATCGTTTCTACACGGCGTATCAGCCAGTGTTCGGCGCCAACGGCAAGGTGATCGGCATCGTCTATGTCGGCATTGCGACGACTCAGCTCGACAGCATGCTGTGGCAGGCGCTTTCGGCCATGGCGATTGCAGCGGCCATTGCCGCTCTGCTCGTGCTCGGGGTGACAATGCTGATTGTCCGCCGCGTCACCAAACCTCTGAAGGCCGTGACGGCAACCCTGACGATTCTCGCCGAAGGCAGGACGGACATCGAAGTTCGGCACGCCGATCGCCACGACGAAATCGGCGCGATCGCCCGCACCGTCAGCGTTTTCCTGAACAACCGCATCGAGCGCCGCCAACTCGAGGCCGAACGCATCAATGCCGAGAAGCTGGCGATGGAGAAGCGCAAGGCGGAACGCAGTCAATTTGTCGAGGACTTCCGCGCCAAGATCGGCGGAATCATCGAGCAGGTGCTGAATTCCTCGGGAAAATTCGAACAGGACGCGCAGCAGCTTTCCGTGACCGCGCATTCGACGGCGGAGATGTCGGGCCAGTCGGCCAATGTCTCGAGGCAAGCCTCCGAACATGTCCGCACCGCGGCGGCCGCTTCGAACGAATTGTCGCAGTCGATCG
>WNFN01173177.1_pt1 | contig 14483 bp, 8 predicted proteins | sample 5400161 | NCBI WGS metagenome assembly WNFN01 (sample SAMN13153353, study PRJNA577476) | soil metagenome | isolation source: 80 cm saprolite on Douglas fir-dominated hillslope | place: USA:California | collected 2013-09-17
CATGCTGGTGCTTATCGAACTCCCACCACCGGGTCTCAATATCCAGCATTTCCGTCCGCGGGCGCAGCCACATATCGGACGTACGCAGCACCGGCAGCCACACGACGTAACGCAGCGGATTGTGCTCAACTCGCAAGCGGGCTATCTCTTCGAACTCGGCATCCATCTCCGGGTCGATATAGAGTTGCTGGTTGTAGCGCGCAATCAGTGCCTGCGTCTTGTCGTACTCCGTGCGAGTATCAAACGCACGCTCCGGCAGACGTTGCGGGTCAATCGGCTCTCCAGAAACCTTCCAGTAAACTTCCTCCACGGAAACAAAGTCCACCATCCACGTTCGCACCCAGTGATTGAAACCCATAGGCACGAATTCGCCGGGATCGTTGGCGTATCTGGAGGCCAAAGGCTGCCGGACGTGGAACACGCGCCAGTTACGGATCGTCCAGGGCACAAGCGGGGCCAGACTGGTAACAGCCAAGAGCACGCCCGCGATGATCACCTGGCGCTTGTTTGGCCGGCGCGAAAGCAAGATCAGCAAGGCCATCCCCAGCGCCGCCAGGATTAGTCCGTCATCGGGCCGCATAAAGATTCCGGCGGCAGTCCACAGTCCTGCAAGGCACCAGAGGTCCGCCCTGGATTGTCCGCTCTCCACGGACTTCAGGCCTCGTACTCCGTAGTACAGCGCATGAGCGGCGCAGCATATGGCCAGAGTTTCAGAAAGCGGCGCGGCGGCGTACATCGCGGTGAACGGACAGAGCGCTGCCAGCAAGTAAGCCGCCTTGGCGGCGCGCGAACTTATCAGTTCCAGCGCCAGAGCGGCAATCACCAGGCAGGTATTGGTATCGATGAGCGCCTGTGCAATCATCACCGCGCGGTAGTGTTCCTGCCCGAACACGGCGAAGATAGCGGCGAGGAATGCAGGGTATCCGGGCAAACGAATCAGCGTCGGCCGGACCACGCCGTTGTCGAGTAATCCAAAGACGCCGTGATTCAGCCAGTTTTTGGCGATGTCGCCATAGATCCAGGTATCGCCCGCGAGGTGGGGAAAACGGAAAACAAAGAAAAGCCGTAACGCCAGAGCGGCCATTGTGGCCAGCAGGAAGAAGAGCCAATTCCGCCGCACCAGTTCATAGAGTGGTTTCATGAATGAGGAAGGGCCAGTGTAAAGGCACATGCGACGACGGTTCAACTTAAATGGGCCGCGCCGCGCTTGATTGACCTGCTGTCCTTATGCCGCTTACGATGATGATTAACACTTTCTGGCAATGGCAAAATCCATCTTCTATGATCCGCAACGGAAGCGTTGGGGGCGCTTGCGCATCCTCTTTAGTGTGCTGGGCGCCATTATCAGCGGCCTGGTGCTCTTTTTTATCGTTACGGTTTTTGTCCAGTCAGACCCGTTGCCCCGGGTCCTGATGCCGGAGCAAAAGCGCAACCTGCGTGCATTGAAAGAGCGTGAGCACCGGCGACGCCCCAGGATAAAAGGGACGCATCGCAAGACCACAGCGCCTCCGTCGGAGGTGGTGCTGAATACCGACGAGGGAATCCGCGCGGCGTATTACGTTACCTGGGATGCGGCCAGCTTTGTCTCACTGAAGGAATATTATCCTCAGGTCGACATTCTCTTTCCTGAGTGGCTCCACGTGCTTACCCCTGACGGCCAACTGCAGGGCTTTGACAGTGTGAACCATCCTTTCCGCGTGGTTGAAAACGGCGTTGTCCACTCGACCGACGATCGGGTGATGCCTTTCCTGCGCACGGAAAAAGCCGATGTCGAAGTCTTTCCCCTGATCAACAACTTTGAACCGGTGAGCAAACAGTGGCTCACAAACATTGGCGACTTCCTGAGCGATCCGGAGGCGCGGCAGACTTTCCGCTCACAGCTCTTGTTGTTTCTGGCCAGTGACCGCTTCAAGGGCGCGTCAATTGACTTTGAAGAGATTCCGCTCAAGGCCCAACCCGGCTTTCTCGCGCTGGTGGAAGAACTGGGCCGTGACCTGCATGCCCGCGGTCTCAGGCTGTATGTGAACGTCCCGGTTTCCGACAAAGATTACGATTACGTCCGCCTTGCTGCCGCCTCTGACGGCCTGGTGGTGATGAACTATGACCAGCACCAGACCACCAGCGCTTCCGGGCCGGTGGCCGCGCAGGATTGGTTCAACTCCAACTTGAAACAGGCGCTCAAGGACATTCCCAAGACCAAGCTGATCTGTGCCATCGGCAGCTACGGTTATGACTGGGCCATCTCATCCAAGAGCAAGCGCATTGTGAACGTGGACACGAACAACGTGCAGGAGGCGTGGCTGCACGCGCGCGAGTCCGGCTCCGAGATCGAAATGGATCCTGACTCCCTCAATCCGCATTTCGCCTACCAGGAAGATAACGGCGTGCGCCACCAGGTGTGGTATCTGGACGCGGTTACGGCCCTGAACCAGATGCGGTCCGCCCGCGAGCTGGGCATCCGCACGTTCGCCCTCTGGCGGCTTGGCGCGGAAGACCGCTCTCTCTGGAAAATCTGGGACAATCCAACCGAAGCCGGCGCGGAAACGAAGCTGAAAATCGTTCCTTCAGGTGAAGACGTTGACCGTGAAGGTTATGGCGAAATTCTGGTTATCCAGCACCAGCCCAGCCCCGGAGAACGCGAAATCACCCTGGATCCGGACACCAGGCTCGTTGTCTCGGAAAAAATGTCCATCCTGCCTGAGCCTTACGAGATCACGCAATACGGCTGGAAAGAAAAAGAGATTGCCATCACTTTTGACGATGGCCCTGACCCGGCTTATACGCCGAAGATTCTTGACATTCTTAAGCGTGAAAACGCGCCGGCCACATTTTTCCTGATCGGACTGCAGACGCAAAAATTTCCCGGACTGGCGCGCCGCATCTACGACGAGGGCCACGGAATCGGCAACCACACTTTCACGCATCCAGACATCAGCGACATTTCCCCGTGGTACATGAAGAGGGTCGAGCTGCAACTCACGGAAAAACTGTTTGCCAGCACGCTGGGCGTGAAGCCGCAGTATTTCCGGCCGCCGTATTCCATTGATCAGGAGCCTGACGTCGCCGACCAGGTGCGTCCCCTGGAACTGGTGCAGGGAGAGGGCTATATCACGGTGGGTTCCAAGATCGATCCCAATGACTGGAGAAAAGGCGAGACTGCCGACGTGATCGTGGCCGCGGTGATGACGCAGGCGGAGCGGGAATCCACCCGGGGATGTCAGACGCGAGCGCCGCTTTATTGCGGCAACATCATCCTTCTGCACGATGGCGGCGGAGATCGCACGGCCACCATCCAGGCATTGCCCGCCATCATTGAAGGCCTGAGGATGCGCGGATTCAAGATTGTCAGCGTGGAAGAGCTGCTGGGCAAAACCCGCGCCGACGTGATGCCCAAATTGCCCGCGAACCAGGTATTCGCGGCCCGGCTCCAGGGCTTCGTCTTCACAGCCATATCGTGGCTCACAGAATTTGTGGTGCTGGTCTTCTTCATTGGCGACGTGTTGATGAGCGCGCGGCTTCTGGGTATCGGCGCGCTCGCAACCTTTGACCGCTTGCGCAAGCCCGCTCCCGTCGGCGGGCCGGATTACAAGCCGCTGGTCACTGTCATCATCCCGGCATTCAATGAGGAGAAGGTCATAGAGAATACGGTGCGTTCGGTGCTGGCATCGGACTATCCGCGATTGCGGACCATTGTCGCCGACGATGGCTCAACCGACTCCACATCCGCGGTGGTGCGGGAGAAATTCAGCAGGGAAATTGCCGACGGCCGGGTGCTCCTGCTGACCAAGCCCAATGCCGGCAAGGCAAGCGCGCTCAACGAGGCGCTGAAACATACGGACGACGAAATCTATATCGGCATAGACGCCGATACCGTGATTGCTCCAACGGCGATCTCGATCCTGGTGCCCCATTTTGCCGATCCCAAGGTTGGCGCCGTGGCCGGCAATGCCAAGGTGGGCAACCGCGTGAACTTATGGACCCGCTGGCAGGCGCTGGAGTACATCACCAGCCAGAACTTTGAGCGGCGCGCTTTGAATGTGTTTGGCGCAGTGAGCGTGGTGCCGGGAGCGATCGGCGCATGGCGTGTCTCGGCCGTGCGCCAGGCTGGCGGTTACCACACGGATACGGTGGCGGAAGACGCCGACCTCACCATGTCACTGCTGGAAAATGGATGGCGCGTGGTGAATGAAGACCGCGCCCTGGCGTTCACTGAAGCTCCCACCAATGCCAGGGGCCTCATGCGCCAGCGTTTTCGCTGGTCGTTTGGTATTCTTCAGGCGGTGTGGAAGCACGGCGCAGCCATCCGGCGGCGGAGCCGCCTGGGCTGGATCGCCCTGCCTAACATCATTATTTTTCAGATACTGCTGCCACTGGTCTCGCCGTTCATTGACATCATGTTCCTGTTTGGCACGCTAGAATACTTGGCCACCAGGTATTTCCATCCTGAAAGCACCGACCCCAGCAGCTTTGAGCGATTAGCTTTCTATTTCGCGATTTTCCTGGCCATCGATTTTGTGGCTTCCGCCCTGGCCTTCCTGCTGGAACGGCGTGTTGAAGGCACGGGAGAAGACGCGCAGCTCCTGCTGCACTTGTGGTTGCAGCGCTTTTCTTATCGGCAGTTGTTCTCAGCAGTGCTGGTCAAGACCGTGAAGCGCGCCATTGACGGCAAACCCTTCGCCTGGGACAAGCTTGAGCGTACCGCAGCGGTCACAAAGGGCCGAATGCTGGAAGGCAGAAGCTAGCCATTGGCAATTAGTAATTAGCCAAACCGGATCAGCCGCAGATTGCGCTGATTCACGCAGATCAGAAAAAATTCAGGCCGCGAATAAACGCGAAATACGCGAATCAATGGTTCGTGTTCATTCGCGCAATTCGCAGCAGGTTTTTGATCTGCGATTATCTCGCGAAAATCTGCGGCTACGTTTTTTTTGCTAATTGCTCGCCTGCGGCTTAATGATCTCATCCAGAATATCCGGCGGACCTTCCACGCGCACCAGGTGGGGATAGCGTTCGCCTTCGTGATAGTTCACCTGGTATGTGTTGTAGTATTCGCCGTTTTCTGCTAGCAGTGACAATGGTTGCTGGCTATGCATCCCGCCCCGCAGGGCCGCGCGAATGATGTCTTTTGACCATTTGCGGCCATTCACCGCGATGACCTTCATGCCTGACCCCAGCCCGGCAGCATAGGCCGGCGAGCCGGGAATCACGTCGCGAACGTCGCCTTCCTTGGTGGCAATGAAACCGAGCGAGAAGCTCAGGTCAATGTTGTTGCTGCTCTTTTCGCGCGCCTCCATGGTGGCGTTCTTCTGAGCGGTATAAACCAGCTTCCATCCACCTTTGGTGATGCCGTCCATGGGCGCGTGCGGCGATTTCGAATCCAGCCGTTCGCGCAGCAATTTGGCCCAGTCATTCGGCATGACCTGATTGAGCGTGGCCACTACGTCTTCAAACTTGTAAGCGACAACCGCTGGCGGGCCGCTTTGTCCGCCATAGAAAAGGTGGCAAAAGTCGTTCAGCGATTTCTGGCTATTGCTCTTTTGCCGGATCAGCGCGTCTACTTCAAGCCAGATCAGATAGCCTTCAGGGTAGTAATCAGCGGTGCGGCGCCAGTTGGTCCACTCCGTGGGCGCGGCGAACAAGGTCTGCACGGAAACGGCCGTATCCTGCAGCGGCCGCCACGTTCGTCCGGCGCGATGGTCGAGCATGGCTGCGGTGTAGGCCAGGCCTTCGCGAAACTGCTCCGGCGAGCGCAGGCCGGTGCGCGCGGCCAGAATATTGCCCAGGTAATCCGTGAGCCCCTCGTATACCCAGAGCAGGTCGCCTTTCATCGGGTCCTGATAGTTCGATGTAGCCAGCCCCGCAGGCCGCCTGTATTTGCCATTCCAGGAATGAACAAACTCGTGCGGCAGCAGGTCGGCCTCAAGATCGTGAACGCCGGCGTCGCTGAACATATCTTCGGCGGCGCCGTTGTCGCTGGACTCATGGTGCTCCAGGCCGTGGTGAGCGGTCTGGTCGCCCAGAATCAGAAGAAAGTGGTACTTGGTGTAATGGCGCGCCCCGAAGAGCTTGCCGGTTTCGGCCACCAGTTGCTTCAGGCTGGCGATATCATTGTCGGTGATCTGAATCGCCTCGTCACTTTCTCCCACCATATCCACCACGTGCGTCAGCGATTCACCCGCCGGGTTGATCTGCACCTGGTGGTAAATCGCTCCGGCGATCAGCGGCGAATCTACCAGCGTAGTCAATGAAACTGTCTGGAATTCGACCGAACTGCCCGACTGTTGCGTGGGCGTAAGCGCCGTGCCGAACTTCCATCCTTCGGGAAGACGAACGGACGCTGTCACACGTACGTCGTTTGTCGCAGAGCCTTGCGGATACAACATCACCTGGTTCCAAAGCAGGTCAAGGATTTTGCTGGAAGCCAGCGAACTCTTTCCGTTGTAAGTGATGGTGTCATACGACGCCTGCAGTTCGTTCACGCCAGCCGGCACTTGCAGATGGAACGCGTACATATCCACCAGGTCGCGCTGCCACTCCACTTCCTTGCCCGCTGCTTTGAAGTGGAGGCCGGTAAAATTCTGGATCGGCCCGGTTGGGCGATGGTTCCCGGGAATCCACTTGGGATAGACCAGCGTGACCGCTCCGGGAGCTACAGGAATTGTCAGTGTGGCGTGCAGTATGTTGCGTGGCGCGTCCGTGGCGTCGACACTCAAGCGTTCAACGATGCCGGTTTGAGCTGCCGCCGCCAAGGCGCAAAATAGAAATGCCGCCACTGCGTATAGCTGCTTCATCTTGGAATCTCCTGTCCCAGAGACAAATGAGTGCTGAACTGAAACCCGTTATGGTACCTTTTTGCGGACGCGCTTGGCGAGGAGATTCACTTGCCCACATTGATCGAACGCCCGACCCGTATCCAGGCAGCAGGCAATATGCCCAAGCTGATCGATGAGTATGTTGGACGCGTGAACACCCCCGGAAACGGAACGGCAGCCGCTGGTCACGGGCCGCGCATTAGCGTGGCCCATATGCGCAGTCCTGCCGGTTGGGTAGAGCCTGGGCAGACGCCGGAGTTTGAGGAATACACACTTGTTTTGCGTGGACGCCTGCGTGTACGGCACAAGGGCGGGACGTTCGATGTCTTGGCGGGCCAGGCCGTGATTGCTCATCCCGGTGAGTGGATACAATATTCAACGCCCGAGGAAGCGACGGAATACATTGCCATCTGTCTGCCAGCATTTTCTCCTGACAGCGTCCATCGTGATTCAACGGAATAACAATAAAAAAGCGGCCCCGTCAAAGAGGCCGCTTTCGTGCTATTGGTTGTTAGATGTTATTTCGGGTTGCTCATATCGCTCTTGGGTTTTTCCGGCGTCGAGTTCGAGGCCACCTTCAGGTGGTTCTTAACTTTCAAGCCACCCGAGTTCTCTTTGGCAATCCGCTCGGCCGCGTCTTTCGCGTCCTTGTTCGGGACCGTTCCCGTCAGTTCAACGGCCTTGCCGTTCTTCACGTCAACCGTGATACTGGCACTGGCCAGGGTCGGGTCTTTCTGGATGGCGGACTGAATGGTGTTCTGGACATCGCCGGTTGCGGCCGGAGCAGCATCGCTCTGCGGCAGCTTCTGCGCGCCCTGATCGTCTTTCTTCTGATCAGTGTTGGGCAGGGTTTGAGGGTTTTTGCCCTGGTCCGGAGCGGTTGAAGGTTGCTGCTGGTCCGTGCTCGGGCTGCTCGGCTGCTGCGCCGACGGCGCCGTGGACGGCGAGGTCGAAGGCGAAGTCTGTGACTGCGGCATGCTCTGCGCCAGGGCAAAGCCGCTGCCCAGTACCACGATCAATGCAAGCTTATGGAAATGTTGTCTCACTAGTATCCTCCGTTTTCACTGTGTTTCGCTGATGCGGCCCCTCGGCAACAGATACGCGTATACCAAGGTTGAGCAGACGAAGCTCGCGTAATCGGGGCCAGTTGTGGTTACTACGATTATTTAGATGCCCCGGCTTAAATCGAGTTGGCCCACCAGACCGGGAATCGAGAGCTGCTGCACGACATGAAAAAGGCATAGGGAGGAACTCTGGTAATTGCCAAAATCGCCGGTATTGCCAAAAATCGCCGAAATTGAAAACCGTAATTCAGACACAGGTCCGCACCGCGGGAGGCAAGGCGGCTTTCGGCTCCCATTTTTGCCAATTACCCGATTTTGGCAGTTCTGGCAATTTGCTTGATATAGTTATCGCCCGTGGAACCCCTGCCAACGACAGTTGACCGCGAATCCAGCCTCTATCAGGCGAACCATGCCGCCATGCTGGCGGCGGTGGAGCGTTTGCGGGCCGAGCTGAAACGCTCGACCGAGGGTGGCGGCGAAAAATATGTGAAGCGCCATCTGGAACGAGGAAAGCTGCTGCCCCGCGACCGCGTGGAGATGCTTCTGGACGAAGGCTCATTCTTTCTGGAAATCGCGCCTCTGGCGGGACACGGCATGGAAAACGAGTCACCCGGCGCGGGCGTGCTAGGCGGTATAGGCCTAGTCTGCGGTCGTGAGTGCCTGATCACCGCGAACGAAGCCACGGTGAAAGGCGGCGCGACAGGCGAAGCCGGCCTGTGGAAGAATGCGCGCCTGGCCGATATCGCGCGGGAAAACCATCTCCCCAGCATTCTTCTGGTGGAGTCCGCTGGGGCCGACCTGCCGCAGCAGAGCAAGATCTTTGTGGCCGGAGGCCGCGGCTTCCGCGAGATTACTCGCCGCTCCAAAGAGCGCATTCCTACCGTGGCTGTCGTTTTCGGCAGCTCCACGGCAGGCGGCGCCTATCTGCCGGGCATGTCTGATTATGTGGTGATGGTGAAAAAGCAGGCGCAGGTTTTTCTGGCTGGGCCTCCGCTGGTCAAAATGGCGACCGGCGAAGTTTGTGATGAAGAGTCGCTCGGCGGGGCGGAGATGCATTCCCGCGTTTCTGGCCTCTCCGATTACCTGGCGGAAGACGAGATGGACGCCATACGGCTGGCCCGCGAGATCGTAAGCCATTTCAATCACAAGAAGCCCGACATGCCGGAACTGCAGGCTGTGGCGGAGCCTGCGCACGATCAGGACGAGTTGCTGGGCATCGCCTCGGCTGACGTGCGTGTTCCGTTTGAGGTTCGCGAGGTCATCTCCCGCATCGTTGACGGCAGTAAATTTTCCGAATTCAAGCCTGAGTACGGCCAGACGCTGGTCACCGGCTTTGCCCGCGTCCACGGTTTCACCGTCGGCATTCTGGGCAACAATGGCGTACTTATGTCGGAGTCGGCGGGCAAGGGCGCACAGTTTATCCAGCTCTGCAACCAGCAGGATATCCCGCTGCTCTTCCTGCAAAATATTACCGGATTTATGGTCGGCCGCAGTTATGAGGAAGAAGGCATCATCCGCAACGGCGCCAAGCTGATCAATGCAGTTTCCAATTCCACTGTGCCAGCCATCACTATTATGGTTGGCGGGTCCTACGGGGCCGGCAATTACGCCATGTGCGGCCGCGCCTATGCTCCGCGCTTCCTGTTTACCTGGCCGAACCACCGCATTGCTGTGATGGGCGAAAAGCAGCTCTCCGGCGTGATGGACATTATTAAGCGCGATGCAGCGGCCAAGACCGGCCAGCCGGTCGATGAGGCGAAGATGGCGATTGGCCGCAAGATGCTGGAGGACCAGATTGCGCGCGAGTCAGATTGCTATTTTGCCACTGCTAGGCTCTGGGACGATGGCATCATCGATCCCCGCGACACGCGCACGGTGCTGGCGATCGCGTTGTCGGCCGCGTATAACGCGCCGGTGAAAGGAACAATGGAGTGGGGAGTGTTTCGACACTGAAGGGGTTGCTTCTGGAATCCCGAGCGAAGCGAGGGAACCCTATAGACCCGAGCTCTCTGTCGGAATTGCAGAATCCCAGGAAATGATCATGACAATAGGGATCTCTCGCTCCGCTCGAGATTTCAGAAAAAGATAGCTCCTATAACCATGAAGACCTTCTCGAAAATCCTCATTGCCAATCGCGGCGAGATTGCTGTGCGGATCATACGCACATGCCGCGAGATGGGCATTGCCTCGGTCGCGGTCTATTCGGAGTTTGACCGCAACGCGCTCCACGTGCGCCTAGCCGATCAGGCCGTGCCTATTGGCGACTCCGTGCCGCGCGAATCGTACTTGAATATCGAGAAGATTTTGGCCGCGGCGCGCCAGACCGGCGCAGACGCCATCCATCCGGGCTACGGCTTCTTGGCCGAGAATGCGGATTTCGCCGCCGCATGTGAGGAAGCGGGAATTGCCTTCATCGGACCTCGCTCCAGCGTGATCCGCGCCCTGGGGTCGAAGAACGAAGCCAGAAAGCTGGCGCAGGCGGCGGGGGTTTCCGTAGTGCCTGCGCCCAGAGAAAACGACTATCCCAAATTGATCAAAGCCTCTGCGGGTGGTGGCGGACGCGGCATGCGCATTGTGCGACGTCCAGCAGAATATCAAGACGCTTACTCGGCGGCCACGGGCGAGGCTGAACGCGCTTTTGGCGACGGCACGCTGCTAGTGGAAAAATATATTGAAGGTGCGCGTCACGTGGAGATACAAATCATGGGCGATCACCACGGCAATGTGATGCACTTGTTCGAGCGGGATTGCTCGATTCAACGGCGACATCAGAAGATCATCGAAGAGAGCCCATCGCCGGCAGTCACACTGGAGTTGCGGCAACGCATGGCTGAAGCTGCGCTGGTCCTGGCGCGCAAGATCGGCTACACCAATGCCGCGACGGTAGAGTTTTTGCTGGCTCCTTCGGGCGAGTTTTACTTCATTGAGGTGAACACGCGTCTGCAAGTAGAGCACCCGGTTACGGAGATGGTGACTGGGCTTGATCTGGTTCGCCTGCAGATTGAGATCGCGCAGGGCGGGCAGTTGCCGGAGGAAGAGCCCAGGCAAACCGGCCACGCCATAGAAGCCAGGCTTTATGCGGAGGACCCGGCAAACCATTTTCTTCCCTCGACCGGGACCCTGCATGTCTGGGAGCCACCGGCCACTGTCCCCGGGCTGCGCGTTGATAGCGGCGTGGAAGAAGGAACAGAGATTGGCGTCTACTATGATCCGCTTCTGGCCAAGGTCATTGCGCACGCGCCTGACCGCGAGGAGGCGATCCGCAAACTGGCTTATGCCTTGCGGCGCCTCGCTGCGCAAGGCGTTCAGACCAATCGCGAGTTTCTGATTCACGTTCTGGAGCATGAGGAATTCCGCGCCGGACGCGCACATACCGGGTTTGAAATCCCCGCTGGCGCAGCCGCGGATGCATCGCTGGATCAGGTCTTCGCCGCCGTGGTGCGTTCTTACATCGATCACAGTGATCACGCGAAGAGAAAAATCCTCCCCTCAATTCCGGTGCGCTTCCGCAACAACCCGTACCGGGCGCCTGCGATGAGGTTCGAGATCTCCGGCCGTGAATATCGCGTGATCGCAGGCAATCCAGGTGTGCAAACAGTTGCCATCGGGCATGAATCAGTCGATGCCCTTGTGAATGGAGTGCGCCACCATTTCCTTATCTGCCGGGTGAGGGATACCTACTTCGTTCGATCGGATCTGGGCCAGCGCACCGTGGTCCGGTTGCCGCGCTATCCCAGGGCCGTGAATGCCAGCCAGAGGCAGGCCGCCAATTCACCCATGCCGGGGCAGGTGCTGCGGGTGGTGATTTCGGCAGGGCAGCGGGTGAAGCCGGGTGACGCTTTAATCGTGCTGGAAGCCATGAAAATGGAGCAGACTATTAAGGCTACAATTTGTGGTGTGGTGGACGCGGTCCTGGTAAAGCCAGGCGACATTGTGGCGCCGGGGCAGATGCTGGTGGAAATTCGTTCCATGGAGGATGCCAATGAGCACGCAAGCAGTTCAGCAGCAAAGCACTGAGTTTCCGTACTTCAGTGAGGAGCACGAGCTTATCCGCCAGACAGTGACCCGCTTCTGCAAAGAAGAGATCGCGCCCTACGCCGCCGAATGGGACGACGAAGGAATCTTTCCCCGCGAATTGTTCAATAAGGCGGGCGCGCTGGGCATGTTCGGCATCCGCATTGATCCCAAGTGGGGCGGCAGCGGCCAGGATTGGTGGGCCACCGCGGCCTATGTCGAGGCCATGAGCAACTCTGACAGCGGCAGCATCAACATGGCTTTCCTGGTGCAATCTGACATGGCGCTGCCGGTGATCCAGGAACTGGGGACCGAAGAACAGAAAGCCGAATTCATTCCGCCCGCGGTCCGCGGCGAATGGATCGGCGCGCTGGGCATCAGTGAGCCCGGTGGAGGCTCTGACGTTGCCGCGGTCAAGACCCGAGCGCGGATCGAGGGCAATGATCTGGTCATCTCCGGTCAGAAACTGTGGATTACCAACGGCACGCGATGCGACTACATCGTATTGGCCGTCCGCACCGGCGGCGAAGGGCATAAGGGGATTTCGCTTGTCCTGTTTCCGACCAAAACCAAAGGTTTTACCGTGGGGAAGAAGCTCAAGAAGATTGGCAACCTAGCTTCTGACACAGCGGAGTTGTTCTTCGACGAATGCCGCGTGCCGGTCCGCAACATTCTTGGGGAAAAAGACCGCGGCTTTTATTACATCATGGAGAATTTTCAGGGCGAGCGGCTGGTAGCATCTCTCGGCGCGCTTGCGGCCATGGACAAGGCACTGCGCTGGGCCATTGAATATGGCCATGACCGGACCGCCTTTGGCATGCCGATCGGAAAATTTCAGGTCTGGCGGCATCGCTTCGCTGAGCACCTGACCAACGTTGAAGCCGGACGATGGATGACCTATCGCGCGCTGGACCTGGTGAACCGCGGCAAGCGTGCGGTGCGCGAGATTACCATGGCCAAGCTGTACACCTCAGAGCTCTCGCAAAAAGTCGCGTACGATTGCATGCAGATCTTCGGCGGCTTTGCCTATACCACGGAGTATCCCATTGGCCGCATGTGGCGCGATCTGCGGCTGAACACCATTGGCGCGGGAACGTCGGAGATCATGAAAGAGATCATCGCGAAGGAAGAGAAACTGTGAGGGTTTTCTGAAATCTCGAGCGCAGCGAGAGATCCCTATGTTCACGATTATTTAAGAGGGATTATTCGCAACCTTGTAGAGTTTTTATGGCTATAGGGATCCCTCGCTCCGCTCGGGATTGCAGAAAAAATTACCAGGAATGACTCTCGAATTAAACCTGATTCATCGCTTCAACGTGGGCGACGCGCTGCGCCGTAGTGCTGCGCGCACGCCGCAGCAACGCGCGATCCATTTCCAGGGCCGCGAGCTTACTTACGCCGAACTGGATGCGCTGGCCAACCGCGTGGCGCGCAGGCTCATGGAAAGCGGCGTGGACAAAGGCGATTCAGTGGCGATCTTTGCCACCAACTCGCCAGAATATGTGGCCGCGTTCTTTGGCTGTGCGCGCATCGGCGCCGTGCTGGTACCCATCAATCTGATGTTCACGCCGGATGACGTTGGCTACGTTCTGAAAAAGACACGAGTGAAAGCGCTTCTGTTGGAGCCGATGTTTGAGAATAGTGTGCCTTCGAAGCCGCAAGTTTGCTTTCTGTTGGATGACAAATTCCGCGAATCGCTTGGCTCCTACGAGGGAAGTCCAGTTGAGCAACTGGTCGAGAGTGAAGCGCCGCACCTGATCATTTTCACCAGTGGCACCACGGCGCGGCCCAAAGGCGTAGTGCTGACCCACCTGAATTTTTACGCCTACCTGATGGCCAGCTATGCCGACTACGGCCGAGACACAAGCATTAAATACCTTCTGGCGCTGCCCATGTTTCACGTGGCCGGCCTGGTCATGACCTTCGGCTGCTTCGCTTCGGGCTGCGAGAGCGTGATCATTCCGCTTCCCAAGCCTGAGCAGATCATTCACGCCATCACGGTGCAAAGAGTCAACTCGTTGTCGCTGCCGGCCACGGTTTGGGTAGGGTTGATTCGGATGCCGCTGATCGAAGCGATGGACCTCTCGAGTTTGAAGCGGCTGTTCGTCTTCCAGTATCTACCCACGCCGGTTTTCCAGCGCTGGCGACGGTTGGCGCCCAGTGCGGAATGGATCAACTGCTGGGGGCAGACGGAGACCACGGCGCTTGGGTCCACCACGCCCGCGGCTGAGCTTGGCCGAATGCTGGCTGCGCCTGATCCTATCGGCGTGCGCCACCTGCCGCTGGAATTGCGCATTGTTGATGAAGAGATGAAAGACGTTGAGCCGGGCAAGCCCGGTGAGATCGTGCTGCGCGGCCCGTGTATTTCTCCAGGCTACTTTGAAGATCCCGCGGCGAATGAAGCGCTGTTTCGCGGTGGCTGGCACCATACCGGCGACGTGGCCCACGTGGACGAGCACGGATGGCTTTACTTTCTCGATCGCAAGAAAGACATGATTAAGACCGGCGGCGAAAACGTCTCCAGCCAGGAAGTCGAGGAAGCTATTGCGCAGCGCCCAGGCGTGGCTGAGGTCGCGGTGATCGGGCTGCATGA